>Ga0102591_1000139_pt1 | contig 172748 bp, 172 predicted proteins | sample AraplaCol_mCL_r2_2_FD_76860 | JGI IMG/M metagenome (GOLD analysis project Ga0102591, IMG submission 76860) | Arabidopsis root microbial communities from North Carolina, USA - plate scrape MF_Col_mCL_r2 (SPADES assembly) (version 2) | ecosystem: Host-associated > Plants > Roots > Endosphere... | reverse complement strand
GCGCCATTGCAGTCTGGGCACTCTCAAAGTCGAGCCAGCTCGCGTGGTGGCTGTCAGCATGCTTAGCCGTGCTGGGTTCCAGCATGTTGGTCTTCTCGCTTTGGTTCGTGAGCTGGCGTGGTGTCGCCGCATTCACTTCCATTCTGGCGTTCATTTGTTCGGCCTTGTACGTTGGAAACCGCTTTGGGCGCATGGCCGCAATAGGGTTCGTCGTGCTGGTCGCAGTCATCGGTTTGGTAGCCGCAAATGCCGCCTAACCCGTCCATCGAGCGGACGTGCCACAGCGGGCTTTGCCCGCTGCGTCCCGCCGCTCATGTCAAACGTTAGAGCAATGCGCTTCGGTGTTTGGTCGGTACGAGCGGGCGTGCTTCTGATTCTCATCGGAGCGGCGCTGCCGTGGATTGTGGAGTCGCTGCCCGTCGATCTGTTCGTGGGGACGGATGTCAGCGGGGCGGGAGGGGGCGGCACGAAAGACTACCTTCGAGTCGTTCCAACTGACGATCTTCAAACAGAAAAGATCTCTTTTGGTTTCGTTGCTTTTGGAGTTGTGCTGTTGGTCTCAGGCGTCTTGGTCCAACGGCGAAACGGGGAATGAACGATCCCAGTGGAACCGACCGTTCTTCTGCGGTGAGAGGGCGAGCGGCGTGACGCGCTGCACGTGTGGGCGCTCGCTGCGAGCGAGGTGCGGTGGAGAGTATTAGGCTGTGCCGTAGAGTACGGGCCTGAGCAAGAACGAAACAGCACCTGGGGAGGTCGCGTGGTCGAAGGTTGTTCTCACATCCAGCAGCAGGCATGGGCGTCATGCCGGCCGCGGCGCGCATGGTCCGCATCGGCAGGACCTTGTTCTGCAAACCACCGGTCTAACCCGTCCTTCGAGCGGACGTGCCAAAGCTGGCTTCGCCAGCTTCGTCCCGCCGCTCAAGTCCAACGTTAGGCTCACGCGGGTGAACCACACCGCCTCTACCATAGGGATCATTCGCGCAGCAGCCGCGAACGCGTCGCGGATCGCGGCCACGCTAGTAGGTGTGTGGGCGGGTGCTGTCGCGCCGGTTGATGCAGCAGTTAATGCGCGCAGGATCGCCAATGCCGCGACCGGGCACTTGCCCAACATGGATCCTGGTGTTCTCTTAGTCCTCGCCATGATGTTTGCCGCAGCTGTTGTCGCAATGATTCTGCTTGCCGAACTGGTTCGCTGTTGGGCATTGAGAGGCGCTCCGTTGAAGCTGCTTTCACAAGCACTGCTGGGCGTGGTTGCGGCCGCTCCCATTGGTTTGTCTCTCACGATGGATCGGTTCCCTGCGACGGGGCCCGCTGTCGTGGGCATCTCAGGAGCTGTGATCCTTCTGTTTTACGCTGTCATGGGCTTATGGTCTTCGCCGCGACGTACTGGCACTGCCAGGTCGAGCAATGAGGCCTAACCCGTCCATCGAGCGGACGTGCCACGGCGGGCTTCGCCCACCGCGTCCCGCAGCTCATGTCAAACGTTAGGCGCCATGATTACGATTCCTCAACACGGCAGCAAGGGTGAGCTATACGACTTCAATCAGTTTCTGGAGCAAATTGAAGAGCTCCAGGCTGTCGCACGTTGGCGGGTTCGCATTGAAGAATCTTTAGGCGAAGGTTCATCGTCGATAGAGGATGAAACGTATCCGAAAGGCAAGGCGTTCTCAGCCACGGATCTTCGCGAACGGTACAAAGGCATCTATCAAACAATAGATGGTGAGTTTGTGGGCCTCAACGGGGAGAACGAAGTGTGCCGACTGCTTGCGATCGACTCTTCTTACTGGGAAGTGTCTGGCTCGGCAGAGCTAGAAAGAATCATGTCTGAGCGCTATGGAGCCTATCGCCGTGGCGCCTAACCCTTCCATCGAGAGGACATGCCCCGGCAAGCCGGGTCATGCCTCTCATGTCAAACGTTAGCAACTGTGTTGCAAGTCAAGCTCCGGGGACCAGGGCGAGTGATGCTTGAGCATGGCGTTCATGATGACGAGGAGCTTGCGCATGCAGGCGGTGAGGGCGACCTTGGCGGGTTTGCCTTGGCTGCGCAGGTGCGCGTAGAAGGTTCGTATGACGGGGTTGCATCGCATGGCAGAGACGGCAGCCATGTAGAGCGTTCGGCGCACCTGGGCGCGCCCACCCCAGATGACGCGCTCGCCCTGATGCTTGCCGCTGTCGCGGCTGAAGGGGGCCACGCCGACCAGCGCGGCGATTTGCCTGCGCGTGAGCGTCCCGAGTTCAGGCAGCAGCGCAAGGAGGGTGGCGCGGGTGAGAGAGCCCACGCCGGGGATGGCCTTGAGCAGATCGTCTTTGTCGCGCCAGGCCTCGGAGGTGCGAAGCGCGTGCGTGAGGTCGATGTCGAGTCGACTGATGCGCTCGTCCAGCCAGGCGATGTGCTCGCGCAGGCTGGCTCTCTGGAGTGCGGAGGCGCGCTGGATGCGCAGCTTCTCCTGCACACGCATCTCGACGAGCTGGCGACGACGAGCCAGCACCTCGCCGAGGGCGCGGGTGTGCTCGTCCGGGAGCTCGCGCACCTGAGGGCGGATGGCCGCGGCGAAGGCCGCCAGGATGAGGGCATCGATGCGATCGGTCTTGGCCAGGCGACCGCAGGCCTTCGCGTAGTCGCGCACCTGACGGGGGTTGACGACGGCCACGGGCAGACCGGCCGCCGCAAGCGCGCTGGCAACGGCGGTTTCGAGGCCGCCGGTGGCCTCCATCACCACGAGCGAGGGAGGTGCCGCGAGCAATCGCTCGACCAGGCCGGCAACGGCTTCGTCGGTGTAGTCGATTCGAAGCGTTTGCCCCGAGAGCCAGGCGACATCGAGCCAGTCCTTGGCGATGTCGATGCCGAGGAAAGAATCTGGGTTGTTCATTCAGGTACCCTGCCTTGCAAGAATCCGGGCTCCAAAGGGCCCGATCAACTGTTCGGGTTACAAGAACATCCGACCCGGCGCCCCGCGCTAACGTGCGGGCTGGTTGGCCCAAGGCTTCAACGGGCTGCCGGGTCGGCAACCGCAGGTGCAACTGACGCCTGCTCAACTGCCGATTCTTCTGCGGAATCGGTGGTTTGAACATACAAGGCACCATGGCAACACAGGAGTACAACGAGCGTCTTTGGTTCAAGCATCAAGGCTGTAGCGGCACGCACTTCGTTGTCGGAAACCCGCACACATTTCCTGGTCGCATGCTCGGCTGGTGTTTGCTGAAGCAGCGTTCGTTCTTCTTCTCTAAGAGCGAGATCGGGGAATGCTCACCGGAAACTGCGGCGTGGGTTGCAGGCTTCCTTGCGGGCAATGAGCCGTCGCCCCCCAAGAATGGCGAATGCGAAGTCGAGTTTGCCAGCCCGCAATACAAAGCCTGGTTGGCCAGTATGCAAGCGTTTCGCGAGTCTGGCTTTCTTGATGTCGGGAGAGGCGATAGTGCCTAACCATTCCATCGAGCGGACGTCCCAAAGCCTTCGGCTTTGTGCCGCCGCCCCTGCAAAACGTTGGACGTCACAGGTCTTCTTTTGATGAACCGCCTCAAGCGCCTCCTTCGTGCAACGCCTACACCAGCGCCTGCGGTTGTGCATCCGACTCTTGGGCCCCTCAGGTACGTCGCAGCTACCCGAGACTGGGAGACCGTCTCCTCTCAGCCGGTCTATCACGGCGGCATTTCAGGATCACCCATGGAGCCCGACGCGGACAAGGTCGCGGAGGTGCTTCAGAGAGTTTCCAATGTGGATCAGTACTGGCGTTCCTGCGAGAGTGATCTCCGCTACATCGCGGGTCAATACACACCCTTCCCAGAGGACGTGGACCTCAAGGCGCTCTTTCGTGTGGCGGCGCTCTCGCTGTATCCGAGCTATTGGGAGATCTGCTTTGAGACCATCAAGCCGCACAGGTGGTTGTACGTTGGCATGCAGTTTGAAGGTGAGCGCCTCGTCTCAAACACGATTGACACGTGAGCGTAGAGTGACGCCTAACCCTTCCGTCGAGAGGACTTGCAGCCGGCTCTCATGTCAAACGTTAGGGAAGGTCTGCAAAACTCGGTGCCGATCCGCATAGCGTGAGCGGCCGAGGCCGGGCAACATCGTACCTATGAAGCAGCTTGGATTGGGATTGAACCTGTCGACCAAGAAGACGCGCAAGCGCGAGTTCTTGGAGGAGATGGAACGCGTGGTGCCGTGGGACGTTCTGGTGCAGATCATCGAGCCGCACTACCCGAAGGCCAAGACAGGCCGGCCGCCGTTCGCGATTGAGACGATGCTGCGCATTCACTACCTGCAGCAGTGGTTTGCGTTGAGCGACCCGGCGATGGAAGAAGCGCTGCACGACATGCCGGTGTTTCGGGAGTTTGCCAAGCTGGACGGTGCGGTTCGCTTGCCCGACGAGACGACGATCCTGAGATTCCGGCATTTGCTGGAGAAGCACGACCTGGCGGTGGACATGCTGCGCGTGGTCAACGACATCCTGCAGGCCAAAGGCCTGCTGATGAAGAAGGGCACGGTGGTGGATGCCACGCTGATCGCGGCACCCAGTTCGACCAAGAACGCCGACGGGGAGCGTGACCCCGAGATGAAGCAGACCAAGAAGGGCAACCAGTGGTACTTCGGCATGAAGGCTCACATCGGCGTAGATGCCGAGTCTGGCTTGGTGCACAGCGTGATCGGGACGTCGGCCAACGTCAACGACGTAACGCAGGCTGGTGGCCTGCTGCACGGCGAAGAAGAGATTGCACTTGGCGACGCTGGCTACCGTGGGGTGCACAAGCGGGAAGAGGCGAACGGCCCGCAGTGGCACGTTGCGATGCGAGCGAGTGATCGCCGCAAACTCAACCCGTTCATCGGAGCCGACTACGCGGCTGAGCAACTCGAAAAGCTGAAGGCCAGTGTTCGCGCCAAGGTCGAGCACCCGTTCCGAGTGCTCGAACGGCAGTTCGGCTACATGAAGGTGCGCTACCGCGGCTTGGTGAAGAACACGGCTCAGATCGTCACGCTGTTCGCGCTGTCGAACCTGTGGATGGCGAGGCGGCAACTGATGGGAGCGAAGGGATGAGTGTCCTCCGTGGCCCAAATGTGCGCCACGAGGCTCCAGGCGGGCCCTCGGTGCACCGTTGAACGGTGCTTCGCGGTCGAGGCTGATGGACCTCGGGCAATAGATCGACTCGAGCGCGACTCGCAGTCACGTTGTGCAGACCTTCCCTAACCCTTCCATCGAGCTGACGTCTTCCAGCAGGCTTCACCTGCTTCCAGCCGCAGCTCATGCCAAACGTTCCTCGGCGAAAGCTGAATTCCGCAAGAAGCAAATAGGTCGCAAGATGCTCAGCGCCACGCCTCAAGGAGCGCAATGGTTTCGCTTGGAGTACGCGAACCCATGAGGTGCCATGCATGCTGAGTTCTCCCTCGCCAATCGAGGTTACCGCCACCGGCGTACGACGATCGGGCGCTTTTGCTCGTGCGCTGCCCCGCCGCTGTCTGTGCCTCATCTCCTACGTTGGGCCTCCCCGATGAAACTCGTCTCGAATGGGTCATTTGATCGTCGTCAGCAAGCGCTGGCTGCGGAGCTGATCAGAACGGTGAAGCGCGAACTCGAGAAGGCAGATGCTCCGCCGGAACTGATCGAGGAACTGTCGGGAAGCATCGCATTCTCCGTGGCTTCGCTGATCGACGACGTCGCGGGCTTCGAGTGTGAAGGCCAGGCGGTCAACCCCATGCTCACGTTCCTCGTCGCCGATGACGAGCTCGAATTCGCAGGTGGGAACAGTTGGATGCACGAATACATCCATCGACTGTTGCCATCTGTTTTCGAAGAAGACGCTCGACAAGGCAAGAGCGGCACGGACGAACAAGGTGCCTGCCCGAGAGGGTCCGCCGCGGCCTGTGGCCCCAGACTCAATGCCTGGCGTGCCACGAGTGGTCCGCAAGTGCCTGACCCATCCATCGAGCTGACGTCCCACGGGCTGCAGCTTCTACAAGACGTTCGATCTCAGGGAGGAAATTCAGATGTTTCGAGTGATGGTGTTGTGTCTGGCTGCGTGGGCCGTGCCATGGGCATGGGCGAGTCCCGACGTGTTGCTCCCACCAGGGGCGTCCGTGGACGACAGCACGCCTGCGCAGCTCTCGGCGGAATGGTGGCAGTGGGCGCTGTCTGCGGAACGCGAATTCAACCCCGTCAGCGATCTCACGGGAACCCACTGCGCCGTCGGACAAAGTGGGGCGGTCTGGTTCCTGGCCGGTGGCTTCGGCCCATCGAAGATCCGCAGAACCTGTGCGGTTCCGAGTGGGAAGAGCTTGTTCTTCCCCGTCATCAACATGATGTACAGGCCCGCCAGGGGATACGCCCCCATGTCATGCGATGAAACGAAAGCCGCCGCCGCGGTGAACAACGAGAACGCGATCGATCTGTTCGCCGAGATCGACGGCGTTCCTGTGCCTGATGTTCAGCGCTACAGGGTGGCGACGCCAAGCTGCTTCGACGTCTATGCGCGGATTCCTGAAGCTCAGCGCCGGGTGAACGGCTACCCTTCAGCCTCGGATGGATACTGGCTTCTCCTGCGGCCGCTGGACAAGGGGACGCATGTCATCAAGTTCGGTGGGAAGTACAACCGGAACTCGGATGCCTACGGCCGGATGATCCAGGACATCGAATACGAACTCCTGGTTGAGTGAGGCGGATCTCCAAATGAAGCACACACCCGAAGCAGGACAGAAACTCTCGTTCGAAGCCGAGTTGGAAAACTGGGCCGAAGGCATGGACTACTGCGCCGTTCCGGTTCCCCCCGAGATCACCCAGGCTCTGGGGACCACGGGGCCGGTGTTGGTCCTCGCGCGCGTGAACGACTCGGAGCCCTTCCAGGTCAGCCTCTTTCCGGTCGGTGGCGGCCAGCACTACATTCGCATCAAGGCGAAGGTGCGTCAGGAGACGAACACCAAGACGGGTGATCTCATCCGGTTGCGCATGACGGTCCTCGATCGGGCAAGTGTCACGATCCCTGAAGACCTGCTCAGTGCGCTTCAAGCCGAACACGTGGTGGAGGCGTTCAAGTCGCTGCCGCCCGGAAAGCAGAATTTCATGATCCGGCGAATCGATGAAGCGGTCAGTCCCAAGACTCGCGAGAAGCGAATCACGGATGTCGTGATGGCGGCACACCAGCGGAGGGAGGAGCTCGCAGACAAAGGGAACGTTGGACGCGGCACAAGTCCACCTCACGACCCTGTGGACTCCAAGCGCGGCTGACTCTTCCATCGAGCGGACGTCCAGGGGCCTGCGCCCTTCGCCCGCCTCTCCTGTCGAACGTCAGTCATCACGCACAGTCTGGACACGATGCTTCTTGTGCAGCGGGAGATTCATCTCATGACGAACATCGAGCATCGCAGCCGGGACGTCCATGAACCAGCCCTCTCTTTCGATGCTCATCGAGGCCCTGCAAGCGCAACCGGGCAGGGAGAAGTACGAACACCTTCTCTCCGTCTTCAGCCAGTCCTCGGTCGGAGTCGTGGTCGTCGGTGCTCCTGAGGGGCACCCGGGCGGAACGCTGAAGGCGGATGGCGAGCGAATTTCACTGGGGTCATCCCAACACGGTGGCGGCAAGTCCCGCATCCTGGCCTTCGCCGACCCCAAGGCGTTCAGTGCCAACTTCGGCCCGCGGTTCAACGGCGAGATGCTGGGTGAAGATGTCTTCAAGGTCGCGCTTCACAACCAGACTTGCAGCGGTATCCTGCTGAACAGTGCCGAAGCGCCCATCAGCCTTTCGATGGAACGAGTCGACATTCAACGGTTCCTGCAGGCTGCGCCGCCAGGCCAGGACGGTCCTGCGAAGCGTCCATGGTGGAAGCCATGGAAGAGATGAAGCCAGCCCCAGCCCCCTTTCAGTCGGAGTGCATCGCAACCATGCCGATCCAGGTTACCGCCGAAGAGACGATCTCCATCGGAGCGTCCGCCGTTGTCGAAGGGCCCGCGCCCGAGGGACGTTGCGTTGCTGTTTTTGAAGACGACGGCGACACGGGCTACTTCTATGCGGTCGACCCGTCCGCCGGAGGCAACCCGATCCAGGACGCCGTCCACATCTACAACGTGGCGAACGTCGCGGATCGGGACGCGCCTTCGGTCGTCCAGATCGGCTGGTCCGCCGATTCGAGGAAAGTCGTTCTGCTCATCAACGGCCACCCGCACGCCGTCTTCGACTTCGAGTCGAAGCGTGGCTTCTGCAGGACGGGATTCCCGCCACCGTCTGGGGAGGGGCCCTGGTCCGTGGGGGGCCATCGGTGGGACGACGCGGCGCTGCAGTTGTTCGTGTGACGGGGCCGCTCGATCATGTCCACGAGCGATCGACCAGAGAAGCTGCAGGAGGTGCTCCGTTCTGCGGCGCAAAGCATGTTCCCGGCCGAAGACGATGACGGCTCGGTCGATGTGAATTCCAGAGGCCCCGACGGCGACACGCCCCTGCACGTGTTCGTCTGGCGAGGTGATGTCGCCTCGGCGAGGGTGCTCGTCGAAGCGTCGGCCGACGTGAATGCCGCGGGCGACATGGGTGAAACACCGCTGCATGTGGCGCTGAATCAGCAGAACGAAGCGCTGGTCCGCCTGTTCGTGGAGGCGGGGGCACGCACGACGATCCGCTCCGAATTCGGCGAGACGGCCCAAGACATCGCACAGCGAGTTGGCGGGATCTTCGCCAAGCTCGTTCCCGTTCGCCGTGGAGAGCGCCAGAACAGAAGATGAGCAAGACACGAACCATCCTCGCGTACGAGCTGACCGGCCAGGACGATGACTCGTACATGCTGGGCGAAGAGACCTTCGAGCCGGCGTCGGCCCCGGGTGACTGGCGCTTCGGACGTGAAGGGCTTCCGCATCCCGCCACCTGCACCGTGTGCGGTGGGAAGATCGATGCCGGCTACGTGAATCCGCAATACCGTGTGAAGAAGCGGCGAAGGGACCTCACGGCGACGTACGACGGGTACCTCCTGGCTTCGGCGCGCCTGTGCGGGGTGCTGAAGGAGAACGGTGCCGCCCCTGCCGATTTTGTGGCGCTGCCGGCTGACCCGGGGTACTTCTGGCTCCGTCCGAAGGCCGTGCTGAGCTACTCGGCTGAGGAGTGCCTGCGGCGCTGCGATTCATGTGGGCAGTTCGCGGATGCCGTGGTTCCGGTTCCGCTGTTCCTGGCGCAGCTGGCCCAGCCGCTCTCACCCGGGGTGTACCGCTCCAGCATGGAGTTCGGCTCGGTGCCTCTGAAATCGTTTGGCGTTGTCATTGGTGAAAGCACCGGCGCATCGCTTGAATCGGCCGCGCTCAAAGGGGTGGAACTGAGGCCGCTCCATGCCTGGAGGGACGGTGATGCCTGATCGGACCATGATGCCCACACTGATCTTCACGCCCCGGTACACCGAAGACTCCCAGGCCCTCTGGAAGGCGGCGGGATCCCTCGGCTGGAACGTCGAACGCCTGCCGAACTGGCGCGTTCCAGAGCACCTGCGCCAACTGTCCGATCCAGTGCTCTACGGCGAAGCCCTCTTCGGCCCCACGCTGGCCGAGCAACTGGGCCTTCGGCTGCTGAATCCGCCCGAGGATTGGCTGGTGAGGTTGCCGATGCGGTACAAGCTGCGCGGCATCTCGCTCGTCACCTTGGGTGAGGCCAAGCAGAGCCGCACGGCGGCCTTCGTGAAACCGCCCAACGACAAGAGCTTTCCGGCGGGTGTCTATGCCGGCGCCGAGCTCCCGGCCGAGTACCCGGACGAGATGCCCGTGCTCGTGTCCGAGGTGGTCACCTGGGAGAAGGAGTTCCGGTGCTTCATCCTGGACCGGGAACTGCGCACCTACTCGCTCTACTCGCGATACGGTGACCTGCAACGCGACGCGGAGTTTGTCAGCACGCCGGAAGAGGATGCGCAGGTCCAGGCATTCGTCTCGGACCTGCTGGCCGACCCTCGGGTCGATCTTCCGAGGGCCACGGTCGTCGACGTGGGCCTCATTCAAGGCAAGGGCTGGGCCTGCGTCGAGCAGAACGCGGCCTGGGGTGCCGGCATCTACGGCTGCAGTCCGACCGCGGTCCTGGAGGTCATCCGGCATGCCGCCGAGAAAGCCTGACGCGCCCACCACGACAACCACGACATCCCCATGAGCGAGATCTACATCAGCACCGACGTCGAGACCGATGGACCGATCCCCGGCCCTCACTCCATGTTGAGCTTCGGCTCCGCCGCCTACACGTCGGACAAGCAGCTCGTCTCGACCTTCTCCGCCAACCTGGAAACGCTGGAGGGGGCCGCCCCTCATCCCAAGACGGCCGAGTGGTGGGCGGCACAGCCCGCGGCATGGGCTGCATGCAGGAAAGACCTGCAGAACCCCGAAAGCGCCATGCGGGCCTATGTCGACTGGATCAAGTCGCTCAAAGGGAAGCCCGTGTTCGTCGCCTATCCCGCGGGCTTCGACTTCCTCTTCGTCTACTGGTACCTCATGCGCTTCGTGGGCGAGAGCCCCTTCAGCCACTCGGCACTGGACATGAAGTCGTATGCGATGGCGGTGCTGAAGACCGAGTACCGCGAGAGCACCAAGCGCAACATGCCCAAGCAATGGTTCGACAAGTTTCCCCACACGCACGTCGCGCTCGACGATGCGATCGAACAGGGGGCGCTGTTCTGCAACATGCTCAAGGCGAATCAGGTGAAGAGCGGTGCCTGACCTGCCGGACGACATCCGGCACAAGGCGCGTCGCCGCTCATCGAAAACGTCCACCCTCGAGAGACCATGCCAAGCAACCCCCCGAGCTCATCGCCATCGATCACGACGACTACGATGCCGAGTTCGTCGGCAAGACGGCCCATGACATCTGATCTCTTCAGCGAGCGGCCCCATGCTTGACGACATCCCCAGCCCGATCGACCTTCGGCTCATGCCGGACGCCCTCGAATGGGCGCGAACGGCCACGGAGAAGCGCCCCTATCGAGAGGAGATCTTCGCCGACTTCGCGAAGGAACTGTGCTCGATCGAGCCTGCGGTGCGCCGGGTGCTCGAGCTCGGATCCGGCCCCGGTTTCCTGGCCGAACACCTGCTGCGTTCACTGCCCGCGGCGTCGTTGGTCCTGCTGGACTTCTCGCCCGCCATGCACCAGTTGGCGAGGGAGCGGTTGGTCACCCAGCGGGGGCGTCTCGAATGGGTGGAGCGCAGCTTCAGGGCGCCGGGCTGGGACGAAGGCCTCGGCACGTTCCAGGCCATCGTCGCCAACCAGGCGGTGCACGAGCTGCGCCACAAGCGGCACGCCGCGGGGCTCCATCGCCAGGCGAAGGCCTTGCTCGAGCCCGGCGGGGCGTACTTGGTCTGCGACCACTTCGTGGGCGAGGGCGGAGTCACCAACGACCAGCTGTTCATGTCCGTCGAGGAGCCGCAGGAGGCGCTTCGTGCCGCCGGCTTCGGAACGGTCAGGTTGGTGGCACGGAGAGGCAGCCTGGTGCTCCACCATGCGGCCTGACGCATTCATCGCACGCACGCCCCCGGGCTTCGGGCCGGGTGGCGCCGCTCCTCTCGAACGGTAGGCCTTCGCCATGGGCACGACATTCCGCTTCCTCGAAGACCCAGCCGCTCCCTCGAGCGTGCTCACCTGGTTCCGCAACCTCGAGGTTCCGCCGAGGGAGGTGAAATCGGAGAGGGGATTCACGCTTCATTTCCAGGAAGCAGGTCCCGTGAACCACGACGCAGACGGTCAAGTCGATTTGAAGGCGTCTCCCCTCGCCATGGTCATCCAGCCGCGCATTCGGCGCGGGGTGCTGTGGACCGTGGGGGAGGTGCACTTCCTGGCCACGCCGTTGCGAGAGCGATTCCCGGGGGTTCACAAGATCAGCGCTGCCTTCTCGAAGTGGCTTGCAGCCCATGAGTGCGTCTACAGCAACAAGCGCAAGAGCAACCCGTTCTCGTACTACCTCGAGGGCTCTGTCCAGAACTACGATCCGGAAGTTTTCGCGTTCGAATCCGCGCTGAGCGCGTTGGACGCGGGGCAATACTTCGTGACCGAAGACGATACGGAGTTCAGGCTGGATGCCATCTGCAAGATGCTGCGCCTCAGAGGCGTCGAGTGCAGCGATTCATGACGCTTCCGTCCCCCGTCGAGTCGATGAAAGCCGAGTTGTGTGCCTTGTTCAGTGCGACGCTGCCAGCGAACCTGGCCGGTCGCTTCTCGGAACTGCTCGGCTTCAAGCCGAGTCGGTGGTGCAAGCTCGACCCGTGGCAGGTGTGGCATCACCTGGACCACCCCACGGTGTCCGAGTGGAAGGGGAGTGCACGGGAACTGCTGGCGGCGATGAAGTTCGCCGCTCACGCTGAGTCCGAGGTGACCGTCCTGCGCTGCGGTCATGAACGGCCAGGTCTTTCGCGGCAGCGGCTTCAAGACGCACTGCTCGGGGAGTCGGCTGTGTTCGAGGGCTTCGTTTCCGTTGTGCCGGGGCGCCTCGGTCTTGCGATCAACCACGATGGAGGTTGGTGTGTGCTGTCGAATGGCACGCGGGTGCCTGAAGCGCGTTGACCCTGTATACCGTGAATCGAGAGGATCCTGAATCTCCGGTGGCTGCGAGCCGGATGGACGCGCTCTCGGAGACACTCGCCAGAATCACTGGTGAAAGTTGCTGCCATCAGCCAATGTCGATCGCGGGGCACCCTTTCATCGATCGGACGCGTTGTGCCTTAGAGTAGAGCCCGAACAAGAACGAACGCAGGACCTGGGGAGGTCGCATGGTCGAAGGCAGTTCGCATCAGCACGGAGCGGGGTGGTCCGAAGCGGTCCGCATTGGACGCCAGGGGAACGACCTCCGGTCCATGGCGCGTCCCCGGGCGCGCCTTCTCGTGTCGCTCATGGCGTTGGCCACGCACAGCGCGCACGCCGCGGACGAGGGGTTCTCCGGCGAATGGTCGATCGACCTGCGCACGCCTGCGCAACGCGCGCAGCGTGCCGAGTGCGGCGAAGCCTCGTTCGTTCTCAAGCAGACGGGCTGCCGGATCACCGGCTCTCACACCATGGCGACCGCCGGTTGCGGTCGGGTCAATGAAGGCGGCGAAGGCTCGGTCCACGGGGAAGTGGACGGAGACCACGCGCTGCTGTTCGTCACGAGCGGCCGGACCAGTACCGTGGTCCAAGGTCATGCGACGCTGAAGGGCGGTGGGCTCTACTGGGAGACTTCCGAAGAGGTCCGAGCAGGGGAGCCCGTGGGCGATTCGCCGCTCATTCTCGGCACGGGCTTGCTCGCACGCGTGCGCAAGTAGCCGTGCGGAAAGTGCTCCCGGGCACTCACCGGCACCGACGGGATCAGCGAGTCATCACATCAAGAACAGAACGGGGAGTTCATGGAACCGATCATCATCGCCGTGGTCATCTACACCTTGTTCGTCGTCTTTCCGTTCAAGCTGGCGGCGGGCTGGCTGGATGCCGATCGCAACGATTGGGTGTCGTGCTTCTTCGCCGTGCTCATCGCGGGTCTCCTGGGCGGTGGTGCGTCGGGTGTGTTCGGGGGCGGCCTGACGATGGCGTTCTTCGGAAAGACACAAGGCCTGCTGTCGCTGGCGATCGTCGCGCTGGTGTCCGGCCTCACGAATCGCTTCGTGCTGGGGACGACGTTCGTCCGGGGTGTCTTCATCACCGCGATCGGCGCCTTGCTGATCCCGGGCATTCTGGTGGCGGTCCTGTGGGTCGCCTCGAAGCTCGTGCTGGGCTGACACCATGGGCGTCGCATCGGGCTCCGGGCTCACCGTGATCAAGGTTCTGGCCGTGGCCGCCGTGTTCGGCGCGCTCCTGGGGGCCAAGACGGTGGCGGAAGCGAACTTCTCGCTGCAGACCGTCGAACTGGCGAAACGGCATCTGCAGACGGGTCGGACCGCTGGAACGGACCCAACGTTCGCAGAGGCTCTCTCCGTCCTGGCGCTGGTCGCAACCGAACGGGAAGTGCCCGGGTCGCTGCAGCAGAGCGAACAGGCGGCAAGAACAACGCGCCTTTGCGGCTGTCTGCTCCTGGGCGTTTCAATCACCGGTCTCCTCGGTCTCGCCTGGCTCCATGTCCGGAGGGGCACCGCCCGATCGACCGCAGGCCGCCGCAGAAGCGTGCCTGCCAACGAATGACCCTATGCAAGGCATGAACCCATGAAAACGCAAGGCAAACAAATCGAGACGTTCAGCAAGTTCCTCAGCCTCGTGCTGCGTCACGCCCCGGAGACCATCGGGCTCACCCTCGACGGCTCGGGGTGGGCGAATGTCGATGAACTGATTTCACTGGCGAACGCTCACGGACAGGCGCTGAGCCGCTCCCTCGTCGAGGAGATCGTGGAGACCAGCGACAAGAAGCGCTTCGCCTTGAACGAAGATCGCTTGCGCATTCGGGCGAACCAAGGCCACTCCGTCGAGGTCGACCTCGGGCTGGAGGCGAAGGAGCCCCCCGACATCCTGTTCCATGGCACGGCGGACCGGTTCCTCGCATCGATCCTGTCGACCGGCGTCAGTTCGCAGGCGCGGCAGCACGTGCACCTGTCCTCCAGCGTCGAGGTCGCGCGCTCGGTGGGCGCGCGCCACGGCCGGCCGGTCATCCTCGTGGTCGATGCCAAGGGCATGCAGCGCGACGGGCATCGCTTCCACCTCTCGGAGAACGGCGTGTGGCTGACCTCGGCCGTGCCGCCTCGGTACATGCGGACGCTGGGCGAGGACGGGCATGCGGCCTGACCCCTTCGTTGCCTGCCGGATCGGCCCCCCGTGGGCATGTCGTAGAGTCGACGCCTGAGCGGGAGCGAAGGCAGTACTCCGTGTTGAACGGCCGACGGGCATCACCCGCACGTCACCGATACCTCGAACATCAGGGCTCGCAGTGGAAGAATTCGATCGCAAGGTTCGCCAGGACGTCGAGACCTACGGCTGCTCGGTGCTGCACGTCGCCGCGGAAGGTGATCTTCCGCCGTTCGCGTACTCCGTCGGCATCACGAAGAGTGCTTCGGCCCCCGAAGTGGTGGTCATCGGACTCAAGCAACCGATGGCTCACTTCGTCGTGAACGAATACAACCGGAGGGTCCGAGCCGGTGAGCCCGTCTTGCCCGGCAAGATGCATTCTGGCTTCGTCCAGGGGTTCGACCTCGCGGCCGAGAAGGTGGATCCATCGTTCTACGAAGAGTACTTCGGCTACAACCTCTGGTTCAACGAGGGTCCGTCCTTCGACGTCGTGCAGCTCGTCTATCCCAACACGTCGGGTGTCTGGCCCTGGCAGCCGGAAGCGAGCGCCTGGTTCAAGTCATGGCAACCCATCCTCACCTCCAACCCCGCCTTTTCCATGAAGCCCACACTGGCCACGCGAAAGCGCGTCGAAGACATTTCGGTCGAGGACCTGGAGACCTATCCCGTCTGGGAGTTCGCATGGGATGAAGAGGGCAGCGACGAGCAGGACGAAACCTGGGTGCGTCCGATCGACGAGGCCGTGATCCACGAGCGTTCTTCTCTCTGTGCCGGGGCCGCAGTCCGCCTGGCCAATGGCCTCGTCTATCCGGCGGTCCTCTTTGGTGAGGTGGGCGGTTTCAATGGGGTCGCCCTGCTGACGGTCGAAGGGCGAGTCCTGTTCACCGCGGCGGATTCCAAGGGGGCGGTGAAGGCTTCGCTGAAGCAACTCGGCTTGCCGCACGCCGCCGTGTTCCCCATGGCATACAGCACCCGGGCACCGCTTCGCGCAACGCGGCAGCCGGCGATGGGCACGTTCCAGGTCGCCGCGGCAACCTGACCCCCTCCACCGATCGGGCGGGCCGCCCATGTCGAACGCCAGGTGTTCGGAGCACTTCAGATGACCAGACGAACCAAGCCGTATCTGATCCGGGCGTCGATTCGTCCCGACGACGACACCGACGTGGACTACGACACCTGGCCGTTCAGCATCCCCGCCGTGCGGGAGATCGAGAGCATCGACTTCCATCCGAACGTCACCTTCCTGGTGGGTGAGAACGGCGCCGGCAAGTCGACGGTCATGGAGGGCATCGCCGTGGCCCTCGGCTTCGGACCGGAGGGCGGAACGAGGAACGTGCAGTTCCAGTCGGCGGGCGCCATCTCCGCCCTGCACGACCACCTGAGGCTGGCCCGAGGCATTCCCAAGCCGCGCGACGAATACTTCCTCCGCGCCGAGAGCTTCTTCAACGTGGCGAGCTACATGGACGGGACGGGATACCTCGACAGCTACGGCGGAAAGTCGTTGCACTCGCAGTCCCACGGGGAGTCCTTCATGGCCGTGCTGCTGAACAAGCTGCGCGGCAACGGCATCTACCTGCTGGACGAACCGGAGGCGGCGCTGTCACCCAATCGGCAGCTGGCCGCACTCAGTGCGATCCACCAGCTGGTCGAGGACCATTCCCAGTTCATCATCGCGACGCATTCGCCGATCCTGCTGTCGTATCCGCACGCGAAGATCTTCCTGCTGGACAAGACGGGAGTGACCGAGGTCGCGTACGAGGACACCGAGCACTACGCCGTGACGCGGGACTTTCTCAACCATTACCCGCGGCGCCTCGAGCAGCTGCTGCAGGATGAGCCCCACATCTGAAGGAGGGACGATGACGCTGAAGAAGAAGGGCAAGTACTGGTACGGGACCACCCCGGAGGACACGCGGACCGAGGTCGGCCGATACAGCAAGCTCAATGCGTACGAGGCGGTGAAGTTCGCAGCATCCGTCTGTGCCTGCAACAACAGGACGTTCAAGCTCGAGACGGATGACGACGAAGGTGTGGCCCGGCGAACCTGCACGGCCTGCGGGAGTGTTCACCTCATGGGCGACGGCGAGCAGTACGCCGATGGGGTGGAGCTGGAAGCCCATGAATGCGTGTGCGGGGGCGAGGCGTTCGAGTTGCTGTCGGGCGTCGCCTTGTACGACGGCAGCAACGACGTGCGCTGGTACTACATCGGTTGCCACTGCCCGCGATGCCAGCTCACGGGTGTCTTCGCGGACTGGAAATGCGAAGCCGGCGATGCCGAGGTGTTCCTCGGCAACATCTGAACCCACGCACAGGTGACCACGACCATGTACCCATGCCCCCACTGCAACGAACGCGGCATCCATGGGCTCCACAAGTGGGCGTCGAGCATCCGGACGCCCGCCGAATGCAGGAGGTGCGGCGGCCTCGTTGCCGTACCGGTCGTCAACGCGAGCGGCATCCTGGCTGCGAGCGCGCTGATGCTCACGGCGGGCGGCTTTCTCGCGGTGGCCCTCGAGTCGTCGGTGTGCTTCTGGCTGTGTGCCGCGGCGGTCCTCGGCTTCTACGTGTGGCGCTGGCGGGCGGCCCCGCTGACCAGGATCTCCGCTGACCAGAGGGACTCGGCCCTGAAGCTGTCGTGGTCGGCCTCGTTGCTGGCACTCTTCGTCGGCCTCCTCTCCCGGTGAGCGTCGCGACCGTCATGAGCGGGAGTTCCCTCTCGCCCGCCGCGGCCCGTCTTCGTTTCGACACCGGTCGATGGCGTAGAGTCGTGGCCCATCGGCCGCTGTGACCGATTCTGGGGTGATGTCCCCTCCCGGGAGGTGCCATGAACGACGCCGCACGCGAAGTACGAGGCCTGAGGCCCGACCGCGAAGTCCTGACCCGGCAGCGCCTGCCGTACTTCGTGGGCATCTCGGGCGACACGGTGGGTGCCACCGGCCTGTCGATGCACCTCGTCGTGATCCCGCCCGGTGCGCGGGCCGACCCCCACCGCCACATCGGGTACGAGACGGGCATCTACGTGCTGGAAGGCAAGGTGCTCACGCGCTGGGGGCCGGCGCTGGAGAACGAGGTCGTCAGCGAGGCGGGTGACTTCCTCTTCGTGCCGCCCGGTGTGCCGCACGAAGCCATCAACCTCAGTGCCACGGCACCGGCGCGCGCCGTGGTGGCGAGAAACCATCCCGCGGAGCAGGATCGGGTCGAGCCTTTCCTCCGGCCTGCCGGGCAGGCGGGGACAAGCGCCTGACCGCGGGTCGGTGTCGAGGTCAGGGCATCTCCTGCAGGGGCCAGACTTCAACGACCCCCTGCGCGACGGCACAGGGCGACTTCGACACCTGGGCGATGGCTTCCTGCAGGTCCTTGGCCTCGATCACGGCGAACCCCGCGATCGGCAGGTCGCTGCGCAGGAAGGCGCCGTGGGTCACCTGGACCCCGGCATCGTCGTGGTTTCTCACCTGCACCGGGGGGCCGGCGATGCCGATCAACGCGCCGCTGGCGCGCAGCCGGGCGTCCTGGGCGTGGGCCGCCGCGCGCACGGATTCGGCCGTGCGCTGGTAACCGGCTTCATCGCCATAACCCATCGTGATGAACTTCGCCATGTCGGCTCTCCTGTTCGAGGAACACGCCGTGTGTGGAAGCAATCGGCGCTCCCGCGCCGATGATCCCGCACGCCCACTAAGATGAACCCATGAACTTCCCCGCGCCGTCGAGGCGCTGGAAGCCACACAGGCACATGGACCCCCAGGAGCGATCGTGACGGTCAAGCGCATGGACAACATCGGCATTGTGGTCGCCGACCTCGAGGCGGCCATCGTGTTCTTCGTCGAACTGGGCCTCGAGCTCGAGGGACGTGCCCCGATCGAAGGGGATTGGGCGGATGGGGTCACGGGCTTGAAGGGCATGCGCGTGGAGATCGCGATGATGCGCACGCCGGATGGCCACGGACGCCTCGAACTCTCGCGTTTCCTCGCACCACCTGTGGTGGCCGACCACCGCGTGGCGCCGGTGAACGCGCTCGGCTACCTGCGCGTCATGTTCACCGTGGAGGACATCGACGAGACGCTGGCCCGGATCGGGCCGCACGGCGCCACCCTGGTCGGCGACGTGGTCCAGTACGAAGACACGTACCGCCTCTGCTACATCCGCGGGCCGGAGGGAATCCTCATCGGGCTGGCCCAGGAACTCCCGCAGCGCGCCGCCCCATGAAGTCGTTCTTCCGCAGCGGGTGCACGAACTGTGGCGATCCCGCTTTCCGCGGGTTCTCTGCCTACAGTCGCGGCCGATGCCTGCTGTGCGTGCTGCGGTGGCGGCACCGCACCTCCGAGCCGAAGGTCCCGGTGAACCCGGAGGCATGGTCCGAGTCGAGCAAGCGCTCGCGGAGCTTCAGCGGCGAGCCGGGCCAGAGCTACACCAACGAGTACTACTGGTGCCGGCGGTGTGCGGCGCCCGCGGTGTTCACGGCGGAGCAGCAGCGCGATGCTTACGAGGTCCGGAAACGCACCATTCATCAACGACGGGTTCTCTGCGATCCCTGCTGGAAGGCGGATGCGGATCGCAAGGCGGAAGCCGTATCACGAGGTTCTCTCCCATGAGCATCCTTTCACCCAATGCCCGGCTCGTCACGGCCATCTTCGATGAAGTCGCCAAAGGCAACGGCGTTCCCTTCTGGGAGTCGTGCCACGACGACCTGGTGTGGCGCACCATCGGGACCGGGTCCTGGAGCGGCGAGTTCGCCGGCAAGCAGACCGTGATCGACGAGGTGTTCCGACCGCTGAACCGCGCCCTCGTCGAACGTGCCACCATGCCCACCCGCGTGATCGATGGCGGCGACATCGTCGTCGTCCAGGCCCGGGGCCGGAACCTCACGCGCGACGGCCAGCGCTATGACAACGACTATGTCTTCGTGATCCACTTCAAGGGCGGCAAGATCGTGCGGTACGAGGAGTACTGCGACACGGCGCTGATCGAGCGCGTGCTGCCCGATCGCATCGCGGCGAAGTCGATGCCGAAGGCCGGTTGAGTGCGCGGAGTCGACCTGTGTTCCCTGGGTGCATGAACGACAGGCACCGGAACACCGCTAAGCTCTGACCCTTCGGACCTTCCCGGGAGCACGCCATGCGACCTCTTCGGTTTTCCATCAACGTCACCCTGGACGGATGCTGCGACCACCTCGCCGGCACCGCGGACGAGGAGCGGCACCGCCACTTCGCCGACCGCCTCGCGCAGGCCGATGCGCTGCTGTTCGGCCGCGTCACCTACGGGATGATGGAGTCGGCGTGGCGGCGGCCGGCGTCGGGGGTGTGGCCCGACTGGATGAACGACTGGATGAAGCCCTTCGCCGAGACGATCGACGCGGCGAAGAAGTACGTCGTGTCGAGCACCCTGGAGCGGGTCGACTGGAACTCGGAGCTGGTGCACGGCGACCTGGGGGCCGCGGTCCGGGCCCTCAAGCAGCAGCCCGGCAAGGGGCTGTTCGTCGGCGGCGTGACACTTCCGCTGGCGCTGGCCGAACTGGGCCTGATCGACGAGTACGAGTTCGTGGTAGCCCCCCGGCTGGCCGGCCACGGGCCGACGCCGTTCGCCGGCTTGTCGAAGTACCTGGACTTGAAGCTCGTGGGCCGCAAGGAGTTCGGCTCGGGGGCGGTGTCGTTGCGGTACGAGCCCGTGCCGTAGAGTAGTGCCCTGAACAAGAACCCAAACAGCACCTGGGGAGGTCGCATGGTCGAAGGTCGTTCTCACGCCCGCATGGGCACGTTCGAGGTGCCGCCGGCGGCCCTCGACGAGGTCGTCGCGCTTTTCCGCGACCGGGTCGTGCCCGCGTTCTCGCGGCACGACGGGTTCCTGGGCTACGAGGCCTTCACGGACCGCGACAGCGGCTGCTATGTGGGCCTGTCGTTCTGGGCGAGCCGCGAGGCCCTGGACGCCAGTGGTGACACGGCCCGCGAGGCCCGCGAAGAGGCTGCGGCGCTCGGCGCCGTGACGGTGGGCACGCCGCGGATCATGGCGCTCGCCTTCGACTCGCGTCTGCCCGGCGCGGGGAGGGCCTGAGGTGGAACTCGAACCTCGCAGCCTCGGCATTCCGCTGCATCGCAAGGACCGGTTCGGGCTCGTCCTCGTGGCCGATGCGGCGCTGAGCAAGTCCGTGCCGCTGCCGGCGTGGCTCCGGTGGCTGCCCGCGGTCTGAGGAGGGCACGATGCTTCGCGTTCGAACCCTGCCGAGACACCGTTCCATGCTGGACGTCCCCGCGTTCGTCTGTGCACTCGCCGGCGGCATCGTGTCCGTGGCGGCGTTCGCGCTCCTCGGCGATCGCCTGGTCGCCGTGGGCGTCTCGTCTCTCGCGCTGCTGCCTTTCGGCATCGTGCTGTGGCGTGCCGGACCGGGCGAGCGCGACGCGAAGGTGTGTCCCGAGTGCGGTTGCCCGTTGCCCCCGCCCCTGGAAAACGGCATCCACGATGGCGAGCCCATTCTTCACCACTGCCGGCCGTGCGGGATCCTCTGGTTCGCCGGGTCCACGTCGTCATGATCTCGCCGAGCCGGCCGGCCGCCGTACCCATCGACACCGTCCGAACGGCTGCCTATCATTCCAGTCCGAGTTCCAGGAGCACCCCGTGGCCTTCTTCAAGACGTTCGTCTTTTCCCTGCTGTCCGTGAGCTGCGCCCTGGCGGCCGCAGCCGACGCGCGCGAACGCAGTTTCATCAGCAAGGGCATGCACGAGTCGGAGGTGCTGACCCGCATCGGCAAACCCGACCACGAAGCCGTCATCCGGAGCGCACGGGGCCAGGAGGAGGAGAAGACCTGGTCCTATCTGCCCGACCCGAGGGATCCGCAGACGCTCACGATCATCACCATCCACGCCGGAGTGGTCTCCAACATCGAGCGCAAGATCTCGCGCTGAGGACGACTCGACCCATCGCATGAAGCTCATCCCCATCCTCCCCGACCTGGTGGCCACGCCGCGTGTGGCCGGGTCCGAGTTCGTGACTGGCGTGTGCACGTCCACCATGGCGATCTATCCACCGGACGGCCCGCAGATGCCCTGGGTGGGCTATCTCGCGGAGGTCGACGGCGAGTGGGTCGGCAGCTGCGCGTTCAAGTCGCCGCCGGTGGACGGCGCCGTCGAGATTGCCTACTTCACGTTCCCGGGCCACGAGGGGCGCGGCCATGCGGCGCGCATGGCGCGGGAGCTCGTGGCCCTGGCCCGCGCGCACGGCGCGGCGCAGATCCGGGCGCAGACCCTGCCCGAGCCGAATGCGTCCACGCGCATCCTCGAGAAGCTCGGCTTCCGGTGGGCGGGGGCGCTGCCGCACCCCGAGGACGGCACCGTGTGGGAGTGGCAGCTGCCCTGACCGTGAAGCCCGTCGAGCCTCGCTGACGCGGCGCGACGATCCCTCATCACGACCCACGCATGTCCGTCCTGTTCCTCTCCTTCCTCGCCTGTGTCACCCTCCACCTGCTGACCATCGCCGCCACGGCCCACGCCATCGGCGTCCGGGTGCAGACCGTCTCGCTGGGCATCGGGCCGGTGCTGGCCCGGTTCGGGCGGTTCCAGCTGCGCGCCTTGCCGCTCGGCGGTTCCGTGGTGCTGCTGGACTCGCGCGTCGAGCCCGTGCCGAAGGCGGCGATGCCGCAGGCGCTCGACGGTTGCTCCACCGGCGAGCAGGTCCTGATCGCGCTGTCGGGCTGCGCCGCGCTCGTCGCGGTCGCCTGGGGCCTGCTGGGGACCGAAGGGCTGGAGGCCATCGGGGCCGGTGTCGTCCAGATCCTTGGCGGTGCGATCCTGCCGCTCGGTCACGGCCAGGCGCTGATCGCCGACGCGGTGCACCTCGCCCGCACTGCGCCCGCCACGGCGGTGCTCGGGTGCACGGCCGCCAAGCTGGCGGCGGCGAACCTTCTGCCGCTGCCGGTGTGCAACGGTGGCGCGGCCCTCGCGTCGGTGGGGCGGCGGCTCGGGCTCGCGCGAAGGTGGCCGGCCGAAGGCACCACCGGCCTCACGTTCGTCGCGTTGGGCCTGTGGGCGTCCTGGTGTGTCGCCCTGGTCGTCTACGTTTCCCGGGGCTGAGGCGGGTCGGACACTTGCTGGGAGCCGGTGCGCCCGTTCTGGGCGCGATGGTTCGGCGTTCGCGGGGAGGCGATTTCAAGGTAGTCTCCAGGGTCGATTCCCAGGAGCCGCCATGACCATCGAAACCGAAGACGACGTCGTCGCGCTGCAGCGCATCGGCCGCATCGTGTCGTCCGTGCTGCACCGCATGCTCGATGCCGCCGAACCCGGCATGACGACGCGCGAACTCGACGCGCTCGGGGCACGGTGGCTGGTCGAACACGGGGCCCGGTCGGCGCCGCAGCTCACGTACGACTTCCCCGGCGCCACCTGCATCAGCATCAACGAGGAGGCCGCGCACGGCATCCCGGGCGACCGCGTGATCCGTCCCGGTGACGTGCTGAACATCGACGTGTCCGCCGAACTGGACGGCTACTTCGCCGACACCGGCGGCACGCGGGTGGTGCCGCCGGGCAACCCGCAGAAGACGCGCCTGTGCCACGCCACGCGCACGGCCCTCGAGGCGGCCATGAACCATGCCCGGGCCGGCCAGCCCCTCAACGGCATCGGCGCGGCCATCGAGCGCACGGCCAGGACTTACGGCTTCAAGGTCATCGAGAACCTCGGCAGCCACGGTGTGGGCCGCGCGCTGCACGAGGCGCCCGAGCACATCGCCGGGTACTTCGATCCGTCGGACCGGCGCGTGCTGCAGGAGGGCATGGTGATCACCATCGAGCCCTTCCTGTCGACGAAGAGCCGCGTGGTGAACGAGGCGGCCGACGGCTGGACGCTGGTGGGTGTGCCGGGCAACCTGTCGGCGCAGTACGAGCACACGATGATCATCACGAAGGGCGCGCCCCTCGTGGTGACACGGCACTGACCCGCGCGCCCATGATCGGCACCGGAGCCCTCGCCCTGACGCTCGGCGCAGGCCTCAGCGCGGCCACGGCCCTCGCGCACCTGGCCTGCATCGCCATCGGTGCGCCCGCGTACCGCGTCATGGGCGCCGGCGAACGCATGGCCCGCGCCGCGGAGGCGGGGAAGCTGCGGCCCACCCTCGTGACGCTGGCGGTGGCGTTCGTGCTGTGCGTGTGGTCGGCCTACGCGCTCTCGGGCGCGGGACTCATCGGGCCGCTGCCCCTCACCAAGGTGGCCCTCGCGCTGATCTGCGCCGTGTACCTCGGCCGAGCGGTCGCGTTCCCGTGGCTCAAGCCGGCGTTCCCAGGCAACTCGGACACCTTCTGGTTCGTCTCGTCGGGCATCTGCGCCGTGCTGGGCCTCCTGCACCTGTACGGCACGCTGATGCTCTGGCAGGGGCCGTGATGGGCCAGGCCCCCGAACTGCTGCGGCGCCTGCTGCGCGCGAAGGACCGCATGGACGGTGCCCCCGACCAGGACTGGCCGGTGGCGCGGCTCGCGGAGGTGAGCGCCGTGTCGGAAGCCCATTTCGCGCGCGAGTTCAAGAAGGCCTTCGGCCTGCCGCCCCACCGCTACCTGCTGACCCGGCGGATCGAGCGCGCCGCAGCGCTGCTGCGCGACACGGACCTGCCCGTGATCGAGGTGGCGTTGCAGACCGGCTGGAACAGCATCGGCACCTTCGGGCGCATCTTCAAGGACATCACCGGGGCGAGCCCGGGGGACGTGCGGACGGTCGAGCGGGCGGCTCCGCCGGTGCGCGAGCACGTGCCCGAGTGTGTCGCGCGCGCCGCGGCCCGGCCCGACCTCAACACCGCAGTTTCGGAGAAGCGCCGGACGAAGTCCGCAGGCACAGTGGACTTCCCAACCAACTGAGGAGATCCCATGACCCAAGGTGTCAACGTCGCCGGCGTGTATGTGCGTGACCAGGATGAGGCGCTCGCGTTCTACGTCGAGAAGCTGGGCTTCGTCGTCCACACCGACGTGCGCAACGGCCCCTACCGCTGGCTGACGGTGCAGCACCCCGAGCAGCCGTCGTTCCAGCTCGGCCTGTACGTGCCCGGCCCGCCGGTGCACGACGCGGCCACGGCGCAGACGCTGCGCGAGATGGTGGCCAAGGGGGCGATGCCGCCCCTGGTGCTGTCCGTCACCAACTGCCGCGCGGAGTACGACCGCCTGAGCGCCCGTGGCGTGGAGTTCACGCAGGAGCCGGTGGACCGCTACGGCAAGGTGGATGCGGGCTTCCGCGATCCGTCGGGCAATGGCTGGAAGATGATCGAAGGCGCCTGATTCCTGATCCCGGCGGCGGGGCGATCGCGTAGAGTGGCGCGCATCCGCATCGAAGGCCGGGGAGGTCGAATGGGTGTCTGCTGTGTCCTGTACGCCGTGAGCGATGAGAACATCGCTCACTGCCTGGCGGATCCGCCGCTGGTCTGGCGGGTCGTCGAGGCGGAGGACGACAGCGCCTACCTCGACGAACTGGCCTCGCAGTCGAAGGTGCCGCTGCTCGCGCGGCTGTTCGGCAAGGGCGGGCCGAAGCCGGAGGCGGGCACGCTGCGGTTCTCCGCGCCCGAGTTGCACGAGGCCGACCTCGACAAGTCCTGGGACGGCCTGCGGGCCTGCCTGGAGCGGCTGGCGCCGGACGTGCCGGACTTCTTCGAGGGCAGCGGGCCCATCGGCCAGGTGGAGGTCGGCTACGGCCCCGCGCTGTACCACCTGGGCGAGACGGTGCAGCGCATCGGCCGGGCACATGCGCCGGTGTCCGAAGCGGCGCTGCTCGACGCCTACCGCTCGCTCGACCACGCCACCCTGTACCCCAAGGGGTTGTGGCAGCGGCAGGACGACGAGGTGGAGGCGTACCTCGTGGACAACTTCCTGGTGCTGCGGTCGTTCCTGCAGCATGCGGCGCAGCACTCGCTCGGGGTGGTGCTGCGGTTCACTTGACACACAAGAACACTTCAGGAGACGAGGATGACATTCGGGATCGTGCTGTTCGATCAGGTGGAGGAGCTCGACTTCGTCGGGCCCTGGGAGATGGCCACGATGTGGAGCAAGTTCGCCGGCGGACCGAAGGACTGCGTGCTCGTGGCGCAGCGCCTGGCGCCGGTCGCCTGCGCCAAGGGCATGTCGGTGAACCCGCACGTCTCGTTCGAGACCTGCCCGCCGCTCGATTACCTGCTGGTGCCGGGTGGCGAGGGCACCCGCCGCGAGGTCGACAACCCCGCACTGATCGCGTTCGTCTCGGAACGGGCCCGGTCCTGCAAGGCGGTGCTGTCCGTGTGCACGGGTTCGTTCGTGCTGCATGCCGCGGGCCTGCTGTCCGGCCGGCGGGCCACCACGCACTGGGGCTCGCTCGACCGGCTGCGCGCGCTCGGCGACGTGCAGGTCGTGGAGGAGCGCCACGTGCAGGATGGCAACGTCTGGTCGTCGGCTGGGGTGTCCGCCGGCACCGACATGCTGCTCGCCTTCATCGCCACCGAAGCGGGGGACGAGGCCGCGGGCAAGGTGCAGGCCGGCGCCGAGTACTACCCCGGCTCGCACCGCTACGGCGGCTTCGAACGGCATCCGAAGGCGCCCGCGTACGTGCGCGGCGTGCACACGATCACCGCCTGAGGTAGGCTCGTGCCGGAAGCCCAGGAGCCGATGCCGATGTCCCTCGAATTCAGCCGCGCCACCGAGGTGGCGCTTCCATCCACGTCCGCCGTCGTCGGCGTCTACCCGTCCCTGAACCTCGCGGACGCGTTCTCGATCCGCCTGCCCGCCCAGGCGTCCGGCGACCCCGGCGTGCTCGCACGTCACCTCGTCGCACACCAGCCGGCGTGGATCGGGGCGCTCACGCGGTTGCGCGACGTCCTCGTCGCGGGCTTCGGCCTCAAGACCGCGGGGCACCTGGCGACACTCGGCGGCGACGGGCAGCCCGCGCGCATCGGCATCTTCAGGGTCTACGGCTCGACGGGCCACGAGGTGGTGCTGGGCGAGGACGACAAGCACCTCGACTTCCGCCTGTCGGTGCTGTGCGCCGACGGCCCCGGGACGGACCAGCGCCGGCTCACCGTCTCCACCGTGGTCCACTGCCACAACCTGCTGGGCCGCACCTACCTCCGCGTCATCGCGCCGTTCCACCGCCTGGTGGTCAAGGCGAGCCTGGACCGGGCGGCCCGTGTCGGCTGGCCCTCGGCCCCGACCCATGTCCACGGAGACACCGCATGATCACCTGCTACCTGCGCTACGTCATCGACCCCGACAAGTCGAAGGAGTTCGAGCACTACGGCAAGCTGTGGCTGCCGCTCGTCGCGAAGTTCGGCGGCAAGCACCACGGCTACTTCCTGCCGTCCGAGGGCGCGAACAACATCGCGCTGGCGCTGTTCTCCTTCCCGTCGCTCGCGGCGTACGAGGACTACCGCACGCGCTCGTTCCAGGACGCCGAGTGCCAGGCCGCGTTCGCGTATGCGAAGGAGACGCGCTGCATCGTGAGCTACGAGCGCAGCTTCTTCCGGCCGGTGTTTCCAGGGGACGCCTGAGGGGGGCGACGGGAGCGAGCCGACGCGAGATGCACGATCGGCGCGTGCAGACGAGATCGCGGAGCAGATCAACACCCTGGTCACCCCGGCGCACGCCGGGGCCCCACCCTGGTCTGGTGGCCTAGCCGGTGAAGGACTCTTGCAAGGCCCCGGATCTGCACGCGGGGCACTGGATCCCGTGGAAGAGCCACAACCGGAGTTCAGGCCGGCCGCACTTCACACAGGTGGCCTTCGTCACGTCGACCCACTCCTCTCGTTTCCCTGCACCGGTGGCGAACCAGGGCAGGAGTTCGCAGGCTTGATCCGTCTTCTTCCAGGCGGGCCAGGGGCGTTGTCGACTGATCTGCGAACGGTCTTTCCCGAACACGGCGTGACTCAGGAGTTCGGGGGCCGCGTAGTCGTTCCCGACGAGATGTTCCTCGCCGCACGCCAGGCATGCCGCCAGACGTCCCCAGATGTGCTGGCCGTAGTTGTTGTATCGGTCCGGTCCTGCAGACAGGCAGAAGTCGCACTGGTTGCATTCGAACAGGGTGTGAGGGAGGCTCATGGAGCGCCTGCCTCCGTCGCATCGCCAGAGCGGCCCCATTCCTGCAGCCTGTCCCGCTTGGCCTCACAGAACGGCCAGCGCCGCGCGGCAGCCTCTGCTGCGGGGGCTGACTTGGTGAGAAATCCGCGAAAGAGATAGCCCATGGAGATTCCGATGCCTGATGTTCGAGATGATCGGCCAGTCCCGGCTTGCCTGGCGCCGGGTACCATCTTGGCACGCAGCGCTGCGGCGGCTTCGAGCGGCGCCTGACCCTTCACTCCTTTGCGAGAACCTTCATGCAGATCCACGGCGGTTGTCACTGCGGCAGCATCCGGTACGAGGCCGAGGTCGACCCGGCACGCACCACCCTTTGCCATTGCACCGATTGCCAGAAGCTCACCGGCACGGCCTACCGCGTGTCGGTGCCGGCCCGCGAGGGCTCGTTCCGGCTGGTGTCGGGCACGCCGTCCGTCTACATCAAGGTGGCCGACAGCGGCTCGCGGCGCGCCCTGGCATTCTGCGCCACGTGCGGCTCGCCGCTGTACGCGCACGATGCCGATCATCCCAAGATCTACGGGTTGCGCGTGGGCTGCATCGACGAGCGCGAGGCGCTGGTGCCGACGGCGCAGAAGTGGTGCCGGTCGGCGCTGAAGTGGACCGGGGACCTCACGGGCCTGCCGGGGCGGGAAGGCGAGTGACGACGTTCGTCACCCGGCGCGTTCGAGCCTTCTCGGGCTGGTGGCGAGCGCCGGCGTCCAGGAGGGATCGCACCCTGGGGGCGTTTGTCGGGGCGCTGGGGGGCTTCTGGATCGGTGTCCTGCTGGCCATCTTGCTCACGGCGTCCCCCGCCGCCGCCACGGTGGGGCTGGCAGCGCTCGCCTCTGCCACCTGCGGGCTGATGCTCGGGATCGCGTTCCCGAAAGTCACCACGCTGATGTGCTTTCCCTTCGCCACCTTCGGCTGAGGCCGCAGGCCTGATCAGGCCGATCCGCCGATCGGCAGATCCTCGTGCAGACAGAGGTAGTTCCCCTCCGTGTCCTTGAACCACGCCGCCTTCTCGGCCCCCAGCACGCACACGTGGTCCACGGTCTTCAGGTCGGGGAAGTCGTAGTCCTCGAACCGGACGCCGGCCCGTTCGAGTTCGGCGATGCTGGCGCCGATGTCGTCGACCTTGAAGCTGATGGCGGTGTGGTCGGCCTTCGTGCCTTCGGGTTTCGGGAAGAGGGCGAGGGTGGCGCCGCCCACGGCGTAGACGAACTTGCCGTCGGGCTGGAGGCCGCCGGGCTCGAGGCCGAGGCAGCCTTCGTAGAAGCGCCGGGCGCGGGCCAGGTCGACGACGGGCAGCATGGTGGTGACGGATGCATGGGAGAGCATATGCAGTCCTTTCACGCCGGCCGCACGGGGCCGGACGACTGCCAGCTTACGCCTCGGCACCGCCGTCTTCAACATCCGTTAGGCTATGGCAAACGACGGCGGGGCCACGAGACAACGACAGGGAGACGCGCCATGGGATTTCGAACGGGTTTCCTGCTTGTGGCCGCGGCGCTGGCCATTGCCTGCTCGGCGAGCCACACCACGGTGGACGTGACGATCCTCCCGCACGAGTACCGGGTGGGCGACGTGGTGTCGGCGGTCCCGGCCCCGGTCGTCTCGGAGGTGGTGCGGCGGCGGCCGCACGAGGTCCACGTCCACACTTGTTCGTCCACGCCGCCCGCGCGGGTCTCGCAGTTCCACCACGAGCTCGAAACCCAGCTGAAGGCGAAGATGACGCTGTCGTTCACCGCGAGGGCCTGCTGATGGCGATGGCGCCCGAAACCCGCATGAAGACGATCGGCCTCCTCGGCGGCATGAGCTGGGAGTCGACCGTGCCGTACTACCGGCAGATCAACGAGGCCGTGAAAGCACGGCTGGGCGGCCTGCACTCGGCCCGCATCGTCCTCTACAGCGTCGATTTCCACGAGATCGAGGCGCTGCAGCGGTCGGGCGACTGGGCGGCCGCGGGCCGGCTGCTGGGCGATGCGGCGCGTGCGCTGAAGGCGGCGGGCGCCGACTTCCTCGTGCTCTGCACGAACACGATGCACAAGGTGGCCGCGGACATCGAGGCAGCCGCCGGGCTGCCGCTGTTCCACATCGCCGACCCCACGGCGGCGGAGATCCGGCGTGCGGGGCTGTCCACCGTCGGGTTGCTGGGCACGCGCTTCACGATGGAGCAGGCCTTCTACCGGGACCGCCTCGTCGAACGGCACGGCCTCCAGGTGCTGGTGCCGGCCGACGAGGACCGGGACGAGGTGCACCGCATCATCTACGAGGAGCTGTGCCTCGGCGTCATCGAGCCGTCCTCGCGGGCCGCGTACCGGCGGATCATCGCGGACCTGGTGGCCCGCGGCGCGCAGGCCGTCATCCTCGGGTGCACCGAGATTTCGCTGCTCGTGGGGCCGGCCGACGCCGAGGTGCCGCTGTTCGACACCACGGCGCTGCACGCGAGGGCCGCGGCGGAAGAGGCGTTGCGGTCCTAGTGCCGCACGTCGGAGGGGGTCTCGGTGTGCATCACGCACCGCCAGCCGCTGGACGTCCGCACCCAGGTCGACGTGTCGTTCATCTCCTGCGTGGTGCCTTCCACGTCGCCGTCGCCGCGCGAGGCGACCTCCTGCGTCACGTGGTAGGTCAGGATCGCCGTGGTGTCGTTCGGGAACACGACTTCCATGTCGCTGAGCTCGAACGACGTGATCACCATCGGCCCCTGTTCGGCCATTCGGCGGTAGCCCGCGTGGTCGAACTTCATCGCGCCGTGCGAACTGACCATCATCGCGGGTTCGTTGAGCATCGCGAGCGCTGCCGGGGTGTCCTGGTCGACCATCGATTGCCAGAACTTCGTTTCGAGGTCGACGAGTGTCTTGCTTGCTGTCGGCATGGTGGATCTCCGTCAGGGTGAAAAGAACGATGTTGCGCCTGCGGATTTCCCGTGCCATCGGACGGGGCTCATGGGGACGGTAGGCACCTTCCTACGCACCCCCGAAAGGGCGGGCGAAACGGGCCCGGGCCTGCCGTAGAGTACCGGCCAGCCAGGCAACGACCGCAGGGAGAAGCGTGCAATCCAATCGTGTGTTCCCGATCCTCGCGATCGCCGCCCTCGTGGCGCTCCATGCCGGCGCCGTGGCGTTCGCCGGGGCGCTGCCGCACGCCTGGGCGCCCGCCCTCGCGGCCACCGTCTACCTGCCGTTGTGGCCGCTGTCGGCCGTGGGCCTGCCGGTCTTCGGTCCTGCACCCTCGGGCGGCTGGCCCGGGCCGAACACCGCGGGCTGGGTCGTGCTGCTCGTGGCCTGGAGCGTGATGTGGGCGATCCCGGTGGCGGTCGTGGCGCGGTGGCGGCGGCGACCGGCCCCAGGCGGGTGAGGGGGTGCGGCTTCGCGTAGAGTTCCCGGTCTCACGGAACACAGGAGCCGAGGATGGCCAAGGGATACTGGATCGCGCGGGTCGATGTGGCCGACCCCGAGGGCTACAAGGCCTACGTGGCGGCGAACGCCGAGCCGTTCCGCGAGTTCGGCGCGCGATTCCTCGTGCGCGGCGGCACCTTCCAGAACGTCGAGGGTGGCAGCCGCGCGCGCAATGTCGTGATCGAATTCGAGAGCTACCAGCGGGCGCTCGACTGCTGGAACTCGCCGGCCTACCAGCGGGCACGCGACCTGCGCCTGCCGCATTCCACCGCCGACGTGATCATCGTCGAGGGCTACGACGCCTGAGCCGATGACCCCCTCCCGCCGCCCGAACGCCGACGACACCATCGGTCCCGCCGAACGGGCCGCTGCGGCGGCACGCAGCACGTGGACCAGCGTCGTGGTCAACGTCATGCTGTCGGTGGTGCAGATCGTCGTGGGCTGGCAGACCCATTCGAAGGCGCTGGTCGCCGACGGCCTGCACTCGATGTCCGACCTGTTCGCCGACTTCGTCGTGCTGGTGGCCAACCGCCACGGCCGAAAGGACCCGGACGAGGACCATCCGTACGGCCACCAGCGCTTCGAGACCGCCGCGTCGCTCGTGCTGGGCCTGCTCCTGCTGTCGGTGGCCGCGGGCATGCTGTGGTCCGCGGTGGGCAACCTCGGCAGCGGGGCCCCGATTCCCACGGTGCACGCGGCCGCGTTGTGGGTGGCCTGCGGCACGATGGTCGCGAAGGAGGCGCTGTTCCGCTACATGCTCGCGGTGGGCAAGCGCGTGCGCTCGAGCATGCTGATCGCCAATGCGTGGCACGCGCGCTCTGACGCCGCGTCGTCGCTCGTCGTGAGCCTCGGCATCGTCGGCAACCTGCTCGGGTACCCGCTGTTCGACCCCATCGCGGCGGCCATCGTCGGCTTCCTCGTGGGGCGCATGGGCGCCACCTTCACGTGGTCGGCCCTGAGCGACCTGATGGACAGCGCGGCCGACCACGACGAGGTAGTGGCCATCGAGGCCACGCTGGCCGGCACGCCCGGCGTGGTGGGCGTGCATGCGGTGCGCACGCGCAAGATGGGCGACATGATCGTGGTGGATGCCCACCTCGACGTCGACGCCGACCTCACCGTCGAGGCCGGCCACGCGATCTCGGTGGCGGCCCGCGAACGGGTCATGGGCCACCACCGCGTGCTCGACGTGATGACCCACCTGGACCCGTGGAGGCCGCCGGCCCCGCCGTGAACCCGCTTCAGTTCACCGGCACCTCGTAGGTGGCGTAGTACGTGGCGAACTCGCGCCCGCTGCGTTCCCGCGCGAGCAGGTAGGCCCCCGTGGCCACCGTGCCGGCCGCGAACTTCCGCGGCGTCTCGTTGGTGCAGTGCGTGTCGGCCACCGTGGCGGCGGCGCACGGGATGGTGGACTGCCGCGCGGTCGACGCGACGTCGACGTCGTCGGTGAACGGGGCCGTGCCATTGCCGCTCGGCACCGTGCCGAACAGGATGGCCTGGACCGGCGGCAGCGCGCCATCCGGCACCGTCCAGCCGAGGCTCACGCCGGCCTGGCCCACGAGGTCCACGACACCGTCGGCGGCCGCCGTCTGGAAGCCGGCCAGGGTCTGCGGACCGAAGGCGGCGAGCGGCCTGGTCCGCAGCTCGGGGATCGTGAGCGCACGGGCCCGCGTGCGGTAGTACTGCGTGGCGGCGAGCACGGTCGGGTTCGACGCGAGGTAGTACCGGTACGTCCACACCGACTGGGCCGGGATCGCCGCGACGTCGGCGTCGGACAGGTCCTGGCTCAGGAAGAAGATGTTCGGCGACTCGATGGCGGCCGGCGTGCCGGCGGTGGCGGTGTCGTCGAAGGCGGAACGCAGGCGGACGTAGCTCGTGTTGGTGCGCTGGTCGCCGCGCATCAGCACGAGCGTCTGCGTGGCGGCGGCCGGGCGCATCACGAGCGTGGCGCCCCCTGGGGTCACGACCTCGACGCGGTCGAAGATCGGCACGCCGGTCTGCGGGTTCACGCGGTTGACCACCTGCGTCACGTAGCCGGTGCTGCGGTAGTTGTACGCCGGCGTGCCGGTCACGTCGAAGCGGCGGTGCTGCATGAACGGGTACACGTGGCCCGGGTAGACGTGGCCGTTGCCCACGAGCTTGAATGCCGAGCCCACGAGGCGCACGACGAGCGTGTCGACGGCCTCCGCGCCGTCCGGCCGGCGGCTCGTGTAGCCGAGGGCGATGTCGCCGTTGGCCAGCGTGTATTCGTACGAGCCCTGGCCGAACACGAGGCCGTTGCCGGTGGGCAGGAACAGCGAGGGCAGGGCGTAGAACCGCCCCACGGGGTTGCCGTCGGACAGGTAGTTCGCGGGGTTGTCGCCGAGGAACAGCGAGCGGCACGCGGGCGCGGTCACGTCGGCGGCCACGGTGGCGTTCACGCTGCTCACACGTTCGGTGAGCGGCAGCGCGTGGCATGCGGTCAGTCGGGCCAGGAACTCCTGGATGCGGACGTTCGTGCCGGACGCCACCACGGTGGCCGGGTCGATCTGCGTGCCGAGCACCGCCGCGTTGGCGGCGGCGATGGCCGCGAGGTTGTCGGCGTTGGTGAAGCGGATCACCGGCGGCTGTGCGCCTGCGGCGCCCTGCACCTTGAGGCCGACCTCGATGTTCGCGGTGGTGCCGCTCGCGGGAATGATGTTGACCGTGAGGGTGTCGAGCAGGCGGTCGTGGCCGGTGCCGTCGACGGCGAAGGTGCCGTTGAGCAGGTCGACGTTCGTGGTGTTGGTGGCGGCCAGGGCCGGCGCGACGATCTGCTTCACCTCGGCGGTCTTCGCGGCGACGGAGGCCGCGTCCACGGTGGCCGTCTTCGCCTGCACTTCGGCGGCGAGGGACAGCGGGTTGCCGCTCGGGCTCAGGCGCGAGGCGACGAGGGTGGTGAGCGGCGTCAGGTTGACGGTGGCGGTGCCCGCCGCGGGCAGCACGCTGACGAGCGAATCGGTGGCGCCGTTCGCCATGGTGCGGGTGGCCTTCAGCACGAAGGGCGGCACCGCGTCGGCGGCCAGCGTGATGCTGTAGGTGCCGTTGTCGCCCACGGGGGCCGAGGTGCTGCCCACGACCGTGCCGCGGCTGTCGGTGACGGTGACCGTGGCGCCCGTGAAGGCCGCGCCTGCGGCCGCGACGCCGCTCACGGTGGTGGTGGTCGCGGCGGGCGCAGGGGCGGGGGCGGGCGGGGCGCTGTCGCCGCCACCGCCGCCACAGGCGGCCAGTGTGAAGAGGGATGTGAGCGCGGCGAGGCGCACGGGCGTGGCGAAGGACAGGCGGCCGGGTCGGGCCGCCGAAGGCGTCGTCATGAGTGTTCTCTCCCTGGTGTGGTCTGAAGCCGCCCCGATCGTACGAAAAATGCACGATCGTCTACATTCGTGCTTGCCCGCCCGGCTGCTGCCCGCGTCCGAAGGCCGGAACAGGCCGCGCGGGCACCGATGGCTGCACGGTTGTCCGGTTTGGCCGTCTTGATCGGTCACGCGGCTGACATCCGGCGTGTCTAGAGTCCGCCGCTTTCGCATCCTCTTCCGGCCCCATGAAGTCTCTCCTCCTTGTCCGCCACCCCTTGTCCCTCGCGCTGGCCGCCGCGCTCTCGCTGACCGCCTGCGGCGGCGGCGACGACACCGTCGCGCCGTCGAACGACGTCGTCACCATTCCCGAGGCCCCCAAGGGCCTGGGTTCCGCGGACACCGCCCCGGTCGCGGCCGAAGCCACGACGCCCCCGTACGTCGACAACAGCGCGACGAACCAGCGCGGCGACGCCCGCTACGCGACGAAGGAGACCAACGCCGGCGTGCGCCTCGTGGCCGGGTTCCTGGACGTCTGGCAGCCGTCGACGCTGCTGGTGGATGCCGGCTCGCCCGCGGCCGCCCGCGACGGGTTCCCCGCCGTCGTCGCGTCGACCTGGACGGGCATTCCCGGTGACGTCACCGACGGCAAGGTGGTGAACGCCGCCGTCCACGACGCCAACATCGCCTACGTGGTGCAGGCCACGACGAACCGAACGGAGGCCCAGGCGCTCGCGGCCTACCTCGACGACCGCCGCGGCAAGACCTACAGCATCGCCGACGGCATGGGTCCGCTGACCGCGGCCTGGCGTTCGGCCAGCCGCCAGACCACCACGATCACCGGCATTCCCGCGGACGCCACCACCGTCAAGTACGACGACGGCGGCATCGAGAACGGCGTGGGCGGCTCGGCGAACGCCGAGTTCGGCCAGGTGGTCGACCTCATCGGCAACATCGGCGAGAACGGCTCCACCGAACCCGCCAAGCGTTTCTACAAGTACGCCCGCCCGTGGCGCTGGAGCACGAGCGTGAAGGTCGTGCCCGCGCTCGAGCCGGCCAAGAGCACCACGCCCGGCACCGACGGCGGCTTCGTCAGCGGCCATACCGCCGAAGCGGTGCGCAAGGGCCTGGCCATGGCCTACGTCGTGCCCGAGCGCTACCAGGAGATGCTCACGCGTTCCCTCGTGCTCGGTGAGAACCGCATCCTCGCCGGCATGCACTCGCCGCTCGACGTGATCGGCGGCCGCATCCAGGGCCTCGCCGTGGCCACGGCCAGCCTCTCGACCGGCCTGAACAAGGACGCCCGCGTGGCGGCCCGCGCCCAGGCGCGCGGCACGCTGATGGCCGCGACCGGTTCCGCGAACGACGCCGCGCTGATCGCCTTCGCGCACTCGCAGACCACGGCCCAGGACCCGTACGCCGACCACGCCGCGAACAAGGCGACGCACCGCCGCCTGATGACGTTCGGCTTCACGGCCATCGCCGCGACCAACAAGCCCGCCGTGGTGCCGAAGGGCGCCGAGGTGCTGCTGGAGACGCGCCTGCCGTACCTGACCGCCGACCAGCGCCGCGTGGTGCTGAAGACCACGGCGCTGCCGTCGGGCTTTCCCGCGATGGACGACGCCGAAGGCTGGGGTCGCCTGAACCTGTTCGACGCGGCCGACGGCTACGGCCGCTTCGACGGCGACGTGGCCTTGACGATGGACGCCTCGCTCGGCGGCTACAACGCGCAGGACGTCTGGTGGAACGACATCGGCGGCGCCGGTCGTCTGCAGAAGCTCGGCACGGGCGCGCTGCGTCTGGCGGGCGCCAACACCTTCACCGGTGGCGTGGCGCTCGGCGCCGGCACGCTGCAGGCCGCATCGTCGTCGGCCCTCGGCAAGGGGGACGTGCACGTGGCTGGTGGCCGCCTGGTGATCGAGTCGGCCGTGGCCGTCACGGGCGCCTACACGCAGCTGCCGGGCACCACGCTCGACCTCGTGGTGGGCGGTGGCGGCGCGGGCCGCCTGGCGGTCGCGGGCACCACGACGATCGCCGGCGGCACGCTGAACGTGCGCTTCAAGGCCGGCCAGACGCCGTCGGTGGGCGACACGCTCCAGCTGATCTCGGGCACGCGCCTGCTGGGCAAGTTCACCACCATCACGGTGGACGGCTACAAGGTCACGCCGACCTACACGGCGACGGGCCTGCAGCTGCACATCGACGGTTGAGCGGGTAGGGATGGCGGGGCGGGGAGGGCGGGCCTATGCTCGCGCTCCCCTCATTCCCTTTTGACGAGTCCGCCTTGACCTTGAACCCGTTGCTGCGTTGTGTGCCCGTGCTGGCCCTGCTGGGCCTCGCCGCCTGTTCCACCGTCACCATGGTCGAGCCGGCGCCGCCCGCCCAGGCGGCCCAGCCCGCGGAGACCGCTGAAACGCTGGCCCGCCGCGGCCACCAGCTGGCCGAGGCCAACCGGGTGGACGAGGCGATGGCCGAACTCTCCCGGGCCCTGGCACTGGACCCGCAACAGCCGCTGGCCCTGCGCGACCGCGCGATCCTTCTGCACGCCGCCGGCCGTCAGGCCGAGGCCCTCGCCGACATCGAGCTCGCGGCGGAACTGAAGCCCGACGACATGCGCACCGTGGGTGCGCTGTGCGTGATCCGTGTCGCTGCCGAACGGAGCGACGCCGGCCTGGCCGACTGCGATCGTGCGCTGACCCTGCCCGGGTCGAAGGCCAATGCCTGGACGTCGAAGGGGCAGGCCCAGCTGCTGCTCGGCCGCCACGCGGAGGCCGTCGCGGCGTTCAACGAAGCGCTGCTGGTCCAGGCCAACCACATGCGGGCGTTGTTCGGGCGAGGCTTGGCCCGGCAGGCGGCCGGCGACACCATCAGCGGCCGGATCGACATGAGCCTCGCGCTGAAGTACCTGCCGGGTGCCGGGCGTGAGTACCTCGGCGTGAAGGTGTCCTGAGGACCCGGGTCAGTCGAACACGCCGGCGCCGGGCGAGAACTTCTCGACGGCGTCGGTGATCAGCCCGTCCACCCCCGCCGCCACCAGCCGGCGCACTTCCGCCGGGTCGTTGATGGTGAACGACAGCGCGCGCAGCCCCGCCTCGTGGATGCGGCCGATCACGGCGGCGTCCAGCAGCGGGTAGTGGCACACCACGGCCACGCAGCCCAGGCCCAGCGCTTCCTCCAGCCAGCCGTCGCGCAACTGGTCGAGCAGCAGCGCGCGCGGCAGGTCGGGCGCGCCGGCCCGCGCGCCCGCGAGGGCCTCGGGCTTGAACGAACTGAACAGCGGCGGCACCGCCTCGCCGGCCCACAGTCGGGAGGCGAGTTCGGCCACCGCGCGGCCGGTCTCGTGTTCCACCTCGGGGGTGGGCGGCTTCAGCTCGATGTTCAGCGCGAAGCCGTTGCGCAGGCAGTAGCGCGCGATGGCCTCGAACGACGGGATGGGTTCGCCCGCCCAGGTGCGGCCGTGCCAGCCGCCCGCGTCGGTGCGCGAGAGTTCGGCCCAGGTGAGTTCCGCGGCCGGGCCGTGGCCGGGTGTGGTGCGCTGGAGCGTGGCGTCATGGATCAGGAACGGCACGCCGTCGGCGCTCAGCTTCACGTCGCACTCGAAGGCGCGGTAGCCGTGGGACGCACCCACGCGGAAGGCCGCGAGCGTGTTCTCGGGCGCGAGGTGGCCGGCGCCGCGGTGGGCGATCCAGAGCGGGTAGGGCCAGGTCGGCAGGGACATGATGGAGGTTCAGCTTTCGATGCGGGCACCGGTCGTGGCGTCGAACCAGTGCAGGTGGTCACGCGACCACTGTAGCGGCACCGTGTGACCTTCCGCGGGCGGCGTCAGCGTGCCGTCCAGGCGAAGCGTGAATTCCGCGCCGCCCAGCTTGCCGTGCACGAGGCGTTCGGCGCCCAGCATCTCGAGCAGCTCCACCTGCAGCGGCCAGCCCACGGACTGGCCGATCGACGCGTGTTCCGGGCGCAGCCCGAGGACGATGTCGCCGTCGCGCGGGGCGCGGTGCGTGAGTGGCAGCACCTGGCCGCCGATGTGGAAGGTGGCGCCCTCGGCGCGGCCGCGCAGCAGGTTCATGGGCGGCGAGCCGATGAAACCGGCGACGAACGTGGTGGCCGGCCGTGCGTACACGGCCTCGGGCGAGCCGATCTGTTCCACGCGCCCGGCGTTCATCACGATCATGCGCTGCGCGAGCGTCATGGCCTCCACCTGGTCGTGCGTGACGAACAGCGAGGTGACACCGAGTTCGGCGTGCAGCTTGCGGATCTCGATGCGGGTCTGCGCGCGCAGCTTGGCGTCGAGGTTCGACAGCGGTTCGTCGAACAGGAACACCTGAGGCTGGCGCACGATGGCGCGGCCCATCGCGACCCGCTGGCGCTGGCCGCCGGAGAGTTCGCGCGGACGGCGCTGCAGCAGCGCGCCCAACTGCAGGATGCCGGCGGCCTTGTCGACCCGCTGCTGGATCTCGGCCTTCGGCACGCCCGCGATCTTGAGCCCGTAGGCCATGTTGTCGAACACGCTCATGTGCGGGTAGAGCGCGTAGTTCTGGAACACCATCGCGATGTCGCGCTCGGAGGGCTCGACGTCGTTGACGACCTTCCCGCTGATGGCGATCTGGCCGCCCGAGATCTCCTCGAGGCCGGCCACCATGCGCAGCAGCGTGCTCTTGCCGCAGCCGGACGGCCCCACGATCACGATGAACTCGCCGTCGGCGATCTCGGCGTCGATGCCGTGGAGCACGGGCGTGCCCTTGCCGGGCAGGCCGTACTGCTTGGTGACGTTGCGGATGGAAATGGAACCCATGGTGTCTTGTTCTTCCGGTGTCTTGCTTATTTTTCGGTGTCCACGAGGCCCTTGACGAACCACTTCTGCATCAGCATGACGACGAGCGCGGGCGGGATCATCGCCAGCACCGCGGTGGCCATCACGAGGTTCCATTCGTTGGCCGCCTCGCCGCCGGCGATCATCCGCTTGATGCCGATCACCACGGGGTACATCGATTCGTCGGTGGTCACGAGCAGCGGCCACAGGTACTGGTTCCAGCCGTAGATGAACTGGATCACGAAGAGCGCGGCCATGCTGGTGCGCGACAGCGGCAGCAGCATGTCCTTGAAGAAACGCATCGGGCCGGCGCCGTCGATGCGCGCGGCCTCCAGCAGCTCGTCGGGCACGGTCAGGAAGAACTGGCGGAACAGGAAGGTGGCCGTGGCCGACGCGATCAGCGGCACGGTCAGGCCTGCGAACGTGTTGAGCATGCCGAGGTCGGCCACCACCTTGTAGGTGGGCGAGATGCGCACTTCCACCGGCAGCATCAGCGTCATGAAGATGGCCCAGAAGGCCACCATGCGGAAGCGGAACCGGAAGTAGACGATGGCGAAGGCCGACAGCAGCGAGATCGCGATCTTGCCGATGGCGATGACGAGGGCCGACACGAGGCTCACGAACATCATCCGGCCCACCGGCGCGGTGGACCCGGCGCCGCTGCTGCGGCCCTGGATCGCGGCGGTGTAGTTCTCGACCAGGTGGCTGCCGGGCAGCAGCGACATGGGCGCGTTGACGATGTCCTGCGCGGTCTGCGTGGACGCGACGAAGGTCACGTACAGCGGGAAGGCGACGATGATCACGCCGAGGATGAGCACGACGTGGGCGAGGATGCCCAGGGTGGGGCGACGCTCTACCATGGCGTCGTCATCCCGGCGAACGCCGGGATCCACTGCGCGATGGACGCGCTTCGGGGGCGGTGGGCCCCGGCCTTCGCCGGGGTGACCGTGGGATGAGGCATCAGTAGTTGACCTTCTTCTCGACGAACCGGAACTGAATGACGGTGAGCGCCACCACGATGAACATCAGCACCACCGACTGCGCCGCCGACCCGCCCAAATCCATCGCCTTGAACCCGTCGTAGTACACCTTGTAGACGAGGATGGCGGTGTCGCGCCCCGGGCCGCCCTGCGTGGACGCGTCCACGATGGCGAAGGTCTCGAAGAAGGCGTACACGACGTTGATCACGAGCAGGAAGAACGTGGTGGGCGAGAGCAGGGGGAACTGGATCGTCCAGAAGCGCCGCCACGGGCGGGCGCCGTCGATGGCCGCGGCCTCGATCAGCGACTTCGGGATGCTCTGCAGGCCGGCCACGAAAAACAGGAAGTTGTAGGAGATCTGCTTCCACACGGCGGCCACGACGATGAGGGCCATCGCGTGGTCGCTGTCGAGCAGGTGGTTCCAGGCGAAGCCGATCGCCTGGAGGCCGTACGACACGATGCCGATGCTGGGCGCGAACAGGAAGAGCCACAGCACCCCGGCCACGGCCGGGGCGACCGCGTACGGCCAGATCAGCAGCGTGCGGTACAGGGTGGTGCCCTTGACGATGCGGTCGGCGAAGACCGCGAGCATCAGCGACAACGCGATGCCGAGCCCGGCCACCAGCACCGAGAAGATCGCCGTGGTCTTGAACGACGCGAGGTAGCTCGGGTCATCGAAGAGCGCACGGAAATTGTCGAGGCCCACCCATTCGACGGACGTGCCGAACGCGTCGGCCTGCTGCAGGGACTGCAGCAGGGCCTGGGCCGCCGGCCAGAAGAAGAAGACCGTGATGATCACGATCTGGGGCGCCAGCAGCGCCCACGGGAGCCAGGCCGAACGGAAGACGACGCGTTTTTCCATGCGAGCGGGTCAGCGGCCCTTGTTCGCGCGTTCGAACTTCTCGAGCAGTTCGTTGCCGCGCTTGACGATGGCGACCAGGGCTTCCTTGGCGGTCTTCTTGCCGCCCCAGACCTGTTCGAGTTCCTCGTCCTCGATGGTGCGGATCTGCGGGTAGTTGCCCAGGCGGATGCCACGGCTCTTGTCGGTCACCTTGCGCACCATCTGCGTCACGGCCACGTCGGAGCCCGGGTTCTCCTTGTAGAAGCCCGACTTCTCGGTGAGTTCGTACGCCGCGGTGGTGACGGGCAGGTAGCCCGTGCGCTGGTGGCTCTTGGCCTGCACTTCAGGCGACGAGATGTACTTGAAGAACGTGGCGACGCCCTTGTACTCGGCCGGCTTCTTGCCCGAGATGACCCACAGGCTCGCACCGCCGATCACGGTGTTCTGCGGGGCGCCCGGCACGTCCGGGTAGTACGGCAGCGCCGAGACCCCGTAGGCGAACTTGGCGTTCTTGCGCACGTTGCCGAGGAAGCCCGACGACGTGGTGACCATCGCGCACTCGCCCGACACGAACGAGGCCTCGGGCACGTTGCCGCGGCCCTTGTAGACGAACAGGCCCTGCTTGGACATGTTGGCGAGGTTCTCGATGTGGCGCAGGTGCAGCGGCGAGTCGATCATCAGGCGGGCGTCCATGCCGGCCAGGCCGTTGCGCTTGCTCGCGTACTCGACGTTGTGCCAGGCCGAGAAGCTCTCGAGCTGCGTCCAGCCCTGCCAGGCCGTGGTGAACGGGCACTTGTGGCCGGAGGCCTTCAGCTTCGCGGCAGCGCTGACCACCTCGGGCCAGGTGGTCGGGCCCTTGTTCGGGTCGAGGCCGGCGGCCTTGAAGGCATCCTTGTTGTAGTAGAAGACCGTGGTGGAGCTGTTGAACGGCAGGCTGATCATCTGGCCGTTCGGGGCGGTGTAGTAGCTCGCCACGGCCGGGATGTAGACGGACTGGTCGAACGGCAGGCCGGCCTCCTTCATGACCTGGCCCACGGGGATCGCGACCCCCTTGCTGGCCATCATCGTGGCGGTGCCCACCTCGTACACCTGCAGGATGTGCGGCGCGGTGCCGGCGCGGAACGCGGCCACGGCGCCCGGCATCGATTCCTCGTAGCTGCCCTTGAAGGTGGGCACGACCTTGTAGTCCTTCTGGCTCGCGTTGAAGTCGCGGGCCAGGTCGTTGACCCATTCGCCGTTCACGGCGGTCATCGAGTGCCACCACTGGATCTCGATCTGGGCGTGGGCGGCGGGGTGGGCGGCGAGCGCGAGCAGGCCGGCGGCGAGGGCGACGGCGGTGTTCTTGGTTTGCATGGTGGGACTCCAGGGTGCCGGCGGGCGGCGGGAAAAACCGCCGAGTAGGCCAAACGGATGTGACAGGCTGGTTTATGACCTCCGGAAGGGGGCGGGGCGATAAGGGATTTCCACAATCGCTCACAAAGCGCGGCGTCACCCCGACGAAAGTCGGGGCCCACCGGGCGACCGGCGCGCGGGCGGGACAGTGGGTCCCGGCGTTCGCCGGGAGGACCGGACGGGGGGCGGCGGCCGGGATTGACGCGGTGCGGTAACATTCGCCTTCAAGTGCCAAACAGGTGCATGCGCCACCTGGAGTCCATGAACGCACCCCTCCCGCTCAATCACATCGCCGCCGCGGTCGACGCTGCCCACCATGCGCCCCGGCTGCGCGAGATCCCGTACAACTACACCTCGTTCTCCGACCGCGAGATCGTGATCCGCATCCTGGGCCCCCGCGCCTGGGAACTGCTGGACCGCCTCCGCGAGGAACGCCAGACGGGCCGATCCGCCCGCATGCTGTACGAGGTGATCGGTGACATCTGGGTCGTCCAGCGCAACCCGTACCTGCAGGACGACCTGCTCGACAACCCGAAGCGCCGCCGCCTGCTGATCGAGGCGCTGCACCACCGCCTGAACGAGGTGCAGCACCGCCGCGACCCGGCGTCCGACGCCGCCCGCGACGCCTCGGTGGGCGAGCTGCTGGACGCCGCCGGCCGGGCCGTCACCGCCTTCGCCGAGCAGTTCGAGCAGGTCGCCGAGCTGCGCCGCCGGGCCACGAAGGTGCTCGGCCGCCACACGGCCAAGGACAACATCAAGTTCGACGGCCTCTCGCGCGTGGCCCACGTGACCGACGCGACCGACTGGCGCGTCGAGTACCCGTTCGTCGTGCTGACCCCCGACACCGAGGCCGAGATGGCCTCGCTGGTGAAGCACTGCATCGAGCTGGGCCTGACCATCATCCCGCGCGGAGGCGGCACCGGCTACACCGGCGGCGCCGTGCCGCTCACGTGGAACAGCGCGGTGATCAACACCGAGAAGCTCGAGGCCATGACCGAGGTGGAGCACGTCCGCCTGCCGGGCCTCGACCGCGACGTGGCCACCATCTGGACCGAAGCGGGCGTGGTCACCCAGCGCGTGGCCGACGCCGCGGAGCGGGCCGGCTTCGTCTTCGCGGTGGACCCCACCTCGGCCGAAGCCTCGTGCGTCGGCGGCAACGTGGCCATGAACGCCGGCGGCAAGAAGGCCGTGCTGTGGGGCACCGCGCTCGACAACCTGGCCTCGTGGCGCATGGTCACGCCCGAAGCCAAGTGGCTCGAGGTCACGCGCCTCGACCACAACCTCGGCAAGATCCACGACGTCGAGACCGCCACCTTCGAGCTGAAGTACTTCGACGCCTCGGGCAAGACCGTCGAGCGCACCGAGCGCCTCGTGGTGCCGGGCCGCACCTTCCGCAAGGAAGGCCTCGGCAAGGACGTCACCGACAAGTTCCTCGCCGGCCTGCCCGGCATCCAGAAGGAAGGCTGCGACGGCCTGATCACCAGCTGCCGCTGGGTCGTGCACAAGATGCCAGCCCACACGCGCACCGTGTGCCTGGAGTTCTTCGGCAACGCGAAGGACGCCGTGCCGTCCATCGTCGAGATCAAGGACTTCATGTTCGCTGAGGCCAAGGCCGGCGGCGCCATCCTCGCGGGCCTCGAGCACCTGGACGACCGCTACCTGAAGGCCGTGGGCTACGCCACGAAGAGCAAGCGCGGCGGCCTGCCGAAGATGGTGCTCATCGGCGACATCGCCGGCGACGACCCCGACGCCGTGGCCCGCGCCACCAGCGAGGTGGTGCGCCTGGCCAACGGCCGTGCCGGCGAGGGCTTCGTCGCCGTGAGCGCCGACGCCCGCAAGAAGTTCTGGCTCGACCGCAAGCGCACCGCCGCCATCAGCAAGCACACCAACGCCTTCAAGATCAACGAGGACGTGGTGATCCCGCTGCCGCGGATGGGCGAGTACACCAACGGCATCGAGCGCATCAACATCGAGCTGAGCCTGCGCAACAAGCTGGCGCTGGTGGACGCGCTGGAGAACTTCTTCCTGCGCGGCAACCTGCCGCTCGGCAAGAGCGACGACGCCGGCGAGATCGCCTCGGCCGAACTGCTGGAAGACCGCGTGCAGCAGGCCCTGACGCTGCTGCGCGAGGTGCGCGACCTGTGGTCGCAGTGGCTGCAGCAGCTGGACGTGATCCAGCCCGACATCGGCCGCAGCTACTTCTTCGACCTGCAGGACCACACGCTGCGCGCATCGTGGAAGACCCAGATCCGCGGCCCGCTGCAGCAGATCTTCGCGGGCTCGGCGCTGTCGCCCATCGTCGACGAGTGCGTGCGCATCCACAAGGACGTGCTGCGCGGCCGCGTGTGGGTGGCGCTGCACATGCACGCCGGCGACGGCAACGTGCACACGAACATCCCGGTCAACAGCGACAACTACGAGATGCTGCAGACGGCCCACGAGGCCGTGGCGCGCATCATGGTGCTGGCCCGCTCGCTCGACGGCGTGATCTCGGGCGAACACGGCATCGGCATCACGAAGCTCGAGTTCCTGAGCGACGCCGAGCTGCGCGACTTCAGCGACTACAAGCAGCGCATCGACCCCGAAGGCCGCTTCAACAAGGGCAAGCTGCTGCGCGGCGCCGCGTTCGACGGCCTCAAGGCCGACCTGACCAACGCCTACACGCCCAGCTTCGGCCTGATGGGGCACGAGTCGCTCATCATGCAGCAGAGCGACATCGGCGACATCGCCAACTCGATGAAGGACTGCCTGCGCTGCGGCAAGTGCAAGCCCGTGTGCGCCACGCACGTGCCGCGCGCGAACCTGCTCTACAGCCCGCGCAACAAGATCCTGGCCACGTCGCTGCTGGTCGAGGCGTTCCTCTACGAGGAGCAGACCCGCCGCGGCGTCAGCATCAAGCACTGGGCCGAGTTCGAGGACGTGGCCGACCACTGCACCGTGTGCCACAAGTGCCTCACGCCGTGCCCGGTCAAGATCGACTTCGGCGACGTGTCGATGAACATGCGCAACCTGTTGACCAAGATGGGGAAGAAGAGCTTCCGCCCCGGCAACAAGATGGCCATGATGATGCTCAACGCGACGAACCCCGAGACCATCAAGCTGCTGCGTGCGGGCATGGTGGACGTGGGCTTCAAGGCGCAGCGCCTCGCGAACAACCTGCTGCGCGGCCTCGCGAAGAAGCAGACCGCCGCCCCGCGCTCCACGGTAGGCACCGCGCCCGTCAAGGAGCAGGTGATCCACTTCATCAACAAGAAGCTGCCGGGCGGGCTGCCGAAGAAGACGGCGCGCGCGCTGCTCGACATCGAGGACAAGGACTACGTCCCGATCATCCGCGACCCGAAGGCCACGACGGCCGAGACCGAGGCGGTGTTCTACTTCCCCGGCTGCGGCTCGGAGCGCCTGTTCTCGCAGGTGGGCCTCGCCACGCAGGCGATGCTGTGGCACGCGGGCGTGCAGACGGTGCTGCCGCCGGGCTACCTGTGCTGCGGCTACCCGCAGCGCGGCAGCGGCCAGTTCGACAAGGCCGACAAGATCATCACGGACAACCGCGTGCTGTTCCACCGCGTGGCCAACACGCTGAACTACCTCGACATCAAGACGGTGGTGGTCAGCTGCGGCACGTGCTATGACCAGCTGCAGGGCTACCAGTTCGACAAGATCTTCCCGGGCTGCCGCATCATCGACATCCACGAGTACCTGCTCGAGAAGGGCATCACGCTCGGCGGGCAGGGCGGGTACCTGTACCACGACCCGTGCCACACGCCGATGAAGCTCCAGGACCCGATGAAGACGGTCAAGGCGCTCGTGGGCGACAACGTGCTCAAGAGCGACCGCTGTTGCGGCGAAAGCGGCACGCTCGGCGTGACGCGCCCCGACATCTCGACGCAGATCCGCTTCCGCAAGGAGGAAGAGCTGAAGAAGAACGAGGCCGCGCTGCGCGCCAGCAGCGAGGTGGGCGCCCAGGGCGACGTGAAGATCCTCACGAGCTGCCCGTCGTGCCTGCAGGGCCTGAGCCGCTACGGCAACGACCTGAACAACGGCCTGCTCGAGGCCGACTACATCGTCGTCGAGATGGCCAACAAGATCCTCGGCCCGGACTGGATGCCCGACTACGTGCGCCGCGCGAACGACGGCGGCATCGAACGGGTGCTCGTCTGATGGCCGACGGCTGCGAACTCTGCGAACAGCCCGGTGGCGTGCCGGTCGCGTCGGGCCCGTCCTGGCGCGTGATCCGCGTGGCCGACGCCGACTTCCCGGCGTTCTACCGCGTGGTGTGGACCGCCCACGTGGCCGAGTTCACCGACCTGTCCCCGGCCGACCGCGCCACCTGCATGGACGTGGTCGCGCGGGTCGAGTCGGTGCTGCGCGGGCGCCTGTCGCCCACGAAGATCAACCTCGCGTCGCTGGGCAACATGGTGCCGCACCTGCACTGGCACGTGATCGCCCGGTTCGACTGGGACAGCCACTTCCCCAACCCCGTGTGGGGTGCGCGCCAGCGCGAGGTGGCGCCGACCGCCGCCGCGCGGCTGAAGCTGCCGCTCGAGGTGCTGGACGACGCGGTGCGGGCCGCCGTCGCCACCAGCTGACCGCCATGGCCGGCCTCACGAAGGACACGCCCGCGCCGACGTCGATCGTCGTGCACCAGCAGTCGCGCGTGCTCGAGATCGGTTTTGCCGACGGCAAGCAGTTCCGCATCCCCTTCGAGCTGATGCGCGTGTACTCGCCGTCCGCCGAGGTGCAGGGCCACGGGCCCGGCCAGGAGGTGCTGCAGACCGGCAAGCGCGGCGTCGGCCTCGACGACCTGTCCCAGGTGGGGCACTACGCCATCCAGCCGCGGTTCTCCGACGGCCACGACTCGGGCATCTTCACGTGGGAGTACCTGTACTTCCTCGGCGAGAAGCAGGACGAGCTGTGGCGCGACTACGAGGCGCGCCTCGCCGCCGCCGGCGCCACCCGCGACACCGAGATGCCCCCGCCCGCAGCCCCCGGCTGCGGACATTCGCACTGATCCAGACAAGAAGAGGTCCCGCCATGAGCAACACCCACTTCGGTTTCCAGACCGTCGACGAGAAGGAGAAGTCCGGCCGCGTGCGGGGCGTGTTCGATTCCGTCGCGTCGAAGTACGACGTGATGAACGACCTGATGTCGATGGGCCTGCACCGGCTGTGGAAGGCCTACACCGTCACGGTGGCCGGCCTGCGCGAGGGCGACCGGGTGCTCGACATCGCCGGCGGCACGGGCGACCTGTCCCGCGCGTTCGCGAAGAAGGTGGGGGCCCGCGGTCTCGTGGTGCACACCGACATCAACGAGGCGATGCTGCGCCAGGGCCGCGACCGCCTCCTCGACGAAGGTCTCGTGCTGCCCACGATGACCTGCGACGCCGAGGCGCTGCCGTTCCCGGACGCGAGCTTCGACCTCGTGAGCGTGGCCTTCGGCCTGCGCAACATGACCCACAAGGACCGCGCGCTCGCCGAGATGAACCGGGTGCTGCGCCCGGGCGGCAAGCTGCTGGTGCTGGAGTTCTCGAAGGTGGCCAAGCCGCTCGAGAAGGCGTACGACTGGTACTCGTTCAAGGTGCTGCCCCGCATCGGGCAGGTGGTGGCGGGCGACGCCGAGAGCTACCGCTACCTGGCCGAGTCGATCCGCATGCACCCGGGCCAGCAGGAACTCAAGGCGATGATGAAGACCGCCGGGTTCGCCCACGTCGATGTCCACAACCTCAGTGCGGGTGTGGTGGCGTTGCACGTCGGCATCAAGTGCTGATCTCCGGCTGACCCGCCGACCGCACGCGGCGGCGGGATGCCGCCCGCGTGACGACGGCCGGGTCCGGGACCTCCGGGTCCACCCTCATCCTCCGTTTCGCCTCCATCCGTGACCTGGTTCACGGAAGCGCCGCCGTGCACCGCCGATGGGCGGTGTCGCGCGTCACCGGCCTGTGGCAGGCGGTGCGCTGAACGTGCGTTCAAAGGGCTTCCAAAGGGTGTTTTTCCACGGCGATGACAAGTGTGGATTCCTCCCTTTCGGCCCCCCCGATCACGGGGGGGAACCCTCAATTGGAGGATGGTGCCAGGGGGGGCGCCAACGAAAATTGCGGCCATCGAATCGTTGCGTGACGGCCGGGCATTTCCCGGTCCGGTCGACGAGGGTGCAAGCCCAACAAGGATGAGCCAAATGCTAAAAGTGTTCCAGCTCCACGTTTCCATCGCCACCTTCGCCGGCATGATCGCCGACGGGTTGCTCTGCTTCTTCGCGGTCCTCATGGCCGCCTCGTCCTTGCACCTCGTCCCGGGCTCGTCGGCGCAGGCCGCCCTCACCACGCCGCACGTGTTCCTCTTCGCGAGCGGCTTCGCGATGGTGATGTCGCTGCTGTACGCCTTCGTCGGCCTGTACCGCCCCACGCCCATCGCCTTCGGCGCCATGCTCCGCCGCACGCTCGTGGCCCTGCTCGTCGGCGGCTACCTGACGTACCTGGTGCTGAACCAGCTCGCCCAGCGCGAGTACGCCGGCCAGCTGATGCTGTCGGTCGTGCTGTACCTGCTCGTGGGCCTGGTCGTCGTGCGCGGCGCGCTGTTCGCCATGCGCCGCCTGGCCACCACCCCGCGCGTGCTGATCGTCGGCACCGGCCCGGAAGCCCAGAGCGTGGCCACCGACCTGATGACCTTGAAGCGCGTCGAGCGCGACGTGGTGGGCTTCTTCGCCACCGACCCGGAAGCGGCCCAGAGCGGCACGATGCGCGGCCACCCGGTCTTCGCCGGCGACCAGTCCATCGAGGACATCGTCGACGCCAACCAGGTCGACGAGATCATCGTCGCGGTGCGTGAACAGCGCGGCGGCGGTGTCCCGATGGACCAGCTGCTCGCCTGCCGCATCCGCGGCATCCCCGTGCTCGACCTGGCCGGGTTCTACGAGCGCGCCAAGTCGGAAGTGCCCATCGACAGCCTGAAGGCCAGCTGGCTGGTGTACGGCCACGGCTTCGTGCAGGGCCGCGCCCGCAAGATCGCCAAGCGCACGTTCGACATCGTCAGCTCGTCGGTGCTGCTGCTGGTCGCCTCGCCGATCATGCTGTTCACGATGCTGGCCATCAAGCTCGACAGCAAGGGCCCGGTGCTCTACAGCCAGGAGCGCGTGGGCCTGGGCGGCAAGGGCTTCATGTGCCTGAAGTTCCGCAGCATGCGCACCGACGCCGAGAAGGACGGCAAGGCCGTCTGGGCCCAGAAGAACGACAGCCGGGTGACGCGCGTGGGCGCCTTCATCCGCAAGACCCGCATCGATGAACTGCCCCAGCTGATCAGCGTCCTGAAGGGCGAGATGAGCATGGTCGGTCCGCGCCCCGAACGTCCCACGTTCGTGAAGGAACTCAAGGAAGTCATCCCGTTCTATGATGTGCGGCACAGCATCAAGCCGGGTGTCACCGGCTGGGCGCAGGTTCGTTACAGTTACGGCGCATCCGTCGATGACGCACGCAAGAAGCACCAGTACGACCTCTACTACGTCAAGAACAACTCCCTGTTGTTGGACATCCTGGTGTTGATTGAAACGGTGAGCGTGGTGCTCTTCCGCGAAGGTGCTCATTGAATGACATGCGGTTCAGGTCCAGTGGATTGCAAAGGGAAAGTCAAATGAGTGCCAAGCGTGTCGTGTTGCTGTTCGGGGGGCTGCTGTCGGCCCTGCTGCTGTCGGCCTGCGGGTCGGTGGGCAACTACCCGCAAGCCCCGCAGGCGGCCGTGTCGACCGAGGCGCGTTATCGCATCGGTCCCCTGGACACCCTCAACATCGTGGTGTGGCGCAACCCCGAGCTGTCGTCCATCGTGACGGTGCGGCCCGACGGCCGCATCTCCACGCCGCTCGTGGAAGACCTGGTGGCCGCCGGCCGCAGCCCGGTCGACCTCGCCCGCGAGGTGGAGGGCGTGCTCGGCAAGTATGTGCGCGACCCGGTCGTGACCGTGGTGGTCAACACCTTCCAGGGCATCTATTCCGAGCAGATCCGCATCGTCGGCGAGGCCGCGCGCCCGCAGTCGGTGGCGTACCGCCAGAACATGACGGTGCTCGACGTGATGATCCAGGTGGGCGGCCTCACCGACTACGCCGACGGCAACGGCGCCGTGCTCGTGCGTGGCTCCGAGAACGGCAAGCAGTACTCCGTCCGCCTGAAAGACCTGCTCAAGCGTGGCGACATCTCCGCCAACGTGCCGGTGCTGCCGGGCGACATCGTGATCGTCCCGCAGAGCTGGTTCTGACCCCGGCGCCGTGGCCCGCCTTCCCGGGCCCCGGATCCTGACGTCGGAATCCCCACCTCCGAGACCGGCCCAGCGCGCAGACGTCATGCCGGCGGTGCATCATTCTCCTCGGCACGGGTCGTCGCCCGGCTTCCGGACGCGGTCCCGCGCCGCGGTGGCCGTTTCGGCGGCCGCCGGTTCCTTCCAGCTGTAGACCAGACAGGCCATGCAAATATTCTTGACGATGCTGCGGTACGACGTGAGGCGGATGTGGGATCGCCGCTGGCTCGCCGCGACCATCGCCTGGGGCCTCGCGCTGGTGCTCGGGCTCCTGGTGTTCCTCGTGCGTGACCGCTACGAGGCGTCCGCGCGCATCTACGTGGACACCCAGACCGTGCTGAAGCCGCTGATGGCCGGCCTCGCGTTCCAGCCCGACATCGACCAGCAGGTGCGCATGCTCGCCCGCACGCTGATCTCGCGGCCGAACGTCGAACGCCTGTTCCAGAACCCGCACATCGGCCTGGAGCAGCCCGAGGCCAGCCAGTACGACCGGTCCCTCGAGAAGCTCAAGGATTCCATCAAGGTGTCCCCGAGCGGCTCGGGCAACCTCTTCGCCATCACCTACCGCGACAGCGACCCGGCCCGGGCGCAGCGGCTGGTCGAGGCGCTGGTGTCCATCTTCGTGGAGTCGAGCGCCGACACCAAGAAGCGCGACTCCACCGAAGCCAGCCGCTTCATCGAGGAACAGATCAAGGACTACGAAGCGAAGCTGGTCCACGCGGAAAACCGCCTGAAGGACTTCAAGCTGCAGAACTTCGGCGTCACCGGCACGGCCAACCAGGACCACTTCACGCGCCTGGCGTCGCTGTCCGACGAGGTGGCCAAGCTCCGCCTGGAGCTGTCCTCGGCCGAGCAGTCGCGCGACGCGCTGAAGCGCGAGCTGCAGAACGAAGACCCGCAGCTGCCCCCCGAATCCCTGCCGAGCGTGGCCGCCCAGCCGAGCGAGCTGGAGCAGCGCCTGCAGGTGCAGTACCGCGCGCTCGACGAGCTGCTGCGCCGCTACACCGACGACCACCCCGACGTGATCAGCGCGCGGCGCATGATCGCCTCCATCGAACGCCAGATCAAGGAAGAGGCCGAGGGCAAGGCCAAGGGCGGCTCCCGCGGCCGCGGCGCCGCCGCCACGAACCCGGTGTACCAGCGCCTGCGCGTGTCGCTCGCCGAGGCCGAGGCCAACATCGCGTCGCTGCGCTCGCAGCTGACCGTGCAGCAGGGCCGCCTCGAGCAGGTCCGCGCGCTCGCCAACCGCATGCCGCAGGTCGAGGCCGACCTCGCCCAGCTGAACCGCGACTACGACATCGTGCGCAAGAACTACGAGCAGCTGGTGTCGCGCCGCGAAGCCGCCTCGCTCGGCGTCAAGATCGACCAGTCCTCGCAGCTCGCCGACTTCCGCATCGTGGAGCCGCCGCGCGTGGCACCGTCGCCGGTGTTCCCGAGCCGCAAGGTGCTGGCCGTGCTGTCGATGTTCGCCTCGCTGGCGCTGGCCGGTGCCGCGGTGTTCGGCCTCGGCCGCCTGCGGCCCACCGTCGATTCCCTGGCCGTGCTGCAGCAGCTGTCCGACCGCCCGATCCTCGGTTCCGTGTCGCTGATCCGCGGCCCAGAGCAGCGCGCGAGCCGCAAGCGCGACATCTACCGCTTCGCCGGCGTGATGGGTGTCTTCCTCGCGGTCCACGTGGTGTGGGTCGTGCTGATCGCCCGCCACGGCCTGTGACTCCGGAGTCCCCATGAGCACCATCCAGCAAGCCGCCAAACGCCTCGAGGAACTGCGCCGCGCGGGCGTCGCCATCCCCTGGGAAGCCGACGATGCCGAGGCCAAGGCCCGCGCCGCCGCACTGGCCGAGTCGGGCGAAACCCCGGCGGAACCGGGCGCGCTCCAGGCGCAGGCCCAGCCGCTGCCGATGCCCGTGATGCCGGCCATGCCGGCCGTCCACACGCCCAGCGGCCGCCAGTCCGAACTCGTGAACCTCGACCTCGTCAAGCTGGCCGAGGAAGGCTACCTCGTGCCGGGCCACTCCAGCACGCAGCTGGGCGAGGAGTTCCGCGTCATCAAACGCCCGCTGATCCGCAACGCCCAGGGCAAGGGCGCCGCGCCCGTGCACCACGGCAACCTGATCGTGGTGACCAGCTCGCTCGCGGGCGAGGGCAAGACCTTCTTCGCGATGAACCTCGCGCTCAGCATCGCGATGGAACTCGACGCCTCCGCGCTGCTGGTCGAGGCCGACATCCTGAAGCCGGCCGTGATGTCCCGCATGGGCCTGCCCCAGCGCCGCGGCCTGCTCGACATGCTGACCGACCCGAAGATCGACGCGTCGGAAGTCATGCTGCGCACCAACATCCCGAAGCTGAGCCTGCTGCCGGCCGGCAGCCGCTCGATGCAGTCCACCGAACTGCTCGCCAGCGCCCGCATGGGCGAGTTCCTCGACGAACTCGCCACCCGCTACCGCGACCGCATCATCGTGTTCGATGCCCCGCCGCTGCTGCAGACCAGCGAGGCCCAGGTGCTGGCCGCGCGTGCCGGCCAGGTGGTGGTGGTGGTGGAAGCCGGCCGCACGTCGGCCGCCGCCTTCGCCCAGGCGATGGACACGCTCGAATCCTGCCCCGTGGTCATGACCGCGCTCAACAAGAGCAAGGAATCGAACACCAACATGGTCTACGGCTACAACGCCGACTCGATGTACGCCGAAGCCCAGGGGGTTGCGTGATCGGACACCGGCCGGGCAGTCTCCACCACCGGCCCGCGGCGCTTCGCCGCGGCACGCTGGCTGCGCTGCTGCTGGCCGGGGTGTGTTCCGTCCAGGCCCAGGGGGTGCGTGTTCCCGGCGAGATGCCCATGCCCGGCGACGTGCCGCTGCCGATCGTCCCGGACCCCGTGCAAACGCCTGGCGTGCCCGCGGTGCCCAACATCGGCCCGCTCGTGGGGCCGGCCGGTGCCGCACCGGTGGTCCCCGGCGCCGCAGCCGGCCCGGCTCCCGTGGCCCGCACGCTGTACCTCGAAGGCGACATCACCGCACGGCTGACCGCCACCGACCGCGGCCGCCTCGACGCGCCGTCCGGCAAGGACCTGATCCTCGGCGTGAGCCCGCGCCTGTACGCGCGCAGCCGCGGCGCGCAGCTCAACGTCAACGCGATGGTGGGCCTCGACAGCATCAAGTACTTCGAGCACACGAACGACGACTACACGCAGCCGGTGGCGGCCATCGACGCCCAGGCCATCCTCGTCGACAACCTGCTGTTCCTCGACGGCGGGCTGTCGGTCGACCGCCGCGCCTCGTCACCGTATTCCACGCAGACCGCCGACGTCTCCACCGACGAGCAGGTCGACACCCGCATCGCCCGCCTGAGCCCGCGCCTGGAGCGCCGGCTGCCGTCGGGCTGGAACACGCTGCTGCGCAGCGACAACATCTGGACGCACCGCTCCGGCGACAGCGTGGGCGGCCTCACCGGGGCACCGGCGCGCGAGTACTCGCAGGACACCCAGTTCCGCGTCGACCGCACCCCCGAGCCCTTCGGCATGGGCCTCGAAGGCAGCCACGAATCGCTCGACTATGACAGCCGCAACGTCATGCAGATCGACGGCGTGCGCCTCACGGCCGGCTACGCGTACTCGCCGCAGCTGACGGTGTGGGGCATCGGCGGTATCGAACGCAGCGACTTCCAGAACCGCACCGAAAACGACAGCGACTACGGCTTCCGCGTGCGCTGGGCGCCGCTCGAGCGGTCGGTGCTGACCGCCGAGGTGCGCCGCCGCTTCTTCGGCACGGGCTTCAACGTGCAGTGGGACCACACCCACCGCAACTTCGGCTTCACGCTCGCCGGCGCCCGCGAGCCGTACACCTCGCCCGAGGCCGTGCAGCTCGGCGGCAACATCGGCCAGCAGTTCAACGACCTGTTCCGCCAGCGCGGCTACGACCAGGCCCAGCGCGAGGCCCTCGTGCGCGCCGCGCTGATCGCCTACGGCCTGCCCGCCACGCTGGCCGACCCGGTGAGCTTCCACGTGAGCCGCCCGCAGCTCAACACCACGGGCTCGGTGATGTTCACCGCGCTCGGACGCCGGTCCGTCTTCATCGCCTCGGCCTACTACCGCAAGCTGACCGACCTGCACCGCTCGGACGATCCGGTGCTGGCGACGCTGCCCGGCAACACCCGCCAGGCCGGTGGCCAGGTGTCCGCGAACTTCCGCCTCACGCCGCTGTCGGCGCTGGACGCCTCGTACCGCATCGACGACACGCAGGGGCTCGGGGTCGACGCCACGCGTTCGTCGCGCGACCAGATCTACAGCATCGGCACCACCCATTCGCTGTCGCCGCACACCCGCGTCGACCTGTCGCTGCAGCATCACAAACTCGAAACCGTCGACGTCCTCCGACCCTCGTCGGCGTCGTCGAACAGTGCCGGCATCGGCATCAACTACCGCTTCTAGGTCTACCGGTGTTCGAATCCCACTTCGGCTTCAGTGCCCCACCGTTCCAGCTCAACCCCGACCCGACGTTCTACTTCGGGAGCAAGGGCCACAGCAACGCGCTCGCCTACCTCCAGTACGGCGTGCACCAGGCGGAAGGCTTCATCGTGGTCACCGGCGACATCGGCGCCGGCAAGACGACCCTCGTGCGCACGCTGCTCGAGGGGCTCGACGCCACGCAGGTCAAGGCCGCCCAGATCGCCAGCACGCAGCTCGACGCCGTGGGCCTGCTGCAGGCCATGCTCACCGCGTTCGGCGTGCCGCACAACCCGGGCGCCGTCTCGAAGGCGAGCCTGATCTCCACCCTCGAAGCGTTTTTCATGACGCTCGCGATCAAGAACAAGCGCGCGCTGCTCGTGATCGACGAGGCGCAGAACCTCAGCATGGACGCCATCGAGGAACTGCGCATGCTGTCGAACTTCCAGCTGCGCAAGCAGGCGCTGCTGCAGAGCTTCCTGGTGGGCCAGCCCGAGCTGCGCGGCATGATCGAATCGCAGCGCCTCGAGCAGCTGCGCCAGCGGGTCATCGCCTCGTGCCACCTGGGCCCGCTCGACGCCGACGAGACCCGCCGCTACATCGAACACCGCCTGAACCGCGTCGGCTGGAACGGCAACCCGTCGTTCGAGCCCGAGGCCTTCCCGCACATCCACCATGCCACCGGCGGGGTGCCGCGCCGCATCAACCTGCTGTGCAACCGGCTGCTGCTGTCGGCGTTCCTCGAGAACCTGACCCAGGTGACCACCGCGCAGGTGCTGCGCATCGCCCAGGAGCTGCGCCACGAGGTGGGCGACGCCACCATCGCCCAGCCCACCGGCCGCGTGATCGCCGACGTGCCCGTCACGCGCCGCGCGCCCGTCGCCGCCGCGCCCGTGCTCGACGAGGTGGTGCGCAGCCCGCAGCCCGTGGCCGCCACGCCGTCGTCCGTGCAGCGGGTGGTGCGCCGCGAGCTGTCGGCCGCCGTGCGCACCGTGTTGTGTGTCGTCGACACGCCGTCGGGTTACCTGAACGCGGCGCTGCTCGCCGCGTCGCTCGAACATTCGCCCATCATCACGCGCACCGTCGTCGTGGGCCTGGGCGCCGCCCAGGTCTTCGGCCCGGTCGAGAACTACGCCGAGGTGGTGGACCTGCCCGCCATCGAGGTGCACCTGGGCATCGAGGGCTCGCCGGCCCGCCGCACCGCCGAGGCGGTGCTGCGCGTGGAGGCGCTGCTCGACGAGTTCGCGCCGGACCTGCTGGTGCCGCTGTCCACGTCCGACGAGTCCGTGGCCTGCGCGCTGCTGGCCAGCCGCAAGGGCGTGCCGGTGGTGCGCCTGGACGGCGGCGTGCGCGCGCCCGTGGCCTTCGAGGCTGCGCGCCGCAACGCCAGCCTGCTCGACCGTGTCGCCTCGCAGCTCTTCGCCCCCACGCAGGTGGCGGCGCTCACGCTGTCGAACGAAGGCATCGAGGTGGGCCAGGTGCAGGTCATGGGCAGCCTGACGCAGGACGCGCTCAGCGCGGCCGACGCCGCCAGCCCGCTCGCCCAGGCGCTGATGACCCACCACGGGCTCACGTCGGGCTTCGCGCTCGTCACGGCCCGGGTGGGACACGGCCGGCTCACGCCCCAGTCGCTCAGCAAGCTCGTGCTGATGCTCAGCCGCGTGCGGGGCGACCTGCCCATGCTCTGGCTCGTCTGCGGCGAGACCCAGTCCGCGCTGCGCGGCCAGGGCCTCGGCACCGTGCTGTCGCGCTCGGGCATCTCGCTCGCGTCGATGCCCGTGTTCTCGTCGCGCCTGAGCATCCTGCAGCGCGCCGCCTGCCTCATCACCGACCACGGCGACGACCTCGTCGACGTGGCCATGTCCACCGGCACGCCGCTGCTGCTGCTCGACGAAACGGGCGAGGGTGGCGAATCGGCCGACGGCCGCGTGGCCTGGCTGCCGTTCGAGGCGAGCGAGCTGGGCCTGCCGGTGAACACCCGCGGCGCCAACGTCGTGGACCTGCCGATCGGCGAAACCGCGACTTCCGTGGCGGAATCGATGGTCTCCCACCTGCACGGGTGGTTGTCGCGGCGCGACGGAGAGACGACCATCATCGAACCGCCCCGACGCGAGTCCGCGTCGCGCCTGAAGGAAGTGGGCAAGTAGTCCGCGCGCTTCCCCGCCGTCCATCCGGTCCATTGGCCGTGGGGCGGGCGTCCCGCCAACCTGTCCGCCTGCCCGATGCTGCGCCAACTGTTCCAACACGCGTCGTACTACACGATCGCGAACATCCTCACGATGTTCGCGGGCCTGATCTCGTTCCCGATCGTCACCCGCATCATCAGCGTCGCCGACTATGGCCTCATGACGCTGATGGCCTCGCTGCTGAGCATCGCCGTGGTGTTCGGCAAGCTCGGCGTGCAGCACGCCATCGTGCGCTTCCACGCCGAGGCGGTGAGCGACGGCCCGCAGGGCGAGAACACCTTCGTGTCCACCACCATGCTGAGCCTGCTGGTGTTCTCGGGGGTCACCACCGTCGTGTGGCTTGGCGCGGCGTTCTGGGCGCCGCTCGGCTGGATCGGCGGCGCACAGGTGCGCGAGCTGCTGATCCTCACCGCGGTGCTGATCGTCGTGCGCACGTTCGACAGCGGCATCGCGAACATCGTGCGCGCGCAGCAGCGCAGCCTGGCGGGCAGCCTCTACGGCGTCATCAAGAAGTACCTCACGGTGGCCGCGGTGGTGGGCGTGCTGCTGTACCTCGTGCCGGGCATCCAGGGCTTCTTCATCGCCACCGTCGTGGTCGAGACCCTCACCACCATCGGGTTCATGGTCTACATCCTGCGGGGCACGCGCGTCTCCACGCGCCTGTTCTCGTTCCCGCTGCTGTTCACGATGATGGCCTACGGCCTGCCCATGCTGGCGCAGGAGCTGGCGGCCATGCTGCTGCTGCAGGGCGACCGGTACGTGATCCAGTCGAAGCTGGGCCCCGAGGCGCTCGGCATCTACTCGGCGGGCTACAACCTCACCGAGTACGTCAAGTCGGTGCTGGTGCTGTCGTTCGGCACGGCCGTGATCCCGATGTACACGAAGATCTACGTGGACCAGGGCAAGGCCGCCACGAAGGAGTTCGTCGAGAAGTCGCTCCACTTCTACGTGATCGCGGCCGTGGCCATGTGTTTCGGGGTGTCCGCCGTGGCGCAGGACCTGATCACGCTGCTCGCCTCCGCCAAGTTCGCCGAGGCGGCCACCGTGATCCCGTGGGTCAGCTTCGCGATGGTGCTGGAAGGGGCCAACCCGCTGCTCGGCGCCGGCATCTTCCTGCGCAAGCAGTCGTGGATCATCATGGTGCTGATGATCGTCGCCGCCGCGGTCAACCTCGGCCTGAACTTCCTGCTGGTGCCCGAGTTCGGCATCCTCGGCTCGGCCATGTCGTCCTGCGTGTCCATGCTGCTGCTGTCCTCGGGCATGTTCGTCACGGGACGCCGCGAGGTGTCCACCGCGCTGCCCGTCTGGCACCTGGCGAAGATGGTCGTGGCCGGGTTCATCGCCTGGTGGCTCGCCACCCGCATCCACACCGACTGGCTCGTCGTGCGCATCGGGCTGCGCATGGTCGTCGGGGCCGTGTCCCTCGGCATCCTGGTCGTCCTGCTGGACCCGATGGTCCGCCAGCAGGTGCAGGCGCTGGTGCGCCGGCGTCGCCTGGCCACCTGACGGCAGGCCGGGGTGGCCCGCCCCCCCGAATGGGGACGTGCGTGACCTCGGGGGGGTGGGTTAACCTGCAGTCTGGCGTCGGGGAGGTGTTTCCGCGCCCCGCGGCTGTCCCTTCAGCCCACCCGGTCCGTGACCGAAAGACCGTGACCGAGAATTCGCCCGCGCCGCCGCAGGGGCGTCCCACACTTCCAGGATTTCCGATGCGCGAGTTGCAGTTCCCCATGCAGGCCCACGTTTCCGTCATTCGCTGAAGGGCCGCCCCAGATGTCGTTCCTGTTCTGGTGCGCCGCGGCGCTGCTGGTCTACACGTACTTCGGCTACCCGCTGCTGATGGCGGTGCTGGCGCGCCTGCGTCCGGCCGAAACCCCCGCACCGGCGCCCGCCGAATGGCCCGAGGTGACCGTCGTCATGGCCGCCTACAACGAACGCGCGCGCATCGACCGCAAGATCGCCAACCTGCGTGCCCTCGACTACCCGCAGGACCGCCTGCACATCGTGGTGGTCTCCGACGGCTCCACCGACGGCACCCAGGACGCCGCCGCGGCCCACCCCGGCGTGCGGGTGCTGCATTTCCCCGGCCGCCACGGCAAGCCCCATGGCCTGAACCGGGCGCTCGAGGTGGTGACCACGCCCGTGGTGCTGTTCAACGACGTGCGCCAGGCGATGAAGCCCGATGCGCTGAAGTTGCTGGTCGCCCGCCTCCAGCAGCCGGGCATCGGTGCCGTCAGCGGCGAACTGGTGCACCTCGACCCGCAGACCCGCACCGCCGCGAACATCGGCCTGTACTGGCGCTATGAGAAGTGGATCCGGGCGGCCGAGAGCCGCTTCCGCTCCACGGTGGGCGCCACCGGCGCCATCTACGTCATCCGCGCGGCCGACTTCGTGCCGCTCGCCGAAGACGCCATCCTCGACGACTTCGAGCTGCCCATGGCCATCGCCCGCACCGGCCAGCGCGTGCTGTTCGAGGGCGGGGCGCTGCTGTTCGACGAACTGCAGTCCGAGATGGACGGCGAGCGCAAGCGCAAGGTGCGCACGCTCACCGGCAACTACCAGGCGATGGCCCGCCACCCGTGGATGTTCTCGCCGCTGCACAACCCGCTGTGGCTGCAGTTCATGTCGCACAAGGTGTTCCGCCTCGTGGCGCCGTACGCCATGGTGATCCTGCTCGCCACCAGCCTGCTGCTGGCGGCGCATCCGTTCTACTTCGCCGCGGCGGTCGCGCAGGCCGCCTTCTACCTGATGGCCGCCGGCGGCATGGTGCTGCCCCGCCTGCGCCGCAGCCGCCTCGTGAGTTTCTCCGCCGTGTTCGTGGAAATGAACCTCGCGGCCGTGGTCGGGCTCTACCGCTACATTGCGGGTCGCGCCGAGGTGCGCTGGGAAAAGACATGAGCCGTCTCGTCACGCTGATGTACCACGGGCTGTATGCCGACGATCGCGAGCTGCAGCAGACGATCGATCCGGCGGACCGCCCGTATGCGGTCTCCACCGCCGCGTTCGAGCGCCAGCTCGACCTGATCCAGGCCGAGGGCCTGACGGTCGTGGACCCGCGCCGCCTCGGCGGCCCGCTGCCCGCGCGCGGCGTGCTGCTCACGTTCGACGACGGCCACGCCAGCAACCACCACCACGCCACGCGCATCCTCGCGAAGCGCGGCCTGCAGGCGGTGTTTTTCGTGACCAGCGACTTCATCGGCGGCGGCCGGGCCCACTTCTGCTCGTGGGAGCAGCTGCGCGAGATGGACGGGCAGGGCATGCTGATCGGCTCGCACGGCCGCACGCACCGCTTCTTCGACGATATGTCCCCCGCCGATGCCGCCGGCGAGTTCCGCGATTCCCGCGACCGCATCCAGCAGGGTGTCGGCGCCGCCGTCGAGCAGATCTCGTTCCCCGGCGGCCGGTACCGCCGCGACCAGCTGGCCGTCGGCCGCGAGCTGGGCTACACGGTGTTCCACACGTCCGAGGTGGGCGTGTTCGGCGGGGGCGCCGTGCCCGCGGGCGCCGAGGTGCCCCGCATCGCGGTGCGCGCCACCACGGGCGACGCCACGTTCATGGCCTTCGCCGCCGGCTCGCGACGCGCCGTCTGGAAGGCGCAGGCCATCGCCGCCGCCAAGTCCGCTGTGCGCCGCACGGCGGGCAACCGCCTGTACCACCTGATGTATGAGAAGTTTGCTCGCTGATCCCGCGCTGAAGTTCCGGCGCCCCGGCGCCGAACCCCCGCCGCCCCGCCCGTTCGGCATCGCCGACTGGGGCGGCCAGGCCCTGCGCGACGGCCTGCTGTTCCTGCTGTGGCCGGTGGGCCTGCTGATCGTCATCAAGGTCATCTTCGCGGTCACCGGCTTCAAGTCGCCGCCGTTCGTGCTGTACCTCTTCGCGCTGGTCTACGGTGGTTTCCTGCTCAAGCGCATGAAGCAGAACGACCCCGAGTGGCTCGTCGGGCTCTTCTGCGTGTACCTGCCGTTCTCGGCCATCATCAAGGTGGCCATCATCCCCGGCATCAACGCCACGAACATGCTGGTGATCCTCGGCATCGGCGCGCTGATCCTGCGCCGCAAGGAAGAGGGCCTGCCGATGCTGGTCTCGCGGCCCGGCACCGGCGTGATGGGCTGGTGGTGGTTCCTGAGCACGGTCTCGATCATCACGTCGATGGTCACGCTCGGCGCCACGCACGCGTCCGACCGCTCCGGCGAGATCAAGTCCTGGATGGACCAGTTCCTCGTCTTCTTCGTGTTCATCAACCTGATCCGCGACGGCAAGATGGCACGGCGCACCGCCGTCTACATGATGCTCGGGACGCTGCTCGTGATGGCGATGGGCTTCGAGGAGTGGCTGGAAAAGCGCGACGTGAACTCGCTCGACAAGGCCCGCCTGCTCGGGCCGCAGAACCAGCCCAACTCCTTCGGCGCCTTCCTCGTGTACGCCGTGGGGCCGTTCATCGCGGTGCTCGTGACCAACCTCGCCAACTGGCGGGCCTGGCCGCTGCTGGTCGTGCTGGTGGTGTGGCTGCGCCTGCTGATCGCGAGCTTCTCGCGCGGGGCCTACCTCGGGTTCGCCGCAGGCGTGGCGGCGCTCGGGTATGCGCGCGGCAAGGTGTTCCTCGCCTGCTCGGCCGCCGCGCTGATCAGTCTCGTGGTGGCGGTGCCGGAGGTGGTGCCCGAGTCGATGCAGGCGCGGCTCGGGCTCAGCGCCGAACAGGACGACTTCACCACCCCGAAGATCGACACCAGCTCGGCCCACCGCCTCATCCTGTGGAACGCCGCCATCGAGATGACCAAGGAGTCACCGGTGTTCGGCTGGGGCTTCGGCTCGTTCCCCGTGCTCAAGGGCTTCTACACCGAGACCGACGTGCACGAGAGCGACAACCACAACATGTACCTGTTCGTCGCCAGCCAGATGGGGCTGCCGGCGCTGTTCGCGATGCTGATGGTGATGTTCCGCCTCGGGTGGCTGGGGCTGCAGCTCTCGCGCCGTTCGCCCGACTGGATGGCCGCGTCGATCGGCATGGGAGCCTGTTGCACCGTCGTGGGCGGGCTCGTGGTGAACATGTTCGGCTCGCGGCTCGGGGACCTGAGCGTGATGGCCTACGTCTGGCTCACGCTCGCCGTGGTGTCGCACCTGATCATCGAGATGCGGGCCGACGAAGCGGCGAAGAAGGCCGCCGAACCGCCGAAGAAGAAGAGGAGATTGCCGTGAAGGTGAAGAGGGAGGCGGCCGTGCGCCGTCGAAGGGAAGGGGGACGCCATGGCTGATTCATTGCTGCGGCGGGCGGTGTCGCTCGCGTGCCTGCCCTGGGGCTGGGCCGCGTCGCGCGTGCGCCCGGGCCTGCGCATCCTGATGTACCACCGCGTGGCCCCGGGCCTCGCCGGTGACCAGCTGACCGTGCACCCCGACCGGTTCGAGCAGCAGATGGCGTGGCTGTCGGCGAACTGCCGCGTGCGGTCGCTGTCCGATGCGCTCGCCGACCTGGCCGCCGGCCGCACGCGGCGCGGCGACGTGGTGGTGACGTTCGACGACGGCTACCTCGACAACCTCACCCACGCGCTGCCCGTGCTGCTGCACCACGAGGTGCCGGCCACCATCTTCGTGACGAGCGCCTTCTGCGACCAGGCGCTGAGCCACCCGCGCTACCCGGCGAACGCCGAGCGCCTGCACCTCACGTGGGACGAGGTGCGGCACCTCGCGCGCCAGCCCGGCATCTCGATCGGCTCGCACACGGTCTCGCACCCGTACCTGTCGCGCGTGCCGGCCGCCGAGGCCGAGGCCGAGGTGTCGAACAGCCGCACGCTGATCGCGCAGCAGATCGGCGCCGACGTACCGCACTTCTGCTACCCGTCGGGCGACGTCACCCCGCGCGAGGCCGAGCTGGTGGCCCGTGCCGGCTACACCGCCGCCGTCACGGTGGCGCCCGGTGCGAACCACCGCAACACGCCCCTGCACCTGCTCCACCGCACCGAGATGACCGACGCCGACACGCCGTTCGACCTGGCGCTGAAGCTGTCGGGCGCCTACGACCCCGTCCACGCCTTGCTCCATTGGCGCCGCCAGCGCAAGTTCGCGCAGGCCGCCGCCTCTCACCGCCAGCCCTCCCGGAAGAGTCCCGCATGAAAATCCTCTATCTCATGACCGAACCGTTCGGCATCGGCGGTGTGCAGTCCGACCTGCTGACCCTGTCCGACGACCTCACGAAGCGCGGCCACACGGTCTACGTGGCCACCACGCCGGGCGTGCTGCTCGACGAAGTCAAGGCCAAGGGCGCCATCCACGTCAACATCGACTTCGGCTTCAAGGGCTTCGCGGGCCTGTTCAAGGCCGCGGCCGCGATGCGCCGCGTGATCCGCGAGGAGGGCATCGAACTCGTGGCGCCGCAGTCGGTGCGGTCCACCATCAGCGCGTTCTTCGCGCTGCGGCTGTGGCCGTTCGGCTACCGGGTGAAGGGCACGGGCAAGCGCGTGCCCATCGTCACCACCATCCACAACATCCACAACCCCAAGAACTTCAAGTGGAGCGGGCGCATCCTGCAGAACTGCGCCGACCACGTGATCTTCGAGTCGCACTACGAGCGCAACCGCCTGATGGTGCACGGCCTGAAGGCCGCCAACTCCGAGGTGATCCACAGCGGGGTCGACACGTCGCGCTTCGTGCCGCAGCCGCGCAACGAGCCGCTCGCCGAGCGCTACGGCCTCGTGGCCGGCAAGCACCAGGTGTTCGGCATCGTCGCGCGCCTGTCGGAAGAGAAGGGGCACAACTACCTCGTCGACGCGTTCGCGAAGGTGTCGGCCGGCAACCCCGATGCGCGCCTGATGATCATCGGCGAAGGCCCGCTGCTCGAGGACGTGAAGCAGCAGGTGGCGAAGTCGGGCGTGGCCGACCGCATCATCTTCACCGGCATGCAGCGCGACATCCCGAGCTACCTGTCGCTGCTCGACGTGTTCGTGCTGTCGTCCACCCGCGAGTCGTTCCCGCTCGCCGCGCGCGAGGCGATGGCCGGCGGCAAGCCGGTGATCCTGCCGCGCATCGGCGGCTGCCCGGAGGTGGTCGAAGAGGACGTGACGGGCTACCTGTTCGAGTCCGCCAACGTCGACTCGCTCGCCGCGGCGATGAGCCGCATCCTCGAGGACCGCCGCTACGAAGGCTTTGGCCACGCGGCGCGTGCCCGGGTCGAGCGCCTGTTCTCGCGCCATTCGTGGGTCGACGGCGACGAGAAGGTCTACCTCGCGTTCGCGCGCTGATGGTTCCCTGAGGACCCGCCTCCATGTCCCATCCGCTCGAGCTGATCCTGCCCACGCACGTGCACCTGCTGGTGCTGCTGGGGGTGCTCGCCGTCGTGGCCTTCCGGCAGCCCGCGGGCAGCTGGCTGCGCCGCGGCCGGTTCGTGTGGGCGGGGCTGTTCGTCTGGGCCTTCGTGTTCTCGATCCCGATGTTCGCCGACACGATGCTGTCGTCGCTCGAGGGGGATCCCACGCGCGCCGACATCGCCGCGCCGGTGGCCGACCCCGAGACGCTCATCGTCGTGCTGTCGTCGGGCGAGATGCGCACCCCCATCGGCCGCACGCGGGTGCGCTTCGACGTGATGGGCTGGGAGCGTGTGCACGGCGGGGTCTCGCTGTGGCGGCAGACGGGCGGGCGCATGGTGTTCACCGGCGGGCCGCCGGGGAACGCGGAGGATTCGCTCGCGGGCGCGTCGGGCCGCCTCGCGCGGGAGCTGGGCGTGCCGGACGCCGACGTCGAGCTGTCGGCCGGTGCGATGAACACCCAGCAGGAGATGGCGCAGCTGCGTGACCGCGTGCGCGCCCACCGCGGCCCCGTCTGGCTCGTGACCAACGCGCTGCACATGCGCCGCGCCCTCGGCATCGCCGAGAGCCTCGGCATGAACTTCAAGCCCTGGCCCATCGGGTTCAGGCAGATCGCCGACCACAGCTGGCGTTCCTGGGTGCCGAGCAACGGCACGCTGGCCCGCGCGCAGGCGGCGCTCCACGAATACATCGGACTCGCCGTCTACAGCCTTCGAAAGGGAAAGACACCATGACAGGAAAAGCATCCGCCGGGCGGCGCTTCGCGCGCGGCATGCTGGTGACCGGCCTGATGCTCTCGCAGGTGGCGTGGGCGGCGGGCCCGAACCTCTGCCAGGGCATCAGCACCGACCTGAACGACCACCCGATGCCGCTCAACCCGCGGCCGCAGAAGGGCCAGCCGTTCCAGGACCCGCGCTTCAACACGCGCGTGGTGCGCATCACCGACGTGCAGATGGAAACGGGCAAGGCCGGCGTGCGCAAGCCCATGTATCCGACGGTGGCCGCCTGGAACGCCGACGAGAGCCTGATGATCCTGTACCAGACCGCCGGCCTCTCGGGCTCGGGGCTGCCGTCGCAGCACCTGCTGTACGACGGGAAGACGTACCGCTTCCGGCAGGTGCTCGAGATCACGCCGTCCGACCTGGAGCACATCTACTGGGACGCGAAGGACCCGGACGTCCTGTACTACCCGTCCATCGCGCACGTGGGGGGCAAGGCCGCGGCGCAGCTGATCCGCTACACCGTCTCGAACGGCAACAAGGAGGTGCTGGCCGACTTCCCCGAGTGCGCGGCAGAAGGCAAGCTGGGCTTCGGTCACCCGAAGTACATGGCCTGGAACGGCACGGGGCTCGGGCTGCGCTGCACGCTCGGTGCCGACCGGGGGGCACGCACCACGTACTTCAACCTCGTCACGCGCAAGGCGGGTGAGTGGATCGACGACCGCAACGGCGGCGGGCTGCAGGTGGCGCCGTCGGGCAAGCTCGCGGTGCGCGGCGCCGACATCATCGACCTGACCCGCGGCATGGCGCCCGTGCGCCGCATGAAGGGCAAGTGGGACGAACACGCGACGCTCGCGCCGCTCGCCAACGGCAACGACGCGCAGGTCAGCTCGCAGTTCGACGTGAAGCCGTTCGGCAACATCGTGGTGGAGAACCTCAACACCGGCGAGGTGAAGGTCGTGATCGGCCCCGACAAGGGCCACGGCTACCCGCGCACCGGCTCGCACGTGTCCACCGTCGCGTGGCGCGCGCCGGGCTGGGTGGCGGTCTCGATGGTCGGCAAGCTGCAGGGTGAGAAGGCCCTGGACCAGGAGATCGCGCTCGCCAACATCGACACGGGCGTGGTGTGCCGCGTGGCGCACCACCATTCGAGCGGCCGCGCGGGCCCGCAGAAGTACTGGGCCGAACCGCAGGTCGTCATCAGCCCGTCGGGCGACCGAATGCTGTTCAGCTCCGACTGGCACGGCAGCCCCAACGTCGACACGTACGTGATCGAGCTGCCCAGCCGGCAGAAGGACCGCTGAGATGTCCACGCCCGCGGCCCGTCCTCTCGCCGATCTGGCCACGCCGGCCTTGCCGGCCGCGCCCGTGCGTGCGGCGCGGCCCGCGGAGCACTTCGGTGAACTCGACGTGCTGCGGGGCCTGGCCGCCGTGGCGGTCATGCTGTTCCACTACACCGCGAGGTACGCCGAGGTGTACGGCTTCCCGTCCCCGCTGCCGTTCCACGTGGGGTTCGGGCACTACGGCGTCGAGCTCTTCTTCGGCATCAGCGGCTTCGTGATCCTGATGACGCTGCAGCGCACGCGCTCGGCCGGCCACTTCCTCGTGTCCCGCTTCTCGCGCCTGTACCCGGCCTACTGGGCGGCGCTGCTGCTCACGTTCACCGTGATGACCCTCGTGCCGCTGCCGGGGCGCGAGGTCCACGTGGGCCAGCTGCTCGTGAACTTCACGATGTGGCAGGAGCTGCTGGGCGTGAAGCACATCGACCACGTGTACTGGAGCCTGCAGCTCGAACTGATCTTCTACGTCTGGATGTTCGGTGCGTACCTGACCGGGCAGCTGTCGCGCGTCCGGCTCTGGGTGGCCCTGTGGCTGGCGGCGTCGCTGGTGGTCGCGGGCGGCTCGGCGCTGCTCGGGCGCGACGCGCCGTACCTGCCGAGCAAGCTGCTGCTGCTGCCGTACGCCGCGCTGTTCTCGGTGGGCCTCGTCACCTACGACGCGATGCAGCGCCGCACGGTCGACGCCGTCGATGTGCTGCTGGTCGCGGCGGCCGTGCTGTGCGCCGGCCTGTGGCACGGACCGGGCGGTGCCGCGGCCTGTGCCGTCACGGCCACGGTGTTCGCGCTGTTCGCGACACGCCGCCTCACCTGGCTCACGTTCGGGCCGCTCGTGTGGCTGGGCAGCATCTCCTACACGCTGTACCTGGTGCACCAGAACATCGGCTATGCCGTCATCGACACGGCGCTGCGCCACGGCGCGCCGCCGCTGCTGGCGGTGGTGGTGGCCATCGCCGTCACCCTGAGCCTCGCCGCCACCATCAGCCGGTGGATCGAGCGGCCGGCGATGGCGTGGATCCGCGGGCGCTGGAGCAAGCGGCGTTCCGCAACGGCCCCGAACCCCCGTTCCGAGGGATGACGCGGGGCCCGGGTTTCCTCCAACATGGAGACTCACCGTTCGGCCAGTTGGGCGACGGGGCCCAGATTCCCACCCAGAACCGCCGTGACCCTCGACGCCCCCCCCGCCACCCCCCCCGTCCTGCGTGCCGCGCGCTTCGCGCCCATGCACCGCGGCTTCTTCGAGAACCGCCGCGGCCGGTCCCTGTACCACGCTTTGCACGGCGACCGGTCCGATCCCGCCGAGGTCTGGGTCTTCTGCCCCGCGCTGCTGGAGGAGGCCACGTTCGCGCTGCGCCCCACCGTGCAGCTCGCGGAGGCTTTCGCCCGCGACGGCGCCACGGTCTTCCGCTTCGACTACGAGGGCCAGGGCGAGAGCGAGGGCGACGCCCGCCGGCTGGGCCTCGCCGACTGGACCGATGACGTCGTGTCCGCCATCGAGTGGGTCCGGCTGCGTTACGGGGCGGAAGTGCGCATCAACCTGCTGGCGCAACGGGCCGGCGCCCTGGTCGCGGCCGAGGCCGCGCTGCGCGGGCCACTGCCCGTGCACCGGCTGCTGCTGCTCGCCCCGGTGCTCGACGGGGCGAAACACTTCGACGAATGCCTGCGGGCGCACCTCACCACGCAGCTCGCGTGTTTCAACAAGGTCAACGAACCGCGCGCCGTGCTGAAGGAACAGCTGCAGCGCGGCCAGTTCGTCAGCGTGCTGGGGCACGACGTGGGCCAGGCGCTGGCGGCGTCGCTGTCGGGCGCGCGGCTGCGGCCGCTGCTGGCCGACTTCCGGGGCGAGACCGACGTGATCCACCTCGCGCGCACCGCCGGCCGCGACGTGTCCGCGGCGCTCGCCGACCTGCACGGCCTGCCGCGCGTGCACCTGCACGCCGGCCCCCCGGTCACGTTCTGGGACCAGTCCGGCCGCTACTGGGAACTCACCGCCGACCTCTCGGCGCAGGTGCTGCAGGTGGCCGGCCGCGATGCCGGCGGGCAGGGGGAGGGCGCATGATCTCCGAGCGTCCCGTCGAGATCAGTGGCTCCGACCGGCTCGTGCGCCGCGGCATGCTGGGCCTGCCCACGGGCCCGGCCGACACCGCGGTGCTGTTCCTGCCGTCCGGGCTCAAGTACCGGGCGGGTTCGCATCGGCTCAACGTGCGGTTCGCGCGGCGCCTGAACGACCTGGGCTACGCCACGCTGCGCTTCGACCCGGCCGGCCTGGGCGAAAGCGACGGCCACCTCTCGGCCGCGCGCGCCGAGGACATCGCCGGCCAGATCGAGGCGGGCCTCTACATCGGCGACATCCGCCTCGCGGTCGACGCGCTGCGCGAGCAGTCGGGCGCCCGCCAGGTGGTGGTGGCCGGCCTGTGCGGCGGTGCCATCAGCGCGGTGCTGGCCGCCGGGGCGGCAACCGACGCGGTGCAGGGCGTGATCTCGATGGGGCTGCCCGTGGTGCCGTTCCTGCCGGTCGAGTCGGGCGCCGTGCCGCAGGCCCGCGTGGCCCGGCGGCGCGTGGGCAACTACGTGCGCAAGCTGATCTCCACCGAGGCGTGGGGACGCGTGCTGCGCGGCGAAAGCGACTTCCGCGGCATCGGGCGCAACCTCCGCGGTGCTTTTGCACAGAATCGCGCCGTGGCGGCCAGCCCCCAATCGTTCCTTCCCGACGAAAATCCCCGTTTCATCGGCAGCTTCCGCACCCTCGAAGCGGCGCGGATTCCCCACCTCATGATCTTCGGTTCATCGGACAATCGCTGGATCGAGTTCGAAAGCACCTTCCTCGCCCGGGAGTTGTCGGGCTCGATGTCCGGAGGCAGCTATGCCATCGAACTGGTGCCGCATGGCAGTCATGAATTCCACTTCGAATCGTCCAAGGTCCAGGCGGGCGAACTGCTCGAGCACTGGATGAACACCCGTTTTCCACTGATGGCCCCGATGACACGCACCCAGGAGGCGTCGCATGACGCCCAGTAAGAACGCCGCGACCCTGCCCGGGGCCCTCGAGACGGTCGCCGCCGCGGACGCCCGCGGCCCGTCCCGCCGCATCCTGCTGGTGGTCGACAGCGTCTATCCCGCGATGGGTGGGGCCGAGCGCCAGGTCGAACTGCTCGCGAAGGCCTTCCGCGAACGTGGCCACCAGGTCCACATCGTGTGCCCGCTGCTGCGTCCCGACGACCTGCCGTTCGAGATCGTCGACGGCACGCCGGTCGAGCGCTTGCGCTACCCGCACATCAAGAAGTTCGGCTCGCTGCTGCTGTGCGCCAGCTTCGCCGTGTGGCTGCTGCGGCACCGGCGCTCGTTCGACGCCATGCACATCCACACCGTCCACATCCTCGCCGCGGTGGCGGGCATGGTGCGGCCGCTGCTGGCCATGCCCATCGCCATCAAGGTGACGGGCGCGTGGGAGTTCGAAGGCGGCCTGCTCGACCCCACCATCCAGCGCAAGCCCTTCATCCGGGCGCTGAACTGGGGCGTCAAGCGGGTCGACTACGTGCAGTGCATCAGCGAGTTCACGCGCGACATGGTGCGCCAGGCCGGGTACCCCGACCGCATGCTCAAGATGATTCCGAACGCGGTCGACACCGACCGGTTCCGCCGCTCCACCGACCCCGTGTCCGACGTGCCCTGCGTGGTGTACGTGGGCCGGCTGCGCACGGTCAAGGGCGTGTACGTGCTGCTCGACGCGTGGGCCGAGGTCGTGCGCGAGGTGCCGGCCCGCCTGCTGATCGCGGGCGACGGCCCCGAGGGCGACGCCATGCTGGCGCGCGTGGCCGAGCTGGGTATCTCCGACAGCATCGAGTTCCTCGGCGCCGTCGACGACGTGCCGGCGGTGCACGCCCGCGGCTGCATCTACGCGCAGCCGTCGTTCCAGGAAGGCATGCCCAACTCGGTGCTCGAGGCCATGGCCTCGGGCCTGCCGGTGGTCGCCACCCAGATCAGCGGCAACGTCGACCTGGTCTTCGACGACGACAACGGCCTGCTGGTGCCCTCGGGCGACGCGCCCGCGTTCGCCCGCTCGCTGGTCGCCCTGCTGAAGGACCCCGAACGTGCCCGCCGCATGGGCCTGCGCTCCCGCGCCCGGGTCACCGAGCGCTACGGCCTCGACGCCGTCATCGGCGAACTGATCGCCATCTACGACGAAGGCCGCGTCGCCGCCTGACGCACCCCGGGGCCCGTCCCGCCCCATCCCGGTCTTGTCGGGATGGGCGTTTCGGGGTGACGTAATTCGTCCTGATTTCGTCCTCACAACCCCCTGATTGAAGGCCAGTTGCGTTTGTTTGTAACGAATGCAGCCGTTCCAGGCCCCCTTCATGCAGCCCTTGCATGACGTTCCCATGACGGTGGTCGAACTTTCCGATCGTCCGATCAACCGGGGATTCCCCCCGCAATTCCATGCTCCGCGTGCATAGGTCGCGATTACCGGGTCGTTTCGGCCTCAATCCCGCCGGAAGTGGCCCCTCGGGGCCGTGATTTCCGGAAACACATCTGTATCCAACTTCCGGAGAGTCCCCGGCAACCTCCCACATCTCGACACATGACGTTCAGGGGCCGCCCGCAGAATCCGCGGCACAGAGTCGAAGTGGCACGTATTGCGCTGAAGCTCTCGGAGAACTTTACCGGCCCGCCGGAAGTGCTCCCAGGGTCCTTCCAGACCACGCCCGCTACTTAGGCCCCCCGGTTTACCGGACGTTCAACGATCGAGTGTTATGAAAATCCTGCGTTACCTGACCCCTGTGGTGCTTTCAGCGCTGCTGGCCGCTTGCGGCGGCGGCGGTGGAGGCGATGCGGTCGAAACTGCCCCTCCGGCGGGTTCGACCTCTCAACTGACCGTGCAGCGCTCCAGCGCCGATGGCACGGTCACCTCGTCTCCCGCCGGCATCGACTGCGGCACCGACTGTAGCGAAGGCTACGTGGTCGGGACCCAGGTCACGCTGACGGCAGTTCCCAAGACCGGCTTCGATTTCAGCGGCTGGACCACCACCGGTGACAACTCGGTCGTCTGCACGGGCACCGCGCCTTGCCAGGTCACCGTGGGCAACGCCGCCACCGTGCAGGCCGTCTTCAGCGCGAAGGCCGCCGCCAAGTACCCGCTGCAGCTCGCCGTCGTCGCCCCCACCGGCACGGCCGCCGGTGTCTCGGTCGGTCGCGTGACCACCGCCGACACCACGGTCAGCTGCGCCTCGGGTGCCACCGACACCTGCGTGGCCTCGTACGCGTCCGGCGTCTCGGTCACCCTGAAGGCCGAACCCGCCACCGGCTACAAGTTCGATCGCTGGAGCGTCAGCGACGTGACCTGCCCGGCCACCGACACCTGCACCGTGCCGATGACGGCCTCCCGCAGCGTCGCGGCCGTGTTCAGCAAGCTGCCGGTCGCGAAGCAGCTGCTGTCGGTCTCGCTGTCGTCCGCGGGTGCCGGCGCCATCGCCAGCATCAACGCCAACGGCATCGTCTGCCCGGGCGACTGCTCCGAAGCGTATGACCAGGGTTCGCTGATCCGTCTTGGCGCCACCCCCGCCCCGAACTACGTGTTCACGGGCTGGGAAGGCGCCTGCACGGGCACCGGCGCCTGCGAGGTGACCCTCGACGCCGCCAAGTCGGTCGTCGCGAAGTTCGCCGCCGCGCCCGCCAGCACCATCGCCCTGAACACCGTCGTCACCGGCGGCGGCAAGGGCTCCATCACGTCGTCGCCGGCCGGCATCGCCTGCGGCACCGACTGCACGGAGTCCTACGCGTCCGGTACCAGCGTCACGCTGACCGCCACGCCCGCCGAAGGCAACACCTTCACCGGCTGGAGCGGCATGTCGTGCACGGGCACCACGCCCACCTGCACGGTGTCGCTCACGTCGAACCTGACGGCTGCCGCGCAGTTCGCGCCCATCGTCAAGGCCCTGAACGTCTCGAAGACCGGCTACGGCACCGTCACGTCGGCCCCCGCGGGCATCGACTGCGGCGCCACCTGCACCACCAAGCTCAACGTCGGCACCAGCGTCACGCTGACCGCCACGCCCGCCGCCGGCTACCGCTTCACCGGCTGGAACGGCGCCTGCACCGGCACCGCTGCCTGCACGGTCAGCGTGGCCAACGACACCGCCGTCGGCGCCACCTTCGAGGTGATCCCGCCCGAAACCATCCAGGTCGCCGTCACGCGCGCCGGCGCCGGCACCGGCTCCGTCGTGTCGACCCCGGCCGGCATCGACTGCGGCACCACCTGCACGTCCACCGTGACCAAGGGCACGTCCGTGCGCCTGGTCGCCACGGCCGCCGCCAACAGCACGTTCACCGGCTGGACCGGCGCCTGCACGGGCACCGGCGAATGCGTCGTCCCGGGCACGGCCAACGCCAGCGTCCAGGCCTCCTTCGACGCCAATGAAACCACCTCCGGCGCCACCGCGTACTACGTCACCGTCGTCCGCACCGGCTCCGGCACCGTCACCACCGACCCGGCCGGCGTGAACTGCGGCACCAACTGCCGCAACATGTTCCCGGCCAACAAGGCCGTGACGTTCAAGGCCGTCCCCGCCACGGGCTACACCTTCGCCGGCTGGACCGGCAGCTGCACGGGCTCCGGCGCCACCTGCAGCACCACGACGTCGAAGCAACTGGACGTCAACGCGCTGTTCAAGGCCACCACGACCACCGTCACCAACTACACGCTGACCGTGACCCGCACGGGCTCCGGCACCGTGACGTCCTCGGGCGGCACGATCAACTGCGGCTCGACCTGCTCGACCACGGTCGCCTCCGGCACGAACGCCATCCTGACGGCCACCCCGGCCACCGGCTACACCTTCACCGGCTGGTCCGGCGCCTGCTCGGGCACGGGCACCTGCTCGACCATCATGAGCACCGACCGCGCCGTCACGGCCAACTTCGTGGCCGCCACCCCGGCCAGCTACACGCTCGCCGTGACCAAGTCCGGTTCGGGCACCGTGTCGTCCACCTCGGGTTCCATCTCGTGCGGCTCCACCTGCTCGGCCACGGTCGTCGCGGGCACCGCCGTCACGCTGAACGCCACCCCGGCTTCGGGCTACACCTTCAGCGGCTGGTCCGGCGCCTGCTCGGGCACCGGCGCGTGCGCCGTCACGGTCAACGCCGCGGCGTCCGTGTCCGCCACGTTCACCGCCACGGTCACCACGCCCACCACGGCGGCCCTGACCGTCACCCGCGGTGGTTCCGGCTCCGTCGTCTCGTCGCCGGCCGGCATCTCCTGCGGCTCGACCTGCTCGGCTTCGTTCAACACCGGCACCACCGTGGCCCTGACCGCCACGCCTGATGCGGGCTACACCTTCAGCGGCTGGTCCGGCGCCTGCTCGGGCACGGGTTCGTGCTCGGTCGCGCTGTCGGCCGCCTCGTCGGTCACCGCCAACTTCGCCGCCGTCCAGTCCGGCAGCACCAAGTACGTGCCGCTGAGCACGGTGGCCGGCCCGGTCGCCACCGGTGTGCCGCTGCGCACCGGTGTGCCGTTCCCGGTCGGTGCCCTGACGGACATCACCAAGCTGCGCCTCGAGACCGAAGCCGGCGCCGAAGTGCCTGCGCAATTCACCGCGCTCGCCTACTGGCCGGATGGCTCCATCAAGGTCGCGCTGACCCACCTGGTCGGCGACCTCGGCACCGCCAAGAACTACCGCGTCGCCTACGGCGCCGGCGTGAGCCGTGCCGCCCTCCCGCGCAACGTGCAGGTCACCGGCACGCCGGGCAGCGAGATCACGGTCGACACCGGCCTCGTGAAGTTCGCCGTCGACGGCAAGGGCATCATCCAGAAGGTCTGGCGCGATGCCAACGCCAACGGCGCGTTCGACACCACCGAACAAGTGATCGACTCCGGCGAGATCTTCATGGTCAACGCCAAGGACAACGCCGAGTACACCGCGTCGGCGGCCACGAACGCCGTGGTCACCATCGAGGAAAACGGCCCGATGCGCGCCGTCATCAAGGCCACGGGTTCGCTCACGAACAGCTCCGGCACGCGCCTGATCAAGTACCTGGTGCGCTACTACGCCAACCAGGGCTCGGACAAGGTCGACATCGAAACGTCCGTCATCGACGACTCGCTCGAAGCGAACGTCGAGGTCGTGGCCTCCACGTTCCCCATCGCCGGCAAGTCGCTCGGCATGCGCTGGACCTACGTGGCCGACACGGCTGCCGCCTACCGCTTCGGCGGCGAGAACGGCGCTGCCTACGGCGGCACGGTGAGCGGCGAGCACTACCTCGCGCAATCGGGCAAGTTCAACTACGTCAACGGCGAAGACAAGGGTCACACCTTCAGCTACGCCGGCGTCGGCACCGGCACGAAGGCGCCGGGCTGGGTCGCCCTCGACTCGGGCAACCGCCACGTCGCGCTGATGGTCCGTGACTTCTGGCAGCAGTTCCCGAACGAGCTGAAGATCAACGGCAAGACGCTGACCGCCGAACTGTTCCCGGCCCGTTCCGTGGGCGCCACCGCGCAGACCAGCGCACCGGCCCCGACGAACGAGGACTACATCCGCGCCAACACGCTGTACTTCACCCGCAACGGCGGCGCGAAGACCTACCAGCTCCGCCTGGCCTTCGATGCGGCCACCCCGCAGACCACGGCCCTGGCGAGCCTGAACGACAGCTACCAGCGTCACGTGCTCAACATGGTGTCCACCCCGGACTGGTACGCCGCCTCGGGCGTCTTCGGTGACCTGAACGTCGGCGCCTCGGCGGCCGGCACCACGGGCTACAACGCCATGCTGATGAAGGACATCTACGAAGCCAGCGTCGAGAAGACCGACGGCAACGCCACGATGTTCGGCTGGCGCGACTACGGTGACCGCCTGCGCGCGGGCTGGAACGTCGTCAACGGCGTCCGTGTCCCGAGCTTCTACAACGACACCCACGTCGGCGCGAACAACTTCTTCACGCAGTTCCTGCGCACGGGTGACCAGCGCTGGTACGGCATCGCCGAGATCGCCACGAACCACTTCCGCGACATCGACGTGTCGCACGGCCCGCGCGCCGGCTACTGGTCCACCGGTGGCCAACCGCAACCGGCTGGTGAAGTGCTCGCCATGTCGCACGAAAGCATCGACCACCAGGTCCGCAACCTGCACTGGGGCCACTCGCATGTCAGCGGCATGAGCGACAGCTACCTGCTGACGGGCGACAAGCGTTCGTACGACGTGCTCTCCGAAATCGCCGGCTGGTGGAAGTTCGTGTCCCCGTACTTCTTCCAACGTCCGTTCAAGTCGACCGACAAGTACCGTGAAGCCGAGCGCGACTATGGCTGGCCGCTGTACGTGATGAACGAATGGGTGCGCGTGAGCGGTGACGCCACGTACCACAAGGAAGTGGCCGGCGGTCTGGTCGACTACCTGAACCAGTGGTTCCGCACGCCGCTCGACCACATCGGCTACAACCCGGCCACGGGCGTGATGTCGAACAACGTGATCAACCAGAACAACGCTGCCGCCGGCACGGGCTACTGGACGATGACCAAGATGGACAACAACATGGGCTACAACGCCACGGGCACGAACCCGTGGATGGCCGGTGCGTTCGTCGGCAACATCATCAAGTTCTACGAAGCCGACCAGCTGTTCACCGCCGCGGGCAAGGGCTCCGGCCTGAACCGCACGCAGATCGTCGACATGATGCTGCAGGGCATGGACTACATCGTGAAGTACGGCTACGACGACACGAAGCAATGGTTCGTGTACTCGGAAGTCACCCGCACGTACAGCGGTGGCGACACGCACATCATCTACCCGCTGGCCTACCTCGACCGCCTCTACAAGCAGGAGAAGGCCGCCGGCCGCCTGGTGAACAGCAGCTGGTACACCACCCAGCCGAAGTGGAGCACCATCGCCACGCGCCGCTATGACGAGCTGAACAGCCTGAAGGTGGGTGCCAGCACCCAGTCCTTCGGCTTCTACGGCTACGAAATGGTCTACCCGGCCGACTACTTCAAGGTGATGCAGGACACCCTGGGCCGTTGATCGGTACCTTCGTGACCTGAATGGAAACACCGGCGGAAACGCCGGTGTTTTTTTTCGTCCGTGCGCGCCCGACATCCCCTGTCCTGACGGGGCGGGACCCCTGTTCCGGGTGCCCCGGAACAGGGGGGCTCCGAGGGCGCCGGGAAGGGGGTGCCGATGCTAAAGTGCGCGCCTCTCACCGCTCCAGGCTCCGCTCCGCATGCAGCAACTCGCCGACAAACCCCATGTGGTCCACGTGATCGACCGGCTGCCGCCGGACGGCGCCGAGCGGCTCATCGTCGACGTGCTGCAGAACCGCTCCGACCGCTTCCGCTTCTCGGTGCTGTGCATCGTGGCCGGCGGCGAGATGGTCGACGAGTTGCGCGCCATCGGCGTGCCGGTGACCATCCTCAACCGCAAGCCCGGCCTCGACTTCGGCACGCTGCCCGCGCTGGTGCGCTGGTACCGCGAGCAGAAGGTGGCCGTGGTGCACACGCACCTCTACGCCGCCGACAGCTACGGCCGCGTGGCCGCGGTGCTGGCCGGCGTGCGTGGCCGCTTCTCCACGCGGCACAACACCAGCGCGTGGGGAAGCCGCGGCCGCCGCTGGCTCGCGTGGGGCCTCGGCCGCCTCAGCCAGCGCGTGATCGCGTGTGGCGAGGCCGTGGGCAAGTTCCTCGTCGATGTCGAGCGGCTGCCGCCCGATCGCGTGACCGTGATCGCCAACGGCATCAACCTGCGCCGCTTCGACGCGGTCGACCGCACCGCGCTGCGCCGCGAACTGGGCGTGGGCGAGAACACCGTGCTGATGGGGGTCGTGGGCCGCCTGCACCCGCAGAAGGGCCATGCCGACCTGATGGTCGCGCTCGAGGCACTGAACCGCACCCATCCCGATTTCGTGTGCGTGCTCGCCGGCTCCGGCGACCTGAAGGACACCATCGAGGCCGACGCGAAGGCGCGTGGCCTCGAGGGCAAGGTGCGCCTGCTGGGCCAGCGCAAGGACATCCCGAACGTGCTCGCCGGCCTCGACCTCTTCGTGATGCCGTCGCTGTGGGAAGGCCTGCCGATGGCCATGCTCGAAGCCATGGCGCTCGCCACGCCGGTGCTGGCCACGTCGGTGGGCAGCATCCCCAGCGTGATCGACTCCGGCGAGGACGGCATGCTCGTGCCGCCGGGCGATCCGGCCGCGCTCACCACCGCGCTGCAGCGCCTGATGTCCGATGGCGAGTGGCGCCGCCAGCTCGGCCGGAAGGGGCGTGACACGGTCGTGGCACACTTCAACGCTGCGAACACCGCCAGTGCCTATGAAAGCCTCTACCTCGAAGCACTCGCGTGAGCATTCCGTCACGCCGGGCCGACCCCACGACCCAGGGATTGGCGCGCTCCATGAACTACGGGATTATCCGTATGCCAGGGGTGAGGCCATGAGAACGGCCTCCTGCTGTTCCAACCCCGATGAACAGTCGCGGCCACGTCGGTCCGCCCGACTCTGACCCACACCGTGTTGATCGGTGAACGCCGGGGATCCCGCGCTCACCATGACGACCCACTCCTTGTTGAAAAGCTAACGAAACCATGACCACCATCGCGATCGTCGGACTCGGCTATGTCGGCCTCCCCCTGGCCGTTGAATTCGGCAAGAAGTACAAGACCATCGGCTTCGACCTGTCCACGGCGAAGATCGAGTCGTACAAGCGCCACGTCGATCCCACCGGCGAGGTCAGCACCGAGAACCTGAAGGCCTCGACGCAGCTCTACCCCACCACCGATCCGACCGCGCTGCGCGAAGCCGACTTCATCATCGTCGCCGTGCCCACGCCGGTGGACGACGCGCACAACCCCGACTTCACGCCGCTGGTCGGCTCCAGCACGTCGGTGGGCCGCAACCTGAAGCCCGGTGCCATCGTGGTGTTCGAATCCACCGTGTACCCCGGCGCCACCGAAGAGGTCTGCATTCCCATCATCGAGAAGGAATCGGGCCTCAAGTGGAAGAAGGACTTCTTCGTCGGCTACTCGCCCGAGCGCATCAACCCGGGTGACAAGCTGCACACGCTGACCACCATCACGAAGGTCGTCTCCGGCGACACCCCCGAGACGCTCGAGCGCGTCGCCGACGTCTACGGCAGCGTGATCACCGCCGGTGTCTACAAGGCGGCCAGCATCAAGGTGGCCGAAGCCGCCAAGGTGATCGAGAACACCCAGCGCGACCTGAACATCGCCCTCGTCAACGAACTCTCGCTGATCTTCCACCGCATCGGCATCGACACCCTCGACGTGCTCGAGGCCGCCGGCACGAAGTGGAACTTCCTGCCGTTCCGTCCGGGCCTGGTCGGCGGCCACTGCATCGGCGTGGACCCGTACTACCTGACCCACAAGGCCGAGCGCATGGGCTACCACCCGCAGGTCATCCTCGCGGGCCGCCGCATCAACGACGGCATGGGCAAGTACATCGCCGAGCAGACCATCAAGAACCTGATCCAGTCGGGCTTCCAGGTCAAGGGCGCCGACGTCACGGTGCTGGGCCTCACCTTCAAGGAAGACTGCCCGGACCTGCGCAACTCGAAGGTCATCGACGTGATCCGCGAGCTCGAGACCTACGGCGTCACCGTGCACGTGCACGACCCGGTCGCCACGGCCGAGGAAGCCCAGCACGAGTACGGCGTGAACCTGGTGTCGTGGGAGCAGCTGCCCCGCGCGAGCGCCATCGTCGCGGCCGTGTCGCACAAGGAGTTCAAGGCCCGCGGCATCGACTCCGTGGTCGAGAAGCTCGCCCCCGGCGGCGTGTACGTCGACGTCAAGTGCCAGGCCGACCAGGCCGCACTGAAGGCCCGCGGCATCAACGTCTGGCGCCTGTGATGAGCGACGCGTTCGACGACATCCTCGCGAAGGTCGAGGCGAACCCGCGCCGCTGGCTCGTCACGGGCAGCGCCGGCTTCATCGGCTCGCACCTGCTCGAGAACCTGCTGCGCGCGGGCCAGCAGGTCACCAGCCTCGACAACTTCGCTACCGGCCACCAGCACAACCTCGACCAGGTGCGCGAAGCCGTCGGTGAAGCCGCCTGGGCCCGCCACCGCTTCATCCAGGGCGACATCGCCGATGCCGACACGGCCCGCCAGGCCTGCGAAGGCATCGACGTGGTGCTGCACCAGGCCGCGCTCGGCTCGGTGCCGCGTTCCATCAAGGACCCGCTCACCACGCACCGCGCGAACGCCACCGGCTTCCTGAACATGCTCACCGGCGCGAAGGATGCCGGCGTGAAGCGGTTCGTCTACGCCGCGTCGAGCTCCACGTACGGCGACTCGCCCACGCTGCCGAAGGTCGAGGACGTGATCGGGCGGCCGCTGTCCCCGTACGCCGTCACCAAGTACCTGAACGAGCTGTATGCCGACGTGTTCGGCCGCACCTACGGCCTGTCGTCCATCGGCCTGCGCTACTTCAACGTGTTCGGCCCCCGCCAGGATCCCAACGGCGCCTACGCCGCCGTGATCCCGAAGTGGGTCGCCGCGATGCTGAGCGGCACGCAGTGCCTGATCAACGGCGACGGTGAAACCTCGCGCGACTTCTGCTTCATCCGCAACGTCGTGCAGGCCAACCTGCGGGCCGGCATCACCGACAACCCGGACGCGTCGAACCAGGTCTACAACGTGGCCGTGGGCGACCGCACCACGCTGAACCAGCTGCACGCGGCCATCGCCGCGGCCCTGGCCACCGAACGGCCCGACCTGAAGGTCGAAGCCCCGAAGTACCAGGACTTCCGCGCCGGCGACGTGCGCCACTCGCTGGCCGACGTCAGCAAGGCCTCGAAGCTGCTGGGCTACGCGCCCACGCACGACGTGAGCGCCGGCCTGAAGCAGGCCGTGGCCTGGTACGTGCAGGACGCGGTCAAGCGCGGCTGATCCGGAGGGGCGCGCGCCCCTACCGGTCGGTGACCTGCAACGCCTCGCCCCGCACCGCGCGGGCGATCAGCGGCCACACGACCTGGTGTGACTGGCGGAACCAGTCGAGGTGGCCCAGGCCGCTCAGGCCGTGCGCGCGGGGGAACACCTGCAGCACCTGGCTGGGTGCGGCGGGCAGCGTGCGCACCAGGTCGGCCACCGTGCCCGGGTTGGCGATGTCGTCGTCGGCGGCGTGGAGCAGCGTCAGGGGGGTGCGCACCTCCGCATGGAAGTCCGCCGCCGGCCGCTCGCGCACCGCGTTCTTCGCATAGCCGCCCGCGGCGCACCACTGCCCCCATTGCCGCCCCACTTCCGAGGGCAGGTTCTCCCCCAGGCCCAGGACCGACGTCGGGGCGTATCCCTTCAGGCGGATGCCGAGCGGAATCAGGCAGAGCAGCCCCAGGCGGGCCTTCAGCGCGAACGCCAGCCGCATCTGCTTGAACCAGCCCGTGGATGCCGCCACCCCCACCAGCCGGGCGACCCGCTGGTGATTGGGCAGCAGCCCGATCATCTGGCCACCGGCGCTGTGGCCGACCAGCACCACCTCGGGCACCCCCGTGCGTGCCACCAGCCACTCCAGCGCCGCCACCTGGTCGAGTTGACCCCACTCCGCCAAGGTGGCGCGGCAGTCCTTCAGAGGGCCTTGCAGGGACAGGCCGATGCCGCGGTAGTCGAACACGAGCACATCGTGACCCTGGGCCGCCAGCCAGCGCGCGAAGCGCAGGTAGAAGTGCTGCTTCACCCCCGTGGCCGGCGACAGCAGCACGGGCAGCCCGCCGGGCGCACTCGAGGCCTGCAGGAAGTGCCCGCGCAGGCGCTGCCCATCCGCGCAGAGGATGTCGACGACTTCCGCGTCCTGGCGATGGCTTTCGATCGAGGTGGTCATGGCGTGGGAGGGGATGTGGGTTCGGGGGAGGGGACGCCGAGCCGCTGGACGTGTTCGAGCCAGCGGACCACGGTCTGCAATTCCGCCTCGCTGAAGCCGGCGGCCAGCTGTTCGTTGATGCGGGTGAGGGCCTCTCGCAGGGCGGGCACCTGCGCGCGTCCGGCCGGCTGGAGCCACACGCGCTGCGTGCGGGCGTCCTGGGTGCAGGCCTGTCGCCGGACCCAGTCCAGGGCTTCCATCCGCTGCACCAGGCCTGACACGGCCGAGGGCACCAGGTCCAGGGCCTTGGCCAGTTCGCCCATCGTCGCGCCGTCCTTCTCCAGCAGGACGAACAGCACGCCGGCCTGCGGCGGCGAAGGCGCCGCCCCGGCGAGCGAGGCCGCACGCGCCTGTTCGCCCGCGGCCCACAGCTGGAGCCGGCGTTGCGCGCTGTTGAGCAGGTAGATCCAGCGGGGGCGGATGCCCATGGAACACTTTCGCAGTTATTTCATATGTGAAGTATATGCGCGATCGCCAAGCCGGCCGCACCGGACGCCTCCTCGAAACCGGCGTAGAGTGGGACGACCCTCCGCCCTCCGGAAACTTCGCATGAGACGGCATGTCCCCAGCGCCCGCGGACCGTGTGCTGCCGCCTTCGCGGCGGTCCTCTCGGCCGCCTGCGTCACGACCCCGCTCCCCGGCGTCCCCGTCCAGGACGTCGACCAGGCCGCCGTGCAGGGCTGCACCTGGATCGCCGACCTCGAGGTGAACGCGATGCGCGACAGCGGTTCACCGGCGGCGGACCTGCAGCGCGTGAAGGAGCTGTTGCTCTCCGAGGCCCGCGCACGCGGCGCCACGCACCTCGTGGTGACCGAACGCGACTTGCGCTTCGCGTTGGCACTCGCCCGGGGCCGCGCGTACCGCTGCGCCTGACCCCGGCCGCTCAGACGGCCAGGCCGCGGGGCCGGCGGGTCCACCGCATCGCCGCCCCCACGAGGTCCGTGCCCAGCACCGGTTTCGTCAGGAAGTCGTTCATGCCGGCAGCCATGCAGGCGGCGCGGTCCTCGGCGAACGCGTTCGCCGTGAGCGCGAGGATCGGCACGTGCTTGCCGTGTTCGCCCGCGCCGCCGGCCCGCAGGCGCCGTGTCACCTCGAGCCCGTCCATGTCGGGCATCTGCCAGTCCATCAGCACGAGGTCGAAGTGCGATTGCGCGAAGGACTCCAGCGCGGTGGCGCCGTCGCTCGCCAGCACCACCGAGAAGCCCGCCTGGTTCAGCATCGAGCCCACGATCGCCTGGTTGACGGGTTCGTCCTCGACGACCAGCACGCGGTGATCCCGTCTGGTGCCGCGCCCGTCGCCCGCGGGGCCGGCCGGCAGCGCCACCGTCGCGGGGGGCGGGGGCATGCGTGCCGCGAGGCGGGCGGCGAGCGACCCCGGTGGCACGGGCTTCGTCACGCTGGCCGGCCAGTGGCGTGGTTGACGGACCGCGTCGGCGCCGGTCATCGCCACCACGTGGCCCGCGGGCAGGCCGGGGCCGCAGGCGGACAGCAGGTCGGCACCGCCCGGCGTGTCGGCCGCAATGAAGAGCCAGCCATCGCCGCCGCGGGCCGCCTGGCACGCGTCGTCCGCGGTGTGGCAGCGCACGGCGCGGTGGCCGAGGCGCGCGACCATTGCCGCGAACGCCTCCGCGCTCGCCTCGTGGGGCTCCCAGTAGTGCACCGGCAGGTCGTCGGGGAGGGGCGGCGGCGGGCTGGCGTCGGCGACGGGCAGGGGCACGGTCACCGTGAAGCACGAGCCTTCGCCGGCCTCGCTCTCGACGTCGAGCGTGCCGTTCATCAACTGCACGATCTGCCGGCAGATCGCGAGTCCGAGCCCGCTGCCGCCGAAGCGTCGCGTGGTCGACTCGTCGGCTTGGCGGAACGGGTCGAAGATCGTGCGCAAGGCGGACGGCTCCATGCCGATGCCGGTGTCGGACACCTGGAACATCAGCTCGCCGGGCCGCTGCCCGGCCTTCACGCGCAGCACCACTTCGCCCTGCAGCGTGAACTTCACCGCGTTGCCCAGCAGGTTCAGCAGCACCTGGCGCAGCCTCAGCATGTCGCCGCGGCGCCAGGCGGGCAGGGCGGGGTCGATCACCGCGGCCATCTGCAGGCCCTTCGCGCGCGCGGGCACCGCGGCCGTGGCCATCGCGGCGGCCACGCATTCGACGAAGTCGCCGTCGCCGACGGTGAGTGCCATGGCGCCCGACTCGATGCGCGCGAGGTCGAGGATGCTGTCGATCAGGCCCAGCAGGTTCGTGCCGCTGGTGCGGATGATGCGCACGAGTTCGTCGCGGCGGTCGGGGTCGGCGCCGGCCTCCTGCAGCAGCTGGGCGGCGCCGATCACGCCGTTGAGCGGGCTGCGCAGTTCGTGGCTCATGTTCGACAGGAACCGGGTCTTCGCGAGCGATGCGGCCTCGGCCCGCTCGGCGGTGCGGGTCTGCTCCGCCACCTGCTTCTCGAGCGTGCGGTTCATCGCCGCGAGGGCCTCGCCGCGCCGCTCCACCTCGTCGATCATCGCGTTGAACGCATCGACGGCACGTCCCACTTCGTCGCCATCGACCGCGTGCAGCCGGCGATCGAACGTGCGGCCCGACGCGATGGCCGTCGCGGTCTCGGCGAGTTCGAGCACGGGCGCGGTGATGCGCCGCGAGAGTCGGCCCGACACCCACACCGACAGCGCGAACCCCGCCAGCACCGAGAGCACGGCGGTGCCGGCCATCGCCGCCAGCGTGTCGCGTTGCGAGGACAGGTCGAAGGCCACCGTCACGGCGCCCAGCCGCTCGGGGAAGTCGCCCGCGACGATGTCGTGGGTCGCCGTCACGTGCCCGGAAAGCAGACCGCCTTCTCCCGGCGGCGGGCCGGCCACCGCCGTGCGGCCCCAGCTCGCGAGCGGCCGCCCCGCCCGGTCGACGACCCAGACGCCGAGCACCTGGCTGCGCGAGTTCATCACCGCGAGCACGTCGCCCATGCCCTGGTGGTCCTCGAACGCGATTGGCGCCCGCAGCGCGAACGCGAGCGACTCCGAGACTTCGGCGACGTCTCCAGCCGCGTCCTCGTCGAGCGACCACCACGTCATCGCGAACAGCGCGACACTCACCGTCGCCGCGGTGATCGCCGCGCACAGCCCGAGCAGGAACCCGAGCTTGTGCCGCAGCGGGCGGTCGCGGAGGAAACGGCCGAGGCCGCGGTCGACGCGCATCGGGCTCATTCGTTGATCCTTCGCGCGAGGCGCAGGGCCTGGCTGGACAAGGTGAGGCCGGCGGCCTTCAACGTGCCGAGGTCAACGTCGAAGCGGATGGCGTCGTTCACGGCGACCAGTTCCACCATGCCGCCGGTGGCCAGGAAGCCCTCGGGATCCCCGACCGTGAGCACGCCGGCCCGCGCCGCGTCGGCCAGGGCCGCCGCGGGCGCCGCGATGGACCCGTGCACGAACAGCACGCGGCACCCGCCGAATGCACCCGACGCGCGCTCCTCGACCGCGAGGCGACGGCCGTTGAGCGGCTGCGTCTCGTGCGTCCGGAAGGCCTCCACGACGCCGGCCGCGCGTTGCCAGACGCACAGGCGCAGCACCGGTTCGGTTGCGGTGGGCCCCGACCATTGGACGAAGCGGACGAGGCCCAGCGTGATGCGGGCCTTCACGTCGATGTCCAGTCGTGCCTGCGCCATCGCATGGGACGCGAGGCACGGGATCGCGAGGCTCAGGCACAGCTGCCGGACGACACGGCGGGCAGGGAAGCGGGCCATCTCAGAAGCGCACGACGACGCCGAGCGATGCGGCGCGGCCCGGTCTTTCCAGCACGTCGCTCGCATGCTCGGGGCCCCCGGGGTCGGCCACGCGGGCGTCGGTCAGGTTGTAGAGGGAGAACAGCAGGCTCCACGGTTGTGCCGCGGGGTCGTACTGCAGGGTGGTGTTCGCGACGACGCTGCCTGGCAGCCGCTGCCCGGCGAGCGTGTGGCGCCAGGACGTGCCGAGCACCTCGAGGCCCAGGCGTGTGGGTCCCCAGGGCAGCGGGGTGCTCGCGTGCAGCTTGGCCAGGTGCTCTGGCGCGTTGGAGACGGGCCGGCCGTCGGACAGCCGCACCTGCTGCGCCGTCCAGCTGCCGCGCACGCGCCACCCGCGCGCATCGACCCACTCCGACTCCAGCTCCACGCCGTGCGTGGTGCCGCTGCCGACGTTGCGATAGACCAGCAGGCCCGTGGCCTCGTCCTCGACCTGTTCGATCAGGCCCTCGATGCGCGTGTGGAACAGCGATCCGGACAGTCGCAGTGCCTCGGCCGCGTGCCAGTCCACCGCCAGTTCGCGGGACCGCACCTGTTCCCGCCGGAGCTGCGGATCGATGGTGCTGCCTTCGATGCCGGGGCGGGTCTCGTAGACGTTGGGGTCGCGGTACGCCTGCCCGGCCATCAGCTTGACGGACAGGTCCTCGAGCGGGCGCCACACGAGCGAACCCTTCGGGGTCAGGCGCCAGTCCCGGCCGCTGGCGCGGTCCGCCCGGGCACCGAGGCCGAGGCGCAGGCCGGGCTGCAGCGTCCACTCGTCGTTGGCGTACACGCCGACGCGGTGGCCGGACGCGTCGACGTCGAGGGTCGGCACGGTCTCGGGTTCCAGGGTCCACGAGCGGGTGCGCTGGCGCAGGTCGCGCTGGTACTCGGCGCCGGCCACGAGACGGTGCGACGTCCCCAACTGCCAGGTGCCGCGCAGGTCGGCGAGTCCCCAGCGGCCGTCGTCGCGGTACTGCTTCAGCAGGGCGTCCGGTTCATAGCGGGCCCGTTCCTCGTAGCCGTACTGGCCGAAGCCCACATGGGCGTTCCACAGGCCGCGCGCGCCCAGGTCGCGCTCCCACACGCCGTCGACCATCGCGAACGTGTCGCGCCAGCGGGTCGACGGGTCGTTGAACACTGCGTCGTACGCGGCGTTCGGGACCTCCTTCGTGCGCTTCGACGCGAGCGCGGCGACCGACCAGCCGGGCGCGGTGTATCGCGCATACACCTTGGCGTCGTCCTCGGCGTCCAGTCCGGTGGCGATGCCGTGGTTCGTGGCGGGCGTGTCGTACACGGCGTAGTAGCGGTCCTCGCCCGGCCGGTGCTCGCGGGTGGCCGACAGCAGCAGCGACGCGCCACCGGCGAATTCCCGCGCCGAGGTGCCGAGGAGCTTCGTGCCGTCGGTGGCGGCCGTCACGGTCAGCTGGTCGCCGCGCAGGTTCGCGGCGCTGCGCGTGACCACGTTGACGACGCCGAACACGGCGTTCGATCCATAGAGTGCCGAGCCGGGTCCGGCGACGAATTCCACGCGTTCGATCAACCCGACGTCGAGCGGGAACTCGCGTCCCACCATCGCCGAGTCGTACATGTTCTCGTTGGCCCGCACGCCGTCGATCAGCAGCAGCACGCGGGAGCTGTAGTCGCCCGGACGGCTCAGGCCTCGCACGCCGACGTAGTCGTAGGCCTGGTCGTTGCGCACGTGCACGCCGCGCACGGCGTTGAGGATCTCGGCGAGGGTGCGCCAGCCGAAGGTGCGGATGTCCCCGGCCGTCAGCACGGTCACGGCGGCCGGCGCGTCGGCGGCCTTCTGGGACAGGCGCGACGCGGCGTACACCGGCATCGCGAGGAGGTCTTCCAGTTCGCCGACGCTCGCGTCGTGCGATGGCGACTGGGCCTGCGCCTGCGCCCACAGCGGGAACAGCAGCGCGGCGATCCGGAGCGGACGCCGGTGCTTGGGACGGGACAACATGGGTGAGGTACTGCGGAGGGCCGACGGGTCGACCCCCTGTTGTCGGCTGAATCGGTCAGGACTTCACTGCGCGCCCGTGACGCAGTTGGCGGACCGGACGCCTTTCGCATGGACCGAAGGCCGGCCCCGAGCAGCAGTCCCGCGTCCGGACTTGGCCTATGCTGGGCAGCCCTCGCTTCCATTCGACCCCGTGGACCAACTTCGCGCCATCTCCACCTTCCTCCGCGCTGCCGAACTGGGCAGCTTCAACCGTGTCGCGCAGGTGCAGGGCACGACGGCGCAGGCGGTCAGCAAGAGCGTGCGGCAGCTGGAGCAGCATCTCGGGGTCCGTCTCTTCCACCGCACCACCCGCAAGAGCTCGCTCACGGAGGAGGGGCAGCGCCTGTTCGAGTCGGTGCGGGAGAGCATGGACGGCGTGACGGCCGCCATCAATGGCATCCGCAGCGCGGCGCGCGAGGACGAAGGCCTGATCCGCATCAGTGCCGGTGGCGCCACGGGCCGGAAGGTCATCCTGCCCCTGGTGGCGGCGTTCCGCACCAGCCACCCGAACATCACCTTCGACCTCGTGCTCGAGGATGGCGCCACCGACTCGGTGCGAGAGCGCATCGACCTCGGCTTCAAGGCCGGCAACGCCCCGACGGCGCAGGTGGTCTCGAGGCGGCTCTTCGACATCCAGCTCACGCTGTGTGCGACCCCGGACTACCTTGCCGCCCACGGCACACCCACCTCGCTCGACGACCTGCAGCGGCACGCGTGCATCGGCTATCGGCAGCCGGGCACCGGTCGCGCGGTGCCGTGGGAGTTCATCGTGAAGGGCGAGACGGTTCACCGGACGATGAACCACGTCGTCTGCTGCAGCGACCCGGAGGCGGAGATGCACGCGACGCTGAGCGGCATGGGCATCGGCCAGATCGACAGCATCAACGCCACCGAGCCGATCCGCCGCGGTGCCCTGGTGCCGCTGCTGGTGCGCCACACCAGCGAGCGCATGGGCCTGTATCTCTACTACGCCCAGCGCACCGACATGCCGGCACGCGTGCGCCGCTTCATCGACTTCGCCGCGGAGCAGCTGCGCGGCGGTGCGGCGTTCCACGTGCCGCTGTCGGAGCTTCGCGCACGCGCCCGGGGCGACTGAGGCCCGCTGTCCGGTCAGATGCCTTCCCGGGTGGGCATGATCACCACCTGCTGCAGGTTCACGTGCCGCGGCTGGGACACGATGAAGCCCACCGTCGCGGCGATGTCCTCCGCCTTGAGGAACTCGATGGACTGCGCGGCGTTCGCGAGCCAGTCGATGGCACCCTGGAAGGTGAAATGGCCCTGCAGCTCGGTCTCCGTGATGCCGGGCTCGATGACCGAGACACGGATGTTCTTCGGGCCGAGCTCCACCCGCAGGTGCCGCACCAGGTGGCTCACGAAGGCCTTCGTGGCCGAGTACGCCGCGAAGTAGCCGTAGACGTACTGCCCGGCGATGGACGACGTGTTGATGAGGTCCGCCACCTTGCCCTGAGCCGCCGCCGCTTCGAGCTGGGGCACGAAGGCCTGCACCACCCGCATCACGCCGGTCACGTTCAGGTCGATCTGGCGCTCCCATTCGCTCGCGGGCTGCTGGCCGATGGCCCCGGGCAGCATCAGGCCCGCGTTGTTGAAGACGAGGTCGGTGTTGCCGAACTCGCGCAGGACGGTGGCCGCGGCCGCGTCGACCGATGCCGGGTTCGTGACGTCGGTGACGATCGCGAGCGCCTGGCCGCCCTGACGGCGAATCTCGTCGGCGACTTCGTCCAGTTGCGCCTGGCGCCGCGCCAGCAGTGCGACCTTGGCGCCGCGCGAGGCCAGCAGCAGGGCGCTGGCACGGCCCATGCCGCTGGAGGCGCCGGTGACGACGGCCACGCGGCCAGCGAGGTCCTGGACGACGGAGGAAGAGGAAAGGGGGGAGGCAAGGTTCGCCATGTCGTTCTCCTGGGAGGTGGGGATCGACGCGTGGGTGCGTCGACGGGAGTGCACCGCGATCGAATCGGCGGCGGTGCGTTGCGCCGATGGGATGGACTGTAGAAATCCATCGAGCGCAGCAGTAGTCCGCCGGTCGCGATTCAAAGGCAACCAGGAGTTGTCAATCGACGCCAGGCATGGCGGTCCGCATGCGCCCGGTGGCGTTGCGCGGGGCCGGCGTGGTCCGGGTGAACGCTCGCGTCAGCCGCGCTCCACGAAGTACGGCCGTTCCGTCACCAGCAGCAACCGCCTCGCCCCGTCGCGCCACGCCGCCGGTGCCTGGCGCCCCCACGCCACCACCGCCAGGCTGTACGCATGCCCGCGCAACGCGGGCGGCACGCCGTCCAGGTGCGGCTCCGCCGATGCCGAGGGCTCGTGGGCCTGCACTGCCAGCACGAACCGCCGCATCGCGTCGGCGTGGGGCCCCGAGGCGCTGACCAGCAGGGACTCGAACGCCGACCAGTCGCGGCGGTCGCGCAGCGCGAGGCCGATGGTGGGCCAGACCGTGTTCCCGTCCAGGCCCCGCTCGGTGCCGAGCGCACGGGCGCGGGCGAGGAGGGTGGCGTCGGCGCCATCGGAAGCGGCCACCAGCCGCAGCAGGCGGTCCGAGGGCTCGGGCCACTGACGCACCGGGCCGAGCACGTCACCGAGGCGCCCCTGGGCGAGGGCGGCATAGGCCGCGGGCACGCCGCCCCCGCTCGCACGGCCCGTCTCCAGCTGCAGCTGCTCCTTCAATGACGGGTTGCCGGCGGTCAGTCGATCGAATGCGGGGCCGCGGGGTGTGCCCAGCAGCCGCTGGATGCGCACCATCTCCATGGCCACATGCCTCCGGAACGCCGGGATGCCGGTGCGGGCCACCTCGAGGATCTCGAGCGCCTCGGTCCAGCGGGCGCGGGACGCCGCATCGCTGCCGGCGGCATACGCGAACCACGGGTGTTTCGGATGGGCCTGCCGGCCCTCGGCCTGGCGGCGGTCCCGTTCGGCCTCGTCGTCGATGCAGCGGGACAGCAGGTACTGCCAGTCGACGCTGTCCGGGCGGCTCGCGGCACGGGCCCGGTGGCCTTCGCACACGGCGGGGCGTTGTTCCGGAAATGCCGAATCCAGCTCGGCCCGCCGCAGCATCACGTCGTCGGGCGTTTCGGCGATCCGTTCCGCCAGCACCTGTTGGCGAGCGGGCGACGCGAGCGCCACCGTCAGCCACTCGGCGGCGGCCTCCGAGTCCAGCCGGTCCCATCGCGCGTGGGTGGTGAGCACGCGGGTGCGTTCGCGGTCGTCGGACAGCTGGGCCAGCTGCGTCCGCGGCGGCACGTCGGCCATGCCCGAGAGCATGCGGCGCGAGCCGCCATCCCCCTTGCTGCTGATCTGCCTGGGGGCGTCCTCGAACAGCAGGTCGGCCCCCGTGGTGAGCCAGCGCGGCGCCCCCAGCGGCCGCTCCGGCACCGGCGGGGTGGCGCCGTAGACCGCGGTCCACTCGATCAGCGAGCCGGCCCCGGCGACGTTGTAGACGAACTGGCCGAAGCGGGTGCGGGTGTCCGCGTCGAAACGCTCGATCTCGCGGCCGTCGACGGTGGTCGTGGTGATGCGCACGGCGTCGGCGTTGCCGATGGCCTGGCCCATGTGCCCGAAGGGCGCCACGGTGACCTCCGGCGCATCGCCCACACGCACCTTCACCGGGCGGGACAGCCCGTTGTAGATCATCAGCGACCCGGTGCCCACCGAAAACCCGAAGCCCAGCACCGCGGCCACGATGCCGCCGGCCACCGCGAGCCGCGCGCCGCCGGCCACGATCCCATCGGCCGTCTGGAAGCGTCCCCAAGCCCCGAGGCGGGTCTGGCGCGGCCGCTCCTGGCCCGGGACCAGCAGCGGGTAGGCCGCGGGCAGCTTCGACGGCGCCGGCGCCGCGTCCGGCCGGGTGCCCGCGCGCACGTGGCCCGCGAGTTTGGCCTCGGTCTGCAGCAGTTGCTCGAGCGCGTGCACGCGCACCGCGCCGCACAGGTGCGCCACGTGGTCCACCCAGCTGTCGACCACCTTCAGCCAGTCGTTGATGTTCTCCCTGACCGGCTGGCCGAGGTCGCAGGTCCCGAGCATGTCGGTCCACGCGGTGGCCTTCAGCCGTTCGAGCAGCGAGGCGTCCAGGGACACGGCCGAGGCGCCGACGTACACCTGGTGCAGGGCTTGCCACAGGGCCTGGCTGTCGGCGACCACGCGCGCGACGCCGGCCTTGCTGACGCGCCGGGTGGCCGTGACGATGGCCACGGAGTTGCCGAGCACGCCTTGCAGGTCGCGCAGGTGCGCCTCGGTGTGTTCGGCGTGATGCAGCGCGGCCAGCAGGCCGTCGAGGTAGGCGGGCCAGCCGTCGCCGAAGGTGACGGCGGCGGCGCGGTGCAGGCTGCGGCAGCGGCGGTCGTGGGCCTGCAGGCGCGTGTTCGCATCGGCCAGTTCGTACTCGACCTCGCCGATGGCCGCCGTCAGCCGTGCGCGCTTGATCGTGCGCCCGCGGTGGCGGATCACGCCGCCCGAGGCTTTCAGTGCGCCGCTCTGCAAGGCTTTCAGCTGTTCGAGTTCCCGCTCCAGGCTGCGCAGCCGCTCCATGTCGGTGGCGAGGGAGGGCGGGTACAGCGTGTCGAAGGCGATGGCGGAGGGCTGCGGCGCGGCCTCGTGCAGCTCGGGCAGCGTGGCGGCCCAACGCACGGCGGACCGTCCGAAGTAGACGCCGCGGTAGCGGCGGTTCAGGTGCTCGCGGTCGAACTGGCGGTCGAGCGTCGCGAACGCGTCGGCGTCCTCGGGCATCTCGCCGTCGCCCAGCAGCCGCGCCGTCACGTCCTCGCGCAGTTTCTGCGTGCCGGTGAACAGCTCCCACGCGCTGCGGTTGTCCACGGGCGCGGCCACGTAGTGCCGCTTCGCGTTGGCCTCGCGCTCGTGGTTCAGCGGGTGGCTCAGCCACATCCGCGGCGGCTGGGCGAGGTCGGCCTTGAAGACGCGGTGGGTCTTCGGGTCGGCGCCCGCCGGGGGCACCTGGCCGTAGGTGCTGTCGTTCAGCAGCCGGCCCATGTGGCCCACGAGGTGGGTCTGCACCGCGAAGAGGTCGCGCACGCGGCGGCCCTGCTGCTTCTCGCCGAACGTGAAGTTGACGGCGCGGGACCACGCGTCGTCCGCGGCCTGCAGCCGGTGCAGCGCGTGGATCAGCGCGTCGCTGCCCGTGAGCGACACGGCCACGAGGTCGGCGTTCATCTCCATCTCGCGCGACAGGGCACGTTGCATCAGCAGCACGAGCTGGAAGGCCGAGTCCACCAGCGAACGGATCGACCACACGATGAGGTTCAGCAGCCAGCCCACCCACGCGACGCGGATGTCGAAGCGGGACAGCGCCGCGAGGAAGTCGTCCAGCTTGTCGCGCCGGGCCACGAGGTGGCCGGCGATCTGCTGCGCCACGTACACCCAGCGGCCGACCGCCATCGAGCGCTGCGCGAAATGCCCGAACTCGTGGGCGAGCACCGCGCGCAACTCACCGAGCGTGAGGGCGTTGACGAGGCCGAGCCCGATCTCGAGGTTCTTGCGCGACGGGAAGACGAGGTTCAGCAGCGACAGGTCGTAGAACACCGCCGCGTTCACGCGGGCCGACAGGAACACGCGGTGCGGCCGCGGCGCGCCCGCGCGGTCGGCCAGCTTGTGCAGGAAGGTGAACAGCTCGGGCTGGTCGGCCGGGGTCACCTCGACGCCGTCGTCGCCTTCGCCGTGCCGCACGAAAAACAGCGCCTTCAGCATGAACACGGCGAGGAAGGCCGAGCCCAGGCCCACGATCCAGCCGATCCAGGTGTCCTTGCCGCCCGCGTCGGCGCCCAGCGTGAGCCGCCAGGCCGTCCACACGAACCAGGCGGCGAGGGCCAGGTACAGCACGACGAAGGCGGCGAGGCCGGCCATCGCCGCCCAGGCCCTCAGGTGGTAGGCCCGCGTGGGGCGGGCCAGCTCGGACAGGGGCACGCGCGGACGCGCGCGGGGCGGGGTGCTCACGGGTTCTCTCCCTCGGTGGTCGGCGAGCCGCTCCCCCGGGGATGTCGTGTCCGGCCGGTGTGGAGGCAGCCGGCCGCAGTGTCTCAAGAACCCGGCGGCGGCACCACCGTGCGGACCCGCGGGTGGCGTGACCGATTCGACGGGGGCCGGGGACTCAGCGCCAGGCCCAGGACACGACGGCGTCGTCCCGGTCCGCGAGCGACCGCACCTCGGCGGTGAAGCGGCCGTCGGGCGTGTCGAACGACACCCGGCGGGGCGCTGCCGACAGCCCCGTCTCGATGGCCGACGGCTCCACCTGCAGCCCGCAGCCGGCGGCCTTCATGCAGGCCTCCTTGCGGGTCCAGCCCAGCAGGAAGGCGCGGGTGCGCGCCGCGGCGGGGAGGGCGGCGAGTTCGGCCTGTTCGGCCGCGGTGAAGTGGTGGGCGGCCAGCAGGTCCATGTCGGCCATGGGCTGGAGCCGTTCGATGTCGACGCCGATGTCGCCGGACGGGGCGGTGGCCAGCGCCGCGAGGTGGGCGCTGTGGCTCAGGTTGAACGCGACGGCGGGCGTGCCCCGCAGCGCGGGTTTGCCGAACGGGCCCGTGTCGAACACGAGGCCGAGCGGCGCCCGGCCCGTGGCGGCGCCGAGGTGCTCGCGCATCCAGGCGTGGGCCGCGAGGTGGCGGGCGCGCAGCACGGGCGTGGCGAACCGGTCGGCGCGGGCCCGATCGTCGGCGGACACCCGGGCGGCGAGGGCGTCGACCGGGCCGGCCGCGTCCAGGTCGGTCCAGTGGATGAGCAACGGCGCGGTGAGGTCCGGCGGGAGGCTCGCCCCGCTCGTCATTCCCGGCGCGCCTTCGTGCGGGCGCCGTCGGCCCCCACGAGCACCAGCGCCCCGTCGGGCGCGAGTTCGATGCGCCGGGTGGCCTGCAGCGCGTCGAGGAAGCGGGTTTCCTGGTCCATCAGCGCCGGCGCGCACATCATGCGTGTGGCCACGCCGGGGCCGAACGTGAGTCCCTGGTCGCTGACCGTGTAGCGGCTGTTGTACTGGTTGCACGAGGCGCGGCCGGCCACGCGGCCTCCGGACAGGAACTGCAGCGTCACGCGGCTGCTGTCGACGATGCCGGCACCGGCGATGTCCTCGACGACCCATTCGCCCTTGAGCAGCGTGGACGTGCTGCCGCCACACCCTTCGTACACCCGGCCCTCCCACGCCACCTGCACGGTGAGCGGGCGCGGCACGGCGCCCGGGCAGGCGCGTTCGAGGGCGGTGATGACCATCGGGTCCTTCGAGGTGGTGGCGTTCCAGGTCAGCGAGTCGCCGTAGCGCACCGGGCCCGGCGTGCGGGCTTCGGCGATCACCGAACCGTCGGCCTTGCTCAGCGTGGCCCGCGGGCCGTAGACCTCGAGTTGCCAGCCCGTGCCGTCGGCACGCAGCGCCTGCGAGCCGTTGCCGGCGGCCACGCACTCGGGCCATTCCGTTCCGCGCACCGTCACCTGGGCCTTGTCGCCCTTGTTCCAGAACACCGTGGTGGGGTCGCCGACGGCCTCGTACCGCGCGCCGGACGCTGCGGGCCCCTGCTGCAGGTCGAACGCCGCATCGGCGGTGCGCAGGCGCATCGTCTCGCCGGCGAACGCGATGGTGGCCGACTGCTCGCCGCAGCGGTAGGCCGTGGCGAAGACGTTGGGGTTGTCCGGCACGGCTGCGGCCGCGGTGGCGTCCGGCGAGGCGGGCGCGGAGCCCGGGGCGGCGCAGGCCGAGAGGACCAGCACGCACGACAGGAGGAGGAGCGTTCGGTTCATCGGGCCAGTGTGCCCTGTTGGCGGGACCACTGCCACCCCGGGGCCTTGGCCCCGGGCTCCCGGTGACGCGGAGAGTTGACCGGAGTCAATGCGCGAGGCGGCGGCGGTAGTCGCTGGGCGGGAGCCCCAGGTGCGCCCGGAACACGCGACTGAAATGCGCCATGTTGGAAAAGCCGAACGTGAACGCGATGTCGGTGATGGACCGGTGGTCGTTCGAGCGGTCGTCGAAGGCGTGGCGGCAGGCCTCGAGGCGGCGGCGCAGCAGGTAGCCGGCCACGCCGTCGTCCTCCTCGGTGAACGCGTTGTAGAGCTGGCGTCGGCTGCAGTTCAGCGCGACGGCAATGGCGTCCACCGACAGCGCGGGGTCGCCCAGGTGCGCCGCCACGTGCTGCTTGATGCGCTCGCGCAGCGCCTCGCGGTGCGACACCGCGGTGCCGATGCCGGCGAGGTCGAGCATGGACAGATGCACGAACTGCGCGATGGCGTCGCCCACGCTGGCCGCGGCGCCTTCCGACATGCCGGGCAGTTCGCGGTAGGCCGACCGCATGGTCTCGAGCGCGAGGCGCGCCACGCCGCCGCTGCCGCCGAAGCGGCGCGCCATCAGCGGGTCGAGGGCGAGCCCGCGTTCGGCCAGGCGCTGCTTGGGCACCATCACGATCAGGTGTTCGACGCGCACGGGGTTGGCCACCGCGTAGCTGTCGGTGGTGTCGTACAGGCTCCACTGGTCGGGCGTGACCCAGGCCTCGCGGCCCTTCTGCTCGACGCCCGCGCAGCCCACCCACGGGGCCACGATCTTGAGGTAGCCGCAGTCGTTCGTGCGGATCAGCGACGACGACCGCATCACGCGGTGGCGGTTGGCCTCGAGGCGCGTGAGCACGATGTCGCCCGCGTGCAGCGTGGTCATGCGGCCTTCGAAGCCGGTGTCGCCGTACAGGTCCGAACCCAGGCCGCAGAAGACGCGGTTGATCCAGTCGAACCAGTACCCCGCGCGGTCGGACGGCGCGACCTGGTCGGTGTTCATGGCACTGGTGGGGAGGCCCATGGGCGGTCTCGAAACGGGGGACGGGGAAGCGTCCAGCGTAGCGGATCGGGGCGCCGGCCGTTCGAGGGAAAGCCCCGACCGGCCGTGCACGGATCGGCAAGCCGGCCGGCACGCAGCGGCAAGCGCGGCGCCCGCCCGGTTTCCACAATTCGAGGACGCCAACGACCGACCCCCGGAGACTGCCATGACCGCTCGCCAGACCCCCCGCCGCACCGTGCTGAAGGCCGCCGGCGCGCTGCCCGCCGCGCTCGCGTTCCCGTCCATCGTCCGGGCCCAGGCGGCGCCGGTGCGGGTCGGCTACGCCATCGCCCGCACCGGCCCGTGGACCACCGGCGCGCAGGTGAGCCAGGAGCCCAACTACCTGCTGTGGGCCGAACAGCAGAACGCCGCGGGCGGCCTGAACGTGAAGGGCACGCGCCGCCCGATCGAGCTGATCGGCTCGGACGACCGCAGCGACATCGAGACGTGTGTGCGCACCTACGAGAAGCTGATGGGCAGCGACAAGGTCGACCTGATCCTGCCGCCGTGGGGCAGCAACGCGAACTTCGCGGTGGCCCCGCTCGCCACGCGGTTCGGCTACCCGTTCATCGCCCCCACCGCGCTCAGCCGCCGGCTGATCGACATGAAGCTGCCGTACTTCTTCTCGGTGCTGCAGCAGCCCGCGCCGATGATGAACGCGCTGGTCGACATGCTGAAGGCGCAGGGCGCGAAGACGATCGCCACGCTGTACGTCGACGACCTGTTCGGCCTCGAGAACTACGCGGCGCTGAAGGTGGCCGTGAAGGGCGCGGGCCTCACGCTCGTGGAAGACAAGAGCTACCCGCTCGGCGTGAAGGACCTGTCGCCCGTGCTGCGTTCGATGAAGGACAAGGCCCCCGACGCCTTCGTGGGCCTGACCTACCCGCCCGACACCATCCTCGCGAGCCGCCAGGCCAAGGAGATCGGCTTCAACCCGAAGTTCTTCTACGCGAGCGTGGGCACGGCCTTCCAGCTGTACCGCAACGTGATGGGGCCGGCCGCCGAGGGTGTGCTGGGCATGGGCTCGTGGAACGCGAAGACGAGCGCCGCCGCGAAAGCCTACTTCGACGCCCACGTGAAGAAGTTCGGCGCGCAGAAGGAACCCGACCGCTGGGCCAGCGGTGCCGCGTGGGCGGGCCTCGAGATCCTGACCGCAGCCGTCGCGAAGGCCGGCCTCGACCGCAAGGCGATCCGGGACTACGTCGCGAACACCGAACACACCACGATGCTCGGCAAGATCCGCTTCGCGGGCAGCGAGAACGTGGGCACGCCGGGCACGGTGTCGCAGTGGCAGAAGGGCGAGTTCGAGGTGGTGTGGCCGGCGGCCCTGGCCACCGCGCCGCTCGTGCCCGCGAAGCCGGCCTGGGTCTGACCGATGTCCGTCGGCAGCCTGCTCGAACTGCTGGCCTCGGGCCTGATCACCGGGGGCGTGTACGCGCTCGTGGCGCTCGGGCTCAACCTGCAGTACGGGCTGATGCGCATCCTGAACATCGCCCACGGCGAGTTCCTGATGCTGGGCGCCTTCCTCACGTGGGCGGCGCACGAGGCCTTCGGCCTCTCGCCGCTGTGGATGGTGCCGGTCTCGTTCCTGGTGCTGATGGCGATCGGCCTGCTCGTGCACCGGCTGACCTTCCGCCGCCTGGCCCGCACGTCGCCGAACCTCGACGTGTTCGAGGCCCGCGGCCTGATGGTGAGCTTCGGCCTGATGTTCTTCGTGCAGAACCTCGCGCAGATGGTGTGGGGCGGCGACCTGCGCGGCTACGACTACCTCGCCGAGCCCGTGGCCATCGGCGGCGCCCAGTTCGCGGCCAACAAGCTGCTGCTGTTCGTGCTGGCGCTGCTGTTCAGCGCCGCGCTCATCGTGGTGCTGCGGCGCACGCTGCTCGGCAAGGGCGTGCGGGCGCTGATGCAGTCGCCCACCGGCGCGCAGCTCGTCGGCATCGACACGAAACGCCTGCACCCGCTGATGTTCGGCGTGGGCCTGGGCCTCTCCGGTGTGGCCGGCTGCCTGCTGTCGATGACCTACACGGTGTCGCCGTCGATGGGCGAGCCGTACACGGTGACCGCGCTGATCGTCATCACGCTCGGCGGCTTCGGCAGCATGGGCGGGGCGCTGGCCGGCGGCCTCGCGCTCGGGGTCATCGAGGCCGTGGGCATGCACTTCACCAACCCGTCGCTCAAGGCCTTGCTGTCGTACGGGATCTTCATCGCGGTGCTGCTGTGGCGGCCCAACGGCCTGTTCGTCCGGAAATGACATGCAACGCAACCTGTTGATCCTCCTCGCGTTCGCGGCCGCCGCGTCCGTGCTGCCGTTCGTCGCGAGCGACTTCGCCGTGTCGATGGCGCTCACGTGCCTGATGTACGCGGCGCTGTCGTCGAGCTGGGGCCTCTTCTGCGGCACCACGCGCTACCTGTCGCTCGCGACATCCGCCTTCTTCGGGCTCGGTGCCTACACCGGCGCGCTGGTGCTGGAGGGGCTGCCGTGGGCCGCCACGGTGGCCGCCGGCGCGGCCGTGGCCACGGTCGTCGCGGTGGTGATGGGTGCGGCGGTGCTGCACCTGCGCGGCACCTACTTCGCGGTGCTCACGTTCGGCATGACCGAGCTGATCCGCCACGCCATCACGTACTGGGAGAAGCAGGTCACGGGCACCGTGGGCCGCGTGCTCGTGGCGGTGCCCGAACGCGACACGGTCTACTTCACCGTGCTGGCGCTGGCGGTCGCCGCACTGCTGCTGTCGATCGCCGTCCGGCGCAGCCGCTTCGGCCTGGCGATGGCGGGCATCGGGTCCGACGAGGTGCGCGCGCAGACCCTGGGCGTCGACACCCGCGTCGTCAAGATCGCCGGCTTCGCGCTGACGGCCGCGGTGGCCGGTGCCGTGGGCGCGGCGATGAGCGTGCGCTGGACCTACATCGATCCGGGCACGGTCTTCAACCCGTTCATCGGCTTCCAGACGGTGCTGATCGCGCTGGTCGGTGGCGCCGCCACGCTGTGGGGCCCGCTGATCGCCGCGGTGGTGTTCAGCGTGCTCGCGGAGACGCTGCGGCTGCAGATGCCGCAGGTCTACATGATGTCGCTCGGGCTGCTGCTGATCCTGTGCGTGCTGTACCTGCCCGGTGGCCTCGCGTCGCTGCGCTGGCCCGGCCGGAAGGAGGGCTCGGCATGATCAACGGACACGCCCTGCTGGAGGCGCGCGAGGTCAGCGTGCGGTTCGGCGGCCTCGTCGCGGTGGATGCCGTCAGCGCGGCCTTCGCCCCCGGGGAACTCGTGGGCATCATCGGTCCGAACGGGGCCGGCAAGACGACCTTCTTCAACGCGCTGTCCGGGGTCGTGATGCCCACCGGCGGCGAACTCTTCGCCAGCGGCGAACGCCTGACCGGTGCACGGCCCCATCGGTTCGCCCGCTGCGGCATCGCCCGCACGTTCCAGACGCCACGCGTGTTCGCGGACCTGGGCGTGGCCGCGAACATCGACTTCGGCCTGCAGTTCGCCGGCCGCCACCGCGAGGCGCCGATGGCGCTCGCCGACACGGGTGCCATCCTCGAACGCATCGGCCTGTCCGCGCAGGCTCGACTGCCCGCGGCGGCCATCACGCCGTCGCAGCAGCGCCTGCTCGAGATCGGCATGGCGCTGGCGACCCGGCCGCGGCTGCTGCTGCTCGACGAGGTGGCCGCGGGCCTGACCGAACACGAGGTGGAATCGATGGCCCGGCTGATCCGCGACTTGCGCGACGACTTCGACCTGACGGTGATCTGGATCGAACACGCGGTGACCACGCTGATGCGCCACGTCGAACGCGTGCTGGTGCTGCACCAGGGCCGCAAGATCGCCGACGGCACGCCGGCCGAGGTCGTGCGCGACCCGGGCGTGATCGAGGCCTACCTCGGCGACGAAATGGTGGAGCCCGCATGACCCGGCTGGCGATCGAGAACCTGTCGGCCGGCTACGGCGGCTTCGCGGTGCTGCGGGACCTGTCGCTCGACGTGACCCCCGGCCTCACCGTGATCGTGGGGCCGAACGGGGCGGGCAAGACCACGCTGCTGAAGGCCATCGCGGGCCTGATCCCGCGCGGCGGGCGGCTGCTGCTGGATGGCACGCCGGTCGCACCGGACGCGTCCACGTCGGAGCTGGTGCGGCGCGGGGTCGCGCTGGTGGCCGAGGGGCGGCAGCTCTTTCCGCAGATGTCCGTCACCGAGAACCTGGAACTCGGTGGCTGGCTCGTGCCGGCGGCCGAACGTGCCGCCCGGTTGAAGCAGGCCTTCGCCGACTTCCCCAAACTCGCCGAACGGGCCGCGCAACTCGCCGGCACGATGAGCGGCGGCGAGCAGCAGATGGTGGCCGTGGCCCGCGCGATGATGTGTGCGCCGAAGCTGTTGATGCTCGACGAGCCGTCGCTGGGCCTCGCCCCGCGCATGGTCGACGAGCTGCTCGCCATCGCCCGCCGCATCGCCGACGCCGGCACCACGGTGCTGATGGTGGAGCAGAACGTGCGCAAGGCGCTGGCCGTGGCCGACCGCGCCCACGTGCTCGAACGCGGCTGCCTGGTGGCGGGCGGCCCCGCCTCGGAACTCGCGCGCTCCGCCGTGATCCGCCAAGCGTACCTGGGCGCGCCGGCGCCCGTGAACTGATCGACGAAGGAGAACCCCATGTCCGACCTGTCCATGCTGATCGACGGCCGCGCCGTCCCCGCCACCGGCGGCGCCACCTTCACGCGCCGCAACCCGCTCGACGGCAGCGTGGCCACGCGGGCGCCGGCGGCCACCGAGGGCGACGCGGTCGCCGCGGTCGAGGCCGCGTCGCGCGCCTTCGCCACGTGGAGCCGCACCGGCCCCACCGAACGCCGCATGCAGCTGCTGAAGGCGGCCGACGCACTGGAGGCGAAACACGCGGCCTTCGCCGCCGCGATGGCCGCGGAGACCGGCGCGAGCGGCTTGTGGGCCGGCTTCAACGTGCACCTGGCCGCGTCGATGCTGCGCGAGGCCGCGTCGCTCACGACGCAGATCTCGGGCGAGCTGATCCCGTCGGACGTGCCCGGCTCGCTCGCGATGGGCGTGCGCCAGCCGGCCGGCGTGGTGGTGGGCATCGCGCCGTGGAACGCGCCGGTGATCCTCGCGGTGCGGGCCATCGCCACGCCGCTCGCGTGTGGCAACACCGTGGTGCTCAAGGGCAGCGAGAACTGCCCGCGCACGCACCAGCTGATCATCGAGGCGATGGGCGAGGCGGGCCTGCCGCCCGGGGTCGTCAACTACGTGACGAACGCGCCGGCCGATGCCGCGAAGGTGGTGGAGGCCCTGGTGGCCCACCCGGCCGTGCGGCGCGTCAACTTCACCGGGTCCACGCGCGTGGGCCGGCTGATCGCGATGACGTGTGCGAAACACCTGAAACCCGTGGTGCTGGAGCTGGGCGGCAAGGCCCCGTTCGTGGTGCTGGACGACGCGAACGTCGGCGACGCGGTCGATGCCGCGACCTTCGGTTCCTTCGCGAACTCGGGGCAGATCTGCATGTCGACCGAACGCATCGTGGTCGACGAACGCCTCGCCGACGACTTCGTCGCCCGCTTCGCGGCTCGCGCGAAGGCGCTGCCGCTGGGCGATCCGCGGGGCACCGACCCGGTGGTGCTGGGCTCGGTGGTGGACATGAGCACGGTGGACCACTGCAACGCGCTGATCGAGGACGCGTTGGCCAAGGGCGCGGTGCTGGCCTGCGGCGGCGTGGCGACGAACACGCTGATGCCGGCCACGGTGCTGGACCGCGTGACCCCGGCGATGCGCATCTACCACGAGGAGACCTTCGGCCCGGTGAAGGCGGTGGTGCGGGTGGACGGCGTCGAGGCGGCCGTCGCGTGCGCGAACGACAACGCCTACGGCCTGTCCGCCGCGGTGTTCGGCGGCGACGTGGCACGGGCGATGAACGTGGCCGCGCGCATCGAGTCGGGCATCTGCCACGTCAACGGGCCCACGGTGCACGACGAGGCGCAGATGCCGTTCGGGGGCGTGAAGGGCAGCGGCCTGGGCCGCTTCGGCGGCAAGGCCGGCATCCACGAGTTCACGGAACTGCGGTGGGTGACGGTGCAGACGGCGCCGCGGCACTACCCGTTCTAGACGCTGTCATCCCGGCGAATGCCGGGATCCACTGCGGTGAGGCGCGCCACTCGACCGGTGGGCCCCGACGTTCGTCGGGGTGACCGACGGGGCGGTCAGGCCGGCTGCGGCAGCGTGCGCGCCCAGCCGCTCACCAGCTCCAGCAACTGCTGCTGCGCCCCCACCGGGGTCACCGAGTGGTCGATGTCGGGCCGGTACTCGCTGCGCACGCGCGTGGCGAAGCCGTACTGCGCGAAGGCGTCGCGGAACTGGTCGTCGTAGTTGTACTGCGGCAGCAGGCTGCCCGAGTACACGAGGCACACCTCGACGCCGCGGTCCACCAGGGTCTGCATGGAGGCCGCGAACTCCTCGCGGGACGGGAAGCGCCGGTCGTTGTCGACGAGCGCCAGCGCATCGCCGCGGCGGCGCGCGATGGCGACCGACAGGGCGGTCAGCCGGCGCAGGGCCCACGGCAGCACCGCACTCAGCAGCGGGCCGCGCAGGCGGCGCTTGAGGCGCACCCAGCGGGTCTTGGCCGTGGGGTAGGTGTAGCCGTCGAGCAGGCACAGGCCCACCACGCGGTCGTCGGCCAGCGCCGCGGCGAGGCCGTTGTCGGCGCCCGAGCAGATGCCGGCGATCACGAAGCGGTGCACGTCGGTCGTGCGCTCGAGGTGGTCCATCGCGGCGCGGATGTCGGCCACGGCCTGGGCCGTGAAGTCACCCGACGACGAGGGGGCGCGGCTGTCGCCCTGGCCGGAGAGGTCGAAGCGCAGCGTGTTGAAGCCCTGGCTCGCGAGTTCGCGCGCGAGCTTGACGTTGATGCGGTGCGGGCCGATGCGGTGGATCACGCCGGCGTTCAGCAGCACGAAGGCCGTGCGCTGCGTGGGGCCGGTGGCCGGCATCGTCAGCGTGCCGACGAGGTGGCGGTCGCTGCCGAAGACGAGCGGGAGTTCGTTCGGAGGGGTCATGGGGTCACCGGGTTCACGAGGGACTGCAGCAGCTGCAGGGCTTCCTGCGGCACGAGCGCCGTGTTGATCGCTTCTTCCGACGCCCAGTCGAACACGTGTTCGAACACGTGCTGTTCGGTGGGGCTGCCGGTGTGGCGGTAGGCCTCGGCGTAGGCCGAGACGTCGCCGGTGGAGGTGCCGGTGATGAGGGTGGCGTGGCGCGCCTTCAGGCCCGCGAGGCGCGCCGGGTTCAGCGCGCGCAGCTGGGCGACCAGGCGCGGGCCCATGCCGAAGCCGATGGCTTCGTCGGCCGGGGCGGCGCGGAAGCGCTTGGGCACGAGGCTGTAGCTCTTCTCGAGCGCATGTTCGTGGTGGCCCGCCAGTTCGTCGAGGTAGGCGCAGCCGTGGGCGATGGGCTCCCACAGCACGAGGCGGTCGGCCGCGGCCGGTGCGTGTTCGGCGGCCAGCGCCGCGAGCGTGGCGCCCAGGCGCACGCCGAGCCAGGTGACGGGCACGCCGGGTGCGCGCTTGCAGAGTTCCTGGTGGGCGCGCAGCACGTCGTCGCGCCAGATGTCGAGGTCGCCGTCGGTGTCGTCACCGGCGGCGTCGCCCGTGCCGAAGTAGTCGAAGCGCATCGCGTGGATGCCGGAGCGCGCGAGCCGCTCGGCCAGCACGCGGAACATGCGGTGCGTGCGGATGGCTTCCTGGCCGAACGGGTTGCACAGCAGCACGGCGCCCACGGGCGCGCGGCCGGACTCGGCACGATGGTGGATGCCGTAGAGCTGGGCATGCGGCGGGCCGAACCGGAAGGGAGTCATCGTGCGTGCGGAATGGGAGGGCGGATGGCGTCATTGCCACCTGTCGAAACTCTAGCGCCGGCACGCCCGGCGCGTGAGTCGTGGAGTGTGGAGATTGCACGGATCGCCGGACCGATCGAGGGCCGCCCCGCGAATGCGGGGGGCTTTTCGGCGGCTGTTTCAAGGCCCGCTTCAGCGGGACCCGCGCCACAGCGACGCGAGGCGCTCGCGCAGGCCGCGCGGCTGCGCGGCGGCGGTCGGCGCCGCCACGGGGGCCGCAGCGGGCGCGGCATCGGCGGCCACGGTGGTGGCGCTCGGGGCGCTGGCGGCGATCTGCGAGAGGGTCTCGAAGATCAGCCGGCGCACGTTGATGCGCAGGCCCAGCCGCTGCTCGATGAGCAGCACGGCGCGCATCGCGAGCAGCGAGTGGCCACCGAGGTCGAAGAAGTTGTCGGTGGCGCCGATGCGGTCCGTGCCGAGCAGTTCCTGCCAGATACCGGCCAGCACGGTCTCCGCCTCGTTGCGGGGGGCGACCACCGCACGCGCACTGCCTTCGCCGGCCGCGGATGGGGCGGGCAGGGCGTTGCGGTCGGTCTTCCCGTTGGGCAGCAGCGGCACCGCGTCGATGAGCACCACGTGCGGCGGCACCATGTATTCGGGCAGGTGCTCGCGCAGGTGGGTGCGCAGCGCCTCGGGTGCGGGCGCCTCGTCGCCGCGGGCCACCACATAGCCCGTGAGGCGCAGGTCGCCCGGCTGGTCCTCGCGCACGATGACGATGGCGCGCCCGACCTGCGGGTGCTGCAGCAGCACCGACTCGATCTCGCCGAGTTCGATGCGGTAGCCGCGCACCTTGACCTGGAAGTCGAGGCGGCCCAGGTGCTCGAGGCGGCCGTCGTGGCGCCAGCGGCCGCGGTCGCCGGTGCGGTACAGCCGTGCGCCGGGGCGGAACGGGTCGTCGATGAACCGTTCACCGGTGAGTTCCGGGCGGCGCAGGTAGCCGAGCGTCACGCCGTCGCCGCCGATCCAGATCTCCCCGGTCAGGCCCACCGGCCGCGGGCGCAGCCGCTCGTCGAGGATGTGGACCTGGGTGTTCGCGATGGGCGTGCCGATGTCGATGCCGTCGGCCACGGACCGCACGAGGCTGCACGTGGACCACACCGTGGTTTCGGTGGGGCCGTACATGTTCCAGAGCTGGCCGGTGCGTGCGAGCAGCTGCACCGCGAGGTCGGCCGGCAGGCCTTCGCCGCCGATCAGCGCCTTGAACGAGGCGCTGCCCGACCAGCCCGCGTCGATCAGCAGCCGCCATGTGGACGGGGTGGCCTGCATGACCTCCACGCCGTTCGACTCGATGAGCCAGCGCAACGCCTGGCCGTCGACCGCGGTGTCGCGCGAGGCGAGCAGGATGGTGGCCCCCACCGACAGCGGCAGCAGCAGCTCGAGCACCGCGATGTCGAAGCTGAGCGTGGTGACCGCGACGAGGCGGTCGCCCGCGGCGAGGCCCGGCGTGCGGGCCATGCTGTCGATGAAGTTCACGACCGCGCCGTGCGGCACCATCACGCCCTTCGGCTTGCCGGTGGAGCCCGATGTGTAGATCACGTAGGCCGTGTCGTGCGAATGCGCGTCGCGCGTGGCGTCGGGCACGAGGGCCGTGGCGGGCAACGCATCGATGGCGAAGCCGTCGATGTCCATCAGCACGGACTTCGCGCGCGGCCAGTCGATCGAACTCACGAGGACCGATTCGGTGACCAGCAGCGCGAGGCGCGCGTCCTCGGCCATGTAGGCGAGGCGGTCGGCGGGGTACGCGGGGTCCAGCGGCACGTACGCGGCGCCGGCCTTCAGGATGCCCAGCTGCGCGACGACCATGTCGATCCCGCGGTCGACGCACAGGCCCACCAGGTCGCCGCGGCCCACGCCGCGCTGGCGCAGGAAGTGGGCGAGGCGGTTCGAGCGGGCGTCGAGCTCGCCGTGGGTGACGGTGCCGAAGCCGGGCTGGTCGATGGCCACGGTGTCGGCATGCCGCGCCGCGGCGGCCGCGATGCGCGTGACCACGGTGGCGGACCGGTCGAACGGGGCGGCCGTGTCGTTCCAGGCCGAGAGCGTCCCGAGTTCGGCGGTGGGCACGAGGTCGATGTCGTGCAGCGCGAGCGCGGGCGTGTCGACCACCTGGCGCAGCAGGTGTTCGAGGCGCGTGAGGTGCTGGCCGGCAGTGACGGCGTCGAACACGTCGAGGTTGTACGTCAGCACGCACTCGATGCCGTCGGTGCGTTCGTTGCAGTACAGGCTCAGGTCGTGGGTGGAGCCGTGGAGGCCGATGTCGAACGGAGCGACCGCGAGCGGGCCCCAGGTGTCGGGGCGGGTGCGCTGGTCCTGGAACGCGTACATCGCCTGGGCGAGCATCTGGCGGCTGGTGTCGCGCGGCACGGCGAGGGCCTGAAGCAGCTGGTTCAGCACCACGTCCGGGTTCGCGTAGGCGGCGCCCACCACGTCCTGCACGGTGCGCGTCCAGTCGGCGAACGGCGTGGCGCCGTCGAGCCGCATGCGCAGCGGCAGCGTGTTGATGAAGAAGCCGGCGAGGGCGTCGAGGCCGGGCTGGTCGCGGCCGCGCACCGGCGTGGCCACCGCGAAGTCGGTCTGGTGGGAGGCGCGGTGCAGCTGGGCCGACCAGGCCGCGAGCAGCCAGGTCGACACGGTCACGCCTTGCTGGCGCGCGGCCTGGCGCACGCGGTCGGCGAACGCGGCGGGCAGGTGCAGGCGCACCGAACCGCCGTCGCCCGTCATCTGCGTGGGGCGGGGACGGTCCTGCGGGAGTTCGAGCGTCTCGGGCAGCGGGGTGAGCACCTCGCGCCAGGCGGCCAGCTGGCGCTGCGGCTCGGGGCCGGAGGTCCAGTCGCGCTGCCACGCGGCGAAGTCGCCGTAGGTGAGCGGCAGCGGTGCCAGCGCGGGCGCGCGGCCGGCGACGGCCGCGCCGTACAGCTCGGCGACTTCGGCCTGCATCACGTCGGACGACGCCCCGTCCCACACGATGTGGTGGACCATGAAGAACAGCACGTGGTCTTCGGCGGACAGGCGGAACAGGTGCAGGCGGAAGGCCGGGCCGTGTTCGATGTCGAGCACCTCCTGCGACAGCGCGTCGATGCGCGCGCGCACGGCGGCCTCGCGTTCGGCGGCGGGCAGCGAGTCGAGGGCCTCGACGGGCGGGAGGGGCAGGTCCACGCGGTCGAGCACGCGCTGGCGCGCGCCGTCGGCCGCACGTTCGATGACCGTGCGCAGCGCGGGCTGCCGGTCGGTGAAGCGCTGCAGCGCGTCGCGCAGCGCGGCTTCGTCCAGCGGGCCGGTGAGGCGGTGCGCCGAGGGCAGCTGGTTGAACGGCGTGCCGGGCGTCAGGTTCTCGACGTACCACATGCGCTCCTGCGTCAGCGAGAGCGGTGCGGTGTGCTGGTCGGCGCGGGCGGCGAGGCGGGCCGGGGCGGTGGTTTCCGGCGCGAGCTGCTCCAGCGCGGCGGCCAGCCCGGCCGGGGTCGGGTGGGCGAACAGCAGGCGCAGGCCCAGCCGGCGGCCCAGCATCGTGCCGAGGCGGGCCATCAGGCGCGCGCCCAGCAGCGAGTGGCCGCCCAGCGTGAAGAAGTGGCCGTCGGGTGCGACGGACGGCACGCCGAGCGCCTCGGCCATCGCCGCCGCCACGCGCAGGGCGAGCGGGGCGTCGTCGGGCAGCGCGGGGGCCGCGGCGATGGGGGAGGCGGCACCCGGCATCGGCAGCGTCTTGCGGTCGATCTTGCCGTTGGGGAGCAGCGGCAGCGCGTCGAGCACGATCACCTGCTGCGGCACCATGTAGTCGGGCAGGCCGACCTTCAGCGATTCGCGCAGCGCGGCAGCATCGGGCGAGGCGCCGGCGGTGGCCGACGCGTAGGCGATGAGCCGCACGTCACCGGGCGTGTCCTCGCGGGCGACGACGACGGTGCGCGCGATGCCGGGCAGGGCCGCGAGGCGCGCCTCGATCTCGCCCAGTTCGATGCGGTAGCCGCGCACCTTGACCTGGAAGTCCAGGCGGCCCAGGTGGTGCAGCTGGCCGTCCTCGCCCCAGCGGCCCAGGTCGCCCGTGCGGTACAGCCGCGCGCCGGCCGTGATGCGGAACGGATCGTTCACGAACCTGTCGGCCGTCAGCTCGGGCCGGCGGAAGTAGCCGTTGGCGACGCCCGTGCCGCCGATGCAGATCTCGCCCTCGGTGCCCACGGGGCACGGGTTCATCTGCTCGTCGAGGATCCAGACCTGCGTGTTCGCGATGGGGGTGCCGATGGTGATGCGCGCGTCGGGGTCGGTGATGCGCGTGAGCGTGGACCACACCGTGGTCTCGGTGGGACCGTACAGGTTCCACAGTTCGACCCCTGCAGCGAGCAGGCGCCGGGCCAGCGACGGGGGCATCGGTTCGCCGCCGCACAGCGCGCGGAAGCCGGCTGGGGCCGACCAGCCGGCGTCGAGCAGCAGGTGCCACGTGGTGGGCGTGGCCTGCATCACGCCGATGGCGTGGCGGGTGATGAGCGCGGCGAGCGAGTCGGCGTCCATCGCGTCCTCGCGCCGGGCCAGCACGACCTGTGCGCCGGTGACAAGGGGGACGAACAGTTCGAGCACCGCGATGTCGAACGACAGCGTGGTGACGGCCAGCAGGCGGTCGCCGGCCTTCAGGCCCGGCTCGCGCTGCATGCTGGCGATGAAGTTGCACACGGCCTGCTGCGGCAGCACGACGCCCTTCGGGCGGCCGGTGGACCCCGACGTGTAGATCACGTAGGTGGCAGCGTTCTCGGGCGCGTCGGGGGCGGTCACCGGGGCGTCGGGGGCCGCGGCGAGTTCCGCGGCGTCGTCGTCGACGCGCAGCTGCTGCTCGCGCGGCAGGCCCGCGAGGCCGGCGTGGCGGGCCTCCGTCACCACGGTGTGCAGTTCGGCGTCCTCGGCCATGTCGCGCAGGCGCGCCTCGGGGAAGCCGGGGTCGAGCGGCACGTAGGCCGCGCCCGTCTTCAGCACGCCCAGCAGCGCGGGGACCAGGTCGAGCGAGCGGCCCATGCACACGCCCACGAGGGCCCCGGGGCCCGCGCCGCGCGCGCGCAGCACGTGGGCGAACCGGTTCGCGCGAGACTCGAGCTCACGGTAGGTGAGGGACGTGTCACCCGACGACACCGCCACGGCGCCGGGTGTCCGATCGCATTGCGCCGCCACCCACTGCTCCAGGCGCGAACGGGGCGCGAGGGGCGCGTCGGTGCGATTCCAGAGAATGAGGCGGGGATCGATGGCGGCCACCGGAACGTCGGTCGGGATGGCGCGGGTGGACAGCGGGTCGTTCACGTCGTGTTGTCGTTGAAAGTGACGGCGGGGAGGAGGGCAGGCCACGGGACCGGGCCACGCCGGGAGGGTCGAACGTTGCGCGGACCCCTTGTCGCGCCACGCGGGAGAGGTGTCGAAACCCCTCGTGGCGGCGCTGGCGCCTCATTTGTTTCTGATTATGTCTGGGGGGTCCCCTCAGGGAATCCCCCGAAATGCGGTGCGGCGATGGCTGACAGCCACGTCCGGTACGCTTTGGCAAGCCGAACCGGCAATTCGTCACGGATCACAAGGCCATGGCCTCGTGTCGCGGTGCCGCGGTGCGATGCTTCAGACCGAGGCGGCCGCGCCGATAACAGGCAACCGCCCCCGCCGTCCACGGTGTCACTTTCTGCTGGCCGTTCCATGCGTTCCATGACCCTTCGCCCGATCGGCAAGTTCCACCTCCCGGCCATCGCCCTGGTCCGCAGCGCGATGGGGTTGGTGCTGGCAGCCCTGGCCGCGGCCGCGCCGGCGCAGGAGCTGACCCTCGCGGTGTCGAAGTCACCGCTGTCGCTGCCGCTGTACGTGGCCGACGTCGCCGGGTTCTTCCAGGACGAGGGGCTCAAGGTGCGCATCACCGAATGCGTGGGCGGCCACCGCTGCCTGAAGCTGATGCTCGACGGCCAGGTCGACGTGGCCACCGCCGGGGACACCCCGGTGATGTTCAACAGCTTCCAGCGTTCGGACTTCGCCGTCATCGGCACCATCGCCACCACGACGGACGATCTCAAGCTGTACGTGCGGCAGGACGCCGGCATCGCGCGCCCCCGCGACCTCGCGCGCAAGCGCATCGGGGTCGTGATCGGCACGTCCAGCCACTACTTCCTCGACTCGCTGCTGATGGTCCATGGCGTGGACCCGCGCGACATCCAGCCGGTGCCGATGCAGCCGGAGGCCATGCAGGAGGCCCTGCAGACGAAGCGGGTCGACGCCGTCTCGGTGTGGGAACCCTACGGCTACCGGCTCGCCAGCGCCCTGAAGACCTCGGTCGTCGCGCTGCCGAACGCCGGCGCCTACAGTGCGGTGTTCAACCTGGTCGTGCACCGCCGGCTGGTGGGCACGCGCGACGCCGACCTCGTCAAGCTGCTGACCGCCGTGGACCGGGCCGAGACCCTGATCCGCGACGATCCGGGCCGGGCCAAGCTGATCCTGCGCCAGCGCCTGGCCACCGACGACGACTTCGTGCGCTGGGTGTGGCCGAGCCTCACCTACCGCCTGTCGCTCGACCAGTCGCTGCTCAAGACCCTGGAGAGCGAGGCCCGCTGGGCGCTGCGCGAGGGCCACGTCACGGGCCGCGCGGCGCCGAACTTCCTGCCGTACCTGCACCGTGCACCGCTGATGCAGGTGCGTCCCGAGGCCGTGGGCATCAGTCGCTGACGGCATGCGCGTCCAGACCCAGCTCCGCGTCACCGCCGGCCTCGCGCTCGTCGTCGTGCTGGCCGTGGCCATCGCATCGTGGCTCGCGGTCTCGGCCGCCCACCGAGCCGAGGCCGAGCAGGACCGCGCCCGCAATGCGGCCCGCCACGCCGCGGCCCTGCTGCTGCTCACGCAGGAGTACCCGCGCTACTTCGAGCCGCGCGTGGCGCAGCAGTGGCGCGAGCGCCAGACGGCGCTGCTGCAGGAACTGGCGGGGCGCGACGCCGACCTGGAACCCATGCGCCAGGCGGCCCGGCGCCTGCCGATGCTGTTCGACCGGCTGTCCGAACTGCCGGACGCACCCGAAACGCCCTTCACCGCCCGCCGCTCCGACTTCATCGTCGACCAGCTCATCAACGAGACGCAGAGCCTGGCCGACAGCATCTACCGCTGGTCGCGCGACACCGCGGCCGAAGGGCAGGCGGCGTCGATGCGCTTCCGCTGGATCGGCGTCGCCTCGCTGCTGGCCGTGCTGGGCCTGCTCGTGGGCCAGACCTTCGTCATCGTGCGCCGGCTGCTCGGGCCGCTCGACCGCATCGAACGGGCCGCCCGGCGTGTCGAGCGGGGCGACTTCGACGCGAAGGTGGGCCTCGACAGCGAGGACGAGCTGGGCCGCGTCTCGCGCCAGTTCGACGCGATGACCTCGACCTTGCACGACCGCCGCGCCCAGCTGCTGGCCGAGATGGCGCGGCGCGAGGCCATCGAGCGGCGCCTCACCGACATCACGAACACCATCCCCGCCCTCGTGGGCTACTTCGACGCGGCCGAGCGGCTCGAGTTCGCGAACGGCCCGGCCATCAAGCTCTTCGGGCTCGACAGCGGCCGCCTCGGCGACTACACGATGCGCACCGCACTCGGCGACCCGCTGTACGCGCTGCACGCGCCGTACCTGCCGCGCCTGGTGGAGGGGCGCAAGATCGTCATCGAGGACCGCATCGAGATCAAGGGCCACCTGATGCACTTCCAGGCGCACCTCGTGCCCGACCTCGCGGAGGACGGCGCGCTCAAGGGCTTCTACGCGATGACCTTCGACGTCACGGCGCTCAAGCTCGCCGAGGAACGCATGAGCCAGCTCGCCCGCGTCGACACGCTCACCGGGCTGCCCAACCGCCGCCAGTTCGAGGAACGTCTCGCCGAGGCGATGGCCCGCAGCCGCCGCACCCGCCGGCCCATCGCGCTGATGTACCTCGACATCGACCACTTCAAGGGCATCAACGATTCGCTGGGCCACCAGGGCGGCGACCTGGTGCTGCAGGAGTTCGCCCGCCGGCTGCGCGCGAGCGTGCGCACCACGGACACCGTGGCGCGCCTGGCGGGCGACGAGTTCATCATCGTGCTCGAGGGCCTCAACGTGGGGCAGGAGGCCGAGGGGGTCGCGCAGAAGATCATCGACGCCATGACCCCGCAGGTGCGGGTGCAGGGCCGGATGCTCGAGGTGACGACCAGCATCGGCATCGTGGTGTCCGGCGCCGACGAACCCGACGGCGCCACGCTCACCGCCCGGGCCGACGACGCGCTCTACCGCGCCAAGCGCGCGGGGCGCAACCGCTTCGCGGTGTCGACGATCTGACCGCTGCCGCCTTCCCTTTGGTGCAATTGCGAAGGCCTGGGGCACTGCCGAGAATCGTTCGGCGGACAACCTGTCCGCTCCCGACGGGAGTTCCATCATGTCCAGCCCGATCACCTTCTGCCGCGCGCTGTCGCTCGCCGTGGCCGGTTGCGTCGCCGTCGCCGGTGCGGCCTCGGCCCAACAGTACGTGTACCCCGCGAAAGGGCAGTCGCCCGAAACGCAGAAGTCCGACGAGGCCGCGTGCCACACGTGGGCCGTCGACCAGAGCCACTACGACCCGGCCAAGCCTCCGCCGGCCCCGGCGCCGGCCCAGCCGCAGGGCGCGAAGCCGGGATCCGGCATGCGCGGTGCGGCGCGTGGCGCGGTCGTGGGCGAGATCGTGGCCGACGACGCCAGCACCGGCGCCGCGGTGGGGGCGGTGGCCGCTCGCGGGCAGAGCCGCCGGCAGTCCAACCAGCAGAACCAGCAGGCCGCGGCCCAGCAGCAACAGGCCGTGAGTCAGGGCCAGGCCGCGTACGGCAAGGCACGCCAGGCGTGCCTCGAAGGCCGCGGCTACACCGTCAAGTAGACGGGTCCCCTTCGCTTCGTTCGGCTCACGCGCCTGTCAGGCGCCGGATGCAATCGACGACGGCGGCGCCGGAGTCGGTCTTGCGGTAGAAGGCCGCACATCCGGCGGCTTCGGCGCGTTCGCGCGTTTCCGGCTCTTCGAGGCCGGTCACGAAGATGATGGGGGTGCGCGTGCCCTGCGCGACCAGCTGCAGCGCGAGCTCGATGCCGGAGAGGCCGCCCAGCTGCACGTCGAACACGAGGCAGTCGAACACGGGCTGCTTGGTGTCGGCGAGGAAGGCCTCGGCCGAGAGGTACGCGATGGGCTGCATGCCCGACGCACGCAGCAGCCTGCCGAAAGACCGGCAGAGGCTTTCGTCGTCATCGACGATGGCTACGTAGGTGTGGAGGTTGGAGTTCATCGCGAGCGTCCAACCTCACTTTCGGCGACGCCGCGCCTCGCGTCTACTGCCCCTTCGGGAAGGGTGACAACGATGTGACGCCCGCCTCCTGCGCGGCCAGCGTGAGGGCCGGCACGGAGCGCACTCCGAGTTTCGTCATGATCTTCGCGCGATGCAGCTTCACGGTGCGCTCGCTGATGTCCAGGTCGCCGCCGATCTGCTTGTTGAGCCGGCCGAGCAGCACCTGCTCCAGCACCTCCAGCTCGCGCGTGGTCAACGAGTCGAAGCGCTCCTTCAGCGCGCGGCGCTGGGTCCGCGCCACGCGGGCCTCGCCGTCGCGCGCCAGGGCGCGCCCGATGGCCGCGAGCAGGGCTTCCTTCGGTGCACGCTTCTCGAGGAAGTCCTCCGCGCCGCCGCGCATCGCCCGCACGCTCGACTCGATGTCGGCGTTGCCCGTGAGGAACAGGATCGGGATGGGGTTGGCCGAACCGGCCAGGGCGTTCTGCAGCTGGAGCCCGTCCACGCCGGGCATGCGCAGGTCCGCCACGACGCAGCCCTCGGCGTCCGCCTCGTCGCGGGCGAGGAACTCGGCCGCGCCGGAGAAGGTCTTCACGCAGTAGCCGCTCGCGCGGAGCAGCCGGGAGGTGGCCGACAGAAAGGAGGCGTCGTCGTCGACGACGTGGACGACGGGTCGGATCTCGTTCATGGGGTTCCCCCTGTCATGGCAATGGCCAGCGTGAAGCGGAGGCTCGCCCCCCCGCCGGAATCGTTCTCTGCCCACAGGCGTCCGCCATGGGTCTCGATGAGGCTGCGCGCGATCGACAGGCCCATGCCCATCCCGGAGGGCTTGGTGGTGACGAACGAGCCGAAGATGTTCTCCAGCCGGTCGGCCGGGATGCCGGTGCCCGAGTCGGTCACGGCGAACTGCACGAAACCGCTGCCGTCGCGCACGGCGGTCACGGCCACGTGGCGCACGGTGCGCCGGGCCTCGTCGATGGCGTCCATCGCGTTCGTGAGCAGGTTCAGCAGCACCTGCTGCAGGTGGACGCGGTCGCCCATCACCGCGGGGATGTCGGGGGCGAGAGCCACCTCCACCGTGACGTGGCGTGTCATGGCGTCGGTGCGCACGAGCGCCGCGACGTCGCCCACGAAGTCCTGCACCGACAGCGGCACCATCGTGATCTCGTGCCGCCGCAGCAGCGCGCGCATGCGGTCGATCACCGCACCGGCGCGGCGGTCATCGCTCAGGATGTCGTCGACGATGGCGCGCACCTCCTCGAGGTCGGGGTCGGGGCACTTCAGCAGCAGTTCCGCGGCCTCGGCATTGCGCAGGATCGCACCCAGCGGCTGGTTGATCTCGTGGGCGAGCGCCGAACCCAGCTGCCCCACGACCGACACGCGGCCGACGTGGGCGAGCTCCTGGCGCAGCCGCATCGTCTCGGCTTCGGCGAGCCGCATGGCGGTGATGTCGGTGCAGGCACCCCGCGTGCGCACGGGGCGCCCCGCGGCATCGAATTCGACCCGGCCCTGCGATGCGAGCCAGCGCACCCGGCCGCCCGGCATCGGCGACCGGAATTCGTGCCGGAAGTGGCTGGGGGCCCGGCCGTCCCCGGCCATCGCCAGGGTCTCGAGCATGGCCGTCTGGTCGTCGGGATGGACGGCGCGTGCCAGGCGGGCGTAGTTCACCACCTCGTCCGGCCCGATGCCCAGCAGCTCGCGCAGCCTGGGGCTGGCCCAGATGCGGTCGCGCGACAGGTCGCGCACCCACAGCCCGAGGTTGGCGGCTTCCGCGGCCATCGTCATGCGCTCCTCGGATTCGCTCAGCTCGGCGGACAGCCGGGAGGCGCGGGTCACCTCGCAGCTGAGTTCGTAGGTCATCGCGAGCAGCACGGCCAGCGCGAACAGGCCGATGGTGGTGGGCATCTCGACCCCCACGCCGAACACCAGGATGGACTGGGTGACACTCGCCAGCGCGAAGAACAGGATGGTGGCGCCGACCCGCAGCGCGGTGCCGCGGTTGCCGGCGCGCCAGGCGCCGAGGGCTGCATCGATGGCCGCGACGCCCATCAGGATCGTGCTGAGGTTGCCGAGGACCGCCCAGGGGTTGTAGGTGCCCTTGCCGACGGACACGTACTCGCCGAGCAGGCGGAACGTGTGCAACTCGGTCACCGCGCCGAGGTTGAGGCTGGCGCCCGTCGAGAAGTTGAGCGCGAGGGTCACGGTGCGCAGCCCGATGACCGTCCAGCCGATCCAGCGGTACCGGGGCTTCAGGGCCACGTGCATGAACCCGATCATGGACACCATGGTGATCCAGACGGGCACGTGCGCGATGCGCAGCGCGCGGCCGTAGCCCTCGGGCGTGCGCGCCATCATCATCGACAGTTCCGAGAGCGCCAGCGTGGCGGTGCCGAGCGCCATCGACGTCAGGATCGCGCTGTTCCAGGCGGAGTGCCGCCGCAGCCAGACGGGGAAATGGATGAAGGCGAGGGTCAATGCCACCCCGGCGACCAGCGACCAGATGATGGTGACGCCGTTCATGCCCCCCTCTCGCCGAGTGAACTCCTGTGCATCGTTCCGCCATCCCCTTTCGTGAGGCTCCGGTCATGGCCGGCCCGTGTTTCGGTTCTCGATGCCGCCGCGGTTCGCCGCGGGCGGACCCGGCGGGCAGGCCCCTCCCTAAGGGGCAATTGCGCGCCGGCATCCGTGCCCCTATTGTGAGCAGAAATACACCGCTTTGACCAGTGATGGGAGTTCACTTGCAGGCCTGCGTCAGCCATCTCCCGCGCGGCCCCCGGGATACCGGGCGCGCTTTCTTCGGAAGGGGAGTCGCCGCGTGGCTGTCCGTGGTGCCGTTCGTGCTGGCCGCGGCCGGCCCCGCGAACGCGCAGCGAATCGTGCGGGGCTTCGATCCCCAGAAGCTCGCGAACGGCATCGTCGGGGTCATGTCGTACACCGTCGCACCCGACGTGACCACCAGCTCCCTGTCCCTGTCCAGCAGCGACTCGTCGAGCAATCACCTGAGCATGACCCAGTTCGGCGGGGGCTTCACCTGGAGCAGGGAAACCCCGCTCTACCTGGAAGGCAACGCGGCCTACGCGCGCTACGACCCGTTGTTCATCGCGAGCGACGGGACCGAGGAGCGCGCGGTGCCCACGCGCTGGAACTCGTTCTCGGCCACGGGCGGCATCGGGTGGGACTTCCCGATGACGCGGAGCTGGGTGCTCCGCCCGATCTTCAACTTCACGCTGGGCCGGGTGGCGAGCGACCTGAAGGTGGCGAAGTTCTGGCTCGAGAACAACGCCGACGCCAACCTCGAGTTCCTCGATGGCGGCAAGCTCGAGGCCTACGGGCTCGGCGGCGCCCTGATGCTCGACTACGAGCGGTTCGGCCTCGACGCGGACGACGACATCGAGATCCGCTACACCAATGTCGAGCTGCGCAGCCATGGCAGCACGAGCGAGGGGGTCGTGGGCCGGGCGAAGGCGGAGAGCCTGAGCATCTGGGCACGGCGCCGTGTGCCGACAGGGTGGGGCCTCTGGATGGACCGGCCGGTCCGCTACGTGTTCGAGGCCGCGTCCACCCACTTCTTCGGCGATGAGAACGAGACGGGCCTGTCGCAGATGAATTCCGTGGGGGTCGGCCTGGAGGCCGACTCCAGCGCGAAGGATTGGTGGGTGACCCGCTGGCGCGCCGTGGCCCGCTACAAGTTCGGGCCCGGCGTGAGCGGCTGGTCGCTCGGGATGGCCGTCAGTTTCTGATTTGTTCGCGAACCACTCCTTGTCCCATGTCAATGTCCTGTCCTGATCGAATCCCCACGATGAACTTCGCCACCGATGCCGTTCCTCCGTCCCCGGACGTCCGCGCCCCATGGCGCCTCGCCGTCGCGGCGCTGGTCGTGGGGCTGGCCGGCTGCTCGTCGTTCCAGCGCCTGCAGGACGAGGTCGACGAACTCGACTCGCGGGCGATCGTCGCGGGCAAGGTGGTGGAGGGCACCCAGGGCAACGGCCCGGTGTATGCCGTGGTCTATCACCACGAGGCGGACGGCCGCCTCGCGATCGAGTCGGCCGCCGAGGTGACGGGCGGTGACCGGCAGTTCGTGCTGACGGTGCCGAACCGCGAGGACCACCGCCTCGCCGTTTTCCAGGACAGCGACGGCGACCAGGCCTACACCGAGGGCGAGCCGGTGTGGCTCTACAACGGCGGGCAGCCCATCGTCTTCGGTCCGCGCCGCCGCACCGAGGTGATCCCGGTGCGGCTGGCCGCCTCGAACCCGGCGCTCACCCCCCAGTTCCTGGCCGCCATCAAGGAAGCCCGGACCCGCCGCGACGTGCCCCTCGGCGCCGACCAGGTGACGCTGCGCGTCGGCCAGATCGCCTCGTTCGACGACGCCCGCTTCACCCCGCAGATGGGCCAGAAGGGCCTGTGGGAGCCCTTCACCTCGCTGAGCGACCCCGGCATCGGCGTGTACTTCGTCGAGCCGTACGACCCGAAGCGCATCCCGGTGCTGTTCGTGCACGGCGCCGGCGGCACGCCGCGCGACTGGGCCGCCGTGGCCGGCGCCATCGACACGCGCCGCTTCCAGGTCTGGATGTACGCCTACCCCTCGGGCCTGCGCCTCGAGGCCTGCGCCGGCGCGCTGTCCACCCTCGTGGGCCAGTTGCGCGCCAAGTACGGTTTCACCGAGATGCACGTCTTCGCCCACAGCATGGGCGGCCTCGTCGCCCGCCGCTACCTCGAACTCGAGAGCACCGGCCTGCGCGCTCCGCTGCACGGCAAGTTCGTCACCGTCGCCACCCCGTGGCAGGGCCACGAAGCCGCCGACCTGGGCGTGGCCCACGCCCCGGCCGTGGTGCCGTCGTGGATCGACATGCAGGTCGGCAGCGACTACACCAGCGCCCTCTTCAAGACCCCTCTGCCGGCCTCGATGCCCTCGTTCCTCGCCTTCGCCTACAGCGGCAAGCGTTCGATGTTCCTGCCGTCGTCGAACGACGGCTCCGTGAGCCTCGAAAGCCAGCTGCGGTGGGATGCGCAGCGCGCGGCGGTGGAGGTGCGGGGCTTCAACGCGGGGCACGTGTCGGTGCTGTCGTCGCCCGAGTTGAAGGCGTGGATCGACGGGATCCTGACGCACTGAGTTCAGGGCACCACGGCGACATCACGCGACCACGCGCTGCGGCCGCAGTGGATCCCGGCGTTCGCCGGGATGACCGGCATTCTTGAGCGGCTGGACTTTCCCCGGACAGCACTGGTCGTTCGCCGGAATGACGGGTCCTCGCTATGCTGCCGACCTGTTGCCCGCGCCGGAGAGCGCGGTCCGCCAGGGAGAACCAGGAACCATGCACCAGATCGACACCTACCAGGACGCCCCCCACCGCCAGCAAGTCATCGACCTCTGGACCGACGTCTTCGGCCGAAGCACCGGCCACAACGACCCGGCGCTGAGCATCGACAAGAAGCTGGCCGTGGACGACGGCCTCTTCTTCGTCGCGCTGGTCGATGGCCGGGTCGTCGGCACCACGCTCGGGGGCTACGACGGGCACCGGGGCTGGCTCTACTCCGTGGCGGTGGCCCGCGCGTTCCGCTCGAGCGGCATCGGCGCCGCGCTGGTCCGCCGCGCCGAACAGGCGCTGGCGCAGCGGGGGTGCACGAAGATCAACCTGCAGATCGTCGGCAGCAATGCCGGGGTCGCCGACTTCTACCAGTCGCTCGGGTACGAGGTCGAGGACCGCATCAGCATGGGGCGGAAGGTCGCCGGGAACATCCCGGCGACGGACTGAGTCGACTTCAGCGCACCGGATCGCCCGGGCTGGACAACGGTCCGGCATGCGCCGTCGTGACACCCGCGGGTTCCACGCGGTACGCGCCGGCCTGTTGCGCCTGGTCCATCGTCAGCTGGCGCTGGAGCAGGGCCGTCAGGACGGCTTCCCCGGTGAGGATGACGGTGTCGCCCGGCTGGGGCCCGTCGACGTGGACCTGCATCTCGAGCGTGTCCCCCGACCCCTGCCAGCGGGCCCACAGGTGGTACTCGACGATCAGCAAGGCCGTCGGGTCCTGCGGGCCTGCCGTCTGGAGGCGGGCCTTGAGGGCACGCAGCGTCTGCGACGCCCGCTGGTAGACGAGACCGGGCGCGGCGGCGGGCAGCTCGGCGATGCGGCGCTCGTCGATGAGCTGCCGCACGCCGAGCGCCACGTCGATCGACCCCGGGTGGACCGCCGAGAGGGTCTTCGAGTCGATCACGTTGCCGTCCAGCCCGCAGGCCGCCGCGGCGGCCGGCAGCCCGAGGGCGAGCAAGATCAGGCCATGGGCGAGCGGCGTCTTCATGGCGTGACGATGTTGAACCAGAAGTCGAACGTGTCGAGCAGGCCCATGAAGTCGCTGAACGCCTGGCGGTTGCCTTCCACCTTGAGGGCGCCGGACGAGATCGCCTGTTCGAGCGTGGTCTCCTTGAGCTGGATCGAGTCGAGCGTCGCCTTGCTCATGGTGAGCCGTGCGTCGGACTGCGGCAGCACGCCGGACGAGTAGTTCAGCACACCGTTCTCGACGACGAGCCCGTACTGTTTCTTGAGGTCGGTGAAGTCGACGTTCAGCGCGATCTTCTTGCCGGCCGCCTTCGGCCCGTTGAGGCGCACGCCGAAGTAGTCGAAGAGCATTTCAGGCGGCATCGCCCGGATGGTGTCGGGGCTGGCCACGTTGGTGCCGCCGGCCTTCGGCGTGCCGTTGCGCAGTTCGAATGCGCCTTGCAGGTAGACCGAGCGCCACGGGCCCGATTCGGCCTGGTAGCCCATTTGCTCGAGGGCGTCGGCCAGCAGTTCCTTGCCGTCCCGGCTGGACGGGTTGGCGAAGACCACGTGTTTCATGGCTTCGGCCACCCAGCGGTACTCGCCGTTGTCGAAGTCGGCGCGCGCCTTGCTGATCGCCGCGGCTTCGCCGCCCATGTACTGCACGTACTTCTTCGCGGCGTCGGACGGCGGCAGGTTGTTCAGGCTGACGGGGTTGCCGTCGTACCAGCCCATGTAGCGCTGGTAGATGGCCCGCGAGTTGTGGCGCAGCGAACCGTAGTAGCCGCGGTTGGGCCAGAACTGATCGAGTTCGGGCGGCAGCTTGATCATCTCGGAGATCTCCGTGCCGGTGTAGCCCTTGTTCATCAGGTTGACGGACTGGTCGTGCGTGTACTTGTAGAGGTCACGCTGCTTCTTCCAGTAGTCGATGATCTTCGCGTTGCCCCACTGCGGCCAGTGGTGGGCCTGGAACTTCACCTCGGTGTCCTTGCCGTAGAGGCGGATGGTCTCGTCGAGGTAGGAGGACCACTTCAGCGCGTCGCGCACCTGCGCACCCCGCAGCGTGAGGATGTTGTGCATCGTGTTGGTGGAGTTCTCCGCCATCCACATGGCCTTCCTGTCGGGGAAGAACGTGTTCATCTCCGCGGGGGCCTCGGTGCCCGGGGTCATCTGGAACACCATCTTCACGCCGTCGACGGTGTGGGTCTCGCCGGTCTTCTTGACGACATCGGTGGGCAGCATCAGCGTGGCGGTGCCCGTGGAGACGGTCTGCCCCAGGCCGCCGTTGACGCCGCCCTGGGCGTTGCGGGGCAGCAGGGCGCCGTACATGTAGACCGCGCGCCGGCCCATCGCGTTGCCCGCGATGACGTTCTCGCTGATCGCGTGTTCGGTGAAGTGTTCCGGCGCGAAGATGCGGGTGCGCTTGGACTGCACGTCCTCGTCGCTGATGATGCCCCGCACGCCGCCGTAGTGGTCGATGTGCGAGTGGCTGTAGACCACCGCCTTGATGGGCTTCTTGCCGAGCTTCTCGGTGACCAGGTCGAACGCCGCCTTGGCGGTCTCGGCGGAGATCAGCGGGTCGAACACGATCCAGCCGGTCTGCCCCTGGACGAACGTGATGTTGGAGAGGTCGTACCCACGGACCTGGTAGATGCCGTCGGTCACCTTGAAGAGGCCGTACTGCATCACGAGCTGCGTGTTCCGCCACAGGCTCGGGTTGACGGTGTCGGGCGCGGGCTTGTCGAGGCCGATGTAGGTCTTGTATTGCTCCAGGTCCCACACCACGTTGCCCTTCGCGTCCTTGATCGTGAGCGTGTCCGGGCGGGCGATGAGGCCCCGCTGCGCGTCGTCGAAGTCCGCCTTGTCCGAGAAGGGCAGGCTGCTCTGCACCGCGGCGTTCGCGGCGCGGGTGGCCGCGGTGGCCGCCTTCGGTCCGGTCGGCGTGCCGGACGCCGCGTCGGGTGTGGCGGCCGCGGCCGGCGGGCTCGACGGCGACTGGGCACACGCCGCCACGCCCAGGACGACTGCGGCCAGACTGAGGCGGCTCGGGAGGGTCATCATGGCTTCTCCTTGTGTTGGGTGCCGCCTCGTGGCGGCGTGGGTCAGGTCCAGCGAGTTTGGTCAGGCCGGGACGCGGCGGCAACTAGCCTTTGGTTAAGTCCTCGGCGCCTTGATGCGGAGCGCGGCCTCGACCGCTTCGAACAGCGTGTCGGACGGGAACGGCTTGCGCAGGAGGCCGACGGTGGTCGCCGGATCCGTGCGGCCGTCGACGCTGACCTCGTCGCTCGCCGTCATGAAGATGACGGGCACGTGGAGCTGGCGTCCGCTCAGCTGCTGCGCCACGTCCAGTCCGGACAGGCCCGGCATGTGCACGTCGAGGATCACGCAGTCCGGCCGGCGGTGTGCGAGCGAGGCGAGGAACTCCTGGCCGGTCGCGAAGGCCTCCGCGTGGTAGCCGGCCAGCCGCAGCGCGCGCTGAAGCATCGCCCGCACGGCGGGTTCGTCGTCGACGACGGCAATGATGGGATGCGAGACGGCCACCCGATGCAAGTTATCGGCGATGCGGGCCCCTGCCTACTGGCTTTTGGTTCAATGCCGATCGGTTCCCGGATCACCCGGGGAACGAGACCGCCGATTCCGCGCCCAGGCCGAGCCGGGCCGCCATGAGCATCAGCTCGGCCACGGTCCGTGCCTGCATGTGTTCCATCAGTCGGGCACGGTGGAACTTGACCGTCTGCTCGACCAGGTTCAGCTCGGCGGCGATCTGCTTGTTCAATCGGCCGCGCACGACCGCGTCCAGCACCTCGCGCTCCCGCTCCGTCAGGCGGTGGAAGCGCGCCTTCAGCGCCTCGGCCTCGGAACGGGCACACCGTTCCGCATCGAACCGGTCGATGGCCATGCGGACGGAGCTGACCAGCGCATGGGCGTCCACCGGTTTCGTCAGGAAGTCGACCGCGCCGTTCTTCATCGCCCGCGCGCACATGGGGACGTCCGCGTGGCCGCTGACGAAGACGATCGGGAGCCGGGCGCCGGCGCCGGCGAGCTGCTCCTGCAGCTGCAGGCCGTCGACGTTCGGCATGGCCACGTCGAGCACGATGCACGACCCGTCGGCCGCGTCGGCGCGGTCGATGAACTGGGTCGCGGATTCGAAGGCCATGACGTCGAATCCATCCTCGCGGAGCACTCGGGAGAGGGCGCGGCGCACGCTCGCGTCGTCATCCACCAGGTACACGGTATGCATGAGACGGCTCCCGGTTGGCGGTGGTCGTGATCACGGGCAGGGAGAAGCAGAAGCTGGCTCCGCCCGAACGGTTGTTCCGTCCCAGGAGCGAGCCGCGATGGGCCGCCACGATGGACTGGCAAATGGCGAGCCCGATGCCGAGGCCCGTCGGCTTGGTGGTCCAGAACGGCTCGAAGACGCGGGCCAGGTTCTCGGGGGCGATGCCCGGCCCCTGGTCCGTCACGCACACTTCCACGACGTTCTCCGCCATCGAGCTCCGGACCTCGAGGTGTCGTTGATCGACGGGGACGTCGACCATCGCGTCGGCCGCGTTGAGCACCAGGTTCAGGATCACCTGCTGCAGCTGGGTGCGGCTGCCCTGCACGGACGGCGAGGGCTGCTCGAGCTTGAGTGCGGGTGTCACCTGGCGCAGCAGGAGCTCCGCCCGGATCAGTCCGAGCGTCTCCTCGATGAGGGCGTTCAAGTCGACCGGGGCCACGTCGGTCTCGCCCTTGCGGTAGAGGGCCGCCAGGCGCCGGATCACATCGGCCGCGCGATGGTCATCGCTGATGATGTCCGCGAGGATCTCCTTCATCTCCTGCGCGGGGACGTTGGCGCGCTGCATCATCGCGAGCGCCGTCTCCGCATTGCCGAGGATGGCGGCCAGCGGCTGGTTCAGCTGGTGGGCGATGGCCGCGGACAGTTGTCCCAGCGTGGCCGTGCGGGAGATGTGGATCAGGGCCGACCGGTCCGATGCGGCCTGCAGCTCGGCGGTCTTGCGCGCGGTGATGTCCATGGTGACGCCGACGACGAGCCCCTGCGTTCCGCACCGCGTCCGGCCACGCAATGCGTTCCAGCCGACCGAGCCGGCTTCGTCGACGGATCGGTACTCGACCTCGAATGCGGAGTCGTTCGTGGCGGCGCTGCGCAAGATGCTGCCGAGCCGCTCCCTGTCCGCGGGGTGGGCGCTGCGGAGCGCTTCCGGCAGGAGTTCGGGCGCCAGCCCGGGATCGGGCTTCCATTCGAAGATGGCGAGTTCGGCCGCCTCGGCCGCGAGCGCGGTGCGCGTCTCGCTGGCCCGCAGGTCCGCGGCGATGCGCTGCCGTTGCCGCCGTTCGATCAGCAGCGCGACGATGAGTGCCGCCTGCAGGCCGATCAGGGCCGCGATGGCCAGGACCTGCTGGCGGTACAGGTCCCAGAAGGTCGGGCGCCGGAAGTGGATGACGGCGTCGGCCGGGACCCGGGATTCGTCCACGTGCCATCGAAGCACCTGTTGCCAGTCGAGCTGCACCGGCGCGGGCAGCCGTGCCGGGGTGCCGACCGCCGCGGCGGGGGTTCCGGCGAGGAGCTGGTCGAGCGCCGCTCGTGCCGTTCGACCCACGTCCACATAGGACGTCATGCGCCCGCCGACGACGCCGGCGCCCAGCTGCGTCGGAAAGATCGAGTAGACCGGTGCCGCGGACGCCTCGGCCACCTGCCGCGCGGCATCGAGCGGGATGAAGTTGGTGCCCGTGCCGTCGCGGTAGAAGCCGGGCGTGAAGACCACGGTCCTCTCGTCGAGGGTGCGCAGGCGCCGCACGAGCTCCGGCATCGGCAGGCCCGACCAGTATTCGATGGTCAACCCGGGGCCCGGCCTGGCGGCGGCGGCCCGGGCTTCCGTTTCCCGGGACTTGTCCCAGGCGCTCGCACCGGTCACCACGACCAGGCGTTCCGCCTGCGGATGGAGCTGCCGGGCCAGTTCGAGGGTGCCTCCGACGTCGTGCTCCAGCGGCGTTCCGATGAACCCGGGCGGGATGGCATGGCGGTTCACGACGTCCCGGGCGACACCGCCGTACACCACCGGAACGTCCGGGAAGGTGGCCTGCCGATGCCGCAGCAGGAACTCGAGGGCGCCCTGGCCCAGCGCCACGATCGCCTTGACCTGGAGGCCGGCGTACTTCTCCTGCAGGTACCGCGCGGTCCCGGCTTCGTACAGCTCGCCTTCGAACGAGGGGGCTCCGAGGAATTCGGAGAACAGTTCGACGCCCGGCGTCGTGCCGGCCGGTGGGGCCTCGCGCAGTCCGCGGTCGGCGTCCAGGTTCGCGGGCAGGAGCCGGTGGGACGAGAACAGCACGAGCACGGCGACCTCGGGCTCCGCGGCCATGGCTCGACCCGGCCCTCCGGGAATCGGAGCGCCCAACCACCCGGCGATGAGGAGGAGCAGGATGCGCAGCAGCACCCACTCAGGTTCCCGCGCAAGGACCGCCGGGTCAATCGTCCTTTGGTGCAAGCGGGTTCGGGCCCGGATCGAACGGCCTTTCAGCGGCCCGCGGCATTGAACCAAAGTCCAATTGACGCTCCCGGACGGGCGGACAACAGTGCATCCCCGGCTTGAACCAACCAGGACTTCCACATGAAGGCACTCTCTCGATCCCTCGTCTGCGCGGCCGTTCTGCTGTCGGGCAGCTCGTTCTGCCTCGCCGCCCTGAGCCCGACCTGCCAAGCCCGATACGACGCCGTCGCGGCGAAGATCGCGTCGACGCAGGCCACCGGCAACAGCGAGCAGCAGGCCAGCCTGCAGGATTCACTCGCCAAGGAGTCCCTGTGCACGGACGCCAAGCTGGTCGCGGCCCATGACAAGGCGGTGAAGAGCCAGACCGCCACCGTGGCGAAGCGCGAGGCCGACCTCGCCAAGGCCCAGGCGAGCGGCAAGGAAAGCAAGATCAAGAAGCAGCAGGACCGGCTGGCGGCCGCCCGGGACAAGCTGGCCAAGCTGAAGGCGGAGGATCCGCTGGCGGTGAAGTGATGCCGCGTCCTGAAGGCTGGAGCGCCCGCCCGGCGCGGTCGGCCTCGTTTCCCTGGGCCGCACAGGGCCCGAGGTCAGGGCGCGGTCAGGCGAAACCCTGGGGATTCAGGCTCTGCCAGCGCCACGAGTCGGCGCACATCTCGGGCAGGCCGCGCGTGGCGGACCAGCCCAGTTCGGCCTTCGCGCGCGACGGGTCGGCGTAGCACTCGGCCACGTCGCCGGGGCGGCGCGCGACGATCTGGTGGGCGATGGTGCGGCCGCTCGCCTGCTCGAAGGCCTTGATGACGTCGAGCACGCTGTAGCCCTGGCCGGTGCCGAGGTTCACGGTGACCGAGGCGTTGCGGTCGAGCAGGTGGCGGACGGCGGCGACGTGGCCGTCGGCGAGGTCCATCACGTGGATGTAGTCGCGGACGCCGGTGCCGTCCGGCGTGGCGTAGTCGCCGCCGAACACCTGCAGGAACGGGCGCTTGCCCACGGCCACCTGGGTGACGTAGGGCATCAGGTTGTTGGGGATGCCGCGCGGGTCCTCGCCGATGCGGCCGCTCGGGTGCGCGCCCACCGGGTTGAAGTAGCGCAGGTAGGCGACCTTCCACGCCGGCGTGCAGCGTTCGAGTTCGCGCAGCAGCTCCTCGCCCATCAGCTTCGTGGTGCCGTACGGGCTGGTGGCGGCGAGCGGCGAGTTCTCGGTGATGGGCAGGGTCTCGGGCTGGCCGTAGACGGTGGCGGACGAGCTGAACACGAGCTTCGTCACGCCGTGGTCCTGCATGGACTGGGCGACGTTGACGAGGCCGCCGATGTTGTTGCGGTAGTACGCGAGCGGGATCTGGGTGGACTCGCCCACGGCCTTGAACGCGGCGAAGTGCACCACGGCGTCGATGGCGTGCTGGTCGAAGATCTTGTCCATCGCGGCCTTGTCCGTCACGTCGGCCTCGACGAACACGGGCTGGAAGCCGCCGAGTTCGGCGAGGCGGTCGAGCACGAGGGGCGAGCTGTTGGAGAAGTTGTCGACCCCCACCACGTCGAAGCCGGCCGCGGCGAGCGCGAGCCAGGTGTGGGAGGCGATGTAACCGGTGGCACCGGTGAGCAGGATGCGGGCCATGGGAGGAATCTGGTGAAGGGTTGGCGATCGATGTTGCACCGCATGATAGGTCGCCGGCCATGACGGATACAGCCCCCTCGTTGAATGCCCCCAGGACGAGGGGCCCCTACAATCCGCGGATGCTCAACGCCTTCACTTCCTCCCTCGGCGCGGCGGCCATGGCGCGCATCACGCTGCTGCTCAACCACGTGATCGCCGCCGAGACGGTCGCCACCGAGCGCCTGAAGCCCCACGCCGGCCGCACGGTGCTGCTGTCCTGGACGGGCTGGCCCTCGCTGCTGCCCCCGCCGCCGGTGGTCGCGTTCGGCGTCACGCCGGCCGGCCTGCTGGAATGGCTCGGCGACGAACCGCCGGCCGCCCCGGACCTGCGCGTCTCGATCGACGGCTCCAACCCGGCCAGGCTCGCGGCCCAGTGGTTCGCGGGCGAACGCCCGAGCGTGAACATCGAGGGCGACTCCGCCTTCGCGGCCGACGTCAGCTGGCTGATCGAGAACCTCCGCTGGGACATCGAGGACGACCTCGCCCGCATCGTGGGCCAGGGGCCGGCGCACCAGATCTCCCGTGCGGCCGCCACGCTGTCGGCCGGGTTCACCTTCGCCGTCAAGACGCTGCAGGACCTCGTCGTGCGCGGCGCGGGCGGCGGCCCCCGATGAGGCACCTGTTCCGGCTCGTCTACATCGTCGTCACGGTTCTGCGGTACGGGCTCGACGAGGTGGCCCTGTCGGGCTTCCGGCAACGGTGGGTGCGCGCCGGGGTGCGGGTGATCACGTTCGGCCGCCGCCTCGACGCGCCGGCCGGGCAGCGGCTGCGCGAGGCGCTGGAGCGCCTCGGCCCCATCTTCGTCAAGTTCGGCCAGGTGCTGTCCACGCGGCGCGACCTGCTGCCCGACGACGTGGCCGACGAACTGGCCAAGCTCCAGGACAACGTGCCGCCGTTCCCGGCGGCGGAGGCGCGCCGCCTCGTCGAGAAGGCGTTCCGCCAGCCCATCGAGGCCGTGTTCGCCACGTTCGACGCCGAACCGGTGGCCAGCGCCTCCATCGCGCAGGTGCACTTCGCCACGCTGATGGACGGGCGCGAGGTGGCCGTCAAGGTGCTGCGCCCGGGCATGCTCGCCATCATCGACGACGACCTGGCGCTGCTGCGCACGCTGGCCCGCTGGATCGACCGCTGGTCGGTCGACGGCAAGCGCTTGAAGCCGCGCGAGGTGGTGGCCGAGTTCGACAACTACCTGCACGACGAGCTGGACCTCGTGCGCGAGGCCGCCAACGGCGCCCAGCTGCGCCGCAACATGGAAGGCCTCGGCCTGCTGCTGGTGCCCGAGATGGTGTGGGACTACTGCACCCAGACCGTGATCGTGATGGAGCGCATGAAGGGCGTGCCCATCAGCCAGCGGCAGCGCCTGCGCGCGGCCGGGGTCGACATCCCGAAGCTGGCCCGCGACGGGGTCACCATCTTCTTCACCCAGGTGTTCCGCGACGGCTTCTTCCACGCCGACATGCACCCGGGCAACATCCAGGTGAGCATTGACCCGGCCACCTTCGGCCGCTACATCGCGCTCGACTTCGGCATCGTGGGCACGCTCACCGAGGTCGACAAGGACTACCTCGCGCAGAACTTCATCGCGTTCTTCCGCCGCGACTACAAGCGCGTGGCCGAGCTGCACCTGGAGAGCGGCTGGGTGCCGCCCGACACGCGCATCAACGACCTCGAAGGCGCCATCCGCGCGGTGTGCGAACCGCACTTCGACCGGCCGCTGAAGGACATCTCGCTCGGCCAGGTGCTGCTGCGCCTGTTCCAGACCTCGCGCCGCTTCAACGTCGAGATCCAGCCGCAGCTGGTGCTGCTGCAGAAGACGCTGCTCAACGTGGAAGGCCTCGGCCGCCAGCTCGACCCCGAGCTGGACCTGTGGAACACCGCGAAGCCGTTCCTCGAGCGGTGGATGAACGAGCAGGTGGGATGGCGCGGGTTCGTCGCCAGCCTCAAGAAGGAAGCGCCGCACTTCGCGCAGCTGATGCCGCAGCTGCCGCGCCTCGTGCACCACGCGCTGCAGCGCCCGCCGTCGGCGGAACCCGCGCTGCTGGCCGAACTGCTCGCCGAGCAGCGCCGCACGCGCTGGTGGCTGCAGGCGGTGGTGACCCTGCTGGGCGCGGCCTTCGTGGCCGCGGGTGCAGCCGTCTGGTGGCAGTACTTCCGCTGATCCGGCCTCAGGCCACCCGCGTGGTGGTGGCGGTGGCCGACGGGGCCGACCCCATCGGCCGCAGGCGGTGCTTGAGCCGCAGGAAGTGCACCTCGAACAGGTGGTACGACAGCGCCCCGGCCGCGAACGACACGAGCGTGCCGACGGCGATGTAGGCCGCCGCGGCCCCCAGTTCGGTGGGCTTGGCCCGGCCCCACGACTGCAGCAGCGGCAGCCCCACGAGCCCGTGCAGCGGCACGTGCAGCACGTACATCGCGTAGCTGTAGAGCCCGAAGCGGCGCAGCCACGCGGACCGCAGCGGCGCGGCCCAGCGCGCGGGCGCGGGGGTCATGTCGGCGCAGGCCAGCGCGAGCACGATGGCCGCGAAGCCGATCGACAGCGCCGTGTAGCCGGCCGTCTGCGTGGTCAGCTGGTACTGCGTGTACCCGTGGCAGGCCGCTGCGCCTGCCAGAACGATGGCGGCGCCGATCAGCAGCACCTGCAGCGGCCGCTGCAGCAGCCACGCGCGGGCGGCGGGCCAGCGCAGCAGCGCGGCCGCGGCGCCACCGCAGGCGAGGGCGTCCATGCGGCAGATGGAGAACTGGTACACCGCGGCCGACGGGAACGCGAGCCCGATCAGCAGCGCCCGCGCGGCCAGCGCCGCGAGCGCGACGGCGACGCACAGCCGCACGATGCCCTTCGGGCTCAGCCGCGCGATGGCGAAAGGCCACAGCAGGTAGAACTGCTCTTCGACCGCGAGGGACCAGAAGTGCGGCAGCGGGCTGTCGCCCGGCTGGAAGGGCTGCACCCAGTTCGACACGAAGAGCACGAGCGAGCCGAGGGTGAGCGGCGTGGCCGCGGTGCCGACGTGCAGCAGCGGCAGCAGGCCGAAGACCACGAGGAGCGTGCCGTAGTACAGCGGCAGGATGCGCAGGGCGCGCGATGTAAAGAACTGTGAATACGGACGAGGGTCGTCGCGCGAGTCGATGAGGATCCCGGTGATCAGGAAGCCGCTCAGGACGAAGAAGAGCTGGACCCCCAGCCACCCTCGCTCGAGGCCCGCGACGACGAGCCGCGCGGCGAGTCCCGAGGGGTCCGTCAGCAGGTTCAGGTTGTGCGTCACCACGAGGAGAATCGCGATGCCGCGCACCCCGTCGAGCACGGGCAGGCGCGGCGGGACTGCAGGGGTGCCGGAGTGGTTCATGGAGGGGTGCGGACATCGGACGATGGACCTCGAAGTCTGCGCCATCCATGTATCTGGCGCATGTCGCCCTGAGGTGGGAGTGGCCCCCCGTGTGGGGGGTTTTGCAGAGGGTGGCGGAACTTCCCCCGTGGCTCAGGGGTTGGCTCCCCTGGGGGGCCGTTGCATCATCCGCCCCAAGCCAAGTGGCCGGGTTTCAACGATGGAGTCCGCGCTCACTCGAACGAACCGGCCACAAGGTTCGACGGACCCGACAGCCCCCCATTCCAAACCGATCGCCAGACCCACCATGAACTCCGACAAGATCCGCGCGGTGATTGCCAAACACGCCCGCCTGTCCATCGACGCGCAGACCCTCGCCGACGACAGCGACCTGTACGAGGCCGGCCTCACCTCGCTCACCACCGTGAACCTCATGCTGGCGCTGGAAGACGCGTTCGACATCGAGTTCCCGGACAACAAGCTCGGCCGCAAGACCTTCGAGAGCATCCGCTCGATCTCCGAAGTGCTGAACGAGCTGGCCGGCGCCTGAGCCCAGGCCCTTCTTCTCCCCTTTCCCCGCGAGCGCCCACGCCACCTTCAGGACGGGACACCCCATGTCGACCTTCACCTCCGATCACCACGCCGACCTCCCGGCCGTGCTGGAAACCCTGCACGCCATCGGCCGCGACATCGTCGCCCCCAACGCGGAGTCGGTCGACCGCGAAGCCCGCTTCCCCACCGAAGCCTTCGATGCGCTGAAAGCGCAGAAGTACCTGAGCTGCTACGTGCCCGTCGAATACGGCGGCATGGGCCTGAGCCTCACCGACGTCACGCGCATGTGCGAGGTGCTGGGCCAGTACTGCGCGTCCACCGCGATGGTGTTCGCGATGCACCAGATCCAGGTCGCGTGCATCGTCGACCACGCGCTCGGCGCGCCGTTCTTCCAGGGCTACGCCCGCGAGATGGTGCAGCACCAGTACCTCATCGCCTCGGCCACCACGGAACTGGGCATCGGCGGCGACGTGCGCTCGAGCATCTGTGCCGTGCAGGTGGACGGCGACCGCTTCACGCTCGAGAAGCAGGCGCCGGTGATCTCGTACGGTGCGATGGCCGACGCCATCCTCGTCACGTGCCGCAAGTCCGCCGACGCCTCGCCCAGCGACCAGGCCCAGGTGCTCGTGCGCAAGTCCGACGTCACGCTGACCCGCCTGGCGCCGTGGGACGCCCTCGGCTTCCGCGGCACCTGCAGCGAAGGCTTCACGCTGAAGTCGCAGGGCGCGGCCGAGCAGATCCTGCCGGTGCCGTACGCCGACATCCACCGCCGCACGATGCACCCGTTCGCACACTGCGTGTGGAGCTCGCTGTGGCTGGGCCTCGCGACGGATGCCGTGCAGCGCGCGCGCACCGCGGTGCGTGCCGAAGCCCGCAAGAACCCGAGCGTCACGCCCATCTCGGCCACGCGCCTGGCCGAGGTCGACAACGTGCTGTTCTCGATGCGCGGCGGCATCCGCCAGACCGTCGCCGAGTACCAGCGCGTGCTCAACGACCCGTCGTCCGAGGCTGCGTCCGGCTTCGCGTTCGCCATCGCCATCAACAGCCTGAAGCTCACGTCGTCGCAGCTCGTCGTCGACATCGTCGGCAAGGCCATGCTGATCTGCGGCATCGCCGGCTACCGCAACGACTCCAAGCTCACCCTCGGCCGCCACCTGCGCGATGCGTACGGCGCCGCGCTGATGGTCAACAACGACCGCATCCTCGGGCAGAGCGCCACGATGCAGATCGTGCAGCGCTGAACGTTCGCCCCGATCACGACCTTCTCGAAAGAACATCATGTGCCTCTGCCACGACGACGATCCCTACAAGCACTACCAGAACGAACTGGTGGCCGCACGGCTGCTGATCCCCTCCGGCGTGCGGGGCGTGTTCGCGCGCAGCGGCACGTTCGAGAACGTGATCGTGCAGTTCGAGAACCTCGTGGGCCGCGAGACACGCAGCATGAACGCCGAGGTGCTGCGGTTCCCGCCGGTGTTCAACCGCGCGCACTACACGCGGCTCGACCACCTCTACAACTTCCCCGACCTGATGGGCTCCGTCCACAGCTTCATGGGCAAGGACGCGGAACACCTCGAGCTGATCCGCAAGTTCGAGGCCGGTGAGAAGTGGACCGACGACCTGCAGCCCACCGAGGTGATGCTGGCGCCGGCCGCCTGCTACCCGCTGTACCCCACGGCCAGCGGCACCACGCTGCCCGACACGGGCCGCCTGATCGACCTGCAGAGCTACGTGTTCCGCCACGAGCCGTCCGACGACCCGGCCCGCATGCAGACCTTCCGCATGCGCGAGTTCGTGCGCCTCGGCACGCCCGAGCAGGCGCTGGCCCACCGCGACGGCTGGATCGACCGCGCCTCCGGCATCCTGCGTTCGCTGGGCCTGGAGGTGGTGCCGGTCGTCGCGAACGACCCGTTCTTCGGCCGCGGCGGCCGCGTGATGAAGGCCACGCAGCGCGAGCAGAACCTGAAGTACGAACTGGTGGTGCCCATCGTGTCCGAGGAAAAGCCCACGGCCATCACCTCGTGCAACTACCACCTCGACCACTTCGGCTCGGTGTTCGACATCAAGACCGCCAACGGCGACGTGGCGCACTCGGCCTGCATGGGCTTCGGACTCGAGCGCATCGCGCTCGCGCTCTTCAAGCACCACGGCCTCGACGTGGCCAAGTGGCCGGCGAGCGTGCGCCAGCAGCTGCAGCTGGACGCCGCATGAAGCGCATCCTCGACCTGGACGCGGCCACCTACCGCCGGCACGCCATCCACGGCGAGGACCGCGTCTGGGCCGAGACCAACTGCTACACCGACCTGCTGGTCGAGCAGCTGCACGCGCTGGGCGTCGAGCCCGTCGCGGCGCTGCCGTTCACGCTCGGCATCGACTTCGAGGGCGACCAGTGGACCTTCTTCAAGTTCCCCGACGGTGACCTCGCCGACCTGTACGGCATCGACGTGCAGGAACTCGCCGTGTGGCGCCCGCTCACCGACCACATCGAGGACCAGGTCGAACTGGGCCGCCCGGTCATGGTCGAGCTCGACTCGTTCTTCCTGCCCGACACCGCGGGCACCGCCTACGGCCTCGCGCACATGAAGTCCACCGTGGGCGTGAACGAGATCGACGTGTCCGCACGCCACCTCGGGTACTTCCACAACCAGGGCTACTACACGCTCGGCGGCGACGACTTCGACGCGCTGTTCCAGATGAACGGCCTCGTGCACGAGCGCATGCTGCCGCCGTACATCGAGTACCTCAAGCGCATCCCGGGGCAGGCGCCGCTGCAGGGCGGGGCGCTGCTCGAGGCCTCGCTCGGGCTGCTGCGGCGGCAGCTGTCGCGCCTGCCGGCCGACAACCCGTTCGGCCGCTTCAAGGCGCAGTTCAGCCGCGACATCGCGTGGCTGATGGACGCCGACATGGAGATCTTCCACACGTATTCGTTCGCGAACCTGCGCCAGTACGGCGCCTGCTTCGAACTCGCCGAGACGTACCTGCGCTGGCTGGCGGGGCAGGGCGTGCCGAACGTGACGGTGCCCGCCGAGAAGTTCGCCGGCATCGCCCAGACGGCGAAGGCCTTCCAGTTCCAGCTGGCCCGCTCGATGGCGCGCAAGAAGCCCCTCGACCTGGCCCCGCTCGACGCCATGGCCGCGGCGTGGGACGAAGCGACCGGTGCGCTGCGCACCGGGCACGGCTGACACACGCGGGTATCCTGAACACCCCATGAACCCCGCCTCCCCCCCGAGCCGCGACGGCTGTCCCCCCGGCAGCGTGCTCTCGGCCGGCTGGGAGCTGGCGTCCACCGCGCCGGGGGCGTGTGCCGACGCCGCCGCGGCCCAGGCCGCCGGCCTCGCGTGGCGGCCCGCCGTGGTGCCCGGCACCGTCGCGGCCAGCCTCGGCGCCGACGTCACCACCGAGGGCCGTCACGATGCGTCCGACTGGTGGTACCGCTGCACCTTCGAGGCGGATGCTTCTGCACAGACGCTGCGCTTCGAGGGCCTCGCCACCGTCGCCGAGGCCTGGCTGAACGGCGAACGCGTGCTCGATGCCCGCAACATGTTCGTGCCCCACGCGGTCGATGCCGGCGCGCGCCTGCGGCCGCGCAACGAGCTGCTCGTGTGCCTGCGCTCGCTGGACCAGGCGCTCGCCGCCCGCCGCCCGCGCCCGCGCTGGAAGACCGCGCTCGTGCCGTCGCAGAACCTGCGCTGGGAACGCACCACGCTGCTCGGCCGCATGCCGGGCTGGAACCCGCCGGTGCAGCCGGTGGGGTTGTGGAAGCCGGTCGTGCTCGAAGGCCGCGGTCCCGTGGGCGAGCTGGTGCTCGACGTGCAGGCGCGGGTCGAAGGCCGTGCCGGTGTCGTCGCCGTGCGCGGCACGTTCGACGGCCCCGCACCGTCGGCCGCACGTGTGCGCGTGGGCGACACCGAGGCCACGCTGTCGGTGGCGGCCGGGGTGTTGTCCGGCGAGGTGACCGTGCCCGACGTGCCGCTCTGGTGGCCGCACACGCACGGCGAGCCCGCCACGGTGCCGTGTGTGGTGGAGGTGCGCACTGCCGCGGGCTGGGTGCCCGTGCACCAGAGCCGCCTGGGCTTCCGCACGCTGCGCGTGGATCGCACGAATGGCCTCGTGCGTTTCATCGTCAACGGCGCGCCGGTGTTCTGCCGGGGCGCCTGCTGGACCACCGACGACCTCGTGTCGCTGCACGCCGATCCGCGCGCCACGCTGGCACTCGCCCGCGACGCGGGCCTGAACATGGTGCGGGTGGGCGGCACGATGACCTACGAGTCCGACGCCTTCTACACGTCGTGCGACGAACTCGGCATCCTCGTCTGGCAGGACTTCATGTTCGCCAACATGGACTACCCGGTGGGCGACGAAGCCTTTCTCGCCGAGGTCACCCGCGAGGCCACGCACCACCTGCGCCGCCTGCAGCGCCACGCCTGCGTGGCCGCGTACTGCGGCGGCAGCGAGGTGGAACAGCAGGCCGCCATGCTGGGCCTGCCGGCCAGCGAGTGGACCAACCCCTTCTTCGCGGAAACGCTGCCCGCGTTGTGCGCGCGGCTGCATGCGGGCGTGCCGTACTTCCGCTCGTCGCCGAGCGAAGGTGCGCTGCCGTTCCACGTGGCCACGGGCATCGCGCACTACTACGGGGTGGGCGCCTACCGCAGGCCGCTGGCGGACGTGAAGTCGGCCGGCGTCAAGTTCGCCACCGAGTGCCTCGGCTTCTCGAACGTGCCGGAACCGGAGACGGTGGCCGCCATGATGGGCGGCACCACGCCGCCTGCGCACCACCCGCTGTGGAAGGCGCGCCAGCCGCGCGACGTGGGCTCGGGCTGGGACTTCGAGGACATCCGCGACCACTACCTGCGCGAGCTGTTCGGCCTCGACCCCGTCACGCTGCGCAGCCGCGACACCGAACGCTACCTGCAGCTCTCGCGTGTGGTCACCGGCGAGGTGATGCGCCGCGTGTACGCCGAATGGCGCGCGCCGCGCAGCGTGTGCGGCGGCGGGCTCGTGTGGCTGCTCAAGGACGTGTGGCCCGGCGCGGGCTGGGGCCTGATCGACAGCCTCGGCCGGCCGAAGGCCGCGTACTGGTACCTCAAGCGCGCGTGGGCGCCGCGGTCGGTGGGATTCACCGACGAGGGCGTGGACGGCCTGCAGCTGCACGTGACGAACGATGCAGCGGACGTGCTGGAGGGCATGGTCGAGTTCGCGATGTTCCAGCACGGCCAGGTGCGCGTGGCCGCGGCCGAGGCGCCCGTGCGCGTGGAGCCCCGCGCGGGCCTCACGCTGTCGGCCGACGCGATGCTGGGCCGCTTCGCCGACACGGCCTACGCCTACCGCTTCGGCCCGCCGCCGAACGACGTCGCCCTCGCGCGCCTGCGTGCCGCCGACGGGTCGGTGATCGCCGAGGACTTCCACTTCCCGCAGGGCCTGGACCTGCCGATGCTGTCGCCCAAGGCCTTCGAGGCGAGCGCCGAGCGCCTGCCCGATGGCCGCGTGGCCGTCACCCTCGCCTGCGACACCTTCCTGCAGTCGGTGCACTTCGACTGCGCGGGCTTCCGGCCCGATGACGCCCACTTCCACGTCGCCCCGGGTTCGCCACGCCGGGTCGTGTTCCACCCCCTCGCCGACCGGTCGACGAAGTTCAAGGCCCACGTGGGTGCCCTGAACCTGCGCGACCTCCACACCCTTCGCACGGACTGACCTTGCTCGCGCCCGCACCCCTCACCCCGTTGTCCTCGCTGCAGTTGCCGGTCCACCGCCAGGCGCTGTACATCGGCGAAGGTGACGACGCCCTGTTCGGCTGGTTCCACACCGCCGACGGGGTGCCGGTGCGCGACTGCGTCGCGGTGGTCTGCCCGCCCCTCGGCCACGAGTACGTGCACAGCCACCGGTCGGTGCGCTACCTCGCCGACACGCTGGCGCGTGCGGGCGTGCCGGCGCTGCGCTTCGACTACCACGGCACCGGCGACTCGCCGGGCAGCGACCTCGACCCGGGGCGGGTCGCCCGCTGGCTCGCCGACGTGCGCCGTGCCATCGACGAGGCGCGTGCCCGCAGTGGCCGTGCGCGGGTGTGCCTGGTGGGCATCCGCCTCGGCGCCACGCTGGCCGCGCTGGCGAGCGCCGAGCGGGCCGTGGACCAGCTCGTGCTGTGGGGACCGGCCGTGTCCGGCCGCCGCTACGTGCGCGAGATGCAGGCCATCGCCCAGGCGAGCGAACTCGCGGGCCGTGGCGGCGACACCGGCTGGGTCGAGCCCGCCGGCTTCGTGCTGTCGGCCGAGACGCAGGAGCAGCTCAAGGCCCTCTCGCTGCTGAAGGTGTCGCCGCAGGTGCGCGACGCGGTGCTGCTGGTCTCGCGCGACGACGTGCCCGACGAGGAGGGGCTGCAGGCGCACCTCGCCTCGCTCGGCCGCGAGGTCGACACCCTCGACGGCGCGGGTTTCGCCGGCATGATGGCCGAGCCGCACCACACGGTCGTGCCGCAGGACACGCTCGACGGCATCGCCGGCTGGCTCGTGGCGCGCTCGTCCGTGGGCGAGCCGATGGCCGTGACCCTCCCGGCCCGCGAGGAACTGCGCTTCGACTTCCCGGCCCAGGGCGGGCACCCCGTCCGCCTCGTCGAGACCCCGGCGCGCTTCGGCGAACACGGCACGCTGTTCGGCATCCACACGCGGCCCGACGGCGCCGCCACGAAGCGGCCCACCGTCGTGCTGTTCAGCTCGGGTGCCACGCACCGCATCGGGCCGTCGCGGCTCTACACCACGCTCGCGCGCAACCTCGCTGCACACGGCTACCCCACCCTGCGCTGCGACATCGAGGGCATCGGCGACAGCGTGGCCCGCGAACCCGGCGGCCTCGAGGCCCATCCGTACCCGCCCACCGCCGTGCGCGACGCGAGCGCTGTGCTGCGCCACGTGGGCGAACGCCATGGCCCGGGCGAACTCGTGCTCGCGGGCCTGTGCTCGGGCGCCTACACCGCGTTCCAGGCCGCGCTGGACCAGCCCGGCCGGCCCATCGCCGAGGTGCTGCTGATCAACCCGCTGATCTTCTCGTACGACGGCGGCGAACTGCCCGACGTGCAGAGCTTCCGCATCGCCGAATCGAGCAAGGGCGCGATGCGCAAGATGGAGAGCTGGAAGAAGCTGCTGCGCGGCCAGATCCGCGTGCGCTACCTGCTGGGCATGGGCCTGCGCCACGTGGGCAACGTGGCCGCGTCCCACGGCCGCACGCTCGCCGAACGCGTCACGATGCGCGCGGCCACGCTGCTGTCCCGCCAGCTCGACCAGCTCTTCCAGCAGCGCCGCCACATCGCGATGTTCCTCGCGAGCGGCGAGGCCGGCTGGAACATCCTCCACGCGGGCGCACGCCGCACCGCCGGCAAGGGCGTTCGCAGCGGGCACCTGAAGCTGCTGCGCATCGACGACGCCGACCACACCTTCTCCAGCGAGCCGTCGCGGGCGCAGCTGGTCGGGCGCATCCTCGAGCACCTGAACGCGCGGTTCAGGGGGTGACCCGACGGGAGCACGTCAGTCGACGCGCTCGGGGTCCGGCAGCTTCCATTGGCGCTGGCCACTGACGAGGTCGAGGTGCTGGTGCCGCGTGCCCGCGAACGCCGCGATGCGCTGCGCCCGGGCGAGGTCGCGGCCACGCAGAAGTTCAACGACTTCTTCATGGCGGGCACGTACGTCCAGTACGGCAAGGCGGCCGGGACGGCCTGAACGCGGAGAGGCGCCGCGACCTCGGTCGGGGCGCCTCGCCGGGGGGTCCCTTTCAGAGGTCGAGCATCAGTACCCTGCAGCCGGTCCTCGCGCGCGACACACACGGCGTGAACTGGTCGTTGCACGCCTTCTCCTCGTCGGAGAGGAACAGGTCGCGGTGGTCGACCTCGCCCTCGAGCACGCGCGTGAGGCAGGTGCCGCACACGCCTTGTTCGCACGACGTCTCGACCTCGCGGCCATGGGCCGCCAGCACCTCGATGACGGTCTGCTCCGCTCCGACGGTGAAACACTCGCCGGTGCGGGCGAGGCGGATGTCGAAGGCGCCGTCGTCGAAGTGGAATGCGCCGCGAGCTGCTCGTCGTGAAGCGCCGCCAGCGCCTGCTGTTCCTGACCGAAGAGGGCGAGTCGGTCCTCGCGAACGTCGTGCGCGAGGTGAACAAGCTGCGCACCTCGCTCCTGAGCAGCCTCGAACCCGACGAGCAGAAGGACCTGATGCGCCTGCTGCGCCGCTTCGTCGAGGTCAACGCCAGCCGCAGCCGCGTGCCGGCCGAGGGGCCGGACAGCGCATCGCCGCTCAAGGTGCCGTCGAAGAAGGTGTGATCGGCGCGGGCCTCCACAGATTGGTGGATGTGTTCGCCGGGCCGTCGTTGCACGCTGCGGTGATCCGCGCCCGACCTTCGTCGGCCGGGAACCCGAAGGACGACACCATGATCCCGGTCGACGCGCAGACGATGTTCGAGGTGGCCCCCCGCTTCTCCGGTTCGCTGGCGGAGAAGCAGCGCGCCATCGTGACGGACGTGGGCGCCGTGCTGGCGACCACGCTGGCGCGGTACGGCATCGACACCCGCCTGCGCATCGCACACTTCCTCGCGCAGACCTGCCACGAGAGCGCGGGCTTCCGCACCACCGAGGAGTTCGCCAGCGGCGACCGCTACGAGGGGCGCCAGGACCTCGGCAACACGCAGCCCGGCGACGGCCGGCGCTACAAGGGCCGCGGCCTGCTGCAGCTGACCGGCCGCGCCAACTACCGCGACCTGGGCGTGCGCCTCGGCATCGACCTGGAAGGGGATCCGGAGGCCGCGGCCGAGCCCGTGCTGTCACTGACCATCGCCTGCGAGTTCTGGAAGAAGAACAAGGTGAACGCGGCCTGCGACCTGGACGACGTGGTGCGGGTCACCCGCATCGTCAACGGCGGCACGAACGGCCTGGCGGACCGCCGCGAACTCACGGCGAAGGCCAAGGCGGCGATCGCCCGGCTGGAGGGGATCCGGATCCTGGGGGAGGACCCGCCGTCGCAGGGACGCCCCGTGCTGCGCCGCGGTTCCCGCGGCGATGCGGTGGTCGAGCTGCAGCGCCTGCTGCAGAAGCTGGGTTTCATGGTCGCCGTGGACGCCGACTTCGGCCCGGGCACGGAGGTGGCCGTCGCCGCGTTCCAGCGCGGGCAGAAGCTGGACGTCGACGGCATCGTGGGCCAGAAGACCTGGGTGGCGCTGGATGCGGCGCTCAAGAAGCGGAAGTAGCGCCGGCGTGCCGTAGAGTAGGGGCCCCCATCTCCGAGGGCTCCCGATGACGCTGGCATGGACGGACGCCCTCGACGGCGTCGACTGGGACGAACTGTCGGCCCTCTACAAGGCGGCCCCGCTCGGCGACAAGCCGGCGGCCCACCTGCAAAAGGTCTTCTCCAACAGCCTGTACCGCTGTTTCGTCTCTGACGGCGGCCGGCTCGTGGCCGCGGGCCGGGCGCTCGCGGACGGGGGCGACTGTTCGTACCTCTGCGACATCGCCGTGATGCCCAGCCACCAGGGCACCGGGCTCGGCAAGCAGGTGGTCGCCCACCTCGTCGAGCGGTCGCGGGGGCACCGCAAGATCATCCTGTACGCGGTGCCGGGCCGCGAACCTTTCTACCGGAAGTTCGGGTTCCTGCGCATGAAGACGGCGATGGCGATCTTCGAGAATCGGCAGCAGCAGGTGGCGCTGGGCTACCTCGAAGACGACACCAGGGGGACGGACGAATGAGCACGGAGCAGAACAAGGCCCTCGCGCAGGAACTCTTCGCGCGACTCACCGCGAGCGATTTCGCGGGTGCCCTGGGCCTGATGGCCGACGACGCGACCTGGTGGATCGCGGGCCGCAAGGAACGCACGCCCACGTCGGGCCTTCATTCGAAGGAGAGCATCGGACGCCTGTTCCACGCCATGGCGAACGCGCTCGTCGGCGGCCTGAAGATGACGGTCCTGTCGTGCATCGCCGAGGCCGACCGGGTCGCGCTCGAGGTGGTGTCCCGCGGCGACCTGAAGAACGGGCGGCAGTACCGGCAGGAGTACCACCTGCTCGTGCAGGTGCGCGACGGGAAGATCCAGTCGGTGCGCGAGTACCTGGACACGGGCCACGTGTTCGACACGTGGTTCGCGCCGCAGGCCGGTTGAGTCAGGCGGGCGCCACCGCCCCGAGCGGTGCCGGCCCGCTGTCCCCGCAGTCCGCCGGCGCCTCCACCGGATGCGCCACGAACACCAGCGTGATGCCGAAGCCCCGTGCGTCGAGGCCGTCGCCCACGTCCAGGCGGGCGCCGTGCAGCTCGGCGATGCGGGCCACGAGCGACAGGCCGATGCCGCTGCCGCGGCCGACGGTGCCGGGCACGCGGTAGAAGCGGTCGAAGATGCGCTGGCGTTCGCCCTCGGGCACGCCGGGGCCGTCGTCGCGCACGCCCAGCGCCACGCACCACCGGCCATCCACCTCCACGCGGCGGCACTGCACCTGGATGCGCGCGCCTTCGCCGCCATAGCGGTGGGCGTTGTCGATCAGGTTGCGCAGCAGCATGCCCACGGTGTTGACGTCCACCGGCAGCGCGCAGGGTTCGGTGTCGAGCAGCAGGCGCTGGCGCTGCTGGCGCGCCATCGCGGCGAAGTCGTGCACGACGAGCGAGACCACTTCGTGCAGCGTCGCGGCCGTGTGGGCGGGCGCGTCGGTGGTGGCGTCGAGCCGGGCGGAGTCGAGAAGCTGCTCGGTGAGGCGCGAGGCCCGTTCGATGCCGGACACGAGGGGCTCGATGGCCGCGCGGCTCTCCTCGAGCGTGCCGGCCGACTGCACGAGGCGTGCCTGCGCCGTGAGCACGGCGAGCGGCGTGCGCAGCTCGTGCGCGGCGTCGGCGAGGAAGTGGCGTTCGGCGCGCAGCGCCGTGTCGAGCTGGCCCAGCACCGTGTTGAAGCCGTCGACGAGCGGGCGCAGCTCCTGCGGCAGTTCGCTCGACGGCACCGGCCGCATGTCGAGCGGCTTGCGCCGCGCGAGCGCGTCGCGCAGGCGCTTCACCGGCGCCATCGTCACGCAGATGGTGAACCACGACACCGTGCCGAACAGCGCGATCAGGGCCACGGCCACGAGGATGCTGCCGTTGAACCACAGCGCCATCTCGGCGTCGAGCATGTCCTGGCACTTGGCGACCTGCACCTGCACGCTGCGGTCCGCGTCGGTGATGGTGTAGACGCGCCACACCTTGCCGCCGGCTTCGGACTGGCCCAGCCAGTCGGGCTTGTCGAACTGCAGCGGCGTGAACGGCACGTCGGGCGAGCCGGCGGACTTCAGCACCGCGTGGCCGTCGCGGTGCCAGATCTGGTAGCTGAGGTTCTCCTGCATCGCCGTCACTTCCGGCGGCATGCGCACGGCGTCGCGCGCCTTCACCTCGGCCATCGTGGGCGACACCGACCGCAGGATCTGCTGGCCGATGGCGCGCATCATCGTGTCCCAGTGGCCGCTCTGCGTGCGGGACATCTGGATGGCCTGGCAGCCGAACCACGAGGCCCACACCAGCACGATGGCCAGCATCAGGTTCTTCAGCAGCCGCACGCGCAGCGAGCGGATGGCCCAGGGCGGTCGGCTCATCGGGCGTCTCCCATGCGGTAGCCGTGGCCGTGCACCGTGGCGATCAGGTCGTCGCCCAGCTTGCGGCGCAGCTGGTGCACGTACACGGCGACGGTGTTGCTCTCGATGGTGCTGTCGCCGCCGTACACCGCCTCCTCGAGCTGCTGGCGCGTGACGACGCGGCCGCAGCGTTCCATCAGGGCCAGCAGCGTGCGGTACTCGTGCACGCTCAGCGAGACGGCCTGGTCGTTCTGGGTGACCTCGCGGCGCGCCGGGTCGAGGCGCACGGTCTTGCACGTGAGCACGGGCGCGACGCGGCCGAAGGCACGGCGCAGCACGGCCCGCAGCCGGGCGCCCAGTTCGTCGGGCTGGAAGGGTTTCACGAGGTAGTCGTCCGCGCCGGCGTCGAGGCCGGCGATGCGGTCGCTGAGCTGGTCGCGCGCGGTCATGATCAGCACCGGCGTGGTGTCGTAGCGCTCGCGCACCGAGCGCAGCACCTGCAGGCCCGAGCCGCCGGGCAGGCCCAGGTCGAGCAGCACGGCGGCGTAGCCGTGGTCGGTGAGGGCGAGGCGGGCCGCGGGGGCGTCGGCCGCGATGTCGACCTGGTAGCCGTCGCGCTCGAGCCCGGCCCGCAGCGCGCTCGACAGCATCGCATCGTCTTCGACCAACAGGAGTTGCATGGCGGGGGAACGTCGTGGACTTCGAAGGCCGCAGTGTGCACCCGCGGCATTAAAAAGTTCTTAATGGCGATCCCCGAGCATCCGTCCCACACGTTGCCTCGGGAGTCGAGATGATCGAGCTGAACCTGCCCGCGGGCCTCGCGCCCGCCGAGCCCGCGCCCAGTCCCTGGAACCGGCTCCGCCGCCTGCTGCGCACGACCTCGCCGGCCGCGTCCGGCGCCACGTGGGCCGAATGCCGCATCGACGCCGCCGCCCGGGCCGCCTGGCGCGACCCGGTCCAGTTCCGCCGCGAGCACCTGCCCGCGCAGTCGCGCGGCCGCCGGGTGCTCGACGAGGCGGCCCGCCGTTCCGGCTGGGCCGGGCTCGCACCGCAGGGCGTCTGGCGCGGCGTCGCCATGGCCGAACAGGACGGGGTCTGGGTGGCGCTGGTGGCCGAGGTGGCCTCGGCCCGGGACGTGCGCCGCCTGGTGGCCGCCGTCGATTGCGGCCCGGTCATCGACCTCGACCAGGCCCGGCAGGACGTGACCCGCGGCCTGCGCGCCGGGCTGCAGTCGGCCGGCATCGACCCGGACACCGTGCGCCTGGACGTGGCCTGGGTGGTCAGCGACGCGGCGTGCTCCGGCCGCGAGCAGGCCGCCGCCGCGGCCGTGGCCCCGGTGCTGGTCAACGCCTGGAGCGCGATGCGCGCCGGGCGGGCCCGCGAGCGGGCCCTGCAGGCCGCCTCCGAATGATCCATCCCGCACCCCGTTGGCGCCGCGCGGACGCCGTTTCGTCGCAAGGTGCTGGTCCCCACCCCGGGGCCGGCGCGACAGTGACCCCGGTGCCGGCCCACGAGGCCGGTCGTTCCGGTTCCCCTGGAGATCTCCATGACGACCTCGAAGCCCCCTTTGTCGTTCTCCCAGATGCTCGTGCGCGCGCAGTGGCGCCACGAGGGGCGCAGCCACCCGTCCGCCCCGGCCGCACCCGCTGAACGCCGGCCGGCCACCCAGCCGCTGCCGCGCCTGCCCCTGCTGGCGGGCGCCACCGGCCGCTCCTGAGGGCGCCGGGCCCGGGCGTTCCGCCTGGCGGGAATATCCACGTCCGACACGAAATATCGACGTCCCGGCAGCGGCCGGGCGCCGTTTGGCACGCCGCTTGCGGAGATAATTCCGCGTTTTTCATTTTCCCTCGGCCCTGCCTCCCGCGCGCTCCTGGAGACGTCCTTCCATGCTGCTGACCCTGGTCTTCCTCTACCTGTTCGTCACCATCGGCATCGGCCTGTGGGCGGCCAAACGAGTCAAGAACACCACCGATTTCGCGATCGCCGGCCGGCACCTGCCGCTGTTCATGATCATCACCACCACGTTCGCCACGTGGTTCGGCTCGGAGACGGTGCTGGGCATTCCGGCCAAGTTCGTCGAGGGGGGCCTCGGCGCCATCGTGGAAGACCCGTTCGGCGCGGGCACCTGCCTGATCCTCGTGGGCGTGTTCTTCGCGGCGAAGCTGTACCGCATGACGCTGCTGACCATCAGCGACTACTACCGCGAGCGCTACGGCCGCGGCGTGGAGCTGATCTGCTCGTTCATCATCATCCTGAGCTACCTCGGCTGGGTCTCGGCCCAGGTCACCGCGCTCGGCCTCGTGTTCAACCTGCTCTCGGGCGGCGCCATCAGCATCCCGCTCGGCATGATCATCGGCACGGTGTCCATCCTCGCGTACACGCTCTTCGGCGGCATGTGGTCGGTGGCGGTGACCGACTTCCTGCAGATGATCATCCTGGTGGTGGGCCTGACCATCATCGCGGTGTTCGCGGCCAACCAGGCCGGCGGCGCCGACAAGGTGATCCAGCTCGCCGCCAGCAAGGACCTGTTCAAGTTCCTGCCCGAGCCCACGTTCACGCAGATCGCGTTCTTCGTGGGCGCGGCCATCACGATGATGCTGGGTTCCATCCCGCAGCAGGACGTGTTCCAGCGCGTGATGTCGGCCAACAGCGAGTACGCCGCCACCCGCGGCCCGGTGATCGGCGGCATCGCCTACATCCTGTTCGCCTTCGTGCCCATGTTCCTCGTGACCAGCGCGCTGATCATCATGCCGGAGCAGGCCACCACGCTGATCAAGGAAGATCCGCAGAAGGTGCTGCCCACGCTCGTGCTCGAGCGCATGCCGTTCGTGATGCAGGTGATCTTCTTCGGGGCGCTGCTGTCGGCGCTGAAGTCCACGGCCTCGGCCACGCTGCTCGCGCCGTCGGTCACCTTCGTCGAGAACGTCTGGCGCCAGTTCTTCCCGCGCGTGAGCGACAAGCAGGAACTCCTGACGATGCGCATCGCCGTGCTGATCTTCAGCGTCTGCGTCTGCGCCTACGCCATCGCGCTGCAGGGCACGCCCATCTACGACATGGTCTCGGGCGCGTACCAGGTCACCCTGGTCGGTGCCGTGGCGCCGCTCGCCTTCGGCCTCTACTGGAAGCGGGCCACCACCCAGGGCGCGCTGCTGTCCATCGGCCTCGGCATCCTGGTCTGGCTGGTGTTCCTGAACACCGACTGGGGCCAGGCCTTCCCGCAGCAGCTGGCCGGTTTCATCGCCGCCATCCTGGGCATGGTGGTCGGGTCGCTCGCGCCGCAGGTCGTGGTCAACCGCCACGGCTCGCACCACAAGCTGGCGGGGAACACGGGCGCCGTCTGACCGCGCGCCGGCGCTGCCGAAACCCCGGGCCCCGCGAGGGCGCCCGCGGGTTTATAATTTTCTGTTTTGAATCAAAGAGTTAGCCATGCCCATCTACGCCTATCGTTGTGAGGCCTGCGGCCACGCGAAAGACGTGCTGCAGAAGATCTCCGACCCCGTCCTGACGGTGTGCCCGAACTGCGGTGCCGACGCTTTCCGTAAACAGGTCACCGCGGCCGGCTTCCAGCTGAAGGGCTCGGGCTGGTACGTCACCGATTTCCGCGGCGGCAGCAACAACGCCGCCAGCACGCCCGCGCCCGCCGACAGCGGCAGCGCGCCTGCGCCGGCGCCGGCCGCTGCATCGCCCGCACCGGGTCCGGCACCCGCGCCCGCTCCGGCCGGCCCCAAATCCGACACCTGACGCCGGCGCGCCGTCCGTCCCCCGAGGAACCCCTTGAAAAAGTACCTGCTCGCCGGCCTGCTGGTCTGGATGCCGCTGGCCATCACCATCTGGGTGCTGAACTCCGTGCTCGGCCTGATGGACGGCGTGTTCTTCAGCGTCATCACGGCCGTGCAGTCCGTGGTGTCGTGGCCGCCCGCCCACAACCTGCTGGGCAGCCTGCGCCAGATCCGCGGCCTCGGCGTGGTGGTGCTCGTCACCGGCCTGCTGCTCACCGGCATGTTCGCCACGAACATTTTCGGCCAGTGGGCGCTGCGCCAGTGGCACCGCGTCCTGAGCAACATCCCGATCGTCAAGTCGATCTACAACTCGGTCAAGCAGGTCTCGGACACGCTGTTCTCGAGCAGCGGCAACGCCTTCCGCGAAGCCGTGCTCGTGCAGTACCCGCGCGAGGGCGCCTGGACCATCGCGTTCGTCACCGGCAAGCCCGGCGGCGAGGCGGCCATCCACCTGAGCGGCGACTACCTCAGCGTGTACGTGCCCACCACCCCCAACCCCACGTCGGGCTTTTTCCTGATGGTGCCGCGCGCCGACGTGATCGTGCTGCAGATGAGCGTCGACGAGGCCCTCAAGTACGTGATCTCGATGGGTGTCGTCGCACCGCCCGTCCAGGCCGCGGCCTTGAACCGAAATCCGGTGGGCTGAAGCGGGTGGCGACCCTTCGGCCCTGACGGCTGGCCCTCCCGGCCGACACCGCCCTGAACTACATTTCCTCCCCGGCCCTTTGAAACTGCCGGGGGCTGACCGAGATCCTGGAGAAACCGATGAGAACAACGTATTGCGGGCTGGTGAGCGAAGCCCTGATGGACCAGACCGTCACGCTGATGGGCTGGGCCCACCGCCGCCGTGACCACGGCGGGGTCATCTTCATCGACCTGCGCGACCGCGAAGGCCTCGTGCAGATCGTGTGCGACCCCGACCGCGCCGACATGTTCAAGATCGCCGAAGGCGTGCGCAACGAGTTCTGCCTGAAGATGGTGGGCAAGGTGCGCGCCCGTCCGTCCGGCACCGAAAACGCCAACCTGACGAGCGGCAAGGTCGAGATCCTGTGCCACGAGCTCGAGGTGCTGAACCCGAGCGTCACGCCCCCGTTCCAGCTCGATGACGACAACCTGTCGGAGACCACGCGCCTCACGCACCGCGTGCTGGACCTGCGCCGCCCGGTCATGCAGAAGAACATGATCCTGCGCTACCGCGTCGCGATGGAAGTGCGCAAGTTCCTCGATGCCAACGGCTTCATCGACATCGAGACCCCGATGCTCACGAAGAGCACGCCCGAAGGCGCGCGCGACTACCTCGTGCCCAGCCGCGTCAACGAAGGCCAGTTCTTCGCGCTGCCGCAGAGCCCGCAGCTGTTCAAGCAGCTGCTGATGGTGGCCGGCTTCGACCGCTACTACCAGATCACGAAGTGCTTCCGCGACGAGGACCTGCGCGCCGACCGCCAGCCCGAGTTCACCCAGATCGACATCGAGACCAGCTTCCTGACGGAAGAAGAGATCCGCGCGATGTTCGAGGACATGATCCGCAAGGTCTTCAAGACCGCGATCGGCGTCGACCTGCCCGAGTACCCGGTGATGAAGTACTCGGAAGCGATGCACCGCTTCGGCTCCGACAAGCCCGACCTGCGCGTCAAGCTCGAGTTCACCGAACTCACCGACGTGATGAAGGACGTGGACTTCAAGGTCTTCTCCACCCCGGCCACCACGAAGGGCGGCCGCGTGGCCGCGCTGCGCGTGCCGGGCGGCGGCGACATGAGCCGCGGCGAGATCGACGGCTACACCGAGTTCGTCAAGATCTACGGTGCCAAGGGCCTCGCCTGGATCAAGGTCAACGACGTGACGAAGGGCCGTGAAGGCCTGCAGAGCCCGATCGTGAAGAACCTGCACGACGCGGCCATCGCCGAGATCCTGAAGCGCACGGAAGCCGCCAACGGCGACCTGATCTTCTTCGGTGCCGACAAGGAAAAGGTCGTCAACGACGCCATCGGTGCGCTGCGCATCAAGGTGGGCCACAGCGAGTTCGGCAAGACCCACGGCCTCTTCGAAGACCGCTGGGCGCCGCTGTGGGTGGTCGACTTCCCGATGTTCGAGCACGACGACGAAGGCGGCCGCTGGAACGCAGTGCACCACCCGTTCACGGCGCCGAAGGACGGCCACGAGGACTACATGGACAGCGACCCGGGCAAGTGCATCGCCAAGGCGTACGACATGGTGCTCAACGGCTGGGAACTGGGCGGCGGTTCGGTGCGGATCCACCGTGCCGAAGTGCAGAGCAAGGTGTTCAGCGCGCTGAAGATCGGCCCCGAGGAAGCCCAGCTCAAGTTCGGCTTCCTGCTGGACGCGCTGCAGTACGGCGCCCCGCCGCACGGCGGCCTCGCGTTCGGTCTCGACCGCCTCGTCACGCTGATGACCAAGGCCGAGAGCATCCGCGACGTGATCGCCTTCCCGAAGACCCAGCGCGCCCAGGACCTGCTGACGCACGCCCCGAGCCCGGTCGACGAGAAGCAGCTGCGCGAGCTGCACATCCGCCTGCGCAACCCGCAAGCGGCCGCGGGCGCCTGATGCTCGTCATCCCGGCGAAAGCCGGGACCGACTGCCGGTCGGCGCGTGGATCCACCGGTGGGCCCCGGCGTGCGCCGGGGTGACGGCGGTTTGCCAGTGCCATGGTCAACCTGATCCGCCTCACCTTCCGCCGCGCCCGCCAGGAACGCCTGGCCCAGGTGGCCGGCAGCCTGGCGTTCACCACGCTGCTGTCGATCGTGCCGTTCCTGTCGGTGTGCCTCGCGCTGTTCACGCACTTCCCCGTGTTCCGGCGTTTCGAGGTGGCCCTCGAGGACATCCTGCTCAAGAGCCTGCTGCCGGCGGACATCTCGCGCACCGTGCTGCGCTACCTGCACCAGTTCGTCGCCAACGCGAACGGGCTCACGCTCGTCGGCTCGATCTTCATCCTCGTGGCCGCGGTGGCGGTGATGCTCACGGTGGAGAACGCGTTCAACCAGATCTGGAACGTCAAGCGCAACCGCCCGTTCCTCAAGCGCGTGGCGCTGTACCTGCTGGTGCTGGCGGCCGGGCCGCCGGTGCTCGGCGCGAGCCTCTGGGCCACCTCGTACGTGGCGGGTGCTTCGATGGGCCTGATCGGCGACCTGCCGCCGCCCGCGCGCTTCGTGCTGACCCTCGGCCCCGTGGTGCTCGGCACCGTCGCCTTCGCGTGCCTCTTCCACTTCGTGCCCAACACGCCCGTGCGCAAGCGCGACGCGTTCGTGGGCGGGCTGCTCGCGAGCATCGCGGTCGAGCTCGGCAAGCGAGGCTTCGCGGCGTACCTGATGAAGGTGCCCACGTACAAGGCGGTGTACGGCGCGTTCGCGGTCGTGCCCGTGTTCCTGATCTGGGTGTACTTCTCGTGGTTCGTCACGATGGCGGGCGCCCTGATCACGGCCAACCTGGGGCAGGGCGGCAAGGCCCGGCCCGCGCGCCCATGAGCCTCAAATACCTCACCCTCGACCTCAGCGACGATGCCGACGGTGTCGTGACCATCGAGGCGCTCGCGTCCACCCCGGCCGCGCACCATGCGGACGTGATGGCCGAGGTGCAGCAGGTGCTCGACTGGGCGTGGCGCCACTTCCCGCACACGCACGGGCCCGTGGACGAAGGCATGGACTGGGACCACGACCTGCAGGTGAACGTGGAGGGCGGCCAGTGGCACGCCGTCACGCTGACGCTGTCGGCCTCCGCGCGGTTCGCCGAGGCGTTCGAGGCGGCCTTCCCCTCCGGCCGCGACTGACACCACGCCTCACCGCTTCACCGCGGTGCCCTTGAAGAACGTGTAGACGAACACACCGCCCGCGTCCGCGGTGCGGTCCAGGTCGCGCACGCCCGCGGCGAAGTCGGTGGGGGTCGACAACCCCTCGGCGATCGCGGTGTCGCGCACGCCGTCGACCATCGCCGTGAAGGTCTTGCGCGTGAACGGCTCGGCGAGCCCGGCATGCCCGCCCACGGCGTGCACGGTGCGCGCGGTCACATCGACGCCGGCGAACCCGGCCGCACTCAGCAGCGGGTGCAGCCGGCGCCCGATCAGCGCGTCACCCCCCGCGCGGCGTTGCAGTTCGACGAGGCAGCCCACCGCACGGTGCGCCGCGTCGCTGTGCGGGTGCATGCAGACCGTGCCGTGGTCTCCTTCGACCACCGTGAGCGAACCGCCGGGACGCAGCACCCGCGCCAGCGCGGCCAGCGCCGCGGCGGGGGCGGGCAGGTGCTCCAGCACGAAACACACGAACACGTGGTCGAACGAGGCGGGCGCGAACGGCAGCGCGAGCAGGTCGGCCTCGCGGAAGGTCACGTTCGCGAAGCCGGCCTGCTCGACGCGGGCCTGCGCCTGGGTGAGCGACACGGCCGAACGGTCGATGGACGTGATCCAGCTGCCGGGGTTGTGGCGTGCGAGCGAGACGGTCTGCGCGCCGGTGCCGCAGCCGGCCTCCAGCACGGTGTGGCCGACGGGGTAGCGGGTGCCGTCGTGGATCAGGGTGGCGAGGGTGTCGGCCTGGTCGCGCAGGCGTTCGGCCTCGCGGGCGCCGTGGCCGTGGACGTAGGGGGTGGTCATGGGGAGAAGTCCTTTCATCGAGGCGGCCAGTCTCGGTGCGGGACCCTCGTGCGGTCTTGAACGAAATTGCGCGCGATACAGTGCGCCCCATGGATTCGCTGATCGCCGCCTCCGCGCGGGCGCTGGCCGCGGGCGACCCGCTGGGTGCGCTCAAGCGGGTGGCGCTGCGCGACGACCCGCCGGCGCTGGCGCTGCGCGGCATCGCGATGGCCCAGCTCGGGGACTTTCCCCGCGCCCGGGAACTGCTGCGGCGCGCGGCGCGCGGGTTCGGCACGCACGAGGAACAGTCCCGTGCGCGGTGCATCGTGGCCGAAGCCGAGGTGGCGCTGGCCCAGCGCGACTTCGGCGGCTCGCCCCGCACGCTGCTGGCGGCGGCCGCCACGCTGGAGGCGCGGGCGGACCGCACGAACGCCTGGCACGCCCGGCTGATCGCGGTGCGGCGTGCGTTGCGGCTCGGACGGCTGGCCGAGGCGGCGGCCGGGCTCGCCGCCATCGACGCCGGCGCGCTGCCGCCCGCGCTGGCCGCGGCGGCCGAGATGGCTTCCGCCGAACTGGACCTCCGCGCGATGCGGGTGACGCCCGCCGTCGCGGCGCTCGACCGTGCGCGCGTGGCCGCGGAACGGGCCCGGGTCCCGGCTCTCGCGGCCGAGGTCGCGCAGGCGCGGTCCGCGCTCGAACATCCGGCGGCGCGGCGGCTGGGCGCGGGCGGGGAGGTGGCGCTGCGGCTCGACGAGGTGGGCGCGCTGCTGACTTCGGGCGACCTGGTCGTGGACGCCTGCCACCACACGCTGCGCGTGGGCGACGCGAGGGTGCCCCTCGCGCGGCGGCCCGTGCTGTTCGCGCTGGCGCGTGCACTTGCGGAGGCCTGGCCCGGCGACGTCGAGCGCCACGTGCTGATCGAGCGTGCGTTCGGCATGCGGGACCCCGACGAGACCCACCGCGCGCGGCTGCGGGTCGAAGTGGGCCGGCTGCGTGCGCTCGCCGCGGGCATGGCGAAGGTCGAGGCCACTGCGCAGGGGTTCCGTCTGGTCCCGCACGATGGCCGCACGGTGGTCGTGCTGGCACCACCGATCGATGGCGACCAGGCCTCGCTTCTCGCGCTGCTGTCCGACGGCGCGGCGTGGTCCACCTCCGCGCTGGCGCTGGCCCTCGGGGCCAGCCAGCGCACCGTGCAGCGCGCGCTGGCCGACCTCGAAGCGGAGGGGCGCGTGCGCTCGGCGGGACGGGCGCGCGCCCAGCGCTGGCTCGCGCCGCCGCTCGCGGGATTCACGACGATCTTGTTACTCCCTGCCGCGCTGCCGCTTGAGTAGAGTGACTTCACCGGGTCGACATCGTGGCCCGCAGCAAGGAGCTTCGCATGAACACCCGAACGAAAGAACGCGCCGCTGTGCGCCCCGCCGAGATCGTGCGCGAGTACGGTCCCTTCGCCGAGGACGGCAAGGTCCACGGCGTCACCCATGACGGCCGCCACGTGTGGGCCGCCACCGGCGCCACGCTGATCGCCCTCGACCCGGCGAGCGGCGACACCGTGCGCACGCTGGACCACGCGTGCGACGCCGGCACCGCCTTCGACGGCCGGCACTTGTACCAGATCGCCGAGTCCCGCATCGACAAGATCGATCCGTCCACCGGCGCGGTCGTGGCCTCGATCCCCGCGCCCGGCCACGGCGGCGACTCGGGCCTCACGTGGGCCGAGGGCAGCCTGTGGGTGGGCCAGTACCGCGACCGCCGCATCCACCAGATCGACCCTGCCACCGGTGCGGTGCGCCGCACCATCGAGTCCGACCGGTTCGTCACCGGCGTCACCTGGGTCGACGGCGAGCTGTGGCACGGCACGTGGGAGGGCGACGAGAGCGAGCTGCGCCACATCGACCCGGCCGACGGCACCGTGCTCGAGCGGCTGGCGATGCCCCAGGGTGTCGGTGTCAGCGGCCTGGAGTCCGATGGCGCCGGCCTCTTCTACTGCGGCGGCGGGGGCAGCGGCAAGGTCCGCGCCGTGCGCCGTCCCAAGGCCCCCGCGGCCTGAAAGGAACGAACCATGAGCACCACCACCACCATCGATCACCCCGTCGTCGCCCGGGACCGCTGGGTCGACCAGCGCAAGGCGCTGCTGGCCCGCGAGAAGGCGCTGACCCGGATGCGCGACGAGATCGCCCGCGAGCGCCGCGCGCTGCCGTGGGTGCGCCTCGACAAGGCCTATGTCTTCGACACGCCGGACGGGCCGCGTGCGCTGGGCGATCTGTTCGCGGGCCGCCGCCAGCTGCTGGTGCAGCACTTCATGCTCGGTCCCGGCTGGGCCCAGGGCTGCCCCAGCTGCTCGTACATGGCCGACCACGTCGAGGGCATGCTGCCGCACCTCGCGCAGCGCGACACGGCGTTCAGCGCGGTCTCGCGGGCGCCGCTGGCCGAGATCCAGCGTTTCCGCGAGCGCATGGGTTGGCGTTTTCCCTGGGTGTCGTCGGCGGGCAACGACTTCAACTTCGATTTCGCCGTGTCGTTCCGTCCCGAGGACCGCGTGCGCGGCGAGGTCGACTACAACTACCAGCGGCAGGCGTTTCCCCACGAGGAGGCGCCCGGGGTCAGTGCGTTCTGGCGGGACGACACGGGCGACGTGTTCCTCACGTACTCGACGTATGGCCGGGGCGTCGAGGTGATGATGGGCACGTACGACCTGCTGGACCTCACCGCAAAGGGGCGGGACGAGGCGCCGGGGCAGGGCATGGCGTGGGTGCGCCACCACGACCGGTACGCGCACGCGCCCGCGGCAGCGGCGTCGTCGTGCTGCGCTGCACACCGCTGACAGGCGGGGCGCCCTCCGTCAAGTGGGCAGTGTCCCTCCAGCACCAAAGGGCAATTGAGGGCACTTCGGGGCAGTGGCACGATGCTCCACGCGGGTTTCGGGGGGCGCATCTTCGTCCCGCCGGGAACACCGCGCAAACCCTGGAGACTCACATGAAAACATTGCACCCGCTCGCGCCGTTGTTCCTCGCAGTGGCGGCCCTGGTGGCCCAGCCCGTCCTGGCCCAGTCGTCCCCGGCCCCCATCACCGGCGACAAGATGCCGACGTCCGACCAACTGCCACCGAAGCCGGCGAAGGCCGACCGCAAGGCGGAACGCATCAAGGCCCGCGAGGCACGCCGTCCCGAAGCCGAGGCCGCGGCGAAGAACCAGGACTACTCGGGTGGTGTCTACGACCCCGCTGGCAAGCCGAAGCCGAAGCCCAAGGCGAAGGCCGCGTCGGCGCCCTGAGCGTCCGGCCGGGGCGTCACGCCGCCACGGCGCGTCGCCACGCGCCCGGCGTGAACCCGAACTGGCGCGAGAACACCCGCGTCAGGTGGCTCTGGTCGGCGAAGCCGGCCTGGGCCGCCGCCTCCGCGAGGGGCATCCCCCCGCGGATCCACTGCCGGGCCTGTTCGGCCCGGCAGGCCAGCCGCCACGCATGGGGCGGCGCGCCGTACACCTTCTGGAACCGGCGCAGCAGCTGGAACGGACCGAGGCCCGCGAGGGCCGCCAGTTCGGCGAGGGACGGATCCTCCCCGGACACATCCGCCAGCCGCTCGTGCACGCGCCGCATGTCGGCCGAGACCTCCGGCGGCGCCATCGTCATCCCGTGCGGTGCCAGGCCCGCCATCACCTCGGCCAGCGATTCTTCGCACGCGAGGCGGTCCCTCTGTCCTCCGGACCACGCGTCCAGCCGCGCGAACAGGCGTTCGAGCCGGGCGCGCAGCGCGGGGTCGCGGAACACCGGCCGGGTCACGTCACGGTCCGGGCCCGGGCCGTCCCACGCGGCCATCGCCCCGGCATCGAGGTAGACCATGCGCCAGCGGCGCGAGGGCCCGCCGAGGGGCTGGCCGTCGTGCACCTCGCCGGGGTTCGTGGCGATCAGGTCGCCGGCGAACGCGTCGACACGGCCCACGCCGCTCGCCGACCGCTGCGCGCCGGCGTCGAGCAGGCCGAGCCCGTGCGTGGTGTGCCAGTGCCGGCCGAAGTGGCGCCCGCTGTCGATCTCAGTGACGAACACGCCCGGCCACGGCGAACCGAGGACACGGGCGTGATGGAGCGGGGCGGGTGCGGCCATGCACCCATTCTGGCGCAGGCCGGGTCAGCGGCCCAGCTGGAACGTGCGCACCGCCTGGGTCAGCCGCTGGGCCTGCTGCTTGAGGCTCTCGGCCGCGGCCGCGCCTTCCTCCACCAGCGCGGCGTTCTGCTGCGTGGCCTGGTCGATGCGGCTCACGGCCTGGCTCACCTCGCCGAGGCCCGAGTCCTGCTCCGAGGTGGCGGCGTGGATCTCGCCGATCAGCTGCGACACGCGGGCCACCTGCGCGAGGATCTCCTTCATCGTCTCGCCGGTGTCGTTGACGCAACGCACGCCGTGGTCCACCTTGCCGGCCGAATCGGCGATCAGCGTCTTGATCTCCTTCGCCGCCGAGGCGCTGCGCTGCGCGAGGGTGCGCACCTCGGCCGCCACCACCGCGAAGCCGCGGCCGTGTTCGCCGGCGCGTGCGGCTTCCACCGCGGCGTTCAACGCGAGGATGTTGGTCTGGAACGAGATGCCGTCGATCACCGACGTGATCTCGCCGATGCGGGCGCTCGACGCGTGGATGTTGCCCATCGTCGCGATCACCTCGCCCACCATCGCCTCGCCCTTCGTGGCGACCTCGGAGGCCGACGCCGCGAGGTGCGTGGCCTGTTGGGCGGTCTGCGCGGTCTGGCCCACGGTGGCGGCCATCTGGTCCATCGACGAGGCGGTGCGCTGGAGGTTCGCGGCCTGTTCCTCGGTGCGCACGGACAGGTCCTGGTTGCCCTGGGCGATCTCGAGCGTGGCGGTGCCCACCTGGTCGGCCGACTCGCGGATCGCGGAGACGGTGTCGCGCAGGTGGTGCTGCATGGCGGCCAGGCCGTCGATCATCTGGGCGACCTCGTCGGGTTCGCCGCGCACGTGGGCCGGCGCGGTGTGGGACAGGTCACCGCCGGCCACGAGGCGCAGGTGGGTGGCCGCGCTGTGCAGCGGGCGCACGACGGAGGCCGTCGCGACACGCCAGATGGCGAACGCGGCCGCGGCGAAGACGCCGGCGAGTGCGAGCAGCAGCACGAGGCTCGTCTGGAACGCGCGCTGCGTGCTTTCGTTCTTCGCGAGCGCCTGCTTCTCGCGGTAGTCGATGGTCTGCGCCAGCGCCTCCTCGAAGGCGCGGTCGAGCTGCTGCGTGCTGGTCTTGAGCGTGCGCAGGTAGGCCATCGCGTCGTTGGCCTTCAAGGCCTTCACGAGCGGGTCGATGCCCTCGGTGACGTAGGCCTCGTAGTGCTTGGCCGCCGCGTCGGCGAGCGCCTGCTCCGCCGTTCCCTTCTTCAGCGCCTGGTAGTCGGCGAAGGCCTTGCGCGAGAGCAGGACCTTCTCGGCCGCCGTCGACACGGCCTTGTCGGCCTCGGCCATCATGCCGGACGTGGTGTACGTGGACGCCTGCACCAGCCACACCCGCGCCGTGCGCAGGTGGTTGAGCGAGTCCGACATCGACAGCGCGATGCGGATCTCGCCGTTCACGTCGGACAACGCCTGGTTGCTGTCGCCCAGCGCCCAGATGCTCGTGAGCGTACCCGCGCCGAAGAGCAGGGAGAGCAGCAGAACGGCAGCGGCGAGGGCGCGCCGGATCGAGAAGCGGGTCGACATGGGAAACTCCAGGCGGTCCTCTCAGTGGGACCGTTTCCACATTTCGTCACCCGGGTGACAGGACTTGACCGGTACAGACCCTAGTGCGGCACGATTTCTCGGTTATCTGATGAATTTTCCGTCCGGGCCCACGATGGTGATCTCGACGAAGGCACTGCCGTGGTGCTTCTTCGGGCCGTACGACACTTCATAGCCGCCCAGGTCCACCTTGGTCATGCTCTCGAAGCCGCGGATCACCGCGTCGGGCGTGGGCGCCTTGCCCGAGCGCTTGAGGCCCTCGACCAGCACGCGCGCGTTGACGTAGCCCAGCATGGCCTCGTACGTGACCGGCAATTGTTCACGCCGCGCCGCGGTGTTGAAGTCGCGGGTGATGCCGCTCGTCTCGCGCCACGGGTACGGCACGGTCTGCGTGATGGCGAGGCCCCGGGCATCCTCGCCCATGGCCTGCAGCAGCGCGGCCACGTTGGTGATCGACAGCGCGTAGATGGGCACGCCGATCAGCTTGCGGGCGGCCTTCACGAACGCCACCGTCGACGGGCCGAAGGCCATCAGCAGCACGGCCTTCGGGCGGTTGGCCGCGAGCGCCTTGGCGACCTCGGCGGCGTTGGCGCCGGTGGCCTCGAGGGCCTGCTTGCCGACGAGCGTGGCGCCGTGCTCCTGGATGACCTGTTCGGCCACGGGCAGCATCAGCTGGCCGAACGGGTTGTCGAGGTACACCACGCCGAGGTCGGCCTGCTGCACGGCGACGAGGTTGCGCACCATCTGCACCACCTCGTCGCGGAAGCTCGCCGCGGTGGTGAACAGGCAGGGATGCTGCTGCACGCGCAGCGCGGGCGAGCCGGAGTAGATGCCGATCAGCGGCATCTTCCGCTCGGCCAGCAGCGGCAGCGTGGCGCCGATGGCCTGGCTGTTGGCGAGGCCGAACAGCGCGGACACCTTGTGCGTCTCGATCAGGGACTTGACGTTGGCGATGCAGCGCTGCGGGTCGTACTGGTCGTCGAGCTGGATCAGCTTGACCGGGCGGCCGTTGACGCCGCCGGCCCGGTTCACCTCGTCGAGCGCGAGGGCCTGGCCCTTGAGGGACTGGCTCGTGGTGGCCGCCAGGGGCCCGGTCAGGTGGATGCTCTGCCCGATGCGGATCTCGGTGTCCTGGGCGAGGGCCGGGAACCCGGTCGCGGCGCCTGCGGCGGCGGCGAGGGACTGGAGGGCATGGCGTCGGGAGCGGTCGAAGACAGGGGGCATGTACGGCTTCCACTTTTGAACGAGGGTGCATTTTTGCGGCAAGCCGTGTGGCTTGGGCGCCTCATCGCCCCCCTAATTCGAGAAATCCGGCACTGCGTCGCACAGCTGTCACATTTCGAAACGCACGGCCGTGGAAAGAGTTCACGCTCCACGGGCCGCGCGCCGGTTCGTTATCCTTGAGGCCATGTCCACGCCCGAGCCGTCACCCCGTCCCCCGAAGATCCCCGAGTCCGTGCTGGTCGTGATCCACGACACGGCCTGGCGGGTGCTCGTGATGGAGCGGGCGGCGAACGCGGGGTTCTGGCAGAGCGTGACCGGCTCGAAGGACACCCTCGGCGAGGACCCGCGCGACACCGCCGTGCGCGAGGTGGCCGAGGAGACGGGCATCCACATCGGCTCGCCCGCCGTGCCCGACACGAACCTGCGCGACTGGGCGATCCGGAACGTCTACGAGATCTACCCCGTGTGGCGGCACCGGTATGCACCGGGTGTCACGCACAACACCGAACATGTGTTCGGCCTGCGGGTGCCGGAGGGCACGCCCGTCGTGCTCGCGCCGCGCGAACACACCCGCTTCGAATGGCTGCCGTGGCGCGAGGCGGCGGACCGCTGCTTCTCGCCGTCGAACGCCGAGGCCATCCTGCAACTGCCGCGCTTTTTCGACTGAGTCCGCATGAACCCGCTCCGCTTCCCCAAGAGCACCACCCACGCCGCCGACGTGCTGCGGGTCGCGACCTACAACATCCACAAGGGCGTGCGCGGGGTCGGGCCGCAGAAGCGGCTCGAGATCCACAACCTCGTGCTGGGCATCGAGGCGCTCGATGCCGACCTCGTGTGCCTGCAGGAGGTGCGCAACTTCAACCACCGCGAGGCCCGCGCCTTCCCCGACCCGCACCGCGGCTGGCCGAAGGCCTCTCAGGGCGACTACCTCGCCCCGGACGGCTACCAGGTGGCCTACCGCACGAACGCCATCACACCCGAGGGCGAACACGGCAACGCGCTGCTGTCGCGCTGGCCGATGGTGGGCGACCCCGGCCACCACGACGTGTCGGACCATCGCTTCGAGCAGCGCGGCCTGCTGCACGTGCGGCTCGACTGGAACGGCACGCCGGTGCACGCCATCGTGGCCCACCTCGGGCTGATGCACTCGAGCCGCGTGCGCCAGGTCGAGCGCATCGCCGCGTTCATCCAGCAGCACATCCCGAAGGACGAATGCCTGATCGTCGCGGGCGACTTCAACGACTGGGGCGAGCGGCTCGGCGCGCCGATGAAGGCCACGGGGCTGCGGCGCGCGCAGCTCGAAGGCGGGGCGGCGGCACGCACGTTCCCGTCGCGCATGCCCCTCTTCTCGCTCGACCGCATCTACACGCGCGGCCTGCACTGCATCGGCACCCACGTGCCGCGGGGACCGAGCTGGGCGCGCATGTCGGACCACCTGCCGCTGGTGGCGGAACTGGCCCTGGACGCCGGATGAGGTCCGCCGACACGGCCCTCACCCGCGCTGCCGTCCGCGCCCAGTACAGTGGCGGCAACGAGGCCCGGCTGCTGCAGGGCGGCGACGAACTCTTCCCGGCGATGGTGCAGGCCATCGCGTCGGCCCGCCGGGAGATCTGGCTCGCCACCTACATCTACACCGACGAGGGCCTGGTGAAGGAGGTGACGCGGGCGCTGGCCGATGCCGCGCGCCGGGGGGTCAGCGTGCGCGTGCTGCTCGACGGCTTCGGCTGCCGTGTCGACATGCCCGTGCTGCGCGAGGCGCTGGCCACGGCCGGCGTCCACATCGCGGTGTTCCGGCCGCTCGACCGCTGGTGGAGCTGGTTCCAGCCCGGCCAGCTGCGGCGCCTGCACCAGAAGCTGTGTGTGGTCGACGGCAACGTCGCGTTCGTGGGCGGGGTGAACCTGCTCGACGACCGCTACGACCAGGTGCACGGCTGGAGCGATGCGCCGCGCCTCGACTTCGCGGTGCGCGTGAGGGGCCCCATCGTCGCCCCGATCGAGCAGGCCGTGCGGGCGCTGTACCACCGCGCGATGCTCGGCCGCCACTTCGGCCGCGAGCTGGCGACCCTCGCCCGCGGCGCGGAGCCGGTGGCCCGGGCCCGCCGCCTGATGAAGCGGCTGCGCATGGCGCCGCCCGGCACGGGACCCGACGTGGCCGGCCTGCAGCCGGTGCGCGCGGCCTTCGTGCTGCGCGACAACCTGCGCCGCCGCCGTGCCATCGAACGCAGCTACATCGACGCGATCCGCAACGCGCGTGAACGCGTGGACATCGTCTCTCCGTACTTCTACCCGGGCCGCGCCTTCCGCCGCGTGTTGCGCCAGGCCGCGCGCCGCGGCGTGCACGTGCGGCTGCTGCTGCAGGGCAAGGTGGACTACCGCATCGCGGCGCTGGCCGCGCGCGCGCTGTACGACGAGATGCTCGCCGAGGGGGTCCACATCTATGAATACACGCCGGCCTTCCTGCACGCGAAGGTGGCGCTCGTCGACAACGAATGGGCCACGGTGGGCAGCTCCAACATCGACCCGCTTTCGCTGCTGCTGAACCTGGAAGCCAACGTCGTGGTGCGCGACGCGGCGTTCACCCGGTCGCTCGCCGAGGCCTTCGACCGCGCCGTGGCCGCGTCGAGCGCCATCGATCCGTCGAAGCGCGCGTACCCCACCGGTGTGCAGGGCATGCTGCGCCGCCGCTGGGTCGCGTGGTGTGCGCACCTGTACCTGAAGGTGGCGGGCGCCACGGGCCGGTACTGACGAAACCCCTGCGGCCACGCCCCGGCGGGCACTGAGGCATCATCCCGCCGTGCCGCCGCGTGGCGGCCTCGATGACGAAAGACGATGGCGATGGATTCGTTCGACTGTGACCTCTTCGTGGTCGGTGCCGGCAGCGGCGGCGTGCGTGCGGGCCGCATGGCCGCGGCGCGCGGCGCACGCGTGATCGTCGCCGAGGGCGGCGCGCTCGGCGGCACCTGCGTGAACCTCGGCTGCATCCCGAAGAAGCTCTACAGCCATGCGGCGCACTACGGCGAGCTGTTCGAGGAATCGAAGGGCTTCGGCTGGTCGTTCGGCGAGCCGGCCTTCGACTGGGACCGGCTGAAGTCGCGCCGGGCCACCGAGATCGCGCGGCTCAACGGCATCTACGAAGGCCTGCTGCGCAATGCCGGCGTGCAGCTCGTGCGCGGCTGGGCGTCGCTCGTCGACGGCCACACGGTCGAGGTGGCCGGTGCCGACGGCAGCCGCCAGCGCTTCACGGCGCGCCACATCCTGCTCGCCACCGGCGGCCGGCCGCAGGCACCGTCCGGCCCCGGTGCCGAACACGCGCTGACCTCGGATGCGATGTTCGACCTCGACCCGTTCCCGCGCCGGCTGCTGGTGGTGGGCGGCGGCTACATCGCGTGCGAGTTCGCGTCCATCTTCCAGGGCCTGGGCAGCCAGGTCACGCTCGTGCACCGCGGGCCGCGCCTGTTGCGCGGCTTCGACGAGGAAGTGTCGGCCTTCGCGTCCGCCGAGATGCAGAAGAAGGGCCTCACGGTGCGCCTCGACTGCACCATCGCCGACGTGCAGAAGGCCGGGGCCGCGCAGGTGGTGCGCCTGAGCGACGGGTCCACCGTGGAGGTCGACGCCGTGCTGCAGGCCACGGGCCGCCGCGCCTTCACCGACGGCCTGGGCCTGGAGGCCCTCGGCATCACGCCGCACGCCGACGGCACCGTGCCGGTCGACGAACGCTTCCGCACGAAGGTGGCCTCGGTGTTCGCGATCGGCGACCTCGTGGGTCACAAGGCGCTCACGCCGGTGGCGCTGGCCGAGGGCATGGCCGTCGTCGATCACCTGTTCGGCGACGGCAAGCGCCCGCCCATCGACTACGGCGCCGTCGCCACCGCCGTGTTCACCCACCCGAACATCGGCACGGTGGGCATGAGCGAGGAACACGCGCGCAAGACCGTGGGCGAGGTGCGCATCTTCCGCGCCGAGTTCAAGGCCCTGCGCCACACGCTGAGCGAAAGCACCGAACGCACGCTGATGAAGATCGTCGTGGACGCCGCCACCGACCGCGTGCTGGGCATGCACATGGTGGGCGCTGACGCGGGCGAGGTGATCCAGGGCTTCGCCGTGGCGGTGCAGGCCGGGCTGACCAAGGCCCAGATCGACCGCACCATCGGCATCCATCCCACCGTCGCGGAAGAGTTCGTGACGATGCGCGAGCCGGTGCGATGACCCTGTTCCTCGGCATCGACTTCACGAGCCGGCCCACCAGGCGCAAGCCCATCACCGTGGCCTCGGGCCGTGCGGCGTCCGGCGTGGTGAAGCTGGAGCGGCTGGACGCCCACGAGGACTTCGACGGCCTCGCCGCCACGCTGGCCCAGCCGGGCCCGTGGGTCGGCGGCTTCGACTTCCCGTTCGGGCTGCCACGCGAACTGGTCGAGACCCTCGGCTGGCCCGACACCTGGGCCCCGTCGATGGACCGGTTCACCGGCCTCACGCGCGAGCAGGTGCGCGAGACCTTCGCCGCCTTCTGCGATGCCCGCCCCGCGGGCTCGAAGTTCGCGCACCGCGCGACGGACGGCCCGGCCGGTTCGTCGCCGTCGATGAAGTGGGTCAACCCGCCGGTGGCGCTGATGATGCATGCCGGCGTACCGCTGTTGCGGGCCGCGGGCGTGCACCTGCCGGGCCTGCACCCGGGCGACCCCCAGCGCGTCGCGCTGGAAGCGTACCCCGGCCTGCTGGCCCGGGAGCTGATCGGCACCCGCTCGTACAAGAGCGACGAACGCGCGAAGCAGACCCCCGAGCGGCTGATCGCCCGCAAGGACCTGGTCGAGGCGCTGGAGCAGGGGCGCACCCGCCTGGGCGTGCGCGTGCGGATGAGCCACGCGATGCGCGACAGCCTCGTGGCCGATGCCTCGGGCGACCGCCTGGACGCGGTGCTGTGCCTCGTGTTCGCCGCGTGGAGCGCCGGGCAGCCGAATCATGGCCTGCCGTCCGACATGGATCCGCTCGAGGGCTGGATCGTGGGGGCGTGACTGTACGCGAAGCGGCCAGCGAACGAGCGTTCGGTTCCTGGAAAACCGGCACAGTTCCACGGACAAGCACGCCCCTGTCACGCACATCCGGGGGGTGTCGTCCTAAGATGACCGGCACGCGGGCCGTCATGCCGTGCAGAGCACACGCAAATCCCGCGCACGTCGCCACGGGAGTGCGAAGATGAACAAGCTGCAGATCCTCCATCTGGAGGACGATGCCTTCGATGCCGATCTGGTCCGCCGCGAGGTGGCACGGCTCGGGGTCGAGCCCACCTGGATCGGCGCCACCTCGGCCGATGAATTCCACGACGCCATGGCCCGTGGCGAGTTCGACGCGATCGTGTCGGACAACCGCGTCGAGGGCATCGACGGCCTCCAGGCCATGCAGGTCGCGCGCGCCCGACGGCCCGACGTGCCGTTCATCTTCGTCAGCGGCAACACCGACCCGCACTGGGCCGAACACTGCATCGAGGCCGGCGCCACCGACTACGTGCCGAAGAACCAGCTGTGGCGGCTGCCGAGCGCGCTGCGGCGGCTCAACGAGGCCCGCGAGAGCCAGCGCCTCGCCACGCTCACGGAAGCGCGTGCCGTGCTCGTGGACGCGGTGCGCGACCTGTCGCTCGCCCGCACCGTGGACGACATCATGCGCATCGTGCGGCGCGCGTCGCGTCGCATGATGCGGTCCGACGGCGCCACGTTTGTGCTCCGCGACGGCGAGATGTGCCACTACGCCGACGAGGACGCCATCGCCCCGATGTGGAAGGGCCTGCGGTTCCCGATGTCGGCCTGCATCAGCGGCTGGGCCATGCTGCACGGCGAGCCGGCGGTGATCCCCGACATCTATGCCGACGCACGCATCCCCCACGACGCGTACCGCCCCACCTTCGTCAAGAGCCTCGTGATGGTGCCCATCCGCGCCGAGGCGCCGGTCGGCGCCATCGGCAACTACTGGGCCGAACCGCATGCGGCCACCGCCGACGAAGTCGCGCTGATCCAGGCGCTGGCCGATTCCACGTCGCTTGCGTTCGAGAACGTCGCGCTGATCACGGGCCTGGAGGCACGGGTGCAGGAGCGCACCGCCGAGCTCGAGGCGGTGAACAAGGAGCTGGAGGCGTTCAGCTACTCGGTGTCCCACGACCTGCGGGCGCCCCTTCGCGCGGTGACGGGCTACAGCGACCTGCTGCTCGGAGAGACCTCGCCGCCGCTCGCCGACACGGCCCGGGGCTTCGCCGAGAACATCCAGCGTTCGGCGCGCCGCATGGACACGCTGATCGAGGACATGCTGGCGCTGTCGAAGGTGTCGCGTGCCGATCTCCGGCCCCGGCCCGTGCAGATCGGCAAGATGGCGCGCGACATCGTCACGGGCCTGCAGGCCGCGCAGCCCGACCGGCGCGTGGAGGTCGACATCGACCCCACGCTCACGGCCATCGCCGACGCGGGCCTGCTGCGCATCGCGCTCGAGAACCTGCTCTCCAACGCGTGGAAGTTCACGGGGAAGTGCGCGGACGCGCGCGTGAGCTTCAAGGGCGAGATCGCCGACGACGGCCGCCGGGTCTTCACCGTGAGCGACAACGGCGCGGGCTTCGACATGAAGTACGCGAACCAGCTCTTCGAACCGTTCCGCCGCCTGCACCGCGAGAGCGACTTCCCCGGCACCGGCGTGGGCCTCGCGATCGTGCGGCGGGTCATGCAGAAGCACGGCGGCGAGGTCTGGGTGAAGGCCGCGCGGGGCGAGGGCGCCCGCTTCTCGTTCGTGCTGCCGGGCTGACCTTCGAAAAAAATTTCGCAGCCACGGGAATAAGCCGGGCCGCCCGTCCGTCTGCTCCGGTATCCACCCCCAACCGGAGCTGACGATGACGACCCGATTCCTGACGACCTCCCTGGCCCTCCTCACGCTGTCCGCCGCCGCGATGGCCGCCGATGCCCCCGCGAAGTTCGCGGGTGGCGCGCTGGTCGACGCCAAGGGCATGACGCTCTACACCTTCGACAAGGACACCGCCGGCAGCGGCAAGAGCGCCTGCAACGGCCCCTGCGCCACGCTGTGGCCGCCCGCGATGGCCGGCGCCGCCGACCAGCCCATGGGCGACTTCGGCGTCGTCACGCGCGACGACGGCTCGCGCCAATGGTCCTTCAAGGGCAAGCCCGTCTACACGTACCAGGCCGACAAGAAGGCCGGCGACCGCACGGGTGACAACTTCAAGGACGTGTGGCACATCATCAAGGAATGAACCCCGAAGATCGGCAACTGCTCGACTGGGTGCCGCGCCTGCGGCGGTATGCCCGCGCGCTCGCAGGCAACCGCGAGGACGCCGACGACCTGGTGCAGGACACCCTCGAGCGCGCCTGGTCGCGCGCCGCGCTGTGGCGCGGCGTGGCCGACATGCGGGCGTGGCTCTTCGGGATCATGCACAACCTGCACGTCGACGGCGTGCGGCGCCCGCGCGTGCCCACCATCGGCCTGGGCGACGGCGACGGCGAGGGCGACGCCGACGTGGCCGTACCGCCCGCGCAGGGCGAACGGCTGGCCGTGCTCGACCTGCAGGCCGCGCTCGATCGGTTGCCGCTGGAACAGAAGGAGGTGCTGCTGCTCGTGGCCCTCGAGGACATGGCCTATGCCGAGGTCGCCGAAGCGCTCGGCATCCCCGTGGGCACCGTGATGTCGCGCCTGTCGCGCGGCCGCGAGCGCCTGCGCGCGCTGATGCAGGACGGGCGGCCGGGCCCGGCGCACCTGAAGGTGGTGAAATGACGTACGACTCCCGACCGGTCATGGACGCCGACCTGCACGCGTTCGTCGACGGCCAATTGATGGCGGAGCGCCACCGCGAGGTCGAGGCGCACCTCGCCGCGGACCCCGAGGCCGCCCGCCGCGTGGCCGCCTGGACCGACCAGGCGCGTGGACTCCGTGCCCTGTTCGACCCCGTGCTCGACGAAGCCGTGCCGCGCCGCCTCGTGTCGGCGGCACGTCCCGTGCGTTCGGCCGTGGCCTGGCGCGTGGCCGCCGGCTTCGTGCTCCTGCTGCTGGGCGGTTCCGTCGGCTGGGGGCTGCGGGCGCAGTGGTCGCCCGCGCCGGTGGTCGCCACCACCTTGCCGGCCTTCGCCGAACGGGCCGCGGTCGCCCATGCGGTGTTCGTGCCCGAGCAGCGCCGGCCCGTCGAGGTGGACGCGGCCCACGAGGACCAGCTGGTCACGTGGCTGTCCAAGCGCATGAACGCGCCGATGAAGGCGCCGCACCTGCAATCGCTCGGCTACACGCTCGAGGGCGGGCGGCTGCTGCCGGGCGGGCAGGGGCCGGTGGCCCAGTTCATGTACCGCCGCGACGAGGCGCAAGGCCCCGGCGCGCGGCTCACCCTGTACGTCACGCGGGAGACCGGAGGCGAATCCACCGCGTTCCGCTTCGGGCGCCAGGGGGACGTCAACGTCTTCTACTGGGTCGAGGGACCGTTCGGCTACGCGATCTCGGCCGAGGCGGGCAAGGACGAGCTGGCGCGCGTGTCGGAGGCGGTGTACCGGCAGGTGGAACGGGGGCCCTAGCAGGCTTCGGCAGGCACCTCGTTTGCCAGGAAAGGGTGTCGAGTTTCGGAGAAGTTGCGCCGATGCCCCTCGTGACCACCTTGCTGGCCGCCGCCTCCGTGGGGGCCCTCCCCAATGCCTGTGCCTGGGACGATCCCGGGCGAGACCCCTACCTCGGCGAAGTGCCCGCCGCCATCGACGTCTACGACGACATCCCGAAGCCGGTGCGCGCCCGGCTGAAGGAACGCATGGCGCGCCATGCGTACGACGACTTCGTCGAGATCACCCGCGACACCATCGCGGGCACGCAGGACTACGAGCCGCAGATCACCAGCATGCACTTCGGGTCGAAGGGCCTGCGGTGCGTGACCACCACGCGCGACGGCTGGCGGCCCGAGCACCGCGAACACGGGCTCGTCTACTGCGAGGACGGACATTGCATCCTCGTGCCCACGGTTTGCCGCAACGTCAGCCGCATCGTGCGGCGGCCGGCCCCGCCGCCGCCGGTGGGGGAACTGGAGTTCGACCCGCCGGGCGCGGGGCCGATGGAGACGCCGGGCGAAGGTGTGGCCGCGTGGCCGGGGATGCTGTCCCCGGGCCCGGGTGACGGCGGTGCCGGCCCCGACGCCGACGACGGTGGCGGGCGAGGGGGCGGGCGCACCGAGCCGTGGTCGCCGTGGCCGGGCGGCGGTGGGGGCGGGATCGGCGGCGTGGCCCCGATCGAGCCGTCGCCGCCCGTCGCGCCGGCCCCGCCACCGGTCGCCGCGCCGGTGTCCGAGCCCGGCATGGGCCTGCTGGCCGCGGCGGGTGTGGCGCTCGTCTTCTGGCGTCGCCGAAGACCGTGAGGCAGCGGCCGGTCTGCGATGATCCGGTCTTCATGCACACGCTGTACTTGATCCTGCTCGCCGCCGGCCTGCTCACGTTGATGAGCCTGGTCGCCGGCGTGATGTCCGCCCGGCTCGGGCTGTCGTTCCTGCTCGTGTTCCTCGTGGCCGGCATGCTGGTCGGCGTGGACGGCCCCGGCGGCGTGCGCTTCTACGACACGCAGCTCACCGCGTGGGTCGGCAATGCGGCGCTCGCGATCATCCTGCTCGAAGGGGGGCTGAGCACCCGCATGGCCACGTTCCGCGCGGGGCTCAGGCCGGCCCTCGGCCTCGCCACGGTCGGCGTCGCCATCACCGCGGCCCTCGTCGGTGCGGCCGCGATGGCGGCGATGGACGTCGACTGGCGCTACGGCCTGCTCCTGGGCGCCATCGTGTCGTCCACCGATGCGGCGGCGGTGTTTTCCGTGTTGCGGCACGCGGGCGTGCAACTCGACGCGCGGGTGTCTTCCACGCTCGAGGTCGAGTCCGGACTCAACGACCCGATGGCGGTGTTCCTGACCCTCGCGCTGATCGACACGATCCGCGCGGACGCGGGCTGGGTCGAGGCGCTGTGGCTGCTCGCGCGCCAGGCCGGCTTCGGCATGCTCGTGGGCCTGCTCGCCGGCTGGGCGATGGCGTGGCTGCTGCGTGCGATGCATGCGCGGGCGCCGAACCAGGGCGGGCTGATGGCGCTGATGCTGCTGTCCGCGGGCTTCGTGGTGTTCGCGTCGGCGGGCCTCGTCGAGGGCTCGGGCTTCCTCGCCGTGTACCTGTTCGGCGTGCGGGTGAGGGCGCTCGCCGACGAGGCCTCGCGCGGCGCGGCCGTCGCGCTCGACGGGTATGCGTGGGCCGCACAGGCCGGGCTGTTCCTGCTGCTGGGCCTGCTCGTGTCGCCGCACCAGATGGTGGAGGACGCCGGCCGGACGCTGGCGGTGGCCGCCACGCTGATCTTCGTCGCGCGGCCGGCGGCCGTCGCGCTGTGCCTCGCGCCGATGCGCTTTTCGGCGCGCGAGATTCTCTTCATCGGCTGGGTGGGCTTGCGAGGCGCGGTGCCGATCGTGCTCGCGCTGTTCCCGCTGATGGCCCAGGTCGCCGGGAGCTACCGCTTCTTCAACGTCGCGTTCGCCGTGGTGCTGCTGTCGCTCATGCTGCAGGGCACGTTCCTGTCCGTGGTGGCGCGCCGGCTCCGTGTGGTGATCGAACCGAATGCTCCCGTCGGAGACCCGGTCAAGCTGCAGGGCCACCTCGTGCTCGACGGCACGCTGCCGCTCGCCGACGTGTGCCACTTCTTCCAGGTGCCGCTGCCCGCGCAGCCGGCGGCCTCGCTGTCCGAGTGGCTCGGCGAGGCGCTGATCGCCGGGGCCGACCAGCTCGTGTGGCACGGCGTGGTGTTCGAGGTGCAGCAGCGTGACGAGACGGGCATCGCCCGGGTGCGGGTGACGATGGAGCGGCGTCCCGGATGACGATGAGAAGGCTGTTCGCGGGGCTGGTGCTGGTGATCGCGTCCGGCGCCCACGCGATGACCGGGGTGGTGACCCACGTGACCGACGGCGACACGGTGTGGGTGCGCGAGGACGGCCGCAAGCCCGTGTCCGTGCGGCTGCACGGCATCGACGCGCCCGAGCGCTGCCAGGACGGCGGCGAGGAGGCCACGGAGGCCCTGGCCGCACGCGTGCTGAAACGGCAGGTGCACGTCGACACCCACGCCGTCGACGGCTACGGTCGCCTCGTCGGCACCGTCACGCTCGGCGGCGAGGACATCAGTGAGTGGCTCGTGACGCAGGGGCATGCCTGGAGCCCGGGGTACCGCAACGTGCCCGGGCCGTACGCGGATGCGGAGCGTCTCGCGCGGGCGCGGCATCGCGGGCTGTTCGCGCGTCCGGCCATGGAACCGAAGCTGTTCCGCAAGTCCCATGGGCCCTGTCCGAGGCCTGCCGGACGCACCCGTCCCGCCGCGGCACGGTGACGTTCGTATCGAGGTGCAACGAGAACGCATGACTTTGGTCGCATCGGGCCGCATTCCCCCCTGATGGGCGGGGTGGCAGGCCGCGGGACGACAGCACAATGCGGGCTCATCGCGACCACGTGACCTTCCGCCCGATGCCGTTCCGCCGAGACCTCCCCCGCGCTCCCCGCCGTTCCGCCCTGCACCGCATGGTCGAATGGGCCGGCGTCGCCGCGCTGGCCGGCGTGCTCGGCGGCTGCGGGCCGGCGGTGTCCAACGACGGCGGGAATTCCAGCATGATCTTCGGTCTCTTCAAGAGCAAGTACGGCACCACGGTGCGCCCCGAACTGGGCGGCGCGCTCAAGCGCGAGACGGCCTTCCCCGCGTTGCCGCAGCCGCCCGCGCCGTCCTACCCCACGCTGCGCAACGTCAGCGCCGACGCGCCGCCGCCGGCGGGCGTGCTCGCCACCGAGCGCAAGCCGCAGCCGCCGGCCGAGGCCTTCATCGTCGATGCGGCCGCGGGCCAGCCCGCCGTCGCCCTCGTCAACACCTACGGCGCCAGGCAGTCCACCGGCTTCTGGGAGATCCAGCCGGGAACGCCCGCCCGCTTCGGCAAGGCCCGCACCAGCACCATCGACCCCGCCCAGTCGAAGTGGATCATGTGGTCGTCGGAAGGTGTGCTGGCGCTGCCCGCCAACCGCATCCTGTTCCACCTCAAGTACCACGACCCGCGTCCCATCGACGCGCTGTTCGTCTACGACATCGTGGCCGACCGCGTGCGCCGCTTCGCCGACGCCACGCCCGACTGGGCGCGCGGCCTGCCGCTGCAGTACCTGGCGAGCCTGCAGGTGCGTCCCGACACCGTGCTCGTGCGCTACGGGTCCGACAAGGAACGCATCGGCCCGCAGCGCTACGTGAACCACTTCGACCACCTCGTGCTCTTCTCGCCGCGTCATCCGGACGGCCTGGAGATCGCCACCGTCGGCCTCGACGACGGCAGCGTGCGCCGCTGGGGCGTGGTGGGCAGCCGCCTGTGGCTCGAGACCACCGACGACCGGGCGAACCCGCCACGCTCGAACGTCTGGTCGCTCGACCTCACCCCCGTTCTTTGATCCACCCCAGGGAGACCGCGGGCCACCGCGGCGTCATCACACCATGTCGAACCACGAATTCCTCTCGCCGCAGGAGGCGACCTTCATCGCCCACAACGCGTACTTCACGCTGCAGGACTGGATCACGGGCGTGCCCCAGATCGGCATGGAGACCCGCGCCAACGTGAAGAAGATGGTGACGGGCGACGGCCTCGGCGCGGGGGTCCTGACGAAGCACCACGCCAACACGTCGCTGGCGTCCACGCCGCTCGCGGGCGCACGGCTCGACCGCGTGTTCGCGGGCTCCACCGCGGGGGTGTCCACCGGCTTCGGCTACGTGCTGAGCTTCAACCGCGCCGGCCGCCGCCAGGTCGTGATCGCCACGCGCGGCACCCGCGCCGAACACTCGAAGGCCGACATCTTCACCGACCTGCGCGCATCGATGGTGGGGCTGCCGGGCTTCGGTCCGGTGCACCAGGGCTTCCGCAACACCTTCGACAGCGTGAAGATCGGCCTCGCCCGCGACATCAACCGCATCATGGACGCCGACGTCGTGCACTGCGTCGGGCACAGCCTGGGCGGTGCGGTGGCCACGCTCGTGGCGGCGCACTTCTCGAGTCGCGGCAAGGACGTCAAGCTCTACACGTTCGGTTCGCCGCGCGTGGGGGCGATGGGCGCGCAGCACGCCATCGAGGCGTCGATCGGCAAGAGCAACATCTTCCGCGTCGCCCACGACCTCGACCCGGTGACCATGGTGGGCCCGTACCCGTACGGCCATGTCAACGGCGATCCGGCGGACGAGAACAACATGACGCTCGTGTCGCCCACCGGCAAGCTGCTGAGTGTCGCGAACCACGACATGCTCGAGTACGTCGCCAGCATCGGCAGCGCCGGCATCTCGTGGGACACCGTGCGCCTGCGCGCGATGGCCGTCGACCACGACAACGCGGTGCTCGCACGCTGGCTGCTGCGCAGCTCCGACAACCCGGGCTGGATGACGCAGCGCGCCGCGCAGGGCCTCAGCTACCTGATGAAGGCGTTCAGCCACCTGCTGAAGCAGGCCGGCTTCGCCGCGATCTCGGGGCTCACCGCCATCGACCTCTTCTGCGTGTCGCTGGCCCGCGACCTGACCCGCCTGGCGGAGCAGAGCGCGGAGTTCATGCAGTGGATCCGCCATGCGGCCGGGTGGGCGCGCATCGTCATCTCGGGGGCGGCGCAGATCACCGCGAAGGTGGTCCGCGGCATCCTCAGCGCGATGATGAGCGTGCTGACGCCCATCGCCACGCAGGCGCTCATCAACGTCGCCGGGCGCGGCATGCCGCTGCCGCTGATGATCGGCGGCGCGGCGGCCCTCGCCGGTTCGGTGATCTGACCATGGACCGTTCCTCGTTCGAGTTCCTGTACCTGCACGCCCACGCGATCGCCGACCTGTCGTTCCTGCGGGGCATGGCCGCCGCGCTCGCGTCGCCCGTCCCCGACCTTTCGCCCGAACAGTTCGCGGCCAATGCCGCCGCGGCCGAGCAGGCGATGAACGTCACCGAGGCCGAGTTCGACTGGTCCGCGTTCGACGGGGTGCCGGGCTTCGACGCCACGGCCGGCACGGGCCTCGACACGGGCGACGCGGTGACGGCCGACGTGGGCCCCACGTTCGGCGAAGCGCTGGAGCAGGCCGGGGCCACGCTGGACGGCGACGGGCCGCCCGAACTCGCACCGTACCTCGTGCACCTGCATGCCGCGCGCGAACTGCTGCAGCCGCGCATCGGCGTGTGCCACGACATGGCGGGCCCCGAACTCGACGCGGTGCTGCTCGACCTGCCGCCCGACCTCGCGCCGTTGAACCGTGCGCTGTCCGCGGCCGAATTCCTGCCGTGGCTGGAAGCCTACGAGCAGCAGCACGATGGGGTGTCGACCGTCGTGGCGATGGTGCGCGAGCTGGACTCGGTGTAACCGTGGTGTCGGCATTGCATCGGACACTCATGGCCACGGCCCTGTGGGCCATGGCATTCGGCGCCGTCGCTGCGCCGCGCGCGGCCGTGGTGCTGCAGCCGGCACCGCCCACCCGCGTGACCGCAGCGCAGCTCGCCTCGCTGTGCGCGGCGTTGTCCACGCCGTGCGAGCCGGAGGAAACGAAGGCCTACGTGGCGCGCGGGCAGGGCGACGGCCCGATGTGGCTGATCGACGCCTCGCGCCCGATGCTGGTGGTGCTCGACCCGGCCGACCCGCTGCGAGGCAACCGCGCCACCGTGTGGGACTTCTCGGAGCAGCCCCACACGCAAGAGCCGCGCGCCGATGGCGGCAAGCCCCCACCGCTCGAGATCCATCCGGCGCTGTACCCCGTGGGCGAGCGCGGCTTCGCGATCGCCCTGGTGAGCGAGGTCCGCGAGATGTACTCCGGCGGCGGCGCATCGTTCCGCACCGCCGACTTCGTCGTGCTCGACGCCGCGCGCACGGTCGCCTACGGCGCCGTGCCGTTCTCGTGCAGCAAGATGGTCCGCGCATGTTTCAACGAACGCGACTACGCACGAGGCCACTGCCACGACGAGTCCGCTGGCGGCCTGACCATCCGCTACCCCGACGGCGAAGGCCGCTGGACCTTCCAGTGGCGCGAGACCGAATGGCCGGCGTTCAAGCCGAAGTCGCGCGAGACCACCGAGCGCACCACGTTCCAGATCGCGCCCCGCAATGCCGAACGGCCGGCGTCGGTGGGGTTCTGCGGCGGGCCGATGTGAGCTGTGGGGTGTCTCGCCGGTGAACCGTGCGATCTGGCTCGGCCGGGGTCGACGCGACTCGATCAGCGCTCGCAGGTGAACTGGGCGACGAGACCCACACCCTGGTCACCCCGGTGAACGCCGGGGCCCACGGTCACGCGCATCGACCGCAGTGGATCCCGGTGAGTTCAACCGGTCAATGCAACAGTACCTACCTGTTGCAAAGGATCGGTATGAAAAGAGGGAAGAAGTTGTGGACGTGCCGGGAGCGAGCCCAAATGTGGGCCGCCTGGCGCCGCGGCGAG
>Ga0102591_1000138_pt1 | contig 172876 bp, 151 predicted proteins | sample AraplaCol_mCL_r2_2_FD_76860 | JGI IMG/M metagenome (GOLD analysis project Ga0102591, IMG submission 76860) | Arabidopsis root microbial communities from North Carolina, USA - plate scrape MF_Col_mCL_r2 (SPADES assembly) (version 2) | ecosystem: Host-associated > Plants > Roots > Endosphere... | reverse complement strand
CCGACGAGGTGCCGGAGGCAAAATCGTTCATCTCCGCAAGCGCCACCGTATAACCACGACCCACGGCATCGCGCGCTATCCCGCAGCCGTTGATCCCGCCACCAATGACGAAAATATCGTGGATTCGATCGCTCACACCCAATCTCCAAACCGTCGCCCAATCAGGGCACTCTCGCGTTCCGGTACCGGGGAGGCACCGGGCGTTTTCATACCGCCCCGAAGCCTCAAGCAATCGCAATTCCGCCGCTGCCGCAGCAGCGGTTCATTACTCTGTCAGACCGACTATCGTGCACGTTACCGCGCGCAAACTACGACGCGATTGAGACAATGATGTAACGGTCGAGATCCCGCCGCGCGCGCTTCGATCCGGGCAAGATCAGTCCCACTTCGGACCCCAGTCCGGGTCGACGACGCGGTGATTGCGGTCGATCGTCTCGATGCGGGCGATTTCCTCGGAAGAGAGCTTGATCGAACTTGCCTTGAAGTTCGAGCGAATGCGCTCGGGCCGACCCGATGTCGGGATGGTGCAATAGCCCTTGGCAAGTTCGAAGGCGATCGCCACCTGTTCCGGTGTGGCATCATATTGTTCACCGATTGCGCGCAGCACCGGTTCGTCGGACAGAAGGCCACGGGCGATCGGCAGATAGCAGGTGACGAGGATTTCCTTTTCCCGGCAATAGTGTGCGAGCTTCTTGTTCTGCAGGATCGGGTTGAGCTCGAACTGGTTGTTGGCGACCTTTCCCTTGCCGAGCAGGGCTTCGGTTTCTTCGAGAAGGCCGATCGTGAAATTCGAGACGCCGATCAGCTTCGTCAGGCCGCCGGCCTGCGCCTCGGCGATCTGGGTTATGTAGACCTCGAGCGGAATGCGGCCGTTAGGCGATGGCCAGTGGATCAGCGTCAGGTCCACCTGATCGACCTTCAGCGCTTCAAGGCTCTTTTCCAGCGACGGGACGAGCGCCCCGGGGCCGAAATTATCGGTCGAAATCTTCGTCGTCAAGAAGACCTCGTCTCGATCAAGGCTCGAATGGCGCAGCGCTTCGCCGACTTCGAATTCGGTGTCATAGGTCTGCGCGGTATCGAGGTGCCGGTAGCCGGTTTCGAGCGCGCACAGGATTGCATCGATACCCTCCTTGCCGTTGCGCCCAAACGTGCCAAATCCCATCAACGGAATAACATCATGTTTTTGCAAATCTATTTCCTCCAATTCGCCTCACTCCTCCAGTGGGCTCACGAAGCTTTGCAATAGCCCGGGGCTGTGTCCAGCGAAAAACACTGATGGATTTCGGGCAAGTCCTGATGATCGTTTGGAGACAATGCGAGCGTGAATTCGGACCTGATGGCAGCCGGCCGGAACCGGCTACCAGATCATCCTCACGGTTTCAGATCCCGGAAAGCTGAGCGCTCCTAGAATGCCTGGGCAACACGGCGCAGTGGCGTCACGCTCTCGGCAGCGGCCTCGACGAAATCGAGACCGATGTCGAGAACCGGGGCGCTGTGCGTCAGCCAGCCGACCGAGATCAGGTCGACGCCAGAGGCGGCAATGGCCGGTGCCGTTGCCGGTGTGACGCGGCCGGAGGCCTCGGCGATCGCCCGACCGGCGACGATCCTGACGGCCTCGCGCAGCTGATCAGGCGTCATATTGTCGAGGAGGACGGCATCGACCCCCTGGCCCATTGCCTCGTGCAACTGCTCGAGCGTATCGACCTCCACTTCGATCTTGACCATATGGCCGACGCCGGCCTTGGCGCGGCGGATGGCTTCCGAAACGCTGCCGGCAATGGCGACGTGATTGTCCTTGATCAGCACGGCGTCGTGGAGCGCAAAGCGGTGGTTCATACCGCCGCCGGCCCGCACGGCATATTTTTCGAGCGCTCTCAGACCTGGTGTCGTCTTGCGGGTGCAGACGACCGAGGCTTTCGTGTCGCGGATCGCTGTGACGATGCTGGCCGTCACAGAGGCGATGCCCGACAGATGGCCGAGGAAATTCAGGGCAGTGCGTTCGCCCGTCAAAAGGCCGCGCGACGGCCCTTCAATGGTGGCAATCACGCTGCCCGGTTCCACGGCCGCACCATCGGGCAGATGCCGGCGAAGCATAATGGCGGGATCAACGAGCTGGAAGGCAAGCTCTGCGGCATCGAGACCGGCGACCACACCCGGCTGGCGGGCGGCCATGACGACTGTCGAGCGATGATCCCAGGGGATGACGGCCGCAGAGGTGATATCGCCGGCAAGGCCGAGGTCTTCTGCGAGGGCTGCGCGCACCAGCGGCTCGACAATGACGCGCGGAAGGGAAGCGAGGTTCATCTCAGGCACTCCTTGCAAGGGGATGGGAGGCGGTCGCCCGGGCAATTTCCAGGGCATCGGCAAGTGTCAACTTGTGCCGCGCGGCTTCCGCCCGTTTCAGCGGGAAATCCGTGCGGGCATGCGCCCCGCGCGATTCCGCCCGAAGGCTGGCGAAGACGGCAATCAGCAGCGCGACGACCGCCGGATCCGAGGCCGGCCCGTCGTTTTCTGCGAGCGGCAGCAGGCTTGCGACGGCGCCATGGATGGCGCCCGCATTGCGCAGTACGCCGAGATGGCGTGAGACGATTGGCCTGACAAGCGAAGGGTCGGTTGCCGCAGGCAGCATCCCTGCAATCTCGGCTGTCGAGGATTTTGCAACCGGGGTCGCAAGAATGTCGCGCGCTGCCCGCATGCCCATAACCGCTGCTTCCAGCAGGGAATTGCTGGCGAGCCGGTTTGCCCCGTGCAGGCCGGTGGAGGCGGCTTCGCCCACAACCCAGAGCCCGGCGACTGAGCTGCGACCGACGGCATCGGTTGCTACTCCGCCCATGTGATAATGGACGGCAGGCCGCACCGGGATCGGCTGGGACGCGGCATCGATGCCAGCCTCCCGGCAGAGTGCCTCGATAACCGGAAAACGCGTGGCGAAACGATCGCCAAGGGCTCTACGCGCGTCGAGAAACACTTTGCCGCCACGGGCGAGTTCGGCACTGATGGCGCGGGCCACGACATCGCGCGGTGCAAGTTCCGCGCCGGCAATGCCGGCCATGAAGCGTTCGCCATGCTCATTGACGAGTACCGCACCTTCGCCGCGGACTGCTTCGCTGACGAGCGCCAGCGGCCGGCGACGGGAATCGAGCGCCGTCGGATGGAATTGCACGAACTCCATGTCGGCAAGCTCAGCCCCGGCGCGTGCTGCAAGCATGATGCCCTGCCCGAAATTGCCGATCGGATTGGTTGTCGCTTTATAGAGACCGCCAATGCCGCCGGTGGCGAGTACGATGCGCCGTGTCGGCAGGATAGTGGCGCCATTTTCGCCGACGCAAAGGAGGCCGATGACGCCGTCCTCATCCGTCAGGATACGTCGCGCCTCCAACCCTTCGAGCACTGTGATGGAGGGTGTGGAGATGACGGCTTCGACCAGCGCACGAACAATCGCCGCACCCGAGCCGTCACCTTGCGCATGCACGATGCGGCGGCGGCTATGGGCAGCCTCCAGCCCGAGCGAAAAGCTGCCATCTCCCGCCTTGTCAAAACGGACCCCCGCCCGTTCCAGTGCGGTGATCGCAGCCGGCGCCTCAGCGACGATGCCGGCAACAATGGTGGGGTCGCAGAGCCCGTCACCGGCAGCAAGCGTATCGGCCAGATGCAGTTCGGCATTGTCATCGGCGCCGAGCGCGGCGGCTATGCCGCCCTGGGCCCAGGCGCTCGACGTTTCAGCGCCGAGAGCAGCGCGAGTGACAATGACAACGGGCTCGGGCGCAAGCGTCAGCGCCGTCATCAGTCCGGCAAGGCCGCTGCCGACGATGACGGGGCGGCCTGCAAGTTGGTCGGCAATATCGCTCATATCGACAGCATCCTCTCGACAGCGCGGCGAGCTGCGACGGCAATCGCCGGATCGACCGTCACTTCGTGGCGGTTCTCTTCGAGAGCCGCGCGAATGTTGGAAAGCGTGATGCGCTTCATATGCGGGCAGAGATTGCAGGGCCGGATGAACTCGACATCAGGGTGATGCACGGCGACATTGTCGCTCATCGAGCATTCGGTCAGCAGCACGACGCGGGCGGGCTTCTTCTGGCCGACATAATCGGACATGACAGCGGTAGAACCGGCAAAATCGGCCTCGGCAACGACATCAGGCGGGCATTCGGGATGGGCAAGCACCGTCACGCCAGGGTGGTTTTCGCGAAGCTGGCGCACATCGTCGGCGGTGAAGAGCTCATGCACTTCGCAATGCCCGTGCCAGGCGATGATCTCGACATCGGTTTCCCTGGCGACATTGCGGGCAAGATATTCATCCGGGATCATCAGCACGCGCGGTACGCCAAGGGATTCGACTACCTGCTTGGCATTGCCCGAGGTGCAGCAGATATCCGAGGCGGCTTTGACTGCGGCCGAGGTGTTGACATAGGTAATGACAGGCACGCCCGGATGGGCCTGGCGCAACAGCGCGATATCCTCGGGCGTGATCGAATCCGCCAGCGAACAGCCGGCGCCGAGATCGGGGATCAGCACCGTCTTTTCCGGGTTCAGAAGCTTTGCCGTCTCGGCCATGAAATGCACGCCGGCAAGCACGATCACGTCGGCATCCACCTCGATCGCCTTGCGCGCCAGGGCCAGACTGTCGCCGACAATATCGGCCACGCCATGGAAGATTTCCGGCGTCTGGTAGTTATGCGCGAGGATAACGGCATTGCGCCTGCGCTTCAGTTCCAGGATCGCGTCGACATCGTCCTGGAACATCATCCATTCGGCTTTGGGAATGACGCGGCTGACGCGATCATAGAGGGAAGACGCGGATACAAGATGGTTCATGGCCGGCTCCATTAATTATGCTCGATTTGAGCATATCATGCGCAAAGAGATATTCTCACCGTGAGCATATGTCAATTGCGGGAGAGCGGTAATTTCGTTCCGGCGAGCGCGCGCTCTTCGAGAATGGTCTGGCGGAAGCGGAAAAGCTTGGCCGGCCGGCCGCCGGTTTCGCTTGTCGCCCCGCCGGTTTCCTCCACCAGTTCCTGCTGTTCGATCAGGCGGCGGAAGTTCTGCTTGTGCAGGGTGAGCCCGGCCAAGGCCTCGACGGCGCGCTGCAATTGCAGAAGCGTGAAGTTTTCGGGCATGAGTTCGAAGACGACGGGGCGGTATTTGATCTTGGCGCGAAGTCTTGCAATGCCGGTCGCCAGAATCCGGCGATGATCGGCAAACATCGGCCGGCCGAGATTGTCGTCCTTGCTGGCGCCGGCTTCTGCGACGAGTCCGGCCTCATAGAGCAGTTCATACCGCTGCAGCGTCAGATCCTCGTTCCAGCCGCCGCCGTCGAGCCCGAACGTAAAGTCGGCGCGGCGATGCCGATATTCACGCCGGACAGGATCGGCATCGGCCCAGAGACGCAGGCGCGCGATCAGTTCACCGAGGATGACGGGGCGCCCGTCGCGATGGTCCTCCCAGGGGAAATATTCATACCAGCCATGCCAGCCCGGCCGCCCGGCCCCCGACTGCTCATTGACGAGGCCAAGATAGCTGATCGATATGGTGCGACCGCCCTGGATATCATTGTTCCGGTCACGATCGGCAAAGGTGTAAAGCTGCTCGAGGAAGCCGACGGGATGGGCGGTCTGCTCCTGGATCCATTCACGCAGGCCCGATTGTAGCGTGCGATGGCCCATTTCAAAAGGCCCCGACGGCAGCGCATCGCCACTTTGGATCGTCATGACGCGCGGCTCATCCCCCGTCACCGCGACGAGAACCGCGATCAGTTCCGCATGTGCAAAGCCTATCGTCACCAGCGCCTGAGAATCTGTTTCTGATAGATCTATTCTCTGACATAGGGCGCAAACGATGCCAATGATGGGCCTACACCCTCCCCAGCAAAGAAACGTGCGTCGAATTGAGAGTTACCAAATTTTGGTATATATTGGTACCAACTCAGGAGGCTCTCATGTCGAAGAACACGTCCATCGCCTTGGGCGATCATTTTGCTGGCTTCGTCGAACGGCAGGTCGTCGAAGGCCGATACGGTTCGGCAAGCGAAGTCATCCGGGCAGGCCTGCGGCTTCTGGAAGAGCATGAGGCGAAAGTAAAAGCGCTGCGCGATGCGATCGGCGCCGGCATCGATAGCGGCGAGGCCGAAGATTTCGATTTCGATAGATTCCTTGACGGTAAGCGCCGGACCCGGACGAAATGAAAGGCTACCTCCTTTCCAGGGCCGCCGTCGCAGATCTCGACATGATTTGGGATTACACCTTCGAAAACTGGGGTCAGGAGCAGGCGGATCGCTATATCGACGATATCCGCAAGGCCTGTGAAGCGCTGGGGATAGGCGCGCGGAGCGGAAGGCCCGTCGATGATATCTGGCCGGGTATCTTCAAGCTCGCCGTAAACGCGCACTTCCTGTTCTATCGCAGGCTCGAGGGTGGCCGGACAGGTATCGTCCGTATCCTGCACAAGCGCATGGATGTGGAAGCACGGCTTCGCGATACGCCTCTGAATTGAAAGCGGGCGCTAGCCCTCCGCCTCCAGCCGATGCAGGAAATTGCGCAACTCGGCTTCGTCGATGTCGACAAGATGGCGCTTTTCCGGATAGGCGCCGGAGCGGACATCCTCGGCAAATTCGTTGAAGGCGGCGATGCGTTCGCGTTGCAACCGGTCATGTTCGGCTGCGAAGTTGCGATAGACCTTGGCGTGGCGCGGCGTGTGGTCTCTGGTCGTGCCGAGCACATCATCTGCAAAGAGATATTGCGCGTCGCAGCCGCGCCCGGCGCCCATGGAGATCATTAGCATCGAGGTGCGGTTGGAAATCGCCGCCGCGACATCGCCGGGGACGACCTCGATCTCGGCTGCGAAGGCGCCGGCATCCTGAAGCGCCTTCGTCTGGCGCCAGACATCGAGAGCGCTGGCAGCCGTCTTGCCCACGGCGCGAAAACCGCCGGTCCAGGTCGCCTTTGAGGGGATGAGGCCGACATGGCCGCAGACGGGAATGCCTTCATCGCGCATACGGCGGATGGTCTGCAGGCTGGCGGCGCAATAGACGGCATCGCCGCCTGCCTTCAGCGCCTTGAAGGCCTCGCGCATATATTCTTCAGCCGAGACATGATCGCCATATTCCAGCCCGGGAACGGCAAAGGGCGTCGGTGCCGCCTCGCGAAAGACCGACCCGAGCAGGGACGGTTGCACAGAGACCATGTCGATGCCGGCTTTTTCCGCCGCTTCTGCCTCCTCAAGCGTGGTGACGCGCAGCATTGTGAGCTGGCGTTTTCCCTTGAGCGCCAGGAGGTCGGCGACCGTGGCGCGATTATGTTTCTTCATCGCATTATCCTTTGAAAACTATCAGGCGGCGAGCAGCGACTTCAGCTTGACATTGGTGGCGGTCAGTGCGGCCGGGTCGGGATGCGCGCGTGCGGCAATCAGCATTTCCGCCAGCCGGATGTCGCGGGCGACCGCATTGCCGGGCCCGATGCCGCTTGCGGCAAGGAGCCGACCTTCGGCATCGAGATGGAAGAGGATGAAGGCCCCCTCGCCGAGATCGCGGCGCAGATGCCTGGCCGCGCCATCGGCAAGCCCTGTTATCTGCAGCGTCATCTCATACTGATCCGACCAGAACCACGGCACGGCGGCAACCGATTCATCGGCGCCGAGCATATTGGCGGCGGCAAGCGTGCCCTGCTCCTGCGCATTGCGCCAGGATTCCAGCCGCACGCGCCGGCCGCCATAGAGGGCGAGCGGAAAGGAGCAGCAGTCGCCGGCCGCGAAAATATCAGGGGCGGAGGTACGCAGTCGGTCATCGACTGCGACGCCGTTGTCGATCGCAAGTCCGGCAACCTCGGCAAGCTCGATATTCGGCCTGGCCCCTATACCGACAAGCGCCAGATCGGCTTCGATCGCCTCGTCGTTGGAAAGCCGGATGACGGCTTTGCCGTTCTGCTCCGTCAGGGTTTCGATGGAGACACCGCAGCGCAGATCGACGCCTTCCGCGCGGTGACGCTCGGCAACGAGGTGGGCGATGTCTTCGGGAACGCCGCGCTTCAGCACCCGCTCCAGCCCTTCGACGAGGATGACATCGGCGCCGAGTTGGCGCGCGGTTGCCGCGACCTCCAGGCCGATGAAGCCGCCGCCGATGACTGCAAGCCGTTTGCCAGGCTGCAGCACCGCGCGCAGTGTCACCGCATCATGATGTGTGCGGAGCGACCGGATATAGCTGCTTTCACTGGGCGCATTGGGAAAGGCACGCGCACTGGCGCCTGTCGCAAGCAGCAGCCGGTCATAGGCAAGCAGACTGCTGTCGGACAGGGCGACGGTATGAGCTGCGGCATCGAGACCGGTTGCCGTCACACCGGTCAGGAGGCGAATAGTGCCAGCCTCATAGGTTTCCCGTGCGGCGATGAATTTCGGGTCGACAGTGCCGGCAAGGCCGGCCTTGGAGAGCGGCGGGCGCTCATAGGGCGTGTGCGGCTCGGAACCCACAAGCGTGATGTCGCCGTCAAATCCCTTGTCCCGGAGTGCGAAGGCGGCACGCGCCCCGCATTCCCCTGCGCCAATGATGACGAAATGGGCCATGGCGCACCTCAGATCGCAATGAAGACGGCGCCGTCTTCGATCTTGACGGGATAGGTCTTCAGGTCGACGCAGACAGGAGCCCCCTTGGCCTCGCCCGTCTTGTAGTTGAAACGGCCATTATGCTTGGGACATTCGATGATCTCTTCCATGACGAGGCCGTCGGCGAGATGGACCTGCTCATGGGTGCAGAGCCCGTCGGTGGCAAAGAACTCATCGTCCGGGCTGCGATAGATAGCGAATGTGCGCCCGCCATGGTCGAAGCGCATGACATCCTCCTCGTCGATTTCGTCCTTGCCGCAAACTTCGATCCAGTTACCGCTCATCTCTTTTCCTCCCTCGATCTTGTTCTATTGGGCTGCGGGTGCCAGTTCGGCGTGGAATTCCTCGCGATAGGGCCGCGCCGTTGCCGGCAGTTCCCGCTTGAGAAAATAGTCTTCATTGCGAAGCTGGCGCAGGAAGGCCGGGATCATTTCCCGGTAGCCGGACCAGATCGATGGATTGGGCGCCGGCAGGTCGTGCTTGATCATCGCATGCAGCTTCGGCAGCGCGTGGTAGGGCACCATCGGGAACATGTGGTGTTCCACGTGATAGTTCATGTTCCAGTAGATGAAGCGGCTGATCGGGTTCATATAGACCGTGCGGCTGTTCAGCCGGTGGTCGATGACATTATCGGCAAGCCCGCCATGCTGCAGCAGGCCGGTCAGCACATGATGCCAGGCGCCATAGAGGCGCGGCAGGCCGACCAGCATCAGCGGCAGGATCGAACCCATATAGATGGCGAGCGCGATGGTGACGACGTAGATCGCAAGCCAGATACGGGCAATGCGGATCGCCTTCGGCTGCTCCATCTCGGGAATGAAGGTCTTTTCCGCCGCGCTGATGATGCCGGCCGAATTTCTGATCATGTCGATCACGGCATGCCAGGCATCGAGGACGCCGAAGAAATTGAGAACCAGACGGAAGAGATCCGGCGGGCGCATGACGGCAATCTCGGGGTCGCGGCCGACAATGACGGTGTCGGTGTGGTGGCGGGCATGGCTCCAGCGCCAGGTCACCGAATTGCGCATGATCATGAAGCAGGCGATCTGGTAGACGGCATCGTTCATCCAGCGCGTCTTGAAGGCGGTGCCGTGGCCGCATTCGTGCCAGCGGCTGTCGGAGGCCGAGCCGTAGAGCACGCCATAGGCGAGGAAGAAGGGCACGGCGATCCACGAGCCCCAGAAATAAATGCCAAGAGTGGCAAAGATCGCCATGCTGCAGAGCCAGAGCGCCGTGTCGCGGATCGCCTGATTGTCGGAACGCTGCATCAGCGCCTTCATCTCCTTGCGGGCAACATCGGTATGATACCATTCCGCAGCCGCAAGACCGGTTTCGACCGCCGTCCTGCCGCTCGCCCCCAAGAGGCTGTAATCCCGCTTTGTTGCTTCGCCAGCCATGCTTTCCTCCTCACCAGCTCTTGGTCCGGAGAATAGGTTGACTTCGCAGAGCCCTCAATGCAGGCTTGATATATTCTCTCAAAAGCCATCAGAAGCGGCTTTCATTCATGATTGAAAACTATCAGGACCAACCATGCGTCGCCCGACCATATCAGATCTCGCCCAAGCCTCCGGCGTCAGCGTTGCGACCGTCGATCGCGTTCTGAACGGGCGCCATCGGGTGCGGGAGGAAACAGCGCGGCGGGTCTATGATGCGGCCCAGTCGATCGGCTATCACGCCGTCGGCCTGATCCGGCAGCGCGTCTTCGAGGATCTGCCGCAATATCGGCTGGCCTTCTTGCTGCAAAAGCCGACCCAGCCCTTCTACCAGGCCTTCGCCCGCGAAATCGAAACGGCGGCGCGCAACGTGACCAGCGCGCGCATCCAGACGCAGGTGGAACATCCGTCCGCCGCAACACCTGCCGCCATCATCGAAAAGATCAAGCTGCTCGGCGCGAGGAACCAGGCGGTCGCGCTTGTCGGCCCGGATTATCCGGCTGTCACGGCTGCTGTCGAGGAACTGAAGGGACGCGGTATTCCGGTCTTCTCGCTGCTTTCGGATCTCGCGACCGGCGTCAGGGACGCCTATGTCGGTGTCAACAACCGCAAGGTTGGGCGCACCGCAGCCTGGATGATCGCCAAGGCGGCCCGCCGGCCGGGCAAGGTGGCCTGCTTTGTCGGCAGCCATCGTTTTCATGGTCACGAGTTGCGCGAGATGGGATTCCGCTCCTATTTCCGCGAGGAAGCGCCTGACTTCGAAGTGGTCGAAACGCTGATCAATCTCGAAACGCCTGAGATCACCCATGAGGCGACGCTGACCCTTTTGCAGAAACACCCCGATCTCGTCGGCCTCTATGTCTGCGGTGGTGGCATGGAGGGGGCGATTTCGGCATTTCGCGAAGAGGGGATCGGCGGCCGCACCGTGCTTATCGTCAACGAGCTGACGGCAGACAGCAAGGCCGGTCTCGCCGACGGCATCGTCACCATGGCGATCGGCACGCCGCTGCCAGCACTCTGCAAGGAAGTGGTGTCACTGATGACGGGTGCGCTCGAACAGGGCGAGATTGCCGTTCCCGGCCAATCATTTCTGCCCTTCGAGATCTTCCTGCCGGAGAATATCTAGATGATGGAATTCTATCATTGTCCCGGAAAATCTATCAGCGATGATAGAGTCTGTGCCCGCCCGGCCTATGGCTTGAGCGTGAAATTCCAGTAGAGATTCGATCAGACAGTCATAATGCTTCTCATGCATGAGGAGCGAGGAGGAGATTTCGCATGGCATCCATCCGTTTCGCGCTGAACCATATGGTGGCACCTTCGCTTTCGATCGAGGATTTCTTTGCACTTGCCGCCTCGCTCGACATCGATGCGGTGGAGATCCGCAATGATCTCTCCGGCAATGCCATTCTCGACGGGACAAAGCCCGATGTCATCAAGCAGGCGGCCGCCCGCCATGGCGTCGCAATCATCTCGATCAACGCATTGCAGCGCTTCAACGAATGGAACGCGACACGCGAGCGGGAAGCCCGCGAGCTGATCGATTATGCAAGGGCGGTCGGCTCGCGGGCGCTGGTTCTGGTTCCGAAGAATGACGGCACGGGAACAGCCAATGGCGAGCGACAGGCCAATCTGCGTGAGGCTCTGACGGCACTCCGACCGATGCTCGATGCGGCCGGTATCGTCGGTCTCGTCGAGCCGCTCGGTTTTCAAATCTGCTCGCTGCGCTCAAAGGCGGAAGCAGCCGATGCGATCGAGACGCTGAATGCGCAACCAACCTTCCGGCTGGTGCACGACACCTTCCATCATCACCTTGCGGGCGAAACGCCCTTCTTCCCCCATTTGACCGGGCTGGTGCATATTTCCGGCGTCAACGATCCCGCGGTTTCCGTTTCCGATATGCGCGATCCTCACCGTGTTCTGGTCGATGCCGACGACCGACTCGGCAATGCCGCCCAGATTCGCGCATTGCTGCAGGCAAGCTACAAAGGCCCCTTCTCCTTCGAGCCCTTCGCATCCGAAGTGCATGCACTGAAGGATCCCGGCGCAGCCGTGAAGGCGAGCATGGATTATCTCGTCGCGAAGGTCTGAAAAGCCTATTCGCGACCGCGGAAACGACGTTGATAGGCCGGGTCGTAGAGCGAGCTTTCGCGGAAATCTTCCGATCCGAGCGAGCGACCGACGAAGATGATGGCCGTGCGCTCGATCGGATCGGCCGCCACCTTTGCTTCGATATCGGCGAGCGTGCCGCGCAGGATACGCTCGTCCGGCCAGGTGGCTTTCACCACGATGGCGACAGGGCAATCGGCGCCATAGAGCGGCGTCAGCTCCGTCACGACCTCGGCCAGCGCATGGATGGCGAGATGGATTGCCAGTGTCGCTCCCGTCGCGCCGAATTTTTCCAGCGTTTCTTCATTCGGCATCGGCGAGGCGCGGCCCGATACGCGCGTCAGCACAAGGCTTTGCGCCACGGCCGGGATCGTCAGTTCACGTCCGAGCGCTGAGGCCGCCGCCGCAAAGGCCGGAACGCCCGGCGTCATCGTGTAGTCGATGCCGTGCTTCTCCAGCCGGCGGATCTGCTCGGCGACTGCGCTCCAGACGGAAAGATCGCCGGAATGCAGTCGGGCGACATCCTGGCCGGCATTGGCGGCGCGTAGATATTCGGCCTCGATCTCGTCAAGCGACATCGGCGCGGTATCGATGATGCGCGCGCCGGGCGGACAATATTGCAGAAGCTCGGGCGAGACGATGGAGCCGGCATAGAGACAGACAGGGCATTTGCCGATCAGGTCGCGTCCGCGCACCGTAATGAGATCCGCTGCACCCGGTCCGGCGCCGATGAAATGAACTGTCATTCTTCTATTCCTTGATCCAGCACCACTGCGTGACGGGCATGGCCGGTCGCCAGCCGCTCATGCCGCCGACGGGAGCGGCGCGGGCAATTTCGATTTTCGTCAACGTGCCACCGCGCGCGCCGTATTCTTTGAGCAGCAATGCTTCCATTTCCAGCGTGACAGCATTGGCAACGAGCCGCCCTCCCCGCTTCAGTGCCGTGATCGCCGCATCCATGACGCCGGCCTCGCTGCCACCGCCGCCGATGAAGACCGCATCCGGCACGGGCAAACCAGCGAGTGCTGCGGGTGCCGTGCCTTCGACAAGGGCAAGCTGCGGCACGCCGAAGGCAGTGGCATTGCGGGCGATGCGGGCGGCGCGTTCCGGCGCCTGTTCGATCGCGATTGCTTGCAGCGACGGATCAGCCAGCATCCATTCGATACCGACAGATCCTGAGCCGGCACCGATATCCCAGAGGAGTTCACCGTGCCGTGGCGATAGCGCCGATAGCGTGACGGCGCGGATCTCCCGCTTGGTAATCTGTCCGTCATGCTCAAAGAGTTCGTCGTCGATACCGGGGGCATAGGGCAGGATACGCGCGCCCGGACCTGCCACAACCTCGAGGGCGCAGACGTTCAGCGTGTCGATCGCGTCGAGATCGAAGCCCGAGGCTATAGCGCTGCGGATACGCTCCCGCCCGCCGCCGAGCGCTTCCAGCACCGTCAGTCGCGTCTCGGCAAAGCCATTGGCGACAAGCAGATCGGCGAGTGCCTGCGGGCCTTTCTCGTCCGAGGTCAGCGCCAGAATATGCCTGCCGGCATGCAGATGCGGGCGGATGAGATCAAGTGGGCGCCCGTGCAGCGAGACACAGGCTGTCTCCTGCAGCGGCCAGCCTAGCCGTGCTGCCGCCAGACTGAAGGCGGAAGGGGCCGGGATGGTGCGCATTTCGTCAACAGCGATGCGACGCGACAGTGTTGCGCCGACGCCGTAGAGGAAGGGATCGCCCGAGGCGAGAACGACGACGGGCGTACCACGCCGCGCGATGATCGCCTCGACCGATTTTTCGAAAGGGCTCTGCCAGGCGAAACGTTCGCCCGTGATCAGCGCGCCGGCAAGCTCATGATGACGTGCGCCGCCGAAGACGGCGGGTGCGGCGGCGATCAGACGCTTTGCCTCCTCGCCAAGCCCGTCTGGACCATCTTCGCCGATGCCGATAAGAGTGAGCCAGCGCGGGACGGAGGGGGAGCTGTCAGACATGGAGAAGACCCGTATGCTGATCCTCGGCGGCACAAGCGAGGCGCGCAGGCTGGCCGCCGCGCTTGCCCCGCGGGAAGACCTCGACATTCTCCTGTCGCTGGCCGGCCGCACGGAGGCTCCTGCCCAGCAGCCGGTTCCCGTTCGCGTTGGCGGTTTCGGCGGGGCAGAGGGTCTTGCGACCTTCCTGACGGAAGGAGGCTATGATCTCCTGATCGATGCCACCCATCCCTTCGCCGAACGCATTTCGGCAAATGCCACGGCGGCCGCCGAACGTACCGGCATCCCTGCGCTCGCGCTCGTCCGTCCTGAATGGATCCCGGAACCTGGCGATCATTGGCATATCGTGGCCGACATTCCGGCGGCGATTGCCGCACTTGGGCCGGCCCCGCGCCGCGTCTTCCTGGCGACCGGCCGGCAGGGCGCTCATCACGCCGAAATCGCCCCACAGCATTTCTATCTGGTCCGTAGCGTCGATCCCGTCGATCCGCCGCTTGCCCTTGCCGATGCCGAATATCTCCTCGACCGTGGCCCGTTCACGCTCCAAGGCGAAATCGACCTGATGCGGCAGTATCGTATCGATGCCGTCGTTACAAAGAACAGCGGCGGCACGGCGGCCTATGCGAAGATCGAGGCGGCACGCCTGCTTGGGCTCAAGGTCGTCGTGATCGCGCGCGCGCCTGCTGCCATCATGACGTCGGTCGAAACGGTGGAAGCGGCGCTCGAAGCGATCGATCATCTCGTCTCCCCGGCCAAGAAGCGCGGCGTGTAGATCAGGTCCGGGTGGCCATCGCGGGGGATCACCCGCGTCTCCTGCGAACCGATGATGACGCAGGTCGCCATGTCGGCAACGGAAGCATCGGCCGCGTCCAACGGCTGCACGGTGATCCGCTCGTCGGGCCGGCCGGCCGCACGGCCGAAGATGACGGGCGTCGTGGCTGGCAGATGCCGGCGCAAGAGCTCGAAGGCGGTGCCGAGCTGCCAGGGGCGGGCCTTGCTGATCGGATTATAGAGGGCGATGACGAAACCCGCTTGTGCCGCAAGAGCCAGGCGGTTTTCGATGACGGCCCATGGCTTCAGATTGTCCGAGAGCGACAGGGCGCAGAAATCATGGCCGAGCGGTGCGCCGACACGGGCGGCAACCGCAAGCATTGCGGTGATGCCTGGCAGGACTGTGAGATCGACTCCACGCCATTCCGTGGGCCCGTTGTCGATCGCCTCGCAGACGGCAGCGGCCATGGCAAAGACGCCGGGATCGCCGCCGGAGACGACGCAGACATCGGCGCCGTTGTTGGCAAGCGTCAGGGCGGCCCCTGCCCGGTCGAGTTCCTCCCTGTTGTCGGAAGCATGGCGGCGCTGGTCGGCGCGCAGCGCCAGACGGTCGAGATAGGGACCGTAGCCGAAGAAATCGCTGGCGGCTTCGACGGCGGCTATCGCCTCCGGCGTCATCTGCTCCGGATTGCCGGGACCGGTGCCGATTACGAACAGGCGCCCGCTCATCGGCTGGCCTCCCAGCCGGGCACCAGCACCAGCGAGAAATAAGGCGCATCGCCCTCGCCTCGTTCGGCAAGCTTCACCATGGCGGCATTGGCCATGGTGCCGCGCTCGACATAGAGCGCGTCCTTGAGACGGCCGGCTGCTTTCAGCGCGCGCCGGATCTTCGGCAGGTTACGGCCGACCTTCATGATGACGGCAGCCTCGGTATCGGCAAGACGGCGCGTCAGCTCCTGCTCGCCCATCGTGCCCGGCAGCACGGAGAGCACGTCGTCGCCTTGGACGATCGGCATGCCTGCCAGCGACCAGCAGCCGGACATGGCGCTGATGCCGGGAATGACTTCGGTCGGATACCGCTGCGACAGGCGCACATGCAGATGCATATAGGAGCCGTAGAAGAGCGGGTCGCCTTCGCTCAGCACCGCGACCGTGCGACCCGCTTCGAGATGACGGGCAACGGCATCGGCCGAGGTATTGTAGAATTCGGTGATGCGGCTCTTGTAGAGCGGGTCACCTTTGTCGAGTTCGGTCGTGACAGGATAGTAGAGCGGCAACAGTTCGATGCCCGGCTTGAAGAGATGCTCGACAATCGCCTTGCCGTTACCGCCTCTGCCCTGCTTGGCGAAATAGGCAATGACGTCCGCCCTCTCAACGGCGCGCACCGCCTTGACGGTCAGAAGCTCGGGATCGCCGGGTCCGGTGCCGACGCCGATCAGACGGCCGCTCATAGGCCTGCCCTCGACAGTGCATTGATGGCGGCGGCCGTCATGGCGCTGCCGCCGAGGCGGCCACGCACGATCGCATAGGGAACGCCATAGGAATTTTCGGCAAGCGCATCCTTGGATTCGGCCGCGCCGACAAAGCCGACCGGCATGCCGATGATGGCTGCAGGCTTCGGCGCACCATCCCCCAACAGTTCGAGAAGGTGAAAGAGTGCCGTGGGCGCGTTGCCGATCGCCACGACGCTGCCTTCGAGCCGATCAAGCCACAGATGCAGGGCGGCGGCCGAGCGGGTATTGCCGGTCTGATGGGCGAGCTCGTGGGTGCGCGGATCATGTAGAGTACAGATCACGTCGTTCTTGGCCGGAAGGCGCGCACGGGTCACGCCATGCGCCACCATTTCTGCATCGCAGAAGATCGGTGCGCCGTCCTGTAAGGCGATGCGTGCAGCGTGAACGAAATCGGGTGAGAAGACGAAATTCTGCGCCGCCTCGACCAGGCCGCATGCATGGATCATGCGCACGGCGACGTCGGCTTCTTCAGGCGAAAAACGCGACAGATCGGCTTCGCTGCGAATGATCGCGAAGGAGCGCTCGTAGATCGCGTCTCCGCTGCGGATATAATCGTAGTCTGGCATTGCTATTCCTGTTGCAGCGCCTTGGCGAGACCAATAGGCCCAAGCCTTCTCAGGCAATCGGCACTCGACTCGCCGGCGCCTCTCTTGTCTTCGATCAGCCGGGCGAGCCTCTCTATAGCGAAATCGATCTGTCCGCCAGCAATCCTTGCGGCCGGTCCGTCTGAAGCGAGCCCGTTGATGACAAGGCCGTAGCCTTCAGCCGAACCGACAATCGCCAGATCGGCGCGCCGGTGCGCGCAGCCCTTGGCACAGCCGGAGAGGTGAAGCTTCAGCGAGCCGTCAAAGAGATCGGGAACCTGGTCGATCAACTGGCCGGCGAGAGCTCTGGTATCGTAGAAGCCCGAGGCACACGCCCCCGCCCCGGCGCAGGCAGCGATCTGCTCGGCCGGCTCGTTCGCCGTGACGCTCAAGCCATTATCGACGGCTGCATTTTGAATGTCCGGAATTGCCGTCTCGGCTAAACCAATCAGGAGGAAACCACGATCCGGAGCCAGCCGGATTTCCCTTGCGCCGGCGCTTTCGGCTGAAGTGAGAAAGGAAATCAGATCGGCGGCTTTTGCCTGGCCGAAGTTCAGGCGCACCCCGAGTACCGCGTCGCCATTCCGCAGTCTCGTGATGCCAACGAAGGATGATTTCCTTGGCGCAGGACGGATAGATCGGATGCTATCGATCTGCGGAAAATGCGCGCGCAGCATTGCCGCATCGATGTCGCGGGCGCGAGCCCGCCTGCCGTGTGCAATCAGCATCTGGAGCAGATCGCCTACAGCGTCGACAGCGGCATTAGCGGTGCCGAGCGCCAGTGGGATTGCGCCCTCTTCATCGCCGGCTATTGAAACCAGCCATTGCCCTTCGGGCTGTGCGACGATGCGGATATCGGCAATAAGAGCGGACAATGAAAACTGACCGCCCCCATCGATCAAGATGGAGAGTTTCGGAGCAAGGTCTGGAGAGCGGAGAAGGTCGCTGAGCTTGCTCCGCAGCATCGCTTCCATGTCCGCCGCATCGGCGATCTCGCCAGCATCGATGCCGTGCAGTGGCGATATCTCGATCGCCACGCCATCAGGTAGGATGATGCCTGCTACATCGATCTCCGCAGCCAGCGGCCCGACGGACTCGCTGCGAAGACCCCGGATCTGCAGATTGCCGCGCGCAGTAATTTCAACAATGCCGTTTCCATGTCGCGCCGCTGCCGAAGTCAACTGACGGAATTGCAAGGTCGTGAGGGCGCCACCCGCTGGCCGCAGGCGGACGAGCAGGCCATCGCCCGTTTGCATGGGAGTTGAAAGCGCTGGGCAGGCGCCACGTTGCATGCCCACGACATCAGGCCTCTCTGTGTCCAAGATTTTGCCGGCGGCGCTGCGCATTCGTCCATCCTTTGGCCCATCTCTTACATGATCGCGCCGGACGCAGCAAAGCGAGATCGATTCGTCGACCGGAACAATCAGTCCTCGAAATCGCGTCCCTTGCGCAGCAGATAGATGTCCATGATCCAGCCATGTCGCTCTCGCTCTTCGGCCCGGAGCCGGAGGATGTCGTCGGCCATATCGCCAAGTCGGCCCGAACGGATCACTTCGTTCTCCGTGCCGAGATAGGCACCCCAGAAGATCTCGGCATCGGGATCGGCGATCTTCGCAAAGGTCTGTTCGCCATCGAGCATGACGACGGTGCTTTCATGTGTCAGCCCCGCTTCAGTCAGTCGCCGGCCGGTGGTGATTTCGACAGGCTTGCCGACGAGATTGAGAGGAATGCGATGGCTGGCTGCGAGCGCCTGGATGCTGGTGATGCCGGGAACGACACTATAGTCGAAAGAGCAGGCGCCGCCGCCGCGCACTCTTTCGATAATACGGATGGTGCTGTCATAGAGACTCGGATCGCCCCATACGAGGAAGGCACCGGCCCCGTGTTCCGGCAGGTCGCCGATCAGCCCTTCATAGATATGGGCGATCGCGGCATGCCAGTCGTCCACGCTCTGGACATAACTCCGGTCCTTTGTTGCGCGCTTCGGTACCTCGAATTCAACGATGCGGACGCCTTTGCCGGTCAAATACCGCTCACAGATTTCCCGGCGCACTTCGGCGAGATCGGACTTCACCGCACCCTTCGTCGGGATGAACACGACATCGGCAGCGTTCATCGCGTTGATCGCCTGAATGGTAAGATGCTCGGGATTGCCTGTGCCGATGCCGATAATATGAATATGCCGCACGTTATCTCCTCTCGGATTCCAGAGGTTTCTGCCGTCAACGCGGATCTTTCGCAAGTGTGGCGAATGAGTTGGCCGCGGCCAACTTTCTATCCACATGGTTATCAGCGTCTTTATTGTCGCCTCGCCCCGAATCATGTCATCTTCGATACGCTTTTTGACGCTATGTTGATGAAAAAGCGCTTTAAGAAGGGGCAAGTGTTTTGGACAACATTAGCGTATCGACTACGGATATTCGCATCGAGCGGCATGCCACGCAGCTTTCGCGCCAGCTCAAGCTGCTGCGTGACAAGCTTTTCCCGCCGCTTTCGCAAAAGACCCTCCGGACTTTCACGTCAGGAGAGGCAGCCCAGATGATCGGTGTCTCCGACGGCTATCTTCGCCAACTGTCGCTTGATGGCAAAGGTCCCCAACCCGATGTGTCGCAGAATGGTCGCCGTTCCTATACGCTCGGCCAGATCAATGAGTTGCGCCAGCACATGGCGAAGATCAAGCCGAAGGATGCTCTTTCCTACCTGCCATCGCGGCGCGATGGCGAGAAGTTGCAGACCATTGCCATTACCAATTTCAAGGGTGGCTCGGCCAAGACGACGACCACGCTTTATCTGGCTCAGCACCTGGCGCTGGAAGGCTACCGCGTCCTGGCGATCGATCTGGATCCGCAGGCTTCGCTCTCCTCCCTGCTCGGCGTCCAGCCGGAGTTCGACCTGGGCGATGGCGATACGCTCTATGGTGCGATCCGCTACGACGCGCATCGCCGCCCGCTGAAGGATATCGTCCGCAAGACCTATTTCGATGGTCTTGATCTGGTGCCCGGCAATCTCGAACTGATGGAATTCGAGCACGAGACGCCGCGGGCGCTGAACGATCGCCAGAAGCCGGAGGAGCTGTTCTTTCGACGTGTCGGCAATGCGATTGCGGAGGTTGAGAAGGATTACGATATCGTCGTGATCGATTGCCCGCCGCAGCTTGGCTACCTGACGCTCGGTGCCGTCTGTGCTGCCACCTCGCTCCTGATCACCATTCACCCGCAGATGGTCGATGTCGCCTCCATGTCGCAGTTCCTGCTGATGACCTCGGATCTTCTTTCGGTCGTGCGCAAGGCGGGCGGCGACCTGCAGCATGATTTCATCAAATATGTCGTCACCCGCCATGAGCCTTTCGACGGACCGCAGTCGCAGATCGTGGCGCTCTTGCGCAGCCTCTTTGGCGATGACGTATTGACGGCGACGATCCTGAAATCGACGGCGATTGCCGATGCGGGTCTGACCAAACAGACCCTCTACGAAATCGAAAAGGGGCAGGTTCGCCGCTCCACCTATGACCGGGCACTGGAATCGGTTAACGCCGCCAATGGCGAGATTCTTGCCAGCATCCATAAAGCATGGGGCCGCAGATGAGCAGACGAGATCGACTGAAGGGCTTGTTCACCGACACGGCGCAGGAGTTGGCCGCGGCCAACTTCGAGGAGACATCCGTGCGTGGTGCTGCCGGCCCGGTGCGTACCATGGCACTGACTCTCGGCCGCATGGAGGAAGAGAGCAGGGCGATGGAAGAGGCGCTGCTATCGGGCGAACACATCGTTGAACTCGATCCTGATCTGATCGATTCTTCCTTCATTCGTGATCGCCTCGCCGATGAGCCGCTCGACATGGAGGACGAGCTGGTTCAGTCGATTGCGGAAAACGGCCAGGAAGTGCCGATCCTTGTGCGGCGAAACCCGCATCATGACGGCCGCTACCAGGTCGCCTATGGTCATCGGCGTCTTCAGGCCGTCAAGCTGCTCGGCCGAAAAGTGCAGGCCATCATCCGCAAGCTCGACGATACCGATCTGGTCATCGCCCAGGGCATCGAAAATTCTGCGCGGCGCAATCTCTCCTATATTGAGCGAGCCGTCTTCGCGCTCAATCTCGAATTCAAGAAGTTCGACCGTCCCGTCATCATGAAAGCGCTCTCGACCGACAAGACGGAATTGTCGAAGCTGATCTCCGTGGCAAAGGCCATTCCCGCCGATATCGTCCAGGCCGTGGGTGCTGCGCCCGGCATCGGTCGCAGACGCTGGATGGCACTGGCTCAGGACTGGACGGATGCAGCCGCCGCGCGTCTGACGAAGCTGATCGGCTCTTCCACCTTCAATGCCGTCGAGAGCGACCGGCGCTTCGAACTCGTTGTCGCGGAGCTTTCGAAGAAGGAGGAGGTCAAGGCCGAGAGCACTGAATACGAATGGCGGCCCGCTAATGGCGGCAGGATCGCCGGCCGTATCAAGAGTTCCGGCACATCCTTCACCATCGCGCTCAAGACCGGTGACGCGCCGGATTTCGGTGCCTACCTTTCCGGCCGTCTCGATGAACTCTACGAGGCCTATAAAGCGGGGAAAGCCGACTGAGGCAGAGCAGTTGGAGCGTTCCGCGTGCTCCGATCTTGTTGGTGATCAGGATGTGGGCAGCGATTCGATCCGAAAAACCGGGTGAAAACTGCTGCAATTGTATCGGTGATGTTGTCCGTGTCTTCGCACGGTGAGATAACTGACGGAAGGAAATGCGGATTTCGCTTCCCTTTGTGAGAATCCATTAAGCCTAACAATGCGCTACGAAATTGATGCCGCAATGCTCCAGACGCTGCTTCCGGCCATTGCCGGGGCGGAAGATGCGCTGGCGCGGCTCGATGAGCGGGTGGCACGCTCACCGGTGGGGCAGGGCTTTGCCGAGCGCAGCCACTTCTTCGATGCGGCCGGTGCCCTGTGGGTGGCGGGCGAGCTTGTGCATGTCGAAGATCTCGTCCTGCACGACGCCCGTATGGATAGCCGCGCACCGAGCCATGAGCTGACGATCGCCCATTCCGTGCTGCGGACGCGCCGCAGGATCGAGACGGCCGATCCCGGCTGGGCACTGAGCCCGGCGGGCCTCGGCGTGTTGACCGCCAGCATGCTGGAAGGGCAGGAGAGGGCACCCAACGCGGATGATGCAGAGCCCATCGAGAGCGAACCGGGGGACGAGGACGACGAGGCGCCGCTTGCTGCCGAAATCGCCGAGCTCGACGCTCTGCTTGCCCGCTCGCAAAGACTTCTCGATCGCCACGCGGGCAAGGGCGTCGTGGATGAGCTGCCGGAGGCCAGCCCTTCGCCGCGCGATGAGGATCCGCTCGGACTGTTCGGCGACGATGAATGGAATGAGGAAGAGCGGCTTCAGGAGTGGCGCGGTCTGATCCCGCTTGCCGACGAACTGCCGCCGAGCCTCACGGCCGCCATCCTCTTCGATGCCTGGGAGCGCATCGAGCCCCTGCGCCGCCAGCATTGGCTGGGTGGCCTGCTGATTGCGAGCAGCCTGCGTGCGAGAGGCAAGGTCACCTCGCATCTCTTTTCGTTCAACACGGGGCTGAAACAGATCCGTCACGAACGCCGGCGTTCGCGCGATCGAATTACGCGCCTGCAGGCATTTCTCGATGCAATGCGGGAAAGTGCCGTCACCGGCCTCAAGGAGATCGATCGCCTGTCGCTGGCGCGCACGCAAATGGAGCTACGCTTCCGCGGCCGACGCTCGAACAGCAGCCTGCCGCAGCTAGCCGATTTCATCCTGTCGCGGCCGATGGTGTCGGCCGCCATGGTTGCCCGCGAACTTAGCGTGACACAGCGCGGCGCACTCAACCTGATCAACGAAATCGGCACCCGCGAAATCACCGGTCGTGGCCGCTACCGGGCCTGGGGCATTCTCTGACCCGACCATCCAAGATTTGGACAAATGAAAACGGCCGGGCATCAAGCCCGGCCGTTTCCTAAGAGTGAGCACCCGATCCGCCATCCTGTCACAGATTTCGAACCGGGCGCTCTGCGCTTCCATTGCCCCCAGAAGCGCGGTCCCTATTCCCGCTATTCCCGCTCACCGGTGAAGTTGAGCAGAAGCTGGAAGATGTTGACGAAGTTCAGGTAGAGCGAGAGAGCGCCGAAGACGGCCAGCTTCTGGTTCGATTCCTGATCGTAGTTTTCTGAATACTGTTCCTTGATGTTCTGCGTGTCGTAGGCGGTAAGGCCAACGAAGACGACGATGCCGATCACCGAGATTGCAAACTGCAAGGCAGACGAACCGAGGAAGATATTGACGATCGAGGCGATGATGATGCCGAACAGGCCCATCATCAGGAACGAACCCATCTTCGAGAGGTCACGCTTTGTCGTATAGCCGTAGAGGCTGATCGTGCCGAACATGGCCGCAGTGATGAAGAAGGTCTGGGCGATGCTCGTCTTGGTGAAGACCAGGAAGACGGAGGCGAGCGACAGGCCCATCACGGCGCAGAAGGCCCAGAAGGTCATTTGAGCGGTGCTCGATGACATGGTCTGGATACGGAACGAGAAGAAGAAGACGAAGGCGAGCGGCGCCAGCATCACCACCCACTTGAGCGGCGACTGGAAGATTGGCACGTAGAGTGCCGGTGTAGAGCCGACAACGAAGGCGACGATACCGGTGATGACCAGGCCGAGCGCCATGTAATTGTAGACGCGTAGCATGTGCTGGCGGAGGCCTTCATCGAAAAGGACCTGGGTATTGGCGGCGGAGCCGGTACCATAGCGGGGATTGATCGGATTCATGACTGATCTCCTCGGTTAAACTAGTAGAGCGATCGGGCAAGCCGTTCGGCCGCCTGATCGAGATTGGTGCCTTTGTTGTCGGCGATCAGCGCATAAGCGACCTCGCCGATCTGCCAGTAGGCGGCTTCTGTTCTTTCAAGCGCGATATGGCTGACCGGCTTCACCTCGAAGGCGCCTGGTCTGACGGCGAAGAGCGACAGGCGCTTGCCGTCGGCTTCCTCGATTGCCATTTCGACACTCGGCCCGAATTCCGACGGGAAAACCTGCACATCGGCGACCTTCCAGTCCTTGGGTAGCTCGGGCATGACGATTGCGGTCGCAGCACGGATATCCTCGGCGCTGTAGGCTCGAACCTTCTGCGACGGAATGGTTTCGCGAAGGGCGGCCGTGCGATAGGCGCGCACCGCATCCTCGACATAGGCCGGAGCCGGAACCGAAGCATTGACTTCCGTTGCCGTGAAGGCGCCGAAGGAATTATGAGCCACCCAGCCGGCGGCAAGCAGTACGCCGACGGCGGCGATGCGCTGCATGGAGTGCAGGATACGGCCATAAGAGAGGCCACGTTCCAGCCTGCGGGCCGCATCGCGTGTCTCGGCGCGTCCGAAGGCGCTTTCGCCTGCCAGCGCAAGACGCAATTCACCCTTCATGCTGAGATCGGCCATCACCTTGGCGGCAATCGCTGGGTTCTCGGATAGATAGGATTCCACCTGAATGCGCCGTGAGACATCGAGCTCGCCGTCTACATAGGCGTCGAGATCGGCATCGATGATTGGATCAATCGCTTTCATTGCCGTTCCCTCCAATTAACCTCAGATGCGAAACGCGCGGTGTCTTCTCCTCGAACTCGCGCAACTGGGCGCGGGCGCGGGAAATGCGCGACATCAGCGTGCCGACAGGTATGCCGAGTGCATTGGCTGCTTCCTGGTAGGACAGGTCCTCGATCGCCACGAGATGCAGCGCTTCGCGCTGTTCCTCCGGCAGATCGAAAAAGGCGTTGCGCACCTGCTGCAGGCGTACCGCATGTTCCTGTGCGGCCGGCAGCGACTGTTCCGCCTCCACCGCCGCCTCATCATGGCGGCGCGTCAGCGAGCGGGTCTGCCGCACGCGGTCGATATGCGCATTGTGCAGGATGGAAAGCAGCCAGGTGCGCAGGTTTCCGCCGCTGCGGAAGCTCTTGCGCTTCTCGAAAGCCCGGACCAGCGTATCATGCACCAGATCCTCCGCCTCGTCCGAGTTGCGCACCAGCGAGCGTGCGTAGCGCCGAAGCGCTGCGAGCTGACCAATGACATCGAAGGGGCGATCTTTCCGTTCCATGATTGAGTATACGAAAGCATCGCGGATTTTATTCCGCGGCGATGCAGAATTTTTTCGAATCTGCGGGAAAGGGCGTGCCGCTATACGGAAAACGCCAAAAACCTCCGCCATTTGTCACGGCGGAGGTGGGTTTCGTGCAGTCTCGATACGAAGGATCAGCCTTGACATGATCCCTTGGGGTCAGTCTTCGAGCGTGATCCCCCGGGGTCCGCTTTTGGGCATGATGCCCGGCTGGTCGGCAGGGAATTTCGCAATATCCTGCACGCTGATATTGAGGTGCTGGGCAACGAGGGCTGCCGGCGTATGGGTGAGCCACGAGGAGAGGCCGACTTCCTGATATTCAGCCACCTTGAACACGGCGACGAACTGAAGGTCCGTCTTGCCCGTATTTTCGATGATATGGCCCTGGCTCCTTTTGACATAGCCGATATCGCCGGGCCGGAAATCGGCGGTCTGGCTGCGCGGGCCGGCATCGAACACCGTCATGCGGCCTTCCCCCTTCATCCAGTACTGCCATTCGTCGGCATTCGGATGCCAGTGCATTTCGCGTACGCCGCCCGGCTTGATCGTCTCGATCGCAGCGGCAATCGTCTTGGAGACCTTGAAGATGCTGCTGTCGGCAAGCTGGATCGTGCCCGAGACATTCTGCTTCAGCGGCGCCGACGCCGTCAGCCGATAGGTAAAGGGGTAGGGCGGCAAGCCGCCGGAAGCCACGGCCTCCTGGTCGGCCGAAAGCGGACCCGGCTCCTTGCCCTGGAAGATCCAGAGATCCTGCAACGGGATGTTCTTGAACGTGTCCTGCGGCACGCCGAAATTCTTGGCGAGCAGTTCCGGCGAGGTGTGCGCCAGCCAGTCGGTCAGGAGCAGGGTGCCATATTCGGACTGCTCGCCCTCATCGAAGACGAGGACGAATTCGGCGCCTTCAGGCCCGAGACCCTGCAGCGAGTGCGGGTAACCTGCCGGAAAATACCAGAGATCGCCGGCCTCGACGTCCTGCACATAGGCTCGCCCCTGCGGATCAAGCACAGTCACCCGGCAGCGGCCGTTTGTCATGATCGCCCACTCGGCAGCCCGGTGCCAGTGCATCTCACGGATGCCGCCGGGGCCAAGGCGCATGTTGACGCCGGAGACCGCTTCGGAAATTGCAAAATCGGATTGCGTCACTTGCCGTGCCCAGCCGCCGTTCTGAATGCGCTTCGGCGCATTGTTGAACGACCCCCAGAAGAGCTGCATATCGCCGACATCGGTTGCCGGCGGATTGCCGAATGAGGGGAACTGGTCATTGAGGGCGGGGTTCTTCGGGCCGGGATCGGAGAGCCCGGCAGGATTGGCGTTGATCGCGCCTTCTGCCGGCTGATCGGGATTGCCGAAGCTCGCTGCATGCGCCGCACCCGCCGCAAGTGCCGTTCCGCCCATCGCTCCGAGCGCTAGAACCGTGCGTCTAGAAAGAGGTTCCATGTTTTTTTCCTTTCGTTCGATTGGGAGGGTCATTCCGCCGGGGCTTGGGTTGGGGCGTCGGTGGTGGCGTGCCGTCTGCGGCTGACGAATTCGCTCAGCTTTTCCAGGTAGAGGTAGACGACCGGGGTTGTGTAGAGCGTCATCACCTGGCTGATGAGCAGGCCGCCGACCATGGCATAGCCGAGCGGCTGGCGCAGTTCCGAGCCGGTGCCGTGGCCGAGCATCAGCGGCAGGCCAGCAAGAAGTGCCGCAGCTGTCGTCATGATGATCGGGCGGAAGCGCAGGAGACAGGCCTGACGGATCGCGTCTTCCGGCGACAGTCCCTGCTCGCGCTGGGCGGCGATGGCGAAGTCGATGATCATGATGCCGTTCTTCTTGACGATGCCGATCAGCAGGATCACGCCGATCAGCGCGATCACGGTAAAGTCGAAGCCGAAGGCCCAGAGCATGACGAGAGCACCGAGGCCTGCGGAGGGAAGCGTCGACAGGATCGTCAGCGGGTGGAAATAGCTCTCGTAGAGTACGCCGAGGATCAGATAGATCACGGCAATCGCTGCAAGCACCAGCAGCGGTTCGCTTGAGAGCGAGCTCTGATAGGCCTGAGCGTTGCCCTGGAACGTGCCGATGACCGTTGCCGGCTTGCCGAGATCGGCCTCAGCCTTGCTGATCGCGGCAACCGCCTGGCTGAGTGCGGTCCCCTTTGCAAGGTTGAAGGAGAGTGTAACGGCCGGAAACTGGCTCTGGTGGTTGACGGCAAGCACGGCTGTCGGCTCCGTCGTCTGCTTGACGAGCTCGCTCAAGGGAACCTGCTCGCCGGTCAGCGGCGATTTGATATAGAGACCGTTGATCGCCAGCGGCGACTTCTGGAACTGCGGCGCAAGCTCGAGAACCACATGGTAGCTGTTCAGATCGGTGAAATACTGGGTGACCTGGCGCTGGCCGAAAGCATCGTTAAGCGTATCGTCGATCATTTGCGGCGCAATGCCGAAGCGCGATGCCTGGTCACGGTCGATCGTAAGCGTCACGGTAGCGCCGCTATTCTGCTGGTCGGTGGCGACATCGGTCAGCTCCGGCAGCGTCTTGAACGTGGCAAGCAGCTTGGCTGCCCAGTCGTCGAGCTCGTCGGCATTACCGTCCTGCAGCGTATACTGGAACTGCGTGGCCGAGGCCCGTCCGCCGACGTTGATATCCTGCGCCGGCTGCAGGAAGAGTTCTGCACCCTGCATCTGCGCGAGTTTCGGACGAAGCCGGTTGATGATTTCGCTTGCCGAGGCATCGCGCTGGTCTTCAGGCTTCAGCGTGATGAACATGCGGCCGTTATTGACGGTCTGGCCAGATCCGCTGCCGACGGCCATGCCGACGGTCGCAACCCCGGGATCGCTGGAAACGATATTGCCCGCCTCGATCTGGAGGCGCGACATTTCAGCGAAGGAAATATCCTGCGCGGCTTCGAGTGTACCGGTGATCAGGCCGGTGTCCTGGATTGGGAAGAAGCCCTTGGGAATATTGACGAACAGGAAGCCGGTTGCCGCAAGCGAAGCGATGAAGACTGTCATGGTCAGCCGGTGATGGCGCAGCGCTATATCGAGCGTGTAGCGGTAGGCGGCAAGAAGCCCGTCGAACGCCTTCTCGCTCATTGCATAAAGCCTGCCATGGTTGGCGTCTTTTTCCGGCTTCAGGAAGCGTGAGCTCATCATCGGTGTGATGGTCAGCGAGACGATTGCCGAGACGACGATCGTCATCGTCACGGTGATTGCGAACTCCCGGAACAGCCGGCCGACAATGCCGCCCATCAGGAGCAGCGGAATGAAAACGGCGACGAGCGAGATACTGATCGAAATGATGGTGAAGCCGATTTCGCGGGCACCGTCGATTGCCGCCTGTTTCGGCGTTTTGTCCATCTCCATATGGCGATGGATGTTCTCGACCATCACGATCGCATCGTCGACGACGAAACCGACGGCGATACTCAGGCCCATCAGCGAGAGATTATCGAGGCTGAAGCCAGCGACATACATCAGCGCCAATGTGGCCAGGAGCGCCAGCGGCACGGTGACGCTCGGGATCACCGTCACCCAGACATTGCGCAGGAAGATGAAGATCACCATGACCACAAGGGCGATGGTAATGACAAGCGTCGTTTCGACATCCGCCACCGAGGCGCGGATGGTAGTCGTCCGATCGCTGAGGATGGAGAGGTGGAGGGCGGCCGGTGCGATCGCTTGAAGCTGCGGCAGGGCAGCGCGGATCGCACCAACCGTATCGATGATATTGGCGCCCGGGAGCTTAAAGATCGGCAGGAGGATCGCCCTCTTGCCATCGGCCCAGGCCGCCAGCTGATCGTTCTCCGGTCCGTCGATCGCCTGGCCGATATCGCTGATGCGGACCGGAGCGCCGTTGCGATAAGCGACGATCGAATCGTTCCAGGGGGCGGCCTTCAGGAGCTGGTCATTGTCATAGATCGTGTAAGTGTGTTCTCCACCCTGCACACTGCCTTTCGGTGAGTTGCTGGTGATGCCGATCACGGCGCTGCGGATATCCTCAAGGGAAAGTCCCATCTCGGCGATCTTGCCGGGATCGATCTGCAGCCGTACGGCCGGCTTCTGCTGTCCGAAGACCAGAACCTGCGAAACGCCGTCGATCTGGCTGACATGCTGCGCGAGCACGCTTTCGGCAAAATCGTCGACTTGCGTCAGCGGCAGCGTATCCGAAGTGAGCGCAAGAACCATGACCGGCGGATCGGCGGGATTGACCTTGCGATAGGTTGGGGGCGAAGGCAGGTCCGTCGGCAATTGCCCTCCGGCCGCGTTGATTGCGGTCTGCACGTCCTGGGCGGCGCTATCGACGTCGCGCGACAGATCGAATTGCAGAGTGATCGCGCTCGAGCCGAGCGTGCTCGTCGAGGTCATCTGGGTGACGCCGGGGATCTGGCCGAACTGCCGCTCCAGCGGCTGGGTTACCGCCGATGCCATCGTCTTCGGATCGGCGCCGGGGAGCTGTGTCGAGACCTGGATCGTCGGAAAATCGACTTGCGGCAGGGGTGCCACCGGCAGGAGAGGGTAGGCGACGATACCGATGCCGAAAAGGCCTGCCATCATTAGCGAGGCGGCGATCGGCCGCTCGATGAACCAGGAGGAGATCGACATGACCTATTCCTTGCTGGCGGCTTGCGTGGCGGCCGCCTGTTGAATGCTGACATGAGTGCCGACATCCAGCCGATACTGGCCCGACGTGACGACCTGTTCGTTGCCGGTAAGGCCCTTTTCGATGACGGCGTGGCCGCTCTCGATCGGCCCGGGGGTGACCTTGCGCACGGCAGCCGTGCCGGCAGCATCGATAACGTAGACGAAGAAGCCGTCCTCTCCCCGCTCAAGTGCTGCGGAAGGAATGGTCACGGCCTTCTGAAGCGTCTGCTGCTTGACCCTCAGCGTCACGAATTGACCGGGCCAGAGCGCATCATCCTTGTTCTCAAAAATCGATTTGATGCGGATCGTACCGGTTGTCTGATCGATTTCGTTGTCGATGAGCGCGAGCGTGCCTGACGCAAGCTGCTGCGACTGGTCCATCGACATCGCCGTCACCTCGACCGGTCCGGCCTTCAGCGCGTTGCGCACTGCGTCGAGATCGTCCTCACGCAGTGTGGAGATGACAGTGATCGGCTGCGTCTGGGTGATGGTGACGATCGGTGTCGTATCAGTCGTCTGGACTTCGTTGCCGGGATCGACCCGACGTATACCCGTGCGGCCGTCGATCGGTGATCGGATCTCGGTATAAGAGAGCGACACGTCAGCAGCTTCCTTGGCGGCCTGATCCTGCGCAAGCTGTGCCTGCGCACTTGCGACCATGCTTTGCTGCTGCTCGACGGTTTCCTGCGTAACGATCTGCGGGTGGGACAGTTGCTGGTCCTTGATTAGCAGATATTGGGCATTGGCGAGATCGGCCTGGTCCTGTTTGATCTTTGCGGCAGCCTGATCGTCGGCTGCCTGGAAAGGGCGAGGGTCGATGATGGCGAGCACGTCGCCCTTCTTGACGGCCTGTCCCTCGACAAACATCACGCTCTGGAGCTCTCCGTCGACACGCGTCGTGATGTTGACCGTATAGTTCGCCTGCACCGTGCCGAGACCGTCAAGATAGACAGGTACGTTGGTAACGGTAGGTGTGGCGACCTCGACCGGCACGGCCGGCGCGCCAGGCTCCGGGGCGGCAATGGTCGGCTCCGTTCCTGCAAACCAGAAGGCTGCGGCCGATCCACCCGCAACGGCGAGAACGGCGATGGCAGCGAGGATCGCCGGTTTCCGGCGACGACGGGGTTCACTCACGATGCGGATGGATGTCACTGCCGGCTCCATGGGCTAAAGGTCGAACGACACTGCAACGGCCACCGGCATGGGCGGCCTCTCAATCTGTTTCCTGAATTGAAGAGCTTGTGCCCGGGCCAGGTGTCAGGCTGCCGATTATCTGCAACCCCACCGGCGCTTCTGTGTCCTGCCGGATCAATTCAATGCGAGAAGGCTACGTCCGGGCGAGCATTGGCGCATCTATACGCAGGTCTAGTTGCCGTTCCCCTTAGGTATACGCTCCCGCATCCGCGTGGCGGCGGCACGCAGAAGAGCCGGTGCGAAAAGGCATTCGAACCGGTTCTATGCACCTCTTCAAAGCCAGATTGGGTGTTACCCGGTCAGCGGGCTGTGACCGGATTTGCGCCGGCCGCCGGCGGGTTCTTGCGGAAATCGGGATGCAGCGGTCCGAAGGGCATGGCGCCCATGCAGGCCACAAGTGCAAGGCCGGCGATCGCGGAACAGAAAGACAGGACGAACATATCGGCATAGGCAAGCACGTTTGCCTGCGCACGGATATCAGCCGCAACTGCCGAGAGGGCTTGGAGACTGCCGCGATGGCTCGTCCCGAACAGCGTTTCCAGCTTTTCCAGCACGCCGTGAAGATTGCTCGACGATCCCGAGATCGGGCCCGTCAGGATATTGGAATGATACTGCTCGCGTTGTCGAAGCCAGGTGTTCAAAAGGCTCAGCGCCAGCTCGACGCTACCGAGCCGGATCACCTGGATATAAGCGGATACCGCGGTCGAGCGTTTCGGGTCGGAATTGGCAATCAGGTAGACGACCGTTGCGAAGAAGGCGAAGGATTGCCCCGCCGTATGGAGGAGCACGACCGGCAGGAAGTTAAGGGGCGCCCATGCGGTGGAGAGATTTGATCCCAGCAGCGAGCCGAGCGCCATCGTGCTCAGTCCCATCATGATGCAGAGGCGCGCGTCGATTCGGCGCAGCAGGAAGATCGCTAATGCAATGAATAGAAAGACCGGGATGACCGCGCCGAAAATGTAGAGTTCAGAGATGGCGATCGGCCGTAATCCGACGACCGTTTGCAGAAAGCCCGGAATGGCAATCGAAGCGCCGGAACTGGCAAAGGTGAAGGCGATGATGATCGCGTAGCCGATACCGATATTGCGCGACAGAATCACGCTCGCATGCGCCCAGGGATTGGCAACGACGCTCTCGTTGATGAGGAAGCCGATGAAGAGAATGGTACCGCCTGCCAGCAGCGATGTGACAACGCCGGAATTGAACCAGTCCAGCCGGTTACCCTGATCGAGACCGACATAAATCATCGTCATCGAGCATCCGAGCAGCATCATGCCGCCCCAGTCGGCGTCCTTGAGCAGGCTTAAATTGATCTCTTCCCTGGGGGCGCCGATGATGAGGAGAAGGGCGATGATCGGTGTGACGATCACATCCTGCCAATAGGCCCACTGCCAGCCGAGATAGTCGTCATAGATGCCGACGAGCACGAAGCCGAGATTCTGCGACAGCGGAACGCGAAGCGCGTAGATCGAAAGGCCGATCAGCCAGTACCTCATGTCGAGATTGCGAAAGATCACCATGATGGTGGCCGGGATGAAGACGCCGAGCAAAAGGGCTCTTGCCGCATGCAGCACAAAGAGCATCGCGCCGTCATGGACCATGGGAATAACGAGCGAAATGCAGGCATAGACCAGGGTGGTCGGGATCATGACCCGTCGCACGCCGAATACGGTAACGAGCCAGGCGACGGCCGATGAAATGAGGATCTGCGGTGCGTTGGCGACGGTGCTGAGCCATGAGGCTTCGTCGAAGCCAAGCGAGTAGGCGCCGCGAAGATCGGGCAGGCCCACGGCAAAGACACGCGTGTCGAAGCCGACGACGAAAGAGGCGAGCAACAGGGCCGTGACGATGAGAAGCGGATGGCTGGTCGTCGTGCCGCTGGTCAGTGGACCAAAGGCGCGCGGAGCCGCACTCATTGTTCCAGGTCCGGCTTGGTATCGACGGTCACGACGGCCGACATTCCGGGCTTCAGCTTATCAACCAGCGGCTGGCCGGGATCGAAGACGATCTTGACCGGGACGCGCTGGACGACCTTGGTGTAGTTTCCGGTCGCATTGTCGGGCGGCAGCAGTGCAAAGATCGAGCCGCTTGCTGGCGACAGGCCGATGACCTTGCCATGCAGCAACTGACCCGGGAACGTGTCGATGGTAACGTCTGCAGATCGGCCTGGTGTGATCCGTGAGAGCTGCGTCTCCTTGAAATTTGCGGTGATATAGACGCTTGGAAGCGGAACTTCAGACACGAGGCTGGTGCCGGCTGCGACGAAATCGCCTTCATGGACGAGCCTGCGGCCGATGACACCATCGAACGGCGCGTAGATGCGGGCATAGCCTTGGTGGATCAGGGCCGTGTCGAGCGAAGCCTGGGCGGCATCTACCTGAGCCTGCAGCAGCGGAGATTGCCCGTTCAGAACATTCAACTGTGCCTTTTGCTGCGCGATCGAGGCCGCCGTCGATCTGACCGAAGCCTGGGCCTGCAGATAGGCTGCCTGCGCCTGCTGCAGCAGCTGTTGCGAGGTCGCGCCGCCGAGGCTGGTCTGACGGTGGAACTCCTGTTCTGTCTGGGTCTGCTGGGCAAGAGCTGATGCGTTCTGCGCTTCAGCGACCTGCACGACGGCCTTCTGCAGTTCGATCTGGTTTGCGAGATTGGCAAGCGATGCATTGGCAGCTGCAAGATTGGCCTTCGAGACCGCGACCGCAGCATCAAATTCCCGCGGGTCGATTTCGGCGAGCAACTGGCCCTTCGTCACCTTCTGATAGTCCGTGACCGGGGTGCTCTGGACGATGCCGCTGATCTGGGCGCTCAGCGTCGAGACGTCGGCGCTGACCACGGCATCGTCAGTCGATTGATGCGATGCACCTGCCACCCAGCGGTTCCAGTCGATGGTCACGATAGCCACTCCCCCACCCACGAGCGCGATGGCGAGGAGGGGGATGGCAAGCCGTCTTAAGGTTCCTCCGGCTACCGGGGAGGAGGCAGCCGGAGGAACGGGAGCTTCCGGTGGCGGAGGCGAGCGGGCGGGCTCGGACGGACTAAGACTGGTGATGGTGATCTGCTTGGCCATGGCAGCCTTCACTTTTTGCTACGGTCAGTGGAAGTCCTTGCCCGAACGCGAACCGGGGCCGGGATGAAGGAGACGTGACCTGTGCCATGGACCTGTAGCCAGTAGCCAAGGGCCATGAAAACGCCGCCGCCGATAAGGTTGCCGAGCGTGACCCAGACGAGATTGTGAATGGCGGCAGCAAGTGTGATGTTTGCGGGATGGTCGCCCATGAGCGCCATTGAGAAAGTGAACATGTTGGCGACGCTGTGTTCGTAGCCGGCGGCCACGAAAATCGTGATCGGCCAGAAGATCAGCATGATCTTGGCAGCAGCGTTTTCCGTACGTCCCGCCATCCAGATGGCAAGGCAAACAAGCCAGTTGCAGAGAATGCCGCGTGCGAGAAGCTCTAGCGATCCGGCTGACATCTTGGCCGAGACAGTCGAAAAGAACGCCTGGCTCCCGTCGCCCAGAAGCACGCCGCCGCCAGCGAGATGAAAGAGACCCGCAAGCACCACGGCGCCGATCAGGTTGCCGATCCAGGCACCTATCCAAACCAGCAGCAAATCCGAGATGCGGCTGCGCCGCGTCAGCACCGCGAGCGGCATGTACATGGCCGTTCCGGTAAAGAGCTCGCTGCCGGCAAAGACGACAATAGTCAGGGCGGAGGAAAAGACGATGCCCATCACGAGATGCGCCCAGGCGGGATCGGCATGCGCGCCGGCGGTGAACATGATGATATCGCCGAAACCGATATAGGCGCCGGCCATGGCCGCCCCGATCAGAAAGGCAGGAAAGTGGTTGCGGACTTCTTCGGCTTTCTCTTCGCCCGACTGGGCAAAGTGATCAATCGAATCCTGATACATGACGGCACCTCGCGTCTTGATGATCGAACCGGCTTCGTTCCCGGATGGTCGAAAGGTTAGTCGCGCATGCGGCGTTGCTGAATCATACCTACGTCTAGGCTGCTTCCGGCCAAGCCCGGACTTGCGTTTTCGTTCTTACATGCTGCTTCAATCGCGATGGCAATCGCGCAATGCAAAAAAAGAGGCCGCCTCCGGTTTGCGGAAGGCGGCCATTTGCGGATCCTCGGGCAATCCGTGGCTTCAGGCGGAGGGGAGGGACACCGGGAAGCCGTAACCGAGATTTCATCGCCTGTGGGGGGAGGAGGCTTCAGGCGATGAGAGGAAGATACGCCGATACCGGACGCCGCGGAACTAAACTTACGTATTGGCCCGCCTAGACCAGCGGGCAATTTTCCCCGGTCCGGCGACGCACTTAGTTTTGCGCTCGATCGGCGCGCTGTCGTCGACGGCATCGGCGGTAGCAGCTCCCATTCAAACTGCGCCGCAGATGACGAAGCTCAAACCTCGGACAGGACCTATCATGAAAATCACGCTTCTTTCCCTCCTGGCAGCCGGAATGCTGGCCGCCCCTGTCGTTGCAAACGCCGCCCAGGCCGATGTCGGCAAGCTGGATTGCGACGTTTCCAAGGGCATCGGTGTCATCGTCGGCTCCAAGCAGGATCTCGACTGCACTTTTACGCCGACCGCTTCCGATGACTCCAGCCAGCATTATGTGGGCACGATCACCGATTTCGGTCTCGATGTAGGCACCGTCGAAAAGGGCCGGATGGTCTGGCTCGTCTTCAATGCGACGCGCGAACCCGTGGCCGGCCTGCAGGGCAATTATGCCGGTGTCACGGCCGATGCCAGTGTGGGTGTCGGCGGCGGCGCCAACGTGCTGGTCGGTGGAACGAGCAAGACTGTATCGCTGCAGCCCGTTTCGCTTCAAGGCGATGTCGGGGTCAATCTGGCGGTCGGCGTCACGGCCCTGAAACTGCAGCTCGCGGCTGAGTAGGCTGCCGGGCCGGCCTGGTGGAGTAATCCCGCCAAGCTGGCCCCAAGCTTTCCCGGGTAAGAAGTACAAAGCAAAAAATAGCACTTATCCACGATTGCACAGCTGATCAATTGTCGACACATCATGTCGGCGGTTGTTTATGACAATTCCATGACAGACTATGTGCCCGCTGATTTGTACGGGACATGGAATATGAAAGAGAAGAAGCGGGTCTACGAGGCTCTCGTGGACGGCGCCATGGAAGGCCTAGTGGGTGATGCGCTTTATGATTTTGTCCGCAAGCGCTGCCCGAAGGCCTCCAGCAAGAAGATCGTTCGCGCCTCATTGCTGGCGCTGACCGATCCCCATCTGAAGGATCGCAATATCCTCGATGTCATCTATGCGCTGGCGATCAAGCACCGGCTGGATGACACCACCATCGAAGATGAGCAGGACGAGGAAGCCGAGGAGCAAGACCGGCGCCCCACGGCTGGCAAGGACCAGCCGCCGCTTTCCTGATTTCGCGAAGACGAGAAATCCCAGCGGACCTAGGGCGCGCCGCCGCCGTCAGGCGGCGCTATCGGAGAGTTCTTCGAGGATCGGACAGTCCGGACGGTCATTGCCGTGGCAGGCATGAACGAGATGCTCAAGCGTGCGTCGCAATTCTGTCAGCTCGCGGATCTTCCGGTCGATTTCCGAAAGCTTCGCCTCGGCAATTCCCTTGACGTCAGAGCTCGCGCGGCCCTTATCCTCATAGAGCGCCAGAAGCTGACGGCATTCTTCCACCGAGAAGCCGAGGCCGCGCGAACGCTGCAGGAAGCGCAGCTTGTGTACGTCCGAGACATCGTAGTCGCGGTAGCCGTTTCCGCCCCGGTCGGGGCGGATCAGGCCGATATCCTCGTAATAGCGGATGGTCTTGGAAGGCAGGCCGGAGCGTTCCGAGGCTTCGCCAATATTCATCGATTGTCTCCTTACAGTTTTTCCACCCTCAGCCTCAGTGCATTGCCGATGACGGAGACCGAGGACAGGCTCATGGCGGCCGCTGCGATCATCGGCGAGAGCAGCAGACCGAAAATCGGATAGAGAACGCCAGCCGCCACAGGAATGCCGAGCGCATTATAGCCGAAGGCAAAGCCGAGGTTCTGGCGGATGTTGCGCATTGTCGCCTCAGCCAGCCGCCTTGCGCGGACGATCCCGTTGAGATCCCCCTTCACCAAGGTAATGCCTGCGCTTTCCATCGCAACATCGGCACCGGTGCCCATGGCGATCCCGACATCGGCGGCTGCCAGCGCTGGCGCGTCATTGACGCCGTCTCCGGCCATGGCAATGACGGCGCCCCTTGCTCTCAGTTCGTCGACCAGCGCTTTCTTGTCCTCGGGCAGAACGTCGGCGCGAACCTCGTCGATCCCAAGGCTTTTCGCCACTGCAAGGGCAGTACGCCTGTTGTCGCCGGTCGCCATGATGATCTTCAGGCCACTGTCATGCAGCGCCTTGATTGCGGCTGCGGTCGTCGGTTTGATGCGGTCGGCGACTGCGACGAGGCCGGCCAAAGCACCGTCGAGGGTGACGAACATGACAGTCTTGCCTTCGCCGCGCAGCGCTTCGGTCTGGTTCGAAAGCGCTGCCGGATCGATGCCGAGATCAGCGAGCATGGCGGCATTGCCAAGCGCGACTGACCTGCCACCCACCGTACCGTGCACGCCCTTTCCGGTCTTCGCCTCGAAGCCTGTGACATCGTTGAAAGTGAGACCGCGTTCCTCCGCGCCTGAGACAATTGCCTCGGCGAGCGGATGTTCGGAGCCACGCTCGAGGCTTGCTGCGAGCGCCAACAGATGATCTTGCTCGACACCTTCGGATACAACGACATCGGTCAGCTTAGGCTTGCCCTCGGTCAACGTGCCCGTCTTGTCGACGATCAACGTATCGACCTTGGAAAACCTCTCCAGCGCTTCGGCATCCTTGATCAGGACGCCTTCCTGCGCACCGCGTCCAGTGGCGATCATGATCGACATCGGTGTTGCGAGGCCAAGTGCGCAGGGGCAGGCGATGATCAGGACGGCAACGGCGGCGAGCAGCGCATTGGCCAGCCGCGGCTCCGGCCCGACAAAGGACCAGACGAGGAAGGCTGCGATCGCGGCGGCCACGACGGCCGGCACGAAGATCGCCGAAACGCGGTCAACGGCGCCCTGGATCGGCGCGCGCGAACGCTGCGCCTTCGCCACCATGTCGACGATGCGCGACAATGTCGTGTCGGCACCGACTTTCTCGGCCGTCATGATCAATGCGCCGTTCTTGTTCATCGTGCCGCCAGTCAGTGCGTCGCCCTTGGTCTTTTCGACCGGTAGCGGTTCGCCCGTGATCATCGATTCATCGACGGTTGATTGCCCCTCGGTGACGGAGCCATCGACCGGAACGCGTTCGCCGGGACGTACGCGCAGCCGGTCGCCGGTCCTGATCTCATCGACAGGCACGTCGCTCTCGCTGCCATCGGCATCAATGCGGCGCGCGGTTTTCGGCGCAAGATCGAGCAGGGCGCGGATCGCTGAGCCGGTGCGTTCTCGCGCCTTCAACTCCAGCACCTGGCCGACGAAGACGAGGGCCACGATGACCGCGGCCGCCTCGAAATAAACCGGGATGGAGCCGCCGTGACCGCTAAAACTGTGCGGGAAGAGCCCCGGCACCAATGTTGCCACGACGCTGTAGAGGTAGGCCGTGCCAACACCGAGGCCGATCAGCGTCCACATATTGGGGCTGCGGTTGACGATCGACGCCCATGCCCTGCGGAAGAATGGAAGGGCTGCCCAGAGGACAACGGGTGTTGCCAACAGCAGTTCGATATAGCTCGCCAGCGGCTCGCCAAGCGCTTCACGCGGCCACGAGAGGCCAAGCATCGGCCCCATGGCAAGGATCAGGAGAGGAACTGAAAGGACAGCACTGACCCATAGACGCCTGATAAAATCCAGGAGTTCCGGATTCGGACCTTCGTCTTCAGGTGGAATGCCCATCGGCTCCAGCGCCATGCCACATTTCGGGCAGTCGCCGGGACGGTCACTGACGACCTCGGGGTGCATCGGGCAGGTATAGAGCGTACCCTTCGGCATGGCGGCTGCCGCAGGCTTTTTGCCATGGCGATAGGTTTCGGGATCGGCCTCGAACTTCGCCTTGCAGCCGGCCGAGCAGAAATAGAACTTCTCGCCCTCGTGCTTCAGGAAGTGTTTCGCGGTCGAACGGTCTACTGTCATGCCGCAGACGGGGTCCCTGGCGGTCAGATAATCCTGCGGTGCCGCCTCGAATTTCTTGCGGCAGCCATCGCTGCAGAAGTGATAGGTGTGACCTTTGTAATCGAGCGAAGGTTTCCCGGCTTTCGGATCGACCGTCATGCCGCAGACGGCATCGCGCACCACCACGTCTTCAGCCTTTTCATGGTGGCCGCAACTGCATTGCGCACCGTCGGCGTGATGGTCGTGACCATGCCCATGATGATCGTGGTCGTGATGATGATCGTGCTTGCTGTCCATAAAGCTGTACCTTTCGTGCCTGTCTGGCATCCGGACAGCCTTATGAACCTTCCAGCAACTGGAAGGTCAATCTCTTTTTCGCCGCTCAGATTTTTCGCGATTGCCGTCAGGCGGGAACGATCAATGCTGCCGGCTGGTCCCCGAGAAGCGCGGCAAGCGAGATCGTCGTCCCTGGCTCCAGCATCTTGCCGGTCAGGAGGTCAGCCTTGAGGCCGTGGAGGGGCGAGGGCACAAGAACGGCCGTATCCTCCCAGAATTCGGGTCCGGAAAAGAGCACGCCGGGATCAAGCCAGCCGAACATCAGCCGCGGGACGACTGTGATGGCGAAGTTCTCGTGATGCAGGCGGGCAAAGGCGACGACATGATCGCTCCTGATACCGTTGACTGTAAGAGGCAGGTAATCGCCTTCCGTGAAAAGCCGGGCGCGTTCCATCCGAAGCCCCAGGCCGATCTGGATGATGCGCTGTTTCAATGCCGCGGCCTGCAGCCGCGCGAGCGCACCACCCTCGGCAAGCCAGCCGCCCAATCTCTCGAAATCCGGCAGGCGCCTGTTATCGGGATCGACGAAACTGAAGTCGAAGCCTTCCGCCCCCTGATAGATATCCGGGATACCCGGCGCCGTCAGCTTGATCAGCGTCTGCGACAGGCTGTTCATATAGCCGGCTTCGATGAAGGGTTGCAGAACGCGAGCGAAATCCTCGGTGAAGACATCGTTGTCGGGTGAGAGGAGCCCGGCTGCATAAGTATGGACCGCCTCCTCATACTCTTTGTTCGGCGCAGTCCAGTCGGTGCGCAGCTTGGCTTCGCGAATGGCCTTTTCCGCAAAGGCGGTGAAGCGTTCGCGCAGCGCATCGGCATGATGGCGGTCGAAATCCTCGGGCCAGGCGCCGGCAAGTGCCTGATAGAGCATCCACTCCAGATTGGGTTCGGGCGCTTCGCCATCCGGCAGCGCAATGCAATGGCTTTCGTTCAGCCTGCGCCAATGTTCGACAGCGTTGGCAAAGACGCCGGCGCCTTCGCTCACAGCATAAAGCCGCGCCCGAGCATCCTCGCCGCGCTTTGTGTCATGCGTCGATGTCGCCGAAAGCCCTGGGGGCTGGGAGCGAGCGCGCTCGTGCATGAGTTGGTGAAACGCTTCGACACCGCCAAGCATATGATCCGGCTCGCCGCCAACCTCGTTTACCGCCAGCAGCCGGTTGTAGCGATAGAAAAGCGTATCCTCCATTGCCTTTGCCATGACGGGGCCGGAGAGCTGCTGGAACCGGAGACGGAATTCGCGGGCCGCCTCATTGTCGACCGCGCCTCTAAGGATGGCTACGATGCTTTGCAGCGGTTGCGCATAGTCCAGATGCCCTGCGGCCGCCATCTCGGCTTTTTTCAGGAGATCCGCATCCCTTGCATCGAGTGGGCCATTAGCCCCATAGGTGCGGTAGACCGAAAAGGCGATCAGAAGCGCGCGGATCGCCCCGGTTAATTCATCCCCAGACAGTTCGGGGAAGAGGCCGGCTGCAATGCGCGCAAGTCGGGCCGTCTCGCCGGCGAAATTCTGCTCGACCATCAGCCGCTTTGCTGTTTGCCGCCCGATTTCAAAATCGCCATGGCCATCCGCCAGGCTGCGATAGGCTTCGTCCAGCCTCTGTAAACCATTGCTGTCGACGAAAAGCCCGCTCAAGGCGGCGATGAACTCGTAGCCGGTCGTTCCCTGCACCGGCCAGTCTGTGGGCAATTCCTCACCCGGGCCCAGGATCTTTTCGACGACGATATAGGTGTCCACGCCGACTGCTTCCCGCAGGCGGTCGAGATAGGCTGTCGGTTCCGCCAGCCCGTCGATATGGTCGATGCGCAGGCCCTGCACCTGGCCCTGACGCACGAGATCGAGAACCAGCCGGTGGGTCTCTTCGAAGACATTCATGTCCTCCACCCGCAGGCCGACCAGTCCGGTCACCTCAAAAAACCGCCGATAACTCAGATGCTCCGAAGCCTCCTGCCAGCGCTGAAGGCGCCAGTGCTGTTTTCCGTGCAGCCGCGTCATGAAGGCATGGTCTTTCGAAAGCTCTCCGAGCCTTCCACTCAGGTTGGTGAGATTGCCGGCTTCGAAGATCATATCGCGCAGGCTGCGATGCAGGTCACCGCCATCGACCGAGTCCGTCAGTTCCGCCATCCGGGCGAGATCGGGATCATCCAATTCCGCGGAGAGCAGTGGATAGCTTTCCATGCTCAGGGGAAAGCAGGTGCCATAATAGCTGATCGCCAGATTGCCATAGGTCTCGTCGACGGTGATCGCCAGTTCGTCTGCAGCGACGCTCTCATCGAAGCCATTGCCGAGTTGGGGCAAGGTCAGCCGCTCGCTCCAGTCTATGTCGAAATAGCCAGCAAACGGGCTATGCTTGCCGAACTCCAGGACGCTCCGCCACCAGGCATTCTCAAGGGAGGCGGCCATATGGTTCGGCACGATGTCGAGGATCAGTCCCATGCCTGCCTCTGACAGCGTCTCCGTCAGGCGATCGAAGCCCGCCCTTCCTCCTAGGTCCGGATCGATTTCGTTGGTGTCGGTCACATCGTAGCCATGCGTCGATCCGCTGGTGGCCGTGAAGACCGGTGAGGCATAGAGGTGGCTGATGCCGAGCGACTTCAGATACGGGACAAGCCCGCAGGCGCGATCGAAGGTCATGCCGTTGCGGAACTGGACCCTGTAGGTCGCGGAGGGAAGCGTCATGGGGTCGTTTTTGCCGTTTGGAGGGGACTTCTTCCAACGGTTGCGAAGCGCTTTTGTTCCGATTAGTCCACAAAGACACCGACGCTTGCTGCCCGGCCCATGGAATCAATCACGGTCAGCTTGGAATAACCGCCGCCGTCAGGCATCCAGCTCTGCGTGCGCCGGCGCGAAAGATCGGGCAGCGGCTTGCCGTTGGCAAGCCAGCGAAAAGGCGCGCGGCCGCCCTGCAGCTTTAGCATCAGCGGTGTAAGATCGCCCGCCTTTGCCCCAAGATCGACATGGGCGCCTTCGGGTGGATAGACGATCTGCGGTGAGGGCTCGCGGCCGGACGTGACCAGCAGCCCGTTGGCATTGACGGCAAAACGCCGCTGGCTGATCGGCAGATCGGTCTGGGCAATGCGCAAGGCGCCTGCCGGCGGGCGTGGCAGCGGTGTCGTGGCGATACCGGATTTAGCCAAAGCTTCGAAAAGGATGGGTGCGGCCGTACCATAACCCGTCAAACCGGGTACGGCGCTGTTATCAGGCCGTCCGACCCAGACGCCAAGCACGTAGCGTCCGTCGTAACCGATCGACCAGGCATCGCGATAGCCATAGCTCGTGCCCGTCTTGTAGGCGATGCCGCGCTGGGGTGCCCCTGCCGGCGGTATGACCCCCGAAAGTATGTCGGCGACATTCCAGACAGCAACCGGCTCCAGCAGCGGCTCGCCATCGATCTTGCCCGGCGCGTTCGTCACGCCGTCGCCGATCCTGACCGGCTGGCCGCGATTGGCAAGGCCCGTATAGAGCTGCACGAGATCCTTCAGTGTGATGCCGAGGCCGCCAAGGCCGATCGCCAGACCCGACGTTTCGTTCGGCGGCAAGACCGGACGAACGTCGGCGCGCCGGAATCGTACCATGAGGCGAGACGGACCGACCGCATCGAGCAGCTTGACGGCCGGCACGTTGAGGGAGAGCTGCAGGGCCTCGCGCACGGTCACATCGCCCTGGTAGCTCATGTCGAAATTGCGCGGCCGGTAGCCGAAGAAATCGGCCGGCCGATCCTCGATGATGGTTTCCTGGCTCACCAGCCCCTGCTCGAACGCAAGGCCATAGATAAAGGGTTTGAGCGTCGAGCCGGGTGACCTGTTGACGCGCGTCATGTCGATCCAGCCGGAGCGGCTTGCATCGAAATAATCGGCCGACCCCACCTCTCCGACGATCTCACCGGTTTCGGCATCCGCCATCACCATGGCGAGCGACAGTTTCGGCCCAAGCTTCATCGTTGCGGCACGGGCGACGGATTCGAGGCCGGTCTGGACCTGCTTCCTCAGCGTCGTCTGGTGATGGATCGCTTTCGGATCCTTGCGCAGTGCCGCTTCCGCGACATGGGCAGCAAGCGTCGGAAGCTGCAGCCTGCGGGCAGGAATGGCAACACCCTCGGCGCGCTCGGCCTCGCCATCGCCGACCACTTCGGCCACGGCGATACGGTCGAGCACCCGCTTGCGCGCCGCTTCAGCCGCCTTCAGGTTTCTATCCGGCCGGCGCTTCTCCGGCAATTGCGGCAATGCAACGAGCAGCGCCGCTTCTGCTACGGTCAGCCGCTTCGGCTCCTTGCCGAAATAGGCAAGGCTTGCAGCGCGCACACCTTCCAGATTGCCGCCATAGGGCGCACGGGTGAGATAGAGATCGAGGATCTGTTCTTTCGAAAGCCGCCGCTCGATCTGCACTGCGCGCGCGATTTGCAGGAGCTTTGCCGAAAACGACCGGCTCTCGCGGGGCTCGATCAGCCTTGCCACCTGCATGGAGAGCGTTGAAGCGCCGGAAACGATGCGGCCGTTGCTGACGAATTGCAGCGCCGCACGCCCGAGTGCCCAGACATCGATGCCGGCATGCTCGTAGAAGCGCTGATCCTCATAAGCGACCAGCATGCGGACGAATTGTGGATCGACGTCGGAAACGTCCGTCTTCAGCCGCCAGCGCCCCTCGGCTGTCGCGAAGGCACGCAGCAATTGCCCGTTGGCATCGAGCACTTCGGGCGAGACCGCCTCTGCCTCATCGAGCGGCGGCGGATAGGCGCGGTCGGCGGCTTCGAGCGCGAAGAGGCCTGCACCGGCAATGATGATGCCGGCCGCAGTCCCGATCGCAAACTTTTGCCACCGCCTCATTGTTGAGCCGCAACGACCTCCATCTTGCCGGTCGCCGTGCGGGCGGACATATCGGGACGGTACATGTTCTCGACAGTCGCCGCCGGATGATCGTAGACGCCGGGTGTCACGGCGCGCACGACATAGGCGACGTTGAAATCACGTGCTGAATTTTCGTCACGGTTGAAGGCGGCGACGAAACGGTCGTAGCGGAATTCCGTATGGGCGGCCGATATCTCGCCGACCCAGTCGAAATTCGTCATCTGGGCGCTGTCGACGAGGCTTGGATTGTCGATCTCGAAGCCGGCCGGCAGGAGATCGGTGATGACAATGCGCGAGGCCCAGTCGTTCTGCTCGGTCACATGCAGGACGACGACATAACGCTCGTTTTGCTGCGCTTCGCTGACATTGGCCTCCTCGCCATCCAGCGTGTAATAGGTCCGCTCGATGGTAAAGCCGGTGCCGCCCGCCGGCAGCGGCTTGACGGGGGCGGCAACCGTGGTGATGACGGCCGAGACCGTGTCACTCGTCGCGCTCGTCAATGTCAGGGGATGGTCGATCAGCGCATCCCCGGTCATTTTCGCCATATAAGCGCGGGTCCGCTCGGCTCCGTTGACGTTGACCTTCAAATCGTCGTCGCCGTTCTGGAGGGCACGCGCTGCCAGAAGCATCCAGGCCTGTTCCTGGGTGCTCGTATATTTGCTGCGATCCCATTCCCGCGCGACTGCCTTGGCCAGGTCCGGGATGACGGGCGGAACGGGCCGGCTTTCGGCGGCGAGCGCCAGGATCGCCGCGCCATCGCGCAGCACCGAGCCATAATCGGTGCGTGAGAAGTTCACGCGGGTCACCATCGACTGTTTCGACATCTGCAGCGCATCGACGAAGATATTCTTCGAGCGCGTTGCATCGCCGTAGAGCGCCAGCGCCGCAGCGATATGGGCCTTGGCAAGCGGCGTCGGGAAGTCGTTGATCATTGTGTCGGCATAGTAGCGAAGGTCGCTGACGGCGGCCTTCTTGTTGCGCGCGAGCACATAGAGAGCATAGGCGATCTCATCGCCCTTACCTTTCACGTCAGTCGTGTAGGAGAGCGAGTTCTGCAGGTTTTCGAGCGCCTGCACCAGGGCGCGATCAGGAACGTCATATTTCTGTTCGCGGGCCCGCGTCAGGAAGTCCGTGACGTAGGAATCGAGCCAGAGATCGCCGGAATCCGGCCCCCACAGGCCGAAACTTCCAGCATAGGCCTGATAGGAAAGCACGCGGTAGATTGCATCCTGCACCCGCTTGTGGATGTCGTCATCGGTTTGCTCCATGCCCGCCTGCTTGGCGACCTCGGCCAGATAGAGCAGCGGCAGTGCGCGGCTCGTTGTCTGCTCGGCGCAGCCGAAGGGATAGCGGTCGAGCGTCATCAGCAGTGCCGGAATGTCGAAGGCGGCCGAGCGCGTGACGTTGACTGCGATAGAAGCGCCCGGAAGCACGCTGTCAGCCAGCAGGTTCTTGTCGATCGTCAGGCTCTTGCCGGGTGCAAGCGCAATGACGCGTCGTTCGGTCACCGGCAGCGAGGACGGCCGCACCGGCACATCCACCACCTGGTCGAGCGACAGGCCCTGATCATTAGACAGGTTGATCGCAACGTGGCCGTCGCCTGGCTCGCCGCCGACCAGTGTCAGCGTCAGGTCGGACTTGGCGCCGGCGCCAAGCTTCAGGGTCTGCTCGGCAGGTCCGTCGATACTAAGCGCCTTGTTGCCGGTCAGCGTCAGCTTGTAATCACCTGCCGGTGCATCGGTATTGGCAATGTCGAGGCGCAGATTGGCCTTGTCCCCGGGTGCCAGGAATTTCGGCAGGCTTGCGGTGACGACGACAGGATCGCGGATGATGACGTCCCTGGCGCTATGGCCGACACCGGTCTTCGTCCAGGCGACTGCCATGACACGCGCCGTGCCGTTGAACTGGGGAATATCGAAACTGACCTTCGCCTTGCCTTCGGCATCGAGCCTGACCGGACCGGAGAAGAAGGCGACGAGCTTCTGCGTCGGCGGGCTTGCCTGCAGCGCGATGGCACCGCCATCGCCGCCGGTGCGCAGCTTGCCGGTTGCACCCAGAGAACCGTCTATCAGCCGGCCGTAGAGGTCGCGGATTTCGAGGCCGAGCTGGCGCTGGCCAAAATACCAGTCCTCAGGGTTTGGCGGTTCATAGCGCGTCAGATTGAGGATGCCGACATCGACGGCGGCAACCGTGACATAGGCCTCTTCGTTCGCGCCGGCACCTGTCACCTGCAGGCCGATATCGAGCGGTCCGCGCGGCAGCATCTGTTCCGGCGTGTCGATCTTGACCTGCAGCGCGCGATCGGCCGGATCGACCTTCAGCCATTTGATGCCGATCGAGCGCGCCGGCATATGCGTGTCGAGGGAATCGCCCGGGCGGAAGAGGGTGGCGGTCACATAGGCGCCGGCCCCCCAGTCTGCGGTAACGGGAATATCGACCTCGCCACCGGTTTCGCTCATCGTGGCGTTTTCAACGGCAATAAGCTTTTCCGTGCCGGCCGTGATCATAAGCTCGCCGCCATAACGCGACGTGACTTTCAGCTTGGCCGTCTCGCCGACCTTATAACTGTCCTTGTCGAGAGCGATCTCGAGGCCATCGGGCGTTTCCGTCGATGTCGAGGCGACGAACCAGCCGGCATCGAACTCGACGCTGGAGGTCGGGCCGTCAGCGTTCGGACTTTCCACCTCGAGCCGGTAGCGACCCCAGTTGACAGGTGCCTGGATCTTGCCGCCATTGGCAGCCGTTGCATCCACCGAGCCCGAGGCGACCTCTTCGGGCGTATAGGTGGGTTCGTATTTCCAGGCTGTGCCTTCGCGGTACCACTGGTAATCGCGCCTAAGCTTGTAGAATTTCCAGCGCAGCCCTTTCATTTCCTGCTTCTGGCCCTGTGTATCAAGGCCGATCACAGTGAAATTCGCCAGCGCATTCTCCGGCAGGTCGCCATCGAATTCCGGCTTGATGCCGATCGCTGCCTGATCCGTCTTGACCGGAATCTCGAGCGAACGCTCGATGGCCCGCCCACCCGGCTCCTGCATGCGCAGGTAGACGGTGGCATTGAGGAACTGCGTCGTGGCCGGCAGCTCGCCAATCGTCAGATCCGTCGAGGCCTCGCCATTCTCGTCGAGCTCCGGCAGGCCGTCGATCGTCTGGCGCGAATCCTCGCTCGCTTCCTCGTCGGCAAGGCCGAACTGGTAGCCGGGATAGGCAGCATTCTCGCGCGTCGGCTTGACGACGACGTCACCTTCGATGGTCAGGCCGGCGGCTGGTGCGCCGTATAGATATTTGCCGGACATCGTGATCGTGGCTGCCGTATCCGTTCCGATCTCCTTGGAATCGGTCTTGATCTCCAGGTCAGTGCGATCGGGCACGAAATCGTCGACGAGAAAGGTCTTGGTGGCGATCGGCGAGCCCTTCGGATCGGTATAGACATTCATCGTCCAGGTACCGCGCATGGCGTTTTCCTGCGTTTGCAGGTCGACCACATAGCCGCCGAGATTGCTCGTCTGACTGACGATGCGCCGGTCTTCCACGCCATCCGGCCGCGAGAAGATGAAGGTGAGCGGCAGGTTCTCGATCGCATTGCCGTCCGTATCGCGGGCAAGGGCGGCCGCATGCACTGTCTCGCCGGCGCGGTAGATGCCGCGCTCGGTAAAGGGCAACACGTCGATGGCGCCGGGTGAGGTACGGCCGGTGACGCCACGGTCGGAAAGATCGAAACCCGCGCGTGTCATGTCGAGGAAGACATAATCGGACGTGCCGTTCTTGGCGCTGATGACGGCGGGCGTGAGTGCGGCAGTGCCGCGGATCAGACCGGCCGTGAAGGTGGCGCGGCCGTCCTGATCGGTCGTAGCGGTGCCGAGCACTTCATTGTTCTTGGCGAGCAGCTGCAATTCGACGCCGGCCATCGGCTTGGCGGAGGCGAGCGAGCGGGCAAAGACGTTCAGCCCGTCGGTGCCGGCATAGGTGGTAATGCCGATATCGGAAACGAGGAACCATTGCGTGGCCTGCGAATCCCAGTCCTGAACCGGACCGGTCGGCGGGGTCGCGACCATCACATAGATGCCGGGCTTGCGCTCCGGCAGCGCCTCATCGACCGGGAAGGAGGTGACGACGTCCTTGTTGAGTTCGTTGGCGATCTCGATCGATCCCTGCCAGACGAGCTCGCCGCTCTGGTCGGCAATATTCTGGGCGCTGTAACCGTCGAGCTGCGTCAGGAATTGCGAGGCAGTCAGGAGCGGTGCGATGCCGCGATCACCGATGCGGTAGAGCTTCAGATTGGCAGAGGCCATATTGACGGAGACGATCGGGATGCCGCGGCGCGCCGTCGACGGCAGCACGAAGCTGTCACCGGTAAAGCGCACCATTTGGCTGCGATCCTTGATATAGACGTCGATTGTCACAGGCGCTTCAAGAACCTCGTCGACTGAGGAGGGCAGGCCGGTGCGGAAGCCGATCTTGTAGGTCTCGCCATGGGTCAGGCCCTCGACGCAGATCTGCTTGTCCTTGGCCTCCAGCGCCTTGGGTGCCTCGCCGTTCAGCGTCACGAAAGGCGTATAGTCGACAGTCTTGACCAGCGCTTCGGAGAAGGTGACGCAGGCGCGCGGCGTGGCGCTGTCGGCATCGACGGTATGTTCGGTGATCCGGAAGCCCTGTGTCTGCTTGAGCTGCAGGTAGTCTGCCTGCACGTCCTTGGCGCTGGCGAGCGCAAGGCTCGCCTTGTAGCTATTCAACGCATCGCGGTAATTGGCGTTTTTTTCCAGCGCCTTGCCAAGCACGGCCAATGCATCCGCGCGCTTGCTGGTGGTGCGCGTCAACTGGTAGCCGTTCAGCGCGTCTATCACCGCTTGACCGAAGATGCCGCTGTCCGGCGCCCCGAGCGAGGTCGCCGCGCGGGCCGTCTCGATCCAGAGATCACCGTCGTCGGGGGTGATCGACAGGGCACCATGGAAGGCCTTCAGCGCATCGGAGAGATTGCCGCCGGTGAGATCCAGGCGGGCGCCCGCCGTCAGGCTGTCGACGCCCTGGCCCTGTTGATCGTCGGCGAGCGCAAGATCGTTGCGAAAATTGCGCGCTTGCTGGACAAGGTCATCGGAAAGGAAGGGCAGGCGAGGGGCTGCACCAATGTCCGGTTCCTGCGGCGCGGCCGCAGCGACCGTCTCCACGATCCGGCCGGCAATCGCGCCGGGAGCCGCGTTCATCGTCTTGAAGTCGGATTTCAGGAAGCACCACTTCACCTTTGGATTATAGGTGAAGGCCTTGCAGCTCTTGTCGCCGATACAGGCGGCCTTGCACTGATCGAGCGAGAGGTTCTGTTCCGTGCGCAGGTCAAAGCCGAAATAATCCGCGTCCCTGACGGTAACGATGTCGCGCTTGGCGTCGGCTGCAGAAGCCGACAGGCCCGCAAAAATCATAGATACAACGATGACGGAAAAAGCGAAGAACGAGCGCACAGACATTGGTTCCCCCCGGATGCTGGCTCTGAGCCGGGCGGCACTGTCCCCACTCCCCAGGGAATTGTCAACTCACCTTCCGGCCTGTTCAGGTTTCGCACATTGGCTTTCGTGCAATCGTCACATCGGCGTGAGTGAACAGCTTGTGATTTGCGGCTTTTTCGTCGATCGGCAAGGATTTCTCCGGTTTGTTCCCGGAGGTAGCCCCATGTCCATTTCCACATCAGGCAAGGTTCTTGCCGCGCTTTTCGCAACGGCAGCCCTTTCGCTCGGCCTCGGTTCTGTCGCCACCCAGGCGGCGGAAGATGCCGTCGTCATTCCAGCGCCTGCCGTCGACGAGGCGGGCAAGTCCGGCACTGAAACGGCCGTCTTCGCCGGCGGCTGCTTCTGGGGCGTCCAGGGCGTTTTCCAGCACGTGAAGGGCGTCAAAAGCGCCGTGTCCGGCTATGCCGGCGGCGAAGCCGCAACCGCCCAGTACGAAACGGTCAGCACCGGTACGACGGGCCACGCCGAATCCGTCAAAGTAACCTTCGATCCGAAAGAGGTGAGCTACGGCAAGCTCCTGCAGGTCTTCTTCTCGGTCGCGCACAACCCGACGCAGCTCAATTTCCAGGGACCGGACCAGGGCACCCAATACCGCTCGGCGCTGTTCATCTCCGACCCGCAACAGCGCAAGGTCGCCGAAGCCTATATCGCCCAGCTCGACAAGGCGCATGTCTTCAAACAGCCGATCGTCACCAGGATCACCGACTATACTGGCTTCTATCCGGCCGAGCAGTATCATCAGGATTTCCTGACGCTGAACCCGACCTACCCCTATATCGTCTATAACGACCTACCGAAGATCGAAAACCTGAAGCAGATCTTCCCGGATGATTACAGCCAGGACCCGGTTTTGGTGCTGAAGGCCAAGGGTTGAGAGGTCCCTCAAACCGAAATTTCAAAAGGCGGCTAAAGTCGCCGCCTTTACTATAACTTCTCGGCATTTTAAGAATTTATCAATATTAACAAAAGTTTAATTGAGAAATACTGCGTTTCATGCCGGAACATATCGTCGCATCGCCCGTTTAAGCTGCGAGCCTCGTGGAAGCAATCTGCCTTTCACGAAGCGGAGTCTCCTCGGTAAAGCGTAAAGGGGATCTGTCATGGCCACGAATGTCATGCGTAGCTGGCAACGGGAACATCTCATGGAACAGCGAGTGCTGATTGTCGAAGACGAACTGCTGATAGCCCTCGATCTCGAAACGACGATCGAGGACATGGGCGTGCATGTCGCGGGCCTGGCATCGGATCGCGAAGGAGCTCTGAGGCTCGCACCGCTCGCCGATATCGCTTTTGTCGACGTCAACCTCTCGGATGGCGCAACCGGCCCTGAGATCGGCAGGCAGCTGGTGGAAGACCACGGGATCTCCGTCGTCTTCATGACCGCCAATCCCGAAGCCGTTGTAGATGGTGTGCACGGCGCGCTCGGTGTCGTGCAAAAACCCGTCATGCCGAGAGTGGTGGAACAGCTTCTTAGATATGTCGCTGCCCGCCGTGCGGGCATGCTGGCAGTGGTACCGCCGCAGATGATGGTGTTTGCGTCATAGAGTGAGGCCGCTGGCTCCTTTCCAGCTGGTATTGAGTTCGGCAGTCCAAGCGTGGGCGTGGGGCAGGTGTAAAATCACTAGAATTCTAGCTGGAACGCAAAGAGTATCAGTGAAATCGGTCGCTACATCCATTCATACCCGGACACATTCTCACGCGTTGCCCACGTCCTATGACGCTTTTGAAGGCTATGAATCGCCAGATTACTGAGCTAGAGAGTACCGCCAACAAAACCGTGGCGCGATTTTGCCGTCTGCGATTTCGTCGGAGTAGTGGATTGGAATGACTTACATTGACATTTCCAGGGTCGTGATAGCGCAGGATGCGGTGATGCGCCTCGCAATCGAAGTGATCGACAGCAATGGCCTGAAGATCGCGGTCGTTGTCACAGATGAGGGAAAGCTGAGTGGAATCATTACCGACGGAGATATCCGACGGGCGCTGCTTTCAGGACATGGATTGGATACGCCAGTTCAAGAATTTATGAGACAAAATCCTCGTTCGGCAATGCTGGGTACTGAAAAAAGCATTTTGCTCGGCCGCCTCCGCCACGAGCAAATTCTTCACCTTCCTATCGTCGACGAGGCTGGCATACTGCGGGACTTGGCGTATCTTCCCGCGTTTGAACAGCTTTCGTATCAAGAGAACCAGGTGATAATAATGGCGGGAGGGCTGGGGACTCGACTTCGGCCGCTTACCGAAAATGTGCCCAAACCGTTAATATCGGTCGGCGGTAGGCCACTTATCGACATTATTGTTGATAATCTGGTGGCACAGGGCCTCTCCGATATTACGCTGTGTGTGAATTATCTTGGGCATATGCTTGAGGACCATCTCGGTGACGGTTCCAAGTTTGGCGCCCGGTTCACTTTCGTGCGCGAAAAGGAGCGGATGGGGACCGCGGGAGCATTGTCTCTTCTGCCGCAAGCTCCGTCAAAGTCCTTTTTTGTGATGAACGGTGACATACTCACGACAGTTGATTTTCAGGCTATGCTGGATTTCCACAAGTCTTCGTCTGCGGTGGCGACAATGGCGGTCAACAATCACAGCTATGAAGTGCCATTCGGTGTCGTTGAAGTTTCCGGTCGCTATCTGACCAAGTTGACGGAAAAACCCAAATGCAACTTTCTGGTCAATGCTGGGATCTACCTGCTCGAGCCCCAAGTTCTGGAATATGTTCCGAACCGACAGTTTTTCGATATGACAAACCTCTTTGAATATCTGATCGAGCGTCAGTTGCCGGCCGCTGTTTTTCCAGTCCGAGAACCTTGGCTCGATGTTGGGCGACATGAGGATTTGATTAGGGCGAATGACAGTTTCGGGGATGGTGATCCCAGCAAACAAGCGCCGAAATGGCCGTGATCTTAAAGCAGGAAATTTAGATGCCCATTGAAGCTCATAAAAGCGGCAAGAACAGCCAGCTCGCGTTTATCGCGACCGGAAGAGAGAATTCTATCTTCTCTCAGGATATGAGGCGTTTTGAAGGGCAATTGCGGGATAAGCTCGAAGGCAAACGAGTACTTGCTATCGGAGCTGCCGGATCAATCGGTTCCGCTACAATATCGGTCATTTCGGGGTTCGAGCCATGTGCTCTTCACGTGATCGATCAGAATGAGAACGAGTTGGCAGAGTTGGTTCGGACACTCCGCTCCAGCCCAGGAGGCTTTGCCGTTCCGGATTTTCGAACCTTGCCGCTAGATTTTGGCTCGCCTGCGATGAGGCTTTTTATTCATGACCAAGCACCCTATGATTTCGTTTTGAATTTTGCGGCAATTAAACACGTGAGGTCGGAGAAGGATTCCTTTTCAATGCTGCAGATGTTTGACACGAACTTGCTCAAACAGGCTCGCCTGTTGCGGTGGTTGAGCGAAGTGCAGTTCAAAGGCCGATATTTCTCTGTTTCTACCGACAAGGCAGCCAATCCGAGCTCCTTCATGGGCGCCAGCAAACGCCTCATGGAGCACGTGATGTTCAGTGGCGAGGCCGTAAAAGATCTTGACGCGGAAATTGTCTCTGCGCGCTTTGCTAATGTTGCGTTCTCAAACGGTTCGCTTCTTCAAAGCTTCCAGCGTCGCGTCGAACAGGAGCAGCCACTGGCTGCGCCGATCGATACTCGGCGCTATTTTGTCTCAATGGAGGAGGCTGGTCATCTCTGCACACTGGCTGCAGTGTGCGCTCCCGGCCAACACATTGTCGTACCTAAGCTTAGTCCCGATGAACATCTCGTTTTGCTCGAAGACGTCGCAAAGGCTTTTCTTGAGCATTTGAAGCTAAAACCTGTGATTTTCAGCAATGAAGCAACGGCGGTGCAGGCGACAAGCTTGCTTCGTGGCTCCGGTTCCTGGCCACTTCTGCTGACGCCGCTCGATACCGCCGGTGAGAAGGCCTTCGAGGAATTCGTTGCGAACGATGAAAGCGCCGTGGACGGCGGATTTGAAGGACTTTCCATCGTCAAGTACAAAGGTGCCGCGAGCGGATCGATTGGAAGGTTGATCAGTAGTCTTGAGGGTCTTTTCGCCGCAGCCAATATGCCGACTTCGCCACAGCAGATCGACAAGGATCAGTTGAAGGAGCTTGTGGCTACAATCGAACCGTCCTTCCTGCAGACTCACAAGGTGAGTGAAAAAACTCTGGATTCACGGATTTAGGCTCGATGATACCGCTCGCAGTACCAAATCTCGCCGGCCGTGAGGCCGAATATCTGCAGGAATGCATAACTTCTACATTTGTTTCGACGGTGGGGCCATTCGTCACCCGTTTCGAAGAAATGGTAGCTGCTGCGTCCGGTGCCAAATACGCAGTTGCGACGTCCGCGGGTACCACTGCGCTTCATGCTGCCTTGCTATCCGCCGGCGTAGGGCGCGATGATTTGGTCATTGCACCATCATTCACGTTCATCGCTTCGGTCGCTGCAATTGCCCATTGCGGAGCGCTTCCGTGGCTTTTCGATGTCTCTCCCGAAAACTGGTCGATAGACGTAACGTTGTTGGCTAGCAAACTGGAGAAAGAGACGCATCGTCGCGTGGACGGTGCGTTACTTCACACGGAAACGGGGCGCAGAGTTTCGGCAATATTGCCGGTTTTTACGCTGGGCATTCCCGCCCAGATGGATGAGATTAACGAGTTAGCGAAGGCTTACTATTTGCCGGTTGTCGTTGATGCGGCCGCCGCACTGGGTACCACCTACAAAGACCGTCCTTCGGGAAGCTTAAGCGCAGAATTCACGATGTTCTCCTTCAATGGGAACAAGACTGTTACCGCCGGCGGTGGCGGAATTATCGTTACGGATGATCCGGAAAAAGCACGCCTCTTTCGTCATTTGACGACCACCGCCAGAGTCGGGGCCGATTACGATCACGACATGGTCGGTTATAATTACCGAATGACAAACCTCCAGGCGGCGGTTGGTTGTGCCCAGATGGAAAATCTGGGCCGATTTGTCGAGTTGAAACGGAATATAGCACGAAATTATAGGGAGGCTTTCTCGGATCTTGCCGGAATCGCGCCTTTTCCGGATCCGGAATATGCGCGAAGCGGTTATTGGTTTTCCGGGATCGTCGTGAACAACAGAGACCCACGGCAGTTGACCGATATCCGCGTTCGTTTGCGGGAGGCCGGCATAGACGCCCGCCCCTTCTGGAAACCAGCCCATCTCCAGGCACCCTATGTAGGGGCGCCAAGGACGGAAATGACGGTCTGCGACAACCTCTGGCAACGGATCGTGACGCTGCCATGCTCAACCGGCCTGACGGTCGCCGATCAGGACTTCGTTGTCGACAAGGTCAGACGGCAGTTCGCCAACAACTGAAGAAGTGGCAAATTTTTTCGGATTTATTTCTGCTTAGGGTCCTCATGGAAGGCGTTTCCTCCGCGGCCCATGATCAGTAGTGCAAGCACGAATATCGCGTTTGTCGGATGAAATATGCTACCCCATGTCATCATAAGCCAGATAAGTAGCGACAGCATCGATACTCCCCAGATGTCGTTTTCCTTTGCATGAGTGTAACAGCGTTCGCCGAGGAAATAGAAGAATCCCAGAGCCGGTAGACCATATGTAGCGAGCAGACGTGTCGGTAGGGACACAGAGTCAGATCTTATTTGATTTGCGTTTAGAAGTTTTTCCGTTGCGCTCTGAGCCAAGCTACTTCCGTATCCCATCAGGTAGTCGCTTTGCCAAAAGATCTGGAGATGTTGAAGCCACAACCAGGGCCGGTAAGCTTGTCGGTAGATCGCTTCCAGCGAAAGCCCGCTCTGATTGCGCAGGAGCAACCGGGATATGAGGGGAATATCTTGTAGGTGATAAAGGGCGAACGGGGATAGACCGACGATGAGGATAAGTCCCAACGTCATAGCGAACGCCACCGTAACACGAAGCCTCGCATTATCAGGAAGTAGTGTCAAAACAACGGTGGTGGCGCTGAAAAGCACGAGGCCGATCAGTGCTGAACGCACGAAAGATAAGATAGTGAAATAAGCGGCGGCAACAACGGTTGTGATGTTGAGCCATCGAAAACCCAGATGCTTCAATGCAATCAGGAAAACGAAAAGTGAGATGATGCCGGAAGTCGCAATGTTGGGGACCATCGAAATGCGCCATGGCCCGTAAGCGGGCGCAGTTTGGCCAGGCAAAATGCCCCAGGCATTGATATCAATTCCTTCCCGGTCTTGTGGTGGTAACGCAATGTTGCCAGAATCTGCAGCGTCAGCCCCAAGGGGATCCCCCTGGTACTCTTGCATCAACCAGCTGTACTTTTCGAACGGTGGCTGCAGAACAAAGCTCAAGCTGCCAATCCCGTAAAATACCAGGATGATCGCGAATAGCCATCTAACGTTGATGCGCACCTCGGAGCGGCTCGCCCATGCGCTGACCCAAGCGATCAAGATAATTGGGGGAACGGCACCTGTATCCCCTCTCAGGCCGAACCATAAAGACGCCGTTACACCCATGACGGCGATAGGTCTCGCACAACCAAATATGAGATTTTCTACTGTCTGTCTGAGTCTTGGCAATGGTGCTGCAACTGCTGGCAGTGTAAGCAGCCAATAAAGCGGTTCTCCTCGCGAGACGATCCTTTCCTGCCCCATGTAAACTGTGAGTAGCAGCGAATAAGCCAGGAACAGAAGGATGTCGCCGCCGTTCTTGTACCATACGCAAACCGATTGGACCTTAGGATGCATCAAGATATCCATGAGGGCGTTCGGTTTTCTGATGCCTGTATCTTTTACTAGCCTGTCGTCCATATCTCATCGCTAATGCAGGAATTGCGTCTCTTACGCCGATTGACCGGGGTGCGTTTCTAATCCTCCCCCCGAGGCCACTCCGAGCCCGAGAAACTGGAGCGCTATATGGCGATGACAACCCTCGACGCTCATGCAATCGGTAGGGTGTAATCTCCCGAAATAGGCTCACGGCGCAGATCGATCGTCGCGCCCCCACGTTCGTTGGAAAGGTGGGCAGCGACAAGTAATTTCATGGCAAGCAGCCCGTGCTCTCCTGTCGGGTAGTCAGTGCCGGCAAGAAGGGCTTCGAGAACGGAACGAGTTGGCGTGACAGCATCGGCCGGAGTAATTGTTATAGAGTCGGAATCGTAAGGCATGCCATAGCGTGTTGTTGGTTCATTTCTGTATTCCTCTTTACGAACGACGAAGGAGAGAGTGCCGGCCAATTCATCAACTGAGATGCGTCCATGGCGGCAATTGTAAGTCACATTCATGCCGTGCCCCTGGTCGTGGGAGCAATCCATATAGAAGCGTTTCCCTGACGGTGTTTCCAGGCGGATGCTTCCGGAGGCATCCCTAAACTGGGGGCCGCGAGGATTGGCGAGTTCGTCCTTCGAAAACCAAGCCGACACTTTTACCGGATCTTCGCCGCACAGATAGCGGAACATTTCAAAATAATGCGTGCCGTTCATCGCCATGCCAAAGTTTCCGGCACTTACGATAACGCTCGCAAGGCCGCCGAAAGCCTCAGACTCGATCATGGATTTCGGGAACGTGTATTGTTCCATGAAGCGCATCTGATGGTTGATTGCCAATTTCACACCTGCGGAATTGCAGGCGGAGATCATCGCTTCACAATCATGCAAGTTGGTCGCCATAGGCTTCTCGCACAGGATCATTTTGGCGCCATTTTGCGCCGCCCTGACGACAAGCTCGCAATGCCCGGGAGCCGTCGTTGCAATGATCAGAAATTCCGGCCGGATTTGGTCGATGAGTTCAATTGCCGATATGAAGCGGCGCTCTTCCGGGATCCCATACTTGTTTCCGGCGACATCGCAAGCTTCACGATTTATGTCGCTTACTGCCACGATCGGAAGTTGGCATTGTTCCAAGACGCCGGCATGGCGCATTCCCATTCGTCCAAGGCCAATGAGGGCTGTAATCATGGTTTTCTTCTCAGTCTGCTTTGGTGTTTGTCAGCGATCTTCACTTCACTCGATAGATACCGAAATCGAGATCTAGGCGAAAGACCTAGCGTGTTTCAGGCCATCCGAAATGATGTGAGGCAACGAAGGCAGCGACTGCGAAATCAAGTGGCGTATCGATATCGAAGCTACATTCGTCAGCCATAAGCCAGAACCCCGTCCGTTCAGTGAGAGCGGGTCTTTCGTCGACGATGGGTTGCCGGCGCCAAGCATAGATGGATCCGTTGAGCTCATAGCAATTGGGCAGGTCTTGTCGACGCCCATATTGCATCCCGGGCTTTGACAGCTCGATGCGGCCATCTGCGGTTTCTTCAACAAGCGTGTAATAGGGTGAAGCCTTTGCGCGTGCCACGGACACAACGTTGAGAAGGTCGGCGTTCGCTTCTAGCTTTTGGGCCGCCCCACGAATGTCCGCAGGAGTCCTTAACGGAGAAGTCGGTTGAAGATCGAAGAACATCTCGATCTCCCGCCCGACTTCCATTTCTGCCGTGCGCAGAGCATGACTGAGAACGGCGGGCTTCGCGACAAAGTCGGTGGCAAGCTCGTCCGGCCTCTTGACCAGCAGATTTGCTCCGGCCTCCCGCCCGATATCAAGATAGCGATCACTGTCGCTGGAAATCGAAATAATATCAAAAATTCCCGATTGGACAGCCTGTTCAACTGTGTGCGCAAGAAGCGGCCGGCCAGCAAAAGATTTGATGTTTTTGTGTGGCAGCCCCTTGGATCCTGACCGAGCCGCCACGACACACATTTTCATCTCAATGAACCTCAGGTTGACTTGTGCGGCTCTCATAGCAGAAACGGAATAGCGTTGTCCCGTGTTGATTTGTCTGACGGAAATTGACAAGGATGACGCGTTCCAATCGGGCGAGGCGCCTATTCCAGATCGCCGGGAGAACTCCGGATAATTGCGAAGGTATTCATGTGAACACTAAATTATGCCGTATCGCCCTCGTCGGTGCAGGAAGCATGATCGCCGAGCATGCAAAGGTTTTTGCATCCCTGCCAAATGTCGAGCTCGTCGGTATTGCCAATAGGACAAAAGCCAAGGCTCAGGTGATCGCCAACAATTGGAACATTCCGATTGTGAGTGATGACGTTGATGAAATGCTTGTCAGCACCCGGCCCGATTTGGTGGTGATGGCAGTGTACGAGCCGGCCATTTTTGAAGTTGCAACTCGAATACTGGCGCATCCCGTTGACGTCTTCATGGAGAAGCCTATCGGGTTGAACCTTGAAGAAGCGCGTGCTCTTCACGGGCAGGTAAAATCTTCGGGCCAGCGTGCGTGGGTTGGTCTCAATCGGCGCGCACTTGGTTCCACACTGACCGCGCTCGCAGATCTTTCCGCAAATCCCGGCCCTCGCTTCATCTATGTTCAAGACCAGCAGAGTCTCGAAGCCGCGCGGGCCATCGGTCACAATTTGGCGGTAGTCGACAATTGGATGTATGCCAACTCAATTCATCTCGTTGACTACCTAATGACTTTCGGTCGCGGAGGCGTGACTGACGTAAAGATCTTGCAACCGTGGAAGGCCGGCGAATCCGGGGTTGTGGTTGCGCATATCAGTTTCGCCTCCGGAGATCGCGGTATCTATCAGGCTGTATGGAACGGTCCAGGACCTTGGGCCTGCACGGTTTCCGCGCCGCACAGGCGATGGGAGATGCGGCCTCTGGAAAAGGCGATATTTCAAAATGCAGGCGAGCGTAGCCTGAACGAGGTTCAGGCTACAGAAGCAGATCTGCAATTTAAGCCAGGGTTTCGGGTGCAAGCTGAACAGGTGGTGGGTGCCTGGCGCGGGGAAAATACGGGTGCAGCAACGATCGACGACGCCTTGGCGACGACTGAACTCGTTGCCAAGATCTACGACCTTGGTGACGAGGTGACACGGTGACCAAACCCCGGATATGTGTGACTACCGGTACAAGGGCGGACTACGGTCTCTTGTATTGGCTCATGCGTGATCTGCACGACGATCCGGATTTCGAATTGCAGATTGCGGTGTCCGCCATGCATTTGTCGCCGGCATTCGGAGAGACCGTTCGCTTCATTCGAGCCGATGGATTCAAGATCGATGCTGAAATACCCTGCCTTGACGATGATGACAGCGACGCCGGCATGGCACGCGCCTTCGGTCGCGCCATCGACGGCTTTCGCGGGGCATTCGAACAAATCGAACCCGATTTTCTGGTTATATTGGGGGACCGATTTGAAGCGCTTGCGGCTGCGACTGCTGCAACCTTTCTTCATATCCCTATTGGCCATATTCACGGCGGCGAAGTAACGCTAGGTGCCATGGACGATACCTTCCGGCACGCGATTACAAAAATGGCACATGTCCATTTCACGGCAGCCGGACAGTACGCTGATCGAGTGATCCGGATGGGTGAGGCGCCGGAACGAGTATTCAACATCGGCGCGATCGGCCTCGATAATTTCAGGCGGCTTTCCATACCCGATAGATTGGAATTGATGCGAGAACTCGAAATCGAGCCAGAACGCGATTATGTGTTGATGACCTACCATCCGGCGACGATGGATTCGGCCTCGCCTGTTGCCGCCCTCGAGCAGATTCTTGACGCACTGCAGTCTTTTCCGGATCTGGCCGTGATCATTACGAAAGCCAACTCTGATCCAGGTGGCAGGAAAATCAATGCGAGGCTTGAGACATTTCATTCCCAACACCCCGATCGGGTCAGGTTGGTTGCATCTCTAGGCCAGTTACGCTACCTCGCGGCGATGAAACATGCGAGCGTAGTCCTCGGCAATTCGTCAAGTGGCCTCATTGAGGCCCCCGCAGTGGACGTCCCGACGGTCAACGTAGGCCCACGGCAACTGGGCCGGCTGAAAGCGATGTCCGTCATCGACACGGTCGAGGAAACCGGGGCAATCGTAAGGGCTATGACCGAAGCAATGTCGCTTTCTTTTCGCGATGCCATTAAAGACAGCGCCCCCCCTTATGGCAGGCCGGGTGACGCTACCGGTTCAGTGCTGTCAGTTCTTCGCAAGATCGATTTTCCCCGACTGCTACAAAAGCCCTTCTATGATCTCCCCAACCGGGCCGTGAAGGAGTAGTTTTTGATAGTCCACCGGATCCGTCAACGTCTATGAAGCTTCCATTGCCGATGTTTTGGAAGAAGAAAAAGCCTTCGCTGCTCGTTGTCGGGGGAGGCGGACATGGGCGAGTTGTCCTTGAAGCGGCGTTATTGAACGATCATTTTGCTCGCGTGGTGGCCGTCGATCCCGAGGAGTACAAAAGCTGGTCGCTACAGATTGCGCGCTGCGTCGAAGACGAGAAGGAAGTTGTGCGCGACAATGAAACATGGGTATTTGTTCCGGCGGTAGGAAACGCTAGCCTGCGCCAGAAATTGTTCAATGCCTATCTTGGAAAGGGATTTGCTCCCGCTTCGGTGATCCATCCGGCCTCCACAATCAGTCCTTCAGCGCGGTTGGGCCGAGGGGTCGTGGTGCTCGCAGGGATTGTCGGTGTTCAGGTAACGATCGGTGATGGCGTCATCGTTAACAACGGAGCAATCGTTGAACATGACTGTGTCGTGGGCGATTTCTCGCATCTTGCACCGGGCGCCGTGCTAGCTGGAGGTTCATCCTTGGGCAGCGGTTGCTTTCTTGGAGCAAATAGTTCAGTCCGACATGCGACGGCTATTGTAGGCAATGTAACTGTCGGACACGGAGCGGTGGTTACGCGCGATATTAGTGCTCCGGGTGTTTACGTGGGTAGTCCGGCGAAGCTTATGTTAGATTCGAAAAAAGTCTTGGAGTAAACGCAGTGACGGTGGAGAATCGTTGTTTCATTATTGCTGAGATTGGCGTTAACCATAACGGTAACTTGGATCTCGCTCGCAAACTTATCGATGTGGCGGTGGAGGCGGGCGCAGATGCTGCCAAGATACAAACGTTCAAAGCCGAGGATTTGATTGTCGCAGGTACCAAGACCGTCGAATACCAGCGCCTGAACGGTGCTGAGGATGATCAATTCAGGCTACTTAAATCTCTTGAACTGTCTCACGATCAGCATCGCCAGCTTGTCGAATACTGTGCCCTGAGGGGTGTCGAGTTCATGTCGACCGGCTTCGATATTGCTTCGCTTCAATTCCTCGTCGAGCTAGGAATTAGGCGGATAAAAATTCCATCCGGGGAAATCACCAACACTCCGCTTGTAGAGGTTGCTGCCCGGACTTGCCTTCCGATCATCATATCGACTGGAATGGCAACCCTTGACGAGGTGCGAGATTGCATTCGGGCTGTAAGGGATGTGTGGCAGACGCTTCGGCACGACGGCGACCTGTGCATTCTGCATTGTACAACAGCCTATCCGACCGCGTTGTCGGACGTAAACCTGGCGGCCATGCATACAATGCAGAAGGTGCTCGATGAAAAGGTAGGCTACTCCGATCATACCGCTGGGATTCTTGTGCCGCCTCTTGCAGTGGCGGCAGGTGCGCGTGTCCTTGAGAAGCACATTACACTCGATCGCGAAATGCAAGGCCCCGACCATGCGGCATCGATCGAGCCTGAGGAGCTCAAGCGAATGGTGGCTGAGATCCGTCTGATTGAGACCGTTTTGGGCGATGGCATCAAAGCTCCAAAGCCCGTCGAACTGGCTACCCGCGCGCTCGTGCGCAAGGGGCTGAAATTTGCGGCGAAGTTTCCAAAGGGTCATGTTGTCTCGGCGGTCGATCTTGTCTCGCTTCGCCCCGAAACTGGTTTGCCGCCGGCTCGCTTGAAGTCTCTCGTCGGCAGAACACTCGTCAAGCCGGTCGCCATTCACGATGCTGTGGAAGAAGACCACTTTGAATTTTAACCGAACTTACCTTCTTGCGCGAGCAATTCATAACCGTTAACCAACCGGCAATTCGAAATATAGGATGACGGCAATGCGCTCTATCCACCTAGATCCGCGTAACGACAAGCTGGACCTTTCGGAATACCGATTGGACAAAAGCAGTCCGGACACCCTTTACGGCTTGCCTCAGCATGTCGCGTTCTGCTCTCGATGCGTGATCTCCAATCAGCGTCCTAACTCTACGGTTGAGCACAAGCATACCAGGGACAGCAAGAAACAAACGATCAATTTTGATTCCGAGGGTGTTTGCGACGCATGTCGAGTGGCGGAGCAGAAGGACGGCAATATCGATTGGGAAGCGCGGCGCCGGGAATTGCAGGTACTGTGTGACAAGTACCGCTCGAGGAACGGCCACTATGACTGCCTGGTGCCCGGTTCGGGCGGCAAGGACAGCTTCTACCAATCGTGGATCCTGAAATACGAATTCGGCATGAACCCACTCACGGTAACATGGGCGCCTCACGTCTATACCGAATGGGGCTGGCGCAATTTTCAGCGCTGGATCCACTCGGGTTTTGACAACTATCTTCTGACGCCCAACGGCCGGGTAAAGCGCTTGATCACACGCCTTGCGGTGGAGAACCTGTTCCATCCATTCCAGCCGTTTATCTTCGGCCAGAAGTCATACGCGCCGAAAATGGCGGCGCGTATGAACATACCTCTGATCTTTTATGGTGAGAATGAAGCGGAGTACGGGAATCCGATCGCAGATATGACATCTGCAAAACGCGACTATTCCTATTTTTCGACTGCGGATGACAGTGAGATCTTTCTCGGCGGCACGTCCATTCAGTCGCTGATCAACGATTATGGTGTTCGTGCGCCGGATCTCGATGTCTACCGTCCTTCCAATCCGGACGAACTGAGGGAGAAGGGCATCGAGGTCCATTATCTCGGATACTATCTGAGGTGGCATCCGCAGTCGGCTTACTATTTCGCTGTCGAGCACGGCGGTTTTGAAGCGTCGCCCGAGCGGACGCCCGGCACTTACTCGAAATACAACTCGATCGACGACCGTATCGATGATCTTCATTATTATACGACGTTCATCAAGTTCGGTATTGGCCGCACAACCTACGACGCCGCGCAGGAAGTTCGATCCGGTGACCTGGAACGCGAAGAGGGCGTGGCTCTCGTCCGGCGCTATGACGGCGAGTTCCCCGAGCGTTTTGCCGATGAACTGATGGAATACCTCAGCTTGCCGGAGAAAGAATTCCCCGATGCCTCAAAGCAGTTTGAAGCGCCGATCATGGATCGCGCCTATTTTCATGCGCTATCAAACCGCTTCCGGTCCCCTCATCTTTGGGCCTATGACAATGGGGAATGGAAGCTGCGCCGCAGCGTCTTTACCCAGAACTGAGTGCCAGGAATATGAACATTCGCCTTATCGCACGTCTTGATGTCAAGCTGAAGCACCTGATTAAGGGTGTGCAAATGGAAGGCTGGCGCAAGATGGGCAACCCTGGTGAACGAGCGAAGCTCTATTACCATCAGGGTGCGGACGAACTCTTGTACATGGATGTCGTTGCAAGCCTTTATGAGCGTAACAATCTGACGGACATCGTTCGTGAGGTCGCACAGGAGGCGTTTGTGCCGATCACCGTCGGGGGCGGAATAGGCGATCTCAGGTCGGCCAAGCAATTGCTCGATGTCGGTGCCGACAAGGTGGCGGTAAATACAGCTGCGACCAAGCGGCCCGCAATATTGCAGGAAATTTCCGATACCTATGGCTCTCAGGCGATGGTTCTTTCCATCGAAGCAAAGCGCCTACCGCAAGGTGGCTGGGAAGCTATGACGGATAATGGGCGTAATCATACCGGGTTGGACGTCGTCAGATGGGCTGTGAAGGGTGCGGAGCTTGGCGCAGGCGAGATCCTCATCACGTCGATTGATCGCGACGGTACAATGAAGGGTATGGATACCGAACTTATCGAAGCCGTCACGCGAGAGGTCGATATTCCCGTAATTGCTTCCGGGGGAGCAGCAGGCGGCACCCATGCAACCGAAGCTGTCCGGTCGGGCGCGACGGCTGTTGCCTTCGCGAAGGCCCTCCATTCCGACTCAACCGATTTTGGGCAATTACGGCAAGAGCTAAAGCAGGTTGGAATACCGGTCAGAACACCAAAGAAAGTAGTGGTCGGAGTATGAACCAATCAGTTGTTGTTGTTGATTATGGCATCGGTAATGTTTTCTCCGTCTGCAACGCTCTCAAGCAGATTGGCGCTGAGCCGCAGTTGACGCGCGACATCCCTACAATTCTGCGGGCTGAAAGAGTAATCTTGCCTGGCGTGGGTGCCTTCGGCCGTGCCATGGATGCATTGCGGGGCTTTGGTCTCGACGAGGCCCTTGGCAGTTACGTCGCGACAGGCCGTCCTTTTCTTGGGATCTGCATCGGCATGCAAGTCCTGATGGATTCATCGCTGGAGTTCGGAGCCCATGCTGGTCTGGGGTTTATTCCGGGCACGGTAGAACGCATTCCGTCGGTGGATAAGGCTGGCAACCCTTTGCGTGTGCCGCATATTAGCTGGAGCAAGGTGAAGCCGGCGGCGGGCGTTCTTCTCCCGGAACAATGGCAATCTACGCCGCTCTCTGGCGATGAGGATCACCAGGAGTTCTATTTCGTTCATTCTTATCATTCAAAGCCGAACGATGCTTCGAATCTTCTCGCCGTCGTCGATCACGGGGGCAACGACGTGACCGCGGCCATTACGAAGGACAATATAGTCGGCGTGCAATTTCATCCTGAGCGCAGTGGCTTGGCGGGCCTGAATCTGCTCGGAAAGTTTATGGGCGGTCCTTAACCACAACAACTCTACGAAAGATCGTGCCTGTCATGCTCTATCAGGTTGCGAAACGCTCGGACGGTGGCTAAGGCAGTAACCCTCAAGAGGAAATCTCTAGAATTGGATAGGCGCATGCTCAATTTCGCTCTCGTCGGATGTGGTCGGATTGCTGTTCGCCATTCCGAACTCCTGGGCCTCAACCAGATTGATGGCGCACGTCTCGCGGCAGTCTGTGACATCGTTCCGGAAAAGGCCCGTGCGATTGGAGAGCGGTTCAACGTCCCCTATTTCACTAATATGCATGAAATGATGCGTGAGATTGACGTCGATGCAGTTTCAGTCCTGACTGAAAGCGGCAATCACGCGACGGACGTCATTGCACTTGCAAAATACGGCAAGCCTATCATTGTCGAAAAGCCGATGGCCTTAACTCTTGAGGACGCCGATGCGATGATTGATGCCTGTGATGCGTCTGGGTCGCGATTGTTTGTCGTAAAGCAGAACCGCTTTAACGTCCCTGTGGTCAAGCTTCGCGACGCGCTTGAAGCCGGTCGTTTCGGCAAGATGGTCATGGGCACGATCCGGGTCAGGTGGTGTCGCGATCAGAGCTACTATGATCAGGATCCGTGGAGAGGTACCTGGGCTATGGACGGTGGTGTCCTGACCAATCAGGCCAGCCACCATATTGATCTGCTCGAATGGATGATGGGCGATGTCGATAGTGTTTTTGCGAAAAGCACGACAGCGCTTGTCGATATAGAGACGGAAGATACGGCTGTTGTGCTTCTGAAGTTCAAGAACGGAGCACTGGGCCTCATTGAAGCAACCACCGCAACCCGACCCAAGGATCTTGAAGGCTCGATTTCAGTTCTGGGCGCGACGGGAACCGTCGAGATCGGTGGCTTTGCCGTCAACAAGATGAAGGTCTGGAGTTTCACGGATGGTCGAGACAATGTCGATGAAGTCATGGACAAATACTCGGTCAACCCGCCGAACGTCTACGGCTTCGGCCATCAGATGTATTACGAGCATGTTGTTGATTGTCTGGTGAGCGGTCGGCAGCAGGATGTGGATGGGCGCATCGGTCGCAAGAGCATTCAACTGATCCACGCGATCTACGAATCCATCGAGACCGGCAAGGAGGTCTTCCTCCCGGTGGTGCCGCGTCATTCCAAACTCGGGCGCGGCAAGAATGGCTGAACTGACACGCAGAACGGTTGGTATTGCTTCTGACGTCCAGTTCGGTGGCAATGTCACCGTAGTCGAACCCGTCAATTTGTACGGATGCGAAATCGGCAGCGACGTTTTCATCGGCCCTTTCGTCGAAATTCAGAAAAGCGTCTCCGTCGGCTCTGGAACACGCATTCAATCACACAGTTTTATCTGCGAGTTCGTCGATATCGGCAACGATTGTTTCATCGGTCACGGTGTGATGTTCATCAACGATCTTTTTGCTACCGGCGGACCGGCCCGAGGTGACAAATCGAAGTGGAAAAGTACCCGGATCGGTAATCGGGTGTCGATCGGAAGCAACGCCACAATTTTGCCAGTAGCCATATGTGATGACGTCGTCATCGGCGCGGGAAGCGTCGTAACACGCGATATCTCTCAGCCGGGAATCTACGCTGGAAACCCATGTCGTAAACTGCGGAATCTGCCATGATAAAATTCCTCGACCTGCACGCACAATATCTTTCGATCAAGTCGGATATCGATAATGCAATCGCCAAGGTTCTGGCGAGCAGCGCCTTCATCGGCGGTCCGAATGTCAAGGAATTCGAGCAGGCCTTTGCCGATTATCTCGGGGCTGAATTCTGCATCGGCGTGGCAAATGGGACCGATGCGATCGAGATCGCGCTCGAAGCTCTGGCGCTCCCTGGTGGTTCGGAGGTCATCATTCCCGGTAATACCTTTATCGCCAGTTCGGAAGCTGTCACGCGAAGCGGTTTGAAAGTGGTTTTTGCCGATGTCGATCCCGGCAACTATACGCTGACCGCAGAGACGGTGCGGGCAAAGCTCACTCCTCGTACCAGCGCCATCATGGCCGTCCACCTCTATGGTCACCCATGCGATATGGTTGCCCTCAAGGAGGTTGCGGGTGAGCATGGTCTGAAAATTCTTGAGGATTGTGCGCAGGCGCACGGCGCGACGTGCCACGGCAAGACCGTTGGCACGATCGGCGATATCGCCACGTTCAGCTTTTATCCCGGTAAGAATTTGGGCGCCTATGGCGACGCCGGCGCAATCGTGACAGGGGATGATGATCTCGCAAAGCGTGCCCGCATGATTGCCAATCACGGGCGCGTTGCGAAATATGACCACGACTTCGAAGGGAGAAATTCCCGCCTCGACGGTCTCCAGGCGGCAATTTTGTGTGTAAAGCTGGCGAACCTGCCAGCGTGGACGGAACGGCGTATTGCAATTGCCGATCGCTATATCGCTGAGCTTTCCGACGTACGTGAGATAGTCTTGCCGCGTCGCGCAAACTGGGCCACGCAAGTCTACCATCTTTTCGTTATCCGAACCGATAGACGAGACGAGTTGAGCGTGTGGCTGTCCGAAAAGGGCATTGAAACAGGCGTCCACTATCCGGTCGCCTTGCCGAAATTGAAGGCCTACGATTATCTCGGCCAAGGCCAGGAAGACCTTTTCGTCAATCGGGCTGACAAGACACTCCTCAGCTTGCCGATTGGTGAACACATGTCCGACGCCGACGTTGTGACTGTATCGACCGCGATCAAATCCTTCTTCGGTTGATTAGATGTTCAACCTGCAGGTCATTCGTTCGGTATTCGTATTCACTGCCACGAATGCATTGGCCTCGGGACTTCCACTGCTTCTTTTGCCGATCCTGACGCGAGTGCTTTCGCCAGAGGACTACGGTCTCGTCGCTATGTATTCCGTGTTCTTAACGGCACTTGGAGCACTGACCGGACTGAGCGTTCACGGCGCTGTCGGGATGCGTTACTTTGATCGTGCCGAGATTGATTTTCCCAAATATGTGGGTTCGTGCCTGGCAATATTGGTTGCGACGACGAGTGTCGTTTTCGTTTCAGTCACTCTTCTCCAGGTTCCCTTAATCGCTTTGACCAATCTGCCGGGAAAATGGCTGCTGATCGCGGTGATAACCTCTGGGATGCAGTTCCTCCTGCTGACAATGCTTTCGATCTTCCAGTCTGCAAAGCAAGCCGGCATGTTCAGCCTGCTTCGAATTGGTCAGGCTGTAATTGATGCCCTGCTATCTCTGGTGCTTGTCGTTTCTTTTGGTCTTGCGTGGGAGGGACGGCTAATCGGTATGTCCGTGGCGATCGCCATTCTCGGCACAATATCGCTGGGGATACTATTTTACGGTCGCTGGATCGATCTCAATATTCGAGTCGACTACGTGCGAAACGCCTTGAAGTTCGGTGTTCCCCTCGTTCCCCATGTTGTCGGTGGCATGCTTATCGCCATGGTCGATCGGCTGTTGATCACCAATTTTCTCGATCTCGCGAGCACTGGCATCTATATGGTCGCTATCCAAATCGGATTGGGTGTGAATTTGCTTTCGGACGCTTGCAGCCGTGCGGTGTCACCGTGGCTGATCGAGGCGATTAAGGAGAATAGACATCAGAAGAACGTGCTCATTGCGAAATTCTGTATGATCTATTTTGCTGCTCTTCTCATCTTAGCGATGATGGTGGGGTTTTTTGCCCCTTGGATCCTTCCGTTCCTTGTTGGTCAGGCGTTTACGAACGCGTCTTCTTTCGTGATGCTCATTGCACTGGGTCAGGCTTTTGGAGGTATGTATCTGGTTGTCGCCAATGTGGTCTTCTATCGCGAAAAGACAGCATATCTTGCCGGCATTACGATATCTTGCGGCGTATTGAATCTCGCGCTGGCTTACTTGCTCCTACATGTCGAAGGCCTGCAGGGTGTCGCCCAGGCCTATGCCATTGCGCAGCTCTTGATGTTTTTGTCAGTCTGGATTTTTTCGCAAAAGTTGCATCCACTGCCATGGTTCGAAGCATTGCGGTCTCTGTTTTGGGGAAAGCTGGTCTCATGACACAAGAGACTAATCTCACGGAAGCTGAGGTCAGCGCAATCGTGCGCTCATTTGAGGAGCGATGGGATCTTTTTTCGAAACTTGTTGACGGCGTCTGCTTATGGCAGCTCATCCGCTTTGAAGTGTCGTTGCGGAAACAGCGGGGAGGGCTTGTTCGCGCTTCGTTGTCACGCAAACGACTGATCACTGGCGCACTTATTGGTGTCCTGCAGTATCTTTTGCCGAGCCGACATTACCATTACCTCTGCAAGACCTATGATTCCGCCCATCGCGGCATGCAGGGAGACCAATCGGTCGACATCTACTTTGACGCCTTGTGTGACGAGATCGACGGCGGTGCCAAGATGTCTTCATACGATGCCGCCGGCTTTGAAGATACAATCGCGAGGGCGAAGCGCAGTCCAGTCTTCGACGATACGTCGCTTATCGTTCTTAGTGCAGTTCTCGGTCGCTATTTTCCTTACAAGAAAACAGACCCAGTCTTCGATCTGCTTGCCAAGGCGCTTGCCCTTGAGTTCGGCTACAACGATTACACGGCTGGGCGCTTGGCGAGGCAGTATAATGTGTTTCGTTGGCGGTCTTATCTATACGGGCTGGTTCTCAAAAAATTTATGCCAGTTATAGTTCTGGCGCCTGATAGCGGCCAATTTGCATTGATGGATGCGTGCCGAAACCGAAAAGTGGGATTTGTTGAGCTGCAGCACGGCGTGTTCACCGCAGTCCACCCCAATGTTCTGCCAAAGGAATTGCCGTCGCAGGCGAGTGTCATCAAGCCTTCGATCCTTGCCGCTTATGGAAATTATACCCGCGAGGTACTTCTGGGCACTGCACTGGAAGCAGATGGCCGGATCGAAGCCGTGGGTGCGCCCTTCATAGAGCGCGCGCGGATGCTACGCGATTCGACTTTCCAACCGGCTGAAGAGGTGAAAGTTACGATCACGACCCAGGGTGTCGCTACGGAACAATTATGTCAGTTCGTTACTGTATTCCTGCAGAATGCAAATTTGCCGATGAAGATTTATATAAAGCTCCATCCCGCATACGACGTTGAAGAGGAATTGTATGTTCGCTATCTCGGGTCGGAGCCGCGAGTGGAAATTATCTCGGGAAAATCAGCTCGTTCTACGCATGAATTGATCGCGCTTTCCGATCTGCATTTGAGCATCTCATCAGCTTCGCATTACGATGCGCTTGGAATCGGTACGCCCACTGGGATTATTCCTTTTGAAACTTATCAATCGGTTTCGTCAATATTGCAGCATGAGGGTGCGTTTCTGGTGGACAATCCTGAGAGGTTTGCAGCAATTGTCTCCAGGAGAGGTTGGCCGGCGGTGCCTCTAGAGACTAAGGATCATTTCTTTGCGAGTGGTTTCGTAGGTAATATGAAGCGAGTGCTGCAACAACGAGCAGAAGGTAACGAAGCGGCGAAATGACCGAAATCACCATCATCGACTATGGCACCAGTAATCTTGGTTCGATGCAGAACATGCTCAAGAAGCTGGGTGTCGGTTCACGCTTCGCAACTACGCCGGAAGATGTACTTTCTTCGGAGAAGATTATCTTGCCAGGGGTCGGCTCCTTCGATGCGGGCATGCGGACGCTGAAGGCTACCGGAATGATCGAGAGTTTAAATCATGTGGTTCTCGAGAAACAGGTTCCTATTCTCGGAGTTTGTCTCGGTATGCAGATGTTGGGTGCCGGGAGTGAAGAGGGCGTGGAGACGGGCCTGTGCTGGATCGATTCTCGTGCAATTCGGTTTGACAATGCAAGCAACCCCCAGATGCGCGTACCGCATATGGGCTGGAATGAGGTCGATGTGAGAAAACTCTCGCCACTGACGGAGGCAGCTCCCGGGCGGCCGCGGTTCTATTTTGCCAACTCCTATCACGTCGTTTGCAATGACCCTGCAGACGCCCTGTTGGAAACCGAATACGCTGGCCTGCGCTTCACATCGGGCATCGAGAGAGGCCACATTCGTGGCGCCCAGTTCCATCCTGAAAAGAGCCATCGCTACGGAATGTGGTTGCTCAAGAATTTTGCAGAAAATTGCTGAGGTTGAGATGCTCGCGACAAGAGTAATTCCCAGCCTGCTCCTAAAAGGTTCCGGGCTCGTCAAGACGACAAAATTCAAGAACCCTGTTTACATCGGCGATCCCATAAACGCGATCAAGATCTTCAACACCAAGGAAGTTGATGAGTTGGTGCTTCTGGATATCACCGCATCGAAGGATGGGCGGGGCCCTGCGTTTGAAACGATCAGAAACATTACAAATGAGTGTTTCATGCCGCTCTCCTACGGCGGCGGCATTCGATCTATCGATGATATTCGCGCGATCCTGAAGGCAGGTATCGAGAAGATTGTCGTCAATCATGCAGCGATCGCTGATCCGGAACTCATCAAGAAGGCCGCCTCGGAGTTTGGAAGCCAAGCCGTCATTGTCTCAATCGACGTGAAGAAGTCACTGTGGGGAGGTTACCAAGTCTATTCCTCAAGCGGCGCAAAGGTCTTGGAAAAAGATCCGGTCCGATGGGCCAGAACGGTTGAAGGACTGGGAGCCGGCGAGATTTACCTCACGGCTGTCGACCACGAAGGCACCATGAAAGGTTATGATCTGGAACTCATCCAGTCTATTTCCACTGTCGTCGGAATTCCGGTTATTGCGTCGGGAGGCGCCGCTACGATAGAAGACTTTCGAAAGGCAAAATCCCACGGTGGTGCGTCGGCTGTGGCTGCTGGTGCGATGTTCGTCTTTCAGGGGCCGCACAGAGCGGTTCTCATCACATATCCGCCTCGCGATGCGCTCGAACGCGCGCTCGGCTAAGCTTTCAGGAGATCCCGTGCCGATGATCGTTTGCACGCGTTGCATCATGGATACGACTGACCCGGATATCAAATTTGATACTGCCGGGGTCTGCAACCATTGCTATCGATATGACACGGTTTCGAAGACGCGCCTTGTCGCAGTGGAGGAACGCGAAAGCCGGTTGAATGCGCTGGTAACGGAGATCCAGCAGGCCGGCGCCGGCAGGGACTACGATTGCGTTATCGGTGTAAGTGGCGGCGTTGACAGCACCTATGTCGCCTGGCTCGTGAAAGACCTTGGATTGCGTCCCCTGGCCGTTCATCTCGACAACGGTTGGAATTCCGAACTCGCTGTCGCCAATATCGAAAAAACACTGAAAACCCTGAATATCGATCTGCACACACACGTTCTCAACTGGGACGATTTTAAGGATCTGCAGCTGTCCTTTCTCAAGGCCTCAACGCCTGACGGAGAGGTACCGACCGACCACGCGATATTTGCGCTCCTTTACAAATTTGCCGCGAAATATGGGCTACGCCACGTCATCACCGGCACGAATGTAATCTCTGAGGCGATCCTTCCCGAGAAATGGGGCTACGGTTACTTTGATTGGCGCTATGTTAAGAGCGTCCATCGCAAGTTTGGTCGTGCAAAAATCAGCAACTACCCTCACTTCTCGCTTTTGGATTTATTTTACTACGTCTTCCTAAGAAAAATACGGATGGTTTCCGTCTTGAATTTCGTCGAATACGACAAGAAGAAGGCGATGAGAGTTTTGGAGGATGATCTTGGCTGGGTGTATTATGGCGGGAAGCACTATGAATCCATATATACACGTTTCTACCAAGCGTATATTCTTCCGCAGAAATTCGATATTGATAAAAGGAAGGCTCATTACTCGAATTTGATACTGTCCGGGCAAATGACTCGGGATGAAGCCATCGAGGCGATGCTGCAGCCTGCCTACCCGGAACACATGCTGGAGGAAGATAGGGAGTACACGATCAAGAAGCTCGGCATGTCGGAGGAAAGCTTCGAGGCGATGATGCAGGCTCCCCGCAAGACGTTTGAAGATTATCCAAACAGTCACGGCTTCTTCGAGTTTGCCAAGAAGGTGGTGAACGCGACGCGTCAATATATCGGCTGATCCGTTTCCGATGCGCTATAGGCCCGAAATCGACGGTCTGCGGGCAATATCCGTTGTCGCAGTCGTTATTTTCCATGCAGAGTTCTTCTGGCGGGGCAAGCAAATCCTGCCGGGAGGATATCTTGGGGTCGACGTATTTTTTGTCATCTCCGGCTACCTGATTACCAGCATTCTTCTCGATGAGTTGGCTGGCGGTCGGGTGGATTTCTGGCGTTTCTATATGCGCCGCATTCGACGTATATTACCCGCCCTAAACGTCGTTATCGGCATTTCGACGCTGGCGGCTATTTGGCTTCTTCCACCGGATTCGCTGAAGGAGTTTTCGAGAAATGGCTTGGCTGCCCTGTCTTTTGTCGCAAATATATATCTATGGCTGACGCAGGATTATTTCTCTGAGGCGGCGGGCCTTTCAAGCCTCCTCCATCTCTGGTCGCTTTCGGTAGAGGAACAGTTCTATGTTGCTTATCCGCTGCTGCTTGGTCTCATTTATGGATTTAGTCTCGGGAAGCCCGCGAAATATCTGATCGGCCTCAGCACATTTTCGCTTATTCTTGCTCTTGGATTTCAACGTTCACAACCGGCGGATGTATTTTATCTTGTTCAATTTCGCGCGTGGGAGCTGTTGGCCGGCTCCATAGTCGCTGCTGTTCTTAGGTATCGATCGCCGCTCGTCCTGACCGGGTTGTTCGGGAGCCGACTTTTTCCGTTGTTTGGAGGCATGGCGCTCCTGGTGGCTTTCGTTCTTGGTCAACCATTGGGCCTTGCAGGTTACGCCTTCACCGTTCTCTCAATTGTCGGCGCCTGCAGTATCATAGCTTTCGCGGGGAACGGCGATTGGATGAGCCGCCTGCTCTCCTCCCGTCCTTTCGTTGGTATAGGGCTCGTTTCCTATTCCCTCTACCTTTGGCACCAGCCGATATTCGCTTTTGCTCGTCACTATGCCATCGGCGAGCTTTCGAATTTGCAACGAGCTCTGCTGATCGCAACCGCAGTGACGATGGCGGTCTTGACTTGGTTGCTTGTTGAAAAGCCCTTCAGAAAATCGGTTGCGTTCAGCAATATGACGGTATTGGTGACATGTACCTCGACCACGGTGGTTCTTGCGATCATCTTGTCGGTAAATCTGGTCACCGAAGGGTTGCCACAACGCTATACACCAGACCAGCAAGCAATTATGTCAGTGTCAGCTGAACGCGGGACATTGAGCCTCAAGGGGCAAGACTGCAAATCGGCATCGATTGAAAAGGCTTGCATGATTGGCTTGCGGAGCATTCCTCCCACGTGGGCGGTGCTCGGTGACAGTCATGCCGAGACCCTTTCGGACGCGTTGTCGGGGCTTTTTGAAAAGCTTGGCGTGTCCGCCGAAATCCTCACCTATCCTGGCTGCCCGTATGTTTTGGGCGTCGATCCTGTCTATACAACGGAGCATTGTGCGAATTTTGCAAGCGCCGTTTTGGAAAAGCTAAAGAACGACCGCATTACCACTGTCGTGATAAACGATCGGGTCAATGCCTATATGGAGGGGACGCGATTTGACAACCATGAGGGTGGTGTAGAACCGGGTCAGCCGATTCCCGTGGAGGTGAGGGGGGTAACGCCAGCAAACGAGCTCGACCGGATCTCGGGAGTTCAAGGCGCGCTATCGAGCACGATACAAACATTGCTCGATAGCGGACTGACCGTGATCTACATCGCGCCGGTACCGGAGGTCGGCTGGAACGTGCCCCATACAGTGCTCAAACTGACTGCGACAGGAGCAATGCCGCTTACCACGGCGCGGCAGGCCTATCTTGATCGCAATCGAAGAGTATACGACGTCCTGCAGATGTTTGACGGCCGGTCGAATTTTCTCGCAGTCTATCCGGACGACGTTTTCTGCAACAAGGAAAGCGGGCGCTGCATCACTCACACCGCCAACCGATTGCTGTACACGGACACCGACCATCTTAGCCGGGAGGGCGCTACCATGCTCGTTGATTATATGACAGAGCAGCTACGGAAGTCTCGCATGATTCCAACGGAGCGATAGGACGGCAGACGTGAAAGTCCTCTTCATACATATGATCGGTACCTTCGGTGGTGCCTCACGCAGCCTCACGGAAGCTGTTCGGGCATTTCCGTCGTCTGTCGAGCCGCACTTCGTCACGCCCCGTGGCACCGTCATGCCGTTTTTCAGCAAGCTGGGGAAGGTTATCGCGGTCCGTGGTTTGAGCCAGTTCGATAATACCCAATATGGCTATTATCGGGGCGCGCGATGGATTGTCCTCTTGAGAGAAGTTCTCAACATTCCCGCAACCATCGCGGCCATCGGGAGCGCTCGTCGCCAATGGCCCGACATCGATCTGATCCACATCAACGAGTTCACCGGCATTTTCCCGATGTGGATTGCAAAACGAATGTATCAGGTACCGGTCGTGGTCCACGTCCGTTCTGTGGCGCGCAACGATGATCGTTCCTGGCGCACCACGTGGGTGAATTCGTTCTTGCGGCGAAATGCCAGTGCTATCATTGCAATTGACGAAACGGTTCGTCAAAGCCTGCCCGCAGATTTGGACGTGGAGGTTATTCATAACGCCTTCACGCCGAAGCCAATTGCTGATCCCGATCCCGCTTTTCGAACGGCTATGGCCAGAACGCGCCCCGGCTCGCTGAAAGTTGGCTTTGTTGGCAACCTTTTGAAGGTGAAGGGTATCCTCGACTTGGTCGAGGCGGCGCGAATTCTAAAAGACGGCGGCGTCGACGTCGAATACGTCATTATCGGTGACGACGCCCGCTCCTCAAAAACAATGCTTGCACGTATTCTCAGCCTTATCGGAATTAACCAGAATATCCGGGCAGAGGTGGAGGAGCGACTGCAAAGCTACGATTTGGCCAAGGATTTTCACCTGGTCGGTTTCATGTCGGATATCGCTCAAGCTTATCGTTCCATGGATGTGTTGTGTTTTCCATCGCACTATAACGCGCCAGGCCGCCCCGTATTCGAAGCCGCATTTTCCGCTATTCCCAGCATTGTTGCAGTGACAAATCCAACCAAAGATACTCTCATCGATGGCGAAACCGCATTGGCTGTTCCGCCACATGATCCCAAGAGGCTTGCGGCTGCGATTTCCACTCTCGCGAATGATCGTGATAGATCGAGAAAAATGGGTTTGGCGGCCTTTGAACTCGCGAAAATCAATTTCAGCGTGGATCAAAACGCTTTGAAGCTATATGCGGTATTCCGTCGATGCCTAGGATTGTCTGAATAGAGAAGTGGAAGAGATGTTTACAGACGCTTGTCTCCTGATCACCGGTGGCACTGGTTCATTCGGTCATGCAGTGATGCGCCGTTTCCTGGACAGCGAGATACGTGAGATTCGCATATTCAGCCGTGATGAGAAAAAGCAGGATGACGTTCGCAAGGCGTTCAACAACGACAAGCTTAAGTTCTACATCGGCGATGTGCGGGATTATTCAAGCGTTCTGAACGCCACGCGCGGCGTCGACTACATCTTTCACGCAGCAGCGCTGAAGCAGGTCCCGTCATGTGAGTTTCATCCGCTTGAAGCGGTCAAAACGAATGTGCTCGGCACCGAAAATGTGCTTGAGGCCGCAATCATCAACGGCGTCAAGCGTGTCGTCTGCCTGAGCACAGACAAGGCGGTCTATCCGATCAACGCCATGGGAATTTCCAAGGCGTTGATGGAAAAGGTCATGGTTGCCAAGTCGAGGAATCTCAACAATGGTACCGTGATCTGCGGTACGCGTTATGGCAATGTTATGGCTTCGCGCGGATCGGTTATTCCGCTTTTTGTCGAGCAGATTCTGGCGGGCAGTCCGCTGACGATCACGAACCCCGCAATGACCCGGTTCATGATGACGCTCGATGACGCCATCGATCTTGTCCTCTATGCTTTCGAGCGTGGCAACAACGGCGATATTTTCGTCCAGAAAGCACCGGCAGCGACAATTGAAGTACTCGCTGAAGCTATCCGGACTGTCACGAATAACCAGTCTCATCCCGTACAGGTCATGGGAACACGCCACGGTGAGAAGCTCTATGAAACGCTTCTTAGCGCCGAGGAGATGGCCTCGGCTGAGGATCTTGGCGATTATTTTCGCGTTGTGCCCGACCTTCGCGATCTGAATTACGCGAAATATGTCGAAGAGGGCGAAGCGAAGATTTCCGAAAGCCAAGATTATAATTCGCACACGACGACCCGGCTGGATGTCGATGCCATGATCAAGCTGTTGCTTAAGCTCAGTTTCGTCGAGCAACTGCGGGCAGGCAAACCGATAAGGTTCGATGTATGAGCAGGACGGTTGTCATCACCGGTGCAAACGGTTTTATCGGCACAAATCTGGCTGTTCGGCTTCGAGAACGGGGCATCGACGTTCGAGAGGTCGCCCGGGATCTCGATGTTGCAAAAATGGCAAGTGTGCTCGAGGGGGCGTCTATGGTCTTCCATTGCGCAGGCGTCAACCGACCACTGGATGATACCGAATTTGCGATTGGCAATGTGGGGATCACCGAGCGTCTCTGCCAAGCGCTGGAGAACCTCAAGGCCGAAATTCCGGTCATATACACTTCATCGATCCAGGCCCTCAGTGACAATCCTTATGGGCGCAGCAAGCAACAGGCAGAAAAGGTCATTCGCGCCTATGCCTCTAGAGCCGGGGTGGGATGCGCCATCTATCGTCTGCCGAACGTCTTCGGAAAGTGGAGCCGACCGGCCTATAATTCTGTGGTGGCGACGTTCTGCCATAACATTTTGAATGGCCTGCCTATCACGATCCACGATCCTGCATCAGCGATGCAACTCGTCTACATCGATGATCTGGTCGCAGAGTTCATCGATCGCCTTGAGAACGGCCTGCCCGAGAACGAATATCCGTCTGTTAAGCCGGTCTATTCAACAACCGTTGGTGAACTGGCAGAGACGCTCCGGTCCTTTCACGTTAGTCGAGAGACGCTGAACCCCGGCGGGGTCGGCGACGGGCTGCGGCGAGGTCTTTACGCAACGTTTCTTTCATTCATGAAGCCGGAGCATTTCGCGTATGATCTCGTCACTCACCGCGATCCGCGGGGCGAGTTTGCCGAAATGCTCCGAACTGAAAATGCCGGCCAGTTTTCGTTCTTTACAGCCCATCCTGGTGTGACGCGCGGCGGACACTACCATCATACAAAGAACGAGAAATTTCTCGTGGTCCAAGGTAAGGCGCAGTTCAGGTTCCGTCATGTCTTGAGCAACGAGACGGCGCAGCTTTTCACCGAGGGGAGCACGCCTCGCATTGTTGAGACTGTCCCAGGCTGGGCACATGACATTACTAATGTCGGTAAGGACACGATGATCGTCCTATTATGGGCGAATGAAAACTTCGATCCGGAAAAGCCAGATACAATCGTCAAGCAGGTCTGAAATGCCCGAGAAAAAATTGAGAGTTGTGACGGTTGTTGGCACGCGACCCGAAATCATTCGGTTGTCGCGCGTCATCGCAAAATTGGACGAACATTGTGATCACGTGCTCGTCCATACCGGACAGAACTATGATTACGAACTGAATGAAATTTTCTTCAACGATCTTGGCGTTCGCAAGCCGGACCATTTCCTGAACGCTGCAGGAAAGAATGCGGCCGAGACCATCGGAAAGATCATTGCTGCATGCGATGACGTCTTAGATATTGTCCAACCCGAGGCCCTGCTGGTTTTAGGGGATACCAACAGTTGTCTGTCTGTGATCGCCGCAAAGAGGCGCAAGATCCCGATATTCCACATGGAGGCCGGGAATCGATGCTTCGATCAGCGCGTACCCGAGGAGATCAATCGCAAGATTGTTGATCATACAGCCGATATCAATCTGACCTATTCGACCATCGCGCGTGAATATTTGCTGCGCGAGGGCTTGCCACCCGACCGTGTGATAAAGACAGGCAGCCCGATGTTTGAAGTTCTCAATCACTACATGCCTTCAATTGAGAAATCCGATGTCTTGAGCCGGTTTGGCTTGGAGCCACGGCGATATTTTGTGGTGAGCTCTCATAGAGAGGAAAATATCGAGCCCGACGTTAGCTTTAAAAAGCTGGTTGAGACCTTGAATGCAATTGCAGAGCGCTACGCCATACCGTTGATCGTCTCCGCCCATCCACGGACGCGAAAGCGAATTGACGCGGCCGGACTACCGTTTCATCCTTTGATCAACATATCAAAGCCACTTGGCTTTTTTGATTATGTCAACCTTCAGCAGAATGCACGCGTCGTGTTGTCTGATAGCGGTACAATCAGTGAAGAAGCATCAATACTCAATTTTCCCGCGTTGAATATTCGTGAGGCCCATGAGCGGCCCGAGAGTATGGAAGAGGCCGCCGTTGTTATGACAGGGCTGTCGCAAACTCGCATTCTGCAGGCGCTTGATGTGGTTGAAGCACAGCATTCGTCCACAGGCCGCGCATTCAGGCTGGTGTCTGACTACAGCATGCCAAACGTTTCCGACAAGGTCGTTAGGGTCATCTATAGCTACACGGATTACGTAAACCGTCTCGTCTGGCGTACGACTGAATAGGCCGGGACCGTTGTGAAGATCCTCGTCGTTACACAATATTTTTGGCCGGAAGGGTTCAGAATCAACGATCTTGTGACTGGTCTCGTTGATCGCGGGCATGAGGTCACCGTGCTGACTGGAAAACCCAACTATCCCTCCGGCAAAATTTTTCCGGAATATTTGCAGGATCCATCCGCGTTCGCCAGCTATAACGGGATTCCGGTTGTCAGGATACCGATGTTGGCAAGGGGAGCGCGGGCGATCACTTTGCTATTCAATTATACAAGCTTTGCTCTTTGCGCCTCGCTCATTGGCGCATTCAAGCTGCGGGGCAGAAAGTTCGACGCAATATTCGTATACGAACCGTCGCCTATTTCTGTCGGCTTTCCCGCCATCGCCCTGCGCTGGTTAAAAAAAGCACCGGTTGCCTTCTGGGTATTGGATCTATGGCCTGAGAGCCTAGAGGCCACTGGCGCGGTCCGCTCAAAGTTTGTACTGAGGCAGGTCGGGAAGGTTGTCAAATTTATCTACGACCGTTGCGATTTGATACTTGCACAATCACGCAGCTTCGTCCCCGAAATTGCGCGCTTCGATCAACTGCCAGACAAGATAGCTTATTTTCCAAGCTGGGCTGATAAGGTCGACTGCAATGTTGAGGAGGAGCCAGCTTCCGAAATTCCTGCAGATAGAGAAAAATTCTCCATTGTCTTCACAGGGAACATCGGGGAAGCTCAAGATTTCGGCGCTGTTCTGGATGCTGCGGAATGGTTGAAACACAACAAGGCGGTTCGCTGGATCATTGTCGGTGACGGAAGGATGGCTTCTTGGGTCCGCAAGGAGGTAGAGCGCCGCCAGCTACAAGATTGCGTTCTGCTTCCGGGTCGCTTTCCGCTTGAGCGTATGCGATCCTTTTACATGCACGCCGATGCATTGCTCGTTTCATTGAAAGCAGAGCCGATTTTCTCGATGACTATTCCCGGAAAATTGCAATCATACCTCGCCGAAGGGCTACCCATCCTCGCCATGCTAAATGGTGAGGGCGCAAATGTCCTAACCCGCGCCCGCGCTGGCTTTGCTTCTCCCGCGGGCAACGGGGCAGCGTTAGCTAAGTCTGTACTTAAGATGATGAGTATGAGTAAGCACGATCGGTCTCAGATGGGGCGTAATGGACTTATGCTCAGTGAAAAGGATTTCAACCGAGATAGTCGTATCGACGAGTTGAGCAGGCTCTTGGAAGGTCTGCGCTTTGCTCAACACAACAGGCAATAAAAAGCTCGTCGCCTTCGAGTCACGTCAGCGTTGCGCGCGAGCGCGCCTCGATAGGGGAAAAGGAGTTTTCAACGGTGAGGTTGACCTTGCCTCCCCTGAAATTGGTAATCCGATTTAGGATGAGCCGGCGGTGACTGGCCAAGGCCCGGTTCGACGGACAGAGCTACTTCCGGCCACCTGCGTCGGCAGAAAAAGCCCGCCGAATCGGGCTAGTTTCGGGGGAACTAACAGGGCGGGCAGTGTACGAAATACGTTGCCACACGATCCTTGCACTCAACTTTGAGACGCGCGCAAAGTTCCGAGGAGCTCAATGATGTCTCCGTTTAGGGCGATTCAGAAGATATATGGAGGGCAGGCACCACGTTCACGAGCCGGCCTGTTTTTGGGGCGTGAATTTCGGGCCACTGAATTGGTTCGCGCATGTCGGCGGTAAATGCTAACACGAGGCCGAAAATGCATACACCTGCGATAGCGATAGCAGAGATGCGAACCATAATTGTCCTCTGGTTGGGTTTCCGTTTTGTTGGTATTATTCTTTCTCTCCGCATGTTTTGCTGCGTGAGAAGGCTTGAGACCCATTGCCGATGAGTAGGAAACCTAGAGCAAACATCCCGTTGCTGGGATGGAATATGCTTCCCCAACTCATCATCAACCATACCATTACCGACAACACCGCTACCGCCCATACATCGTTATCCTTGACGTGGCGATAGCACCGCTCGATCAAGAAGACGATAATCCCGAAAGCGGGGATGCCGTATGTCGCCACCATGCGGGTGAGGAATGAAACGGAGTCCGATCGCACCTGTCCAGCGTTGATGATGTTTTTCAGCGCACTGGCAGCAAGTTCGCTTCCATACCCCATCAGATAGGGGCTGCTCCAAAATAACTTCATGTGCTCCCCCCAGAGCCAGGGGCGATACATCTGGCGGTAGATGTCAGTAGCCGACATATCGGTCTGCCCGCGTAGGAACATGCGCGACACGATGCTCCAGTCCTGCAGCGAATATAAGAGGATTGGCGATAAGGCGACTAGGATGGTAATTCCAATGGTCATAAAAAGCGCAACAGCAACTCTGAGGCGCGGGCGCTGCGGCAACAGGCTCATTATTGCTATTGTTGCGGAGAATAGTGCCAAACTGACGAAAACAGCTCGAACGAATGACAAGGTCGCGAAGTAGAGTGCGGATGCCGCCGTCGCCATCTCCAACGGGTTTGGACGAAAGCGTCTGACAATCACCAGGAGGATCAGTAGCGAGAATATTCCAGATGTGGCGATGTTTGGAGTTGCCGAGATACGCCATGGCTGGAATGCGACTGCAGTCTGATTCGGCAAAATACCCCAAGCGTTGATGTTCAAACCATCTCGATCTTGTTCGGGCAAAGCAAGTTCGACGCTATTCCCTTTGGCAGCTTCCGGCGGAGCTATATGCTGCATCAGCCACGGTTGTTCCTCATAGGAAGGCTGCATCAAAAAGGAAATGCAGCCGGTGCTGTAGAATATCAAGGTCAGAGCGAAAACCGCTCGGGCGCTGATCCCCACCTCGTCTCGGCACGCCCATCCTGCGACCCACACGATCAGAAAGACAGGTGGGATAGCTCCAAAATCCCGCTGGATGATTAACCAGACGGCGCTGACAATTCCGAAAAAAGCGATTGGCCGCGCCTTCCCGAAAAGAAGGTTCTCGAGTGTCTGCCTGAAGCGAAGCAGAGGCATAAGAAGACTGGGACCAACAAGTAGCCAATAGACAACATCGCCGCGCGAGATGATTTGTTCCTGCCCAATGAAGATAGCCGTGGATAGGGAAATCGCGATGAAGACAAGAACGTCTCCGCCTCGCTTGTACCACGTCCAGACGCCGGTCGCTGGACGAGGAAGAAAAATTGCTAGATCTGCCACGATGTCTCCCAAAGGTGCGCAACAAGATTGCATTCAGCTGCGCTCGACTCGCGCCACTACACGTTGTTATCGCAAATGCTAACTCTCGCGGCAAGCGTAGATATTAGTTATCACTTAAGTGAGGCCTTTTGCAGTACTTCGCAGCGATATCTCAACTCGACGGTCGACGGAGAAAGACACAGCGGAGTTGAAAGGCTGACTACGCGGGATGCCGGCTATCCCCCTCGAGGGCCTGTATCGGGACGCACGTCCGCCTCCTACCTCACCACACCAAAGGAAGTGACAATGACCGCAAGCAATTCCGCGGCGTCGAGCGTGCCAACGCCGAAAGCCGAACCACTATCGAAGGCTGAGCGAGCTTTGGGGCAACCGGTCTTCCGCCTGGACCTTCGAACTGTACGCCAGCCACGAAGCACGATACCGAGCAGTTCGCACATCCATCCGAACCACACCGGAGCCCCGATACTCGGCACGGATAGTATCAGTTGCACCCAAACTCTTGCCCATTCGAATGACGGTGCGCTGAGGGTCCTTCATCGCGGTAAGTCGAATCGCTCCAACGATCAGAAGAACCAGCAGCGAGAGCGCTAGACCTGCCATCCAGAGATAAACTGACTTATTCAAGCGATTTGCTCGCTGGTCGAAGGACGCGGCAAGACCAATCGTTGTCGTCACCCGGTAAGCCTCGGAGGCCCGCGCAACAAGTTGATCGCTCTGCGCTGCCTTAATATGAGGAGCTTCCACCACGATGTCGGCGGTTCGCTCGGCTTGCTGGATTCTTCCGATCATTTCCGAAGCACTCGAAAAAGCCAGGCGCACCTCGGCTAAGCCAGAGAATGTGAGGGCGTCTTTCCACATCGATGTCGTTCAACATATCATTTCGAAATATGCGTCAGGCGCTTTCGAGATCGCCGTGGCATTTGCCGTGAGGGACGGCCAGGAGTTTCCAGTTATCGCGGTTGGGAGCGGTGTGCGGTCGACTGTAGCCGCCAGGAAGGAGTTGAGTTCATCGGATGGAAAGTCGCTGATCAGGCAACATGCAGTGTACTTCCGGACACTTAACGCCAGCGGTGTTCCGGGTTCGTCGCCGGCTCGTTATTCGGACTGGGCGGACATTGTACAGATTTGCTTCGAGAATAGAGAGGCTAATATTGGGAGATTCCTCCGAAGGCATCTGGGTGCCGAGGGCGCTTCCTCGTTTATTGAACTTGCCAGCGGAAAGTAGGCTCTTAGCGAGAAAGAACAAGCGCTAGCTCGGTTGAATGAACATGAACAGCGGATGCTTGAAGCTCTCGCCTCAAGGCCAAGGCGGCCCGGCTCAAAACAAGGGCTCATGGAGTGTGCCTCTCCGGCTCGATCCACCGCTACCGTCAGACGGATCGGCAAGAGATTTCCTAAACACTATAGGCTCGGCAAATCCACAATATATCGGATGACCAGTTTGGCTGGACTCGCGAGGCTTCCACATCGAGGCAGACCGACCGCAGTTTTTCGAAAAGGTCTGGGAAGCGCTTATTCTGGAGGCTGGCGAGACTTGGAGAGCTCACGCAGATTTCTACCGCTTCGATCGTCGAGGAGTTCTATCTGTGGCGAATCCTGCAAAACGATCTTACGGATAAGATTGAGGCAGGCAAATATCTCGATCCGGCACTGATGATGTATCGAGTGCTAGAAGCGCTCGCGATTGGCATGGCATTCGCAAAGAGCTTTGGACGCGGAGAAGAGGCCACGTTATCCTTTGCATTTAGATGGTCAAATCTACAAGGTCGAGAACTCGACTCATGGGCCGATCGCAGCAGATATTTTTCTGCTCACGGTATAGCGATGGGTGACACTGAAGAGGGATACGTCGAGATGCCTGCTGACACGCCTGTCGCGGCAGTTGCGCCATATGGGGTGGCCGTCACGCACGATTTATTCGCATTGTGGGATGGATGGTAGTATCCGCTGCACGCTGCCGAACATCAACTTGATTGTCTGCTGAAACGACGCCTGTGATAACTTGTCTTGCACGATTATTCGGACGGCTCGATCCTTGACCGTTTAACGTGTGCGCGAAGCCGGTCCATATCAGTTGCACGATCTCGGATTTGTGCAAACTCAGTTTCTAGCCGTTTATAAATCGGCAAGTACTTGTAACCCTCGTGACCCAACTGCACGATAATTTCCGCAAGACGGTCCAATGCTCGCTCGATCCGCGCAAGGGTGACCGGCCTTGCCTCCTCCGAATACGTTATATTGCCGGCGCATCTACGGCGCCGAATTCGTGTCATACGTCCCCCTCCTGAGCCTCGTTCTCGATCTATCAGAATAAAACGAGAAGAATGAGGCTATGCCGCGAAAAGGCCGGCTCGAGCGTGGATTTCGCTTGTATCGGTAGCTCGAAAGGTGAGGGGAGCGTTTCAGGTTTCCCTTTAGAATCAACGGCCACTTGGGGCTCGCAGGTGAGGGGACTTGCGTCCGCTGACGGAGCTTAACAAGCTGAAATCATTAGGAAAATATAGGTTTTTTTGAAAAGGAAATGGTGGGCGATGAGAGACTCGAACTCCCGACATCCTCGGTGTAAACGAGGCGCTCTACCAACTGAGCTAATCGCCCTCGATGCTCTGTGTCATCGTTCGGTGAAGCGTCTCTAACGATATTGATAAAGAACCGCAAGCCTCTTTTTGAGTTTCTCTGCAATTTGCTTGTGGGTGTCGCTCTTCCCCACTGTGGGTATTCTCTGTAGAGGTGCGGTTGAAAAAATTCGGAGCGAAAATGACGACGCGAGAGCAGCGAGCGGCCCTTCGGCAAAGCACCCCCCGGACCTTTTTAGAATATGTCCACACGGAGCATGCGAGATTGTTGCCCGATCGTAGCAAGCTTCTCGACAATCTGCCGAAAGGTGGGGTCGTTGCCGAGTTAGGTGTTGCGGAGGGTGCCTTCAGCGAGGAGATACTGGCACGGAACCAGCCGAGGCAGCTCCACCTCATCGATCCCTGGAATATGGATCGATACTCAGAGGGCCTCGAGATCATCAATGGCAAATTCGGATCGGAAATCACTGAAGGCCGTGTTGTGATTCGACAGGGCACGTCGCTCGACATGTTGTCACGATTCGATGACGAGACCTTCGATTGGGTCTATATCGATACCGATCATTCCTTTGCGCTGACATGGGAGGAGCTTCTGCTCGCAGATCGCAAAGTGAAGCAGGACGGCCGTATCGCCGGGCACGATTTCTGCACGGGGAACACTGTCAAACCAGTGGTCTATGGGGTCGTGGAGGCGGTCAACAAGTTCTGCGTCGAGCATGGCTGGCGCTTCGAGTTTCTGACGCTCGAGCCTGATGCGCATTTTTCCTACTGCCTCAAGCGCATCGGGGCACCGTGATGGCCGTCAGCGGCTTAGGTGTCGATCGTGCCGAGTTCCCGCCTGGCTTCCAGATACCACTCGACGAAAGCCTTGGTGCCCGTTTCTAAAGAGGTTTCCGGTCGATAGCCCGTCAGGGCGTGGAGGAGATCTGGGCTTGCAAAGGTGCGCGGCACGTCGCCCTTCTGCATGGGAAGCATGATACGTTTTGCTTCATGCCCCATCGCGTTTTCCACGTTTTCGACGAAGTCCATCAGGCTGACCGGCTGTCCGCCGCCGATATTGACGATGCGGAAGGGGGCCTGATGCGAAAGGGTTTCAATTCCCGCATCGGCGACGCGATTGGTTTCCGAGGGAATGATACCGGACAGCCTGACCACGGCCTCGACCAGATCGTCGATATAGGTGAAATCACGGCTCATATTGCCGTTGCCGTATATCTCGATCGGCTTGTTCTCGATCATGTTCTTGACGAACTTGAAGAGCGCCATATCGGGCCGGCCCCAGGGGCCGTAGACGGTAAAGAAACGGAAGGCGGTGGTGGGAATCTTGTGGAGATGCGAATAGCTGTGCGCCATCACCTCCATCGACTTCTTGCTGGCGGCATAGAAGCTCAGAGGCTCGTCGGCGCGGTCGGTTTCGCGGAAGGGGACAGTCGTATTGGCGCCGTAGATCGATGAGGTCGAAGCAAGCATGAGATGGCGCAGCTCGATGCGACTGGCGAGCTCCAGAATGTTCCAGGAGCCCTCGATATTCGAACGCAGATAGGCGTGCGGATTTTCGTTGCTGTAACGCACGCCGGCCTGTGCGGCGAGGTGAATGAGAACATCCGGCTTTGCAGCCGAAATGGCGGCTTCCAGCGTTGCCTTGTCTTCGAGCATGGCGATGACGGGGCGGAAGGCAGGATACTGCGCCAGCGCGGCATGACGCATCTCCTTCAGCCTGACATTATAATAGCGTGTCAGGCCGTCGAAGCCGGTTACCTCATGTCCATCCTGCAACAGCCGGCGTGCCAGATGGAAGCCGATGAAGCCTGCCGTTCCCGTAATGAAGTAGCGCATTTCTACCTTTTTCTCGGGCGCCTGCCGATGGCAAAGTAACCGAATCCGTATTTGACCGCCTCACTTATCGGATAGACGCTCCCGAGATCAACAATCATCTGGATCTTCGGGACTTTTAAGCGGTCCAAGACGAGCGCAATCGCATGTCATGAGCCAGCCAACGGCGCGAAAGCCTTCCTAGGATGCCGCTCATAAACAAAAGCCGGCTGAATTCCGTTGTTCATCGTCGATCGGCCGGAGATCCGGTAGAGCAGATCGCCGGGGCTAGGTCAGAGCGGCATAGCTGGATAGGTTCAGGCTCGGGGACGGAGCGTCGGTGGCGTGTGGGGTCTCCGACCGTCAGTATCGAAATCCTGATTGCGTGAATATCTTCATCGCTTGAGCACCCAAACGGTCTTGCCGCTCTGCGATGCTTCGATACCGGCTTTCGTCCGCGTCAATTGAAGGCATTTCTCGGCATCTCCCGGCCGTGGCCTAATGCAAATCCCGCCCGGAGCGGCCCTCCACGTTGGGCTTATACTCACCAGGCTATCGCTGATGGTCCCGCCGCCATCCGGACGAAACACAAGAATGTTCGAGGCCCTTCGTTTGACGACGACCATTTCCCAAGGCTTGCCGTCGGCGATCACGCTTGAAAGAGGCTCTTCGGCTTGCGCCGGCGCGCCGGCGAAAATCGAAAAGGTGATCAATGGTTTGAGAAATCGGCAAGTAGAGTAATCGCGCAGCAAGCGAACTATGCGCATTCGGTGTTCCTTTGTGTGAGAATGACCCTCTCGGGCGGGTCGCGATTGAGGAGAAAAGTGAGCGGGGAGAATGTGGTGATACCCTGATGCCGCCGGTGATTTGTGGAGATATTCTCCATCGCCCCCGGCATTATCTCTCCGCATAAACCGTTACGTGCCGGTTCATGCTGCGTGTTTGCGAAAGCAGGTGCGATCGCCATGCATCTGATATTCAAATTATCATTTGGGCATCCTCACAGCGCAAGCCGCTCCGAAAGCAAAATGAGCATCACGATCGGTCCGCCGAGAAGCGCACCGAACAGGATCGTCGCGAATAGCAGGTTCGCGAGCAGGTGAAGCATGGTCTTGCGCCTCATGGTTACACGCCGACCCGTTTTGGGGGGGCAAACAATTCAGGTCCCCGATTTATCCCGGCCATCCGCGCCTTGGCTGTCTCGGCGTCGACGAGCCTCCCGGAGAGGATGATCAGCCTTCGCGCCCTGCCGATGCCGATCACGACGGCATTTTGAATGGATGCGATAACCGCGAATGCCGCGGTTGGTCCTGCCGCTCGTTTTGAAGCCATGCGTTGTTCCTAAATTGAAAGCCGATGAGATCATGCCAGCCATTTTCAGCCAGCATGGCTCTTCATTTGGGCTCCGATAATTGCGGAAGCATGACTGGATTTGCGTTTCCGCTTGTAACGCTTTCGATAGGCGAAAGAGCGGCGGCAACGACGGATGGACGTTGGAGCGATCGCGCGCCGGGTTCATCCACAGCTAAAATATGGTGAGCGGCGGGCAATGTAATTGTGTCGCAATTGTTTGATTCGAGGGTCCGGTCATCGTCATGACCGGAGGCCAACGAGAGACATGCCCAGCAATTCGCATTCACGTCGTCGATTTTTCAGCCAGCCGCTTTTCAACCAGCCGTCCAGAGCGTCGCTCCTGGCATTTATTGCTTTACTGACAATAGCAACCGTTTCCGGATGCGCTGCCGTGCCACTCAAGGAAGCGGGAACGCTCGTCTCCTACAACAATCTCGGTCCATCGAAGGGGACCCTTGCCAAAAAGCGGCTCTATGTCGACGGGCAGCGGTTGGCACGTGTGAAGACCGTCGCCATCGTCCCGACCGTCTTTTCGTTCGGTGCTGCGTCCAAGATCAAGTCCGAAGCCGACCGGTCCCTGGTTTCCAATGCTCTCGACAGGGCGCTTTGCGTGGCGCTGAGTGACAAATACCAGATGGTCCCGGCCGGCCAGCCTGCGGATCTGACCGTTCGCTCGGTCGTCGCCGACATCGTTCCCACCAACAAGGCCGCTGCCGGGGTCGCGACCGTCGTCAGTGTCGGTTCGGGCTTTGCCCTGCCTGTAAGCGTACCGCGCCTCCCCTTCGGTCTCGGCGGCCTGGCGGTCGAAGCCGAAGCTGTCGATGCCACGGGAATGCAGAATGCCGCAATGCTGTGGGCGCGTGGCGCAAACTCCATTCAGGATAATCCCCGCGTTTCCGAGGTCGGGGACGCCTATGGTCTCGCAACAAAATTTGCCGGTGATTTTTCACGGGTGCTGATCGCCGGAAAGGAACCGAAGGGACTGAACCTTTCACTTCCGTCGAGGCAACGCGCTCGCTCCTGGCTTGGCGGAAAGCCGAAGTATGCTGCCTGCGATGCTTTCGGCCGAGCACCCGGGCTGCTTGGCGCGCTCGCTTCAAAATATGGGGCTCCGCCGCAGTGGACGGAAAAGAAGTCGAAATCTGCGACGACGCGTTGACGGAAGAGCTAGCCCCGGCGTCGTACAGTCGCTTCGCGAATGTTTGACAGGCGCCCGAAATCGGCCGGCCGCTTTGGCCGAGGACGGGCGGAGATAGTGCCGGAACCCCGCGGCATTACTCCGCCCGCCTGTCCTTCGTCTGCGGGAAGCGTCCGATCCTGATGATCTCGCCGAACGGCGACGTGCCTCTGTGAACGGGTGACCGAACCACGGGCAAGGCGCTACAGGGGACGACCTGATGCAACGTTCTTTCCTTTGCGTGGAGACCCTGTATTCTGATGTCGCCAGACACACTTCGACTTGAGGAAGAGTATGCCTGTCGATCAATTTGACATCGGTTCGAAAACCGTATCTTGGCCGGCTGGTCCGCCCGGCAACATGAAGCACCGCGGCAAGGGATACAGAAACGGTTGGAGGCATCTGGCGTGTACGGCGCTCGGCATGGCCCTTGTCGCTGCCCCATCTCTGAACTCTCCCGCATCCGCCGCCAATGTCCTCGAGCGAGCGATCGAGGCCGCCCAACCCTGTAAGCCTTTGAAGGTCAGTCAGCCGGTTTTGGGCGTGAAGGTCGAACTGGGTATCGACAAGCTCGACTTCGTTAAGATCGACACGATCGAGATCAGAGTGGCTGGTGATGTGGCCGAGGCAAGCGCACTCGGCACGCTCGCATGCAAGACGTCGGACAGCTCCCCTCTGAAGGGCGGCTTTTCGGCGAAGGCTCGAATTCACCTGCAGGCAAATCTTGCGACCTGTGCGATGAACGCAAGTTCGATCGATATCATCGAGGCAAGGGGAGAGTTCGGCGACGTTGTCACGACGTTCGAACCCGAAATTTCGGCTGCCCTTCGCAAGGGCGTGGAGAAGGCGCTGAAGAAGCTCTGCGCGAGCTGAAATCGGAGCGATAGGTCAAGCAAGGCAACGTGATCGCCCTGCAGGCAGGCCATGCGAAGGTCTGTCTCGGCGACGCCGCGTCGTCAACGGAGATAGTGGATGTGCGGCCGGGCGTGATAGGCTGAGACTTCGACGCGTGCATCCACCGAGAAAACCTCCCTGAGAACCTCTTCGGTCAAGACTTCGGCCGGCGTGCCGGAGGCGACGATCGTTCCCTTCTGCATGACGATCAGCTCGTCGCAAAACATGGCCGCATGGTTGAGATCGTGCAGCGCGATGATGCTGGTGACCGGCAGACCGGAGACGAGCCGCATGAGGCTGATCTGGTGCTGGATATCGAGATGGTTGGTCGGTTCATCGAGGATCAGTTCTTTCGGCGACTGCGCCAACGCCCGTGCAATGTGGGTGCGCTGCCTTTCCCCACCGGACAGGCTCTGCCAGCGATCATGACGCTTGTCGGTCATGCCGGCTCGCGTCAAGGCCTCCTCAACGGCGTGATCGTCAGCGAGTGTCCAGCCGGAAAACATCGAGCGATGCGGAAAGCGTCCGAGCTTGACGACATCAATGACCTTCAGATCGGCGTTGGTCGTCGCATTCTGTTCGACGAAGGCGACGCGTTGAGCGATCGTGCGGCGTCCGATGGTCCCTATATCCTGCAGATCGAGTGAGATGCGCCCGGAATTGGGTTGTTTCAGGCCGGCGAGAAGCCGCAGAAGCGAGGTCTTGCCGGAACCGTTCGGGCCAAGCAGGCCGAGCATCTTTCCCGATTTCGCTTCGAAGGAGACGCCATCAAGAATGGTCTTCCTGCCAATTTTCCAGACGAGATTTTCGGCTTTGATGCTCATGATGCGCGCTGGAACCGGTAGAGAATCACGGAGAAGAAGGGAACGCCAACCAGCGCCGTGACGACCCCAATCGGAAGGATCTGCTGCGGGATCAGCGCGCGCGAAGCGATGTCGGCAAGGACCATGAAGATTGCGCCGGCAACGGCGCAGGCTGGCAGAAGCCGGATATGGAGCGGCCCGACGACGAAGCGCGCCGCGTGCGGCACGACAAGACCGACGAAGCCGATCGAGCCGACCATGCTGACGATCGTGGCCGTCATCATTGCGGTCAGCGCAAACAGCACGATGCGCGCCCGGCCGACGTTGACACCCAGAGATGCGGCCGCTTCATCACCGAAGGCAAAAGCATCGAGAACCCTGGCATGCAGCAGGCAGACGACAAGCCCAAAGCCGACGACAGCAGAAACGAGCATGAATTCCGGCCAGCGCACGCCGCCGAAACTGCCGAGCAGCCAGAACATGACATCGCGCGCCTGCTGCGCGTTGCCTGATGTCGTAACCACGTAGGATGTGGCGGCGTTGAAGAGCTGCGAAGCGGCAACGCCGGCAAGAATTGTCCGGTCGGCACCGCCACGCGTGCCGTTGGATAGCAGGGCCACGAAAAAGAAGGCCGCAAATGCGCCGGCAAAAGCCCCGGCCGACAACGAAACCGCACCTGCGCCTACGCCGAGGATGACGATGGCAACCGCGCCGGTGGACGCACCGGCGGAGATTCCAAGCACATAGGGCTCGGCCAGCGGGTTGCGAAGCAGCGATTGCATGATCGCACCCGACAGCGCCAGTCCCGCGCCGCAGAAAGCCGCCACGAGTGCGCGGCTGAGCCGATAATCCCAGATCACGGTTTCGTGGATGCGGTTGAGTTCGACCGCCGTCCATCCCAGCCTATTGGTGACGGCGGCAAACGTCGTGGTCAGCGGGATCGGCAGATCGCCGATCCCGACACTGATGCCGATGACCAGGCCGACCGCCGCAAGGGAGGCCAACAGGAGCAGGGCGAAGGGCGTAGCCTGCCGGAAGAGGCGGTTTGCGGCGGTCACTTGGTCAGGCCGAGCGCTTTCAGTTGTTCGGCCACCTGTTCGGCGCCGTAGATCGTGCGGATCGTCGGATTCATCGCCTGGCCGTCCATGATGACGATTGCCTTGTTTTTCACTGCCGGCATCTGGCTGACGGCCGGGTCGCTGTTCAGGAACTTGATCTTGGCCTCCGGCTTGTCGAGTTCCCAGCGGTTGCGGTCGAGAGTAGCCACGACGATGACATCGGGATTGGCTGCGATGATGCTTTCCCACCCGAGCGTCGGCCATTCGGCATCCGCGCTAATGGCATTCCTCCCGCCGAGAAGATCGGCGATGAAGCCGGATGCGGCATTCTTGCCGCCGAGATAGGCGTCTGCGGAAGGGGACTGGCTGGAGAACCAGAAGACGTAGGAAAGCTGCTTGCCGTCCCTGGATGCGTTGGCGCGCAATGCCGCTTCACGCTTCTTGAAGTCGGCAATCAGCGCCTGGCCACGATCGGCGACGTCAAATATTTGCGAAAGCTCGTCGATCTCCTGGTAAAGCAGATCCATGTTCCAGAGCCGGTCGCGGCTGCCATACTGATCCTTGACCTTTTCGGTGCTGAGGCAGGTGCTGGGCGAAATGTAGCTTGGCACACCGACCTTGTCGAAGTCCTCGCGCTTGGCGACCTTGCTCGTCGGTCCGACCAGACTTGGCAAGGCCGCGGCCACGAAATCGGGATTTTGCGCCAGAATCGACTCGAAGGTCGGAAACTCGACGGACAGAAGCTTGACCTTCGCATTGGCCTCGGCGAGCTCAGGCAGAACTTTGCTTGGCCAGAACGCAGTACCCGCCATTTTGTCTTCCAGACCAAGAAGCAGCATGATTTCCGCGCTGTTCTGGCCAAGTCCTATGGCTCGCACTGGAACCTTGGTGACGGTGACCTTCGCGCCGCAATTTTCGAGCGTCAGCGGATATTGGGTCGGTGCGGAGAATGCCGGCGTCGCGATCAGGCCGAGTATGGCTGCGAGCCCAGGCACCGTAAGGGACTTGAAAACCTTCATGAAAACTTCCTGTTCTTCGAGAACCCAACATGAGGATTCTGAGGGTGCCGGCGGTATAACCTGCTTGCCCGAGAAAAAACAAGAGTAACGTAGTCATCTTTTGAGGCGCAGATGCTGGCTCCCATCTCCTATCGGTCGAGCGGATTGAGAAAACGCTGACTCGCCCCGTTGGAAGCGGCTCCCAAACGTGCCGCCGGAACCGGACCGCGTTCGGTCAAGTTGTCAGGACAGCCGCTCCGCTGAGGCGGCCGGCACGCAAATCGTCAAGTGCTGCATTCGCATCTTTGAGCTGATAGGTTTTGGTGTGGGAACGAGCGGCAGTTTTGGGTTCGGAAGATCGCCGTCGCAGACATGAAGATCCGTCCTGCACACTGCGCAGGCTTCGACCCTCAGCATCAATTGTCCTCTACCGGGTAAGGGGTCTGGTCGGTCGACCGGGCGCCGAGGCATCCCGATCGCTTCCAGGATCATAGCTTTCATGACCTGTTCCTCATCTTCATGATGCCATGATGCTGAAATCGCGGCAAACCGGCATTGACGTTTGTCAAAGACGGATCACGCCCGTTCTCCTTTGCTTCTATCCAATGAGGGACCTGCCAGGGCAGAAAAGCTCTCCGCCAGAACAGGGAGGCTGGCTTGCCAGCTCAGCCGTCCTTCATGCCGTGCAAAGTCTGATCTTCATGGCCATAAAGGAAGCTATCAGCGGACGCCGTCGTCGAGCTCTTCGAGCGCGTCGAGCAGACGTTGCTGGATTGCGGGCTCCTGCCTGTTGATGGCAAGAACAAGGCTGCGCATCGAGCCGCGCATGCCATGGAGCTGATCGACGAGCTCCATGACTATATCGACGCCGGCCTCGTTGACGCCCATCTGGCGCGTGAGGTCGAGGATCAGGCGGGCGCGGGCAAGATCGGCATCCCGGAACCGACGCCGTCCCTCGGAAATATCGGGGGCGAGCCAACCCTGCTCGACCCATAGATCGAGCTCGGTCACGTCTATTTTCAGGTAGAGACGGAATTCGCGATCGTCCATGGTCAAGCCTCCATGTTCTTTCTCGGATCCTGTGTGTCGGCTGCCGCCCAGTCCTTTGCGAAGGCGGTCAGTTGTTCGTCTGGTTGCTCGGGCAGCACGATCTTCAGCGTAACATAGATGTCACCTGCGTCGCCGCCACGCCTGGCGACACCCTTGCCCTTGAGCCGGAGGACCTTGCCGCTGCTGGAATTGGCCGGCAGGGTCAGGTTGACCGGCCCTGAAGGCGTCGGCACGCGCACCTTTCCACCGAGTACCGCTTCTCTCAAGGTGACAGGCAGATCGAGGCGGATGTCGTCGCCGTCGCGGGTAAAGAAACGGTGCGGGCGAACACGGATATCGATCAGCGCATCGCCGGCAGGCCCACCGCCGAAACCGGGTTCGCCCTTGCCGCGCAGGCGCAGCGTCTGGCCGTCCCGCGTACCGGGCGGGATCTTGACGTCGAGCGCCGGCCCTTCCGACAACCTCACCTGGCTCTGCGTGCCATTCACCGCATCGAGGAAATCCACCTCCATCGTGAAGCGCCGGTCCTGGCCCTGGGAGCGAAACTGGCCGCCGCCGGCGCTGCCGCCGCCAGAGCGGCGGGAAAAGAAGTTTGAGAAGAGATCGTCGGCGTCTCCAAAATCGGCAAAGCCGGCGCCGTTGTGATAGGCGCTGCCGGGGCCGTTTGAGGAGGCATAGTCGCGATAATAGCTGCGGGGCGCCTGTTCGGCTCCCGTGATGTCGATCTCGCCGCGATCGAAGCGGCCCCGCTTTTCCTCGTCGCTCAGGATTTCATAGGCGGCAGAAATCTCCTTGAACTTCGCCTCGGCCTTCTTGTCGCCCGGGTTCAGGTCTGGGTGAAGCTTCTTGGCAAGCTTGCGGAATGCCCCCTGAATTTCCTTCTGGGTGGCCTCCCGTTTCACGCCGAGAAGCTCGTATGGATCTTGGCTCATACATGTCTCCGTGCAAGGGTAGCCAATACTGCGGATCGGAATCCGCCTTGATATAGGTTGCAGCTTGGCTGTCGGGGAGGGGATGAGCGGAAGCTTGAACGGTGCCCCTTCTATCTGAAGGCCTGCAAAGGGCTCGCCACGCCCTCCGACCGCTTCGAAGTCGAACATTTTCTGATCGCCCTGCGCCGCGAGCCAGGTTGACAAATGCTCCCTTCAATGAGAACAAAAATAGAACAGATGAAAAGGTACGCATTTATGATACGTTTCGCGCCGAAGACACTGCAGGACGCTGCCCCATCGATCAAGATTGCAAAGCCGAACGCCAGCCCACGATCCGAGATCGAGCCATCGGACACTTCCAGCGCTACTGCTGAGAAGGAAACCGACGGGATAGAAGCGCAGGCTGCCACCACGATACCGGGACCTGCCAAGCCCGCCGCAAAACTCCTTGAGTTATCAGCGGAGCTCCCTCCGAAGGGCAGAAAGACGGGTACCAGGAAGGGCAAGGAGGCGGCGAGCCCAAAGCAGCGGGAGATTCGTAGCGGGGGCAACGATCACAATGGTGGTGATCTGCTTCTCGATCTCTGACGAGAGCTTTTTAAGCACCGGACACAAGGCTTTTGTGTGCTTGTGATTCTTCCCGGATTATCGAGGTCATGCCGCTTCCACGGCATAATCTGCATTCAGTTTCATTTTGCCCGTTGGCACCGCTCCGTGAAAGAAGATCAAATTGCTGATTTCGGGGGGCGTCCGCTCGATCACGCCGTCCGCCCCCGTCAAATGCAATCAGTTCAAGACCGGTTCGCCAACGGTGATGCGTTGCTCGCCTTCGTCGAACAGATGGACGGCATCGTGGAGCGGGGCGATCCGCAGGATATCGCCGGGGGCTGCTCTGATCCGCTCCCGGAACACACAGCTGATGGTCTGGGTGCCAAGACGGGCAATTACCAATGTTTCGGATCCCGTCGGCTCGACCACGGCAGTCGTCACCTCGATCCCGTTGGGATCGAGCGCGAGGTGCTCGGGGCGAATGCCGTAGGTGACGGCGCCGGAAGGGCGCCGCTCGCTCGGCAGGATAAGCCCGTCTGTCGTCCGGAAACCTTCATTCGTCATGTTCCCCCTGATGAAGTTCATGGCGGGTGAGCCGATGAAACCGGCGACGAAGAGGTTGCTCGGGCGGTCGTAGAGTTCGAGCGGCGAGCCGGACTGCTCGATCAGGCCGTCCTTCATCACGACAATCTTGTCCGCCATTGTCATCGCCTCGATCTGATCGTGTGTGACGTAGATCGTTGTTGTCTTCAGCCGCTGATGCAGTTCCTTGATCTCCGTGCGCATCTGGACGCGGAGCTTTGCATCGAGGTTCGACAGCGGCTCGTCGAACAGGAAGACGGCAGGGTCCCGAACGATCGCGCGGCCCATGGCAACGCGTTGCCGCTGACCGCCCGACAGTTGCTTCGGATAGCGTTCCAGGAGGGCCTCAAGGCCGAGGATCTTGGCGGCATTGCCGACGCGCTGATCGATCTCCGTCTTCGCCATACGCTTCAGCCGCAGAGAGAAACCCATATTCTTGGCGACCGTCATATGCGGATAGAGGGCATAGTTCTGGAACACCATGGCGATGTCGCGATCCTTCGGCGCCAGCTCGTTGACGATATGCTTGCCGATCTGGATCTGGCCCGAGCTGATGTCTTCCAGACCCGCGATCATCCTGAGAAGGGTGGATTTTCCGCAGCCCGAGGGGCCGACGAGGACGACGAACTCGCCGTCACGGATATCGACCGACACACCTTTGATGGCTTTGAACGCACCGTAATCCTTGCGCGCATCGTTCACTCTAACATGAGCCATTTTCGTCCTCCCCAGTCGCTCTCAGAGCTTGTCCAACACGTTTCTGAGGTAGGCGAGGCCGAGGCGTTCCCCCTCTTTTCGCGCTTCGAGATCCTTGCCCGGCCATCCGTAGGCGGCGTCCTCGTGCTCGATCGAAAGCGTACCGTCGAAGCCGTTGCTCCGCGCCTGGCGCAGGAAGCGCTGCCAGTCGAGAAGGCCCTTGCCCGGCAGCTTGTATTGCCACCAGCCCTTGCCGTGATAGCCGACGGCCTGCTGGGTGGCGGCATCGATTGCGGTATCCTTGGCATGGAGAATGGCAATGCGATCCTTGACCGCGTCCATCGCCGCATAGGGATCGACGCCGATGCGGATGAGGTGCGACGGGTCGAATTCAAGACCGAAGCGGGGGCTTGGAATGCGCTTGAAGAGCTCCTGCCAGCCCTTCGGCGTCGTCCCGACGAAATTATCCTTGGGGCCGGGCCAGTTTTCGATTGCGAAGACGAGACCGCTTGATGTCGTCTTGGCAATCAGCTCGTTGGCAAAGGCGGCAAAATCATCGTAGTTGGCTTCGTCATCGGCACTGTCGTCGCGTCCGGGAAAGATCACGAAGATCGGCACGCCCGCTTCGCCGATTGCCTGGGCAAATTCCTCCGTGCGGACCCGAAGCGCGCCGCGCTTGCTGCTGTCGGCGTCGAGCTGGTTGCCGAAATAGGTAATCGAGGAGACGAAGAGGCCGTGGTCGCGGGCAAGTGCGACGGCAGCCTGCACCTTGTCCGGCGTCTTGATATGGCCACCGACATCGATTTCAATCGCGTCGAAACGTGCAGAGGCCGCGAAATGCACCACTTCCTCGAGCGGCCGATCGTTGAATGTCGACGTATAAAAGCCAATCCTCATCAAAATCCTCCCAGCGGCCCTGCCGGCCGTATTAATTGTTCAAGCGATCCATGAATTTGAGGGGCGATCGGGTGCGTTGCACAGCATCCGCGGATGCCAGCATCAAGGCCGCCGCCATCGGCATTGCCGCCGCACCGAGTGCTGAAGCATCCTCGCCGATCGAGGCACGATGCAGCGTAGGCAGAGTGTTGTCTCCAGCCGTCAGATGTTCGTGGACGTAGCGCAGCAACTCGTCGATCATGCGGATCGGCAGCCTGCCGCCAATGATGATGGCGTCGGGATCGACGATCATGCCGATATGCTTGACCGCCACGGCAAGGTGAGCGCTCATTTCCTTCAGCCACTTCGACACCAGAGCCTTGCCGCGCGCATCGAGCGTCAGGAGATCCTGAGGCACGCTTGCACGGACGCCGTGCTCGCCAAGAAACTTGTAGAGAAAAAACATCGTCACCACCTCGCCGAGAAGATCGACCTTCGGTGCGGTCTTGTCCCGGTCGTCGGCAATCGGCAGCCAGCCGATTTCGCCGCTCAGCGCCATGGCGCCGCGATGGCCGTTGCCGTCGAGAACGAGCCCTCCGCCAAGGCAGGCATTGATGGCGATGTAAAAGAAGCTGCGGCTTTCCGCCCCGAGGCCATAGTCGAGCTCCGCAAGTGCGGCCGCATTGGTCTCATTTTCGATGAAAACCGGATGCTGCGTCAGGTTTTCGAGTGCTGCGCGTACGTCGAATTCCATCCATTCCGAATAGTCTTCGGGCATGCCGAGGAAGGGGATCTCCCCGAGCCAGTCGGGCATGGCGAGCCCGATGCCGGCCAGGTGCGCGTCGTCGATCAGCCGGCTTCGCTGGAAATGCGATATTGCGTCGGCCGTCAGCTGCATGAATTCGGCAGGACGCACATAGCGCTTTTCATGGTGAACGCGGGCGCGCACGTTGCCGACGGCGTCAACGGCGACAATCGTCAGGTGATCGCGATCGATATTGATGCCGATTGCGAAAAACGCATCGGGGTTGATTTCGAGCTCGATTGCCGGTTGGCCTCTCAACCCATGGCGCCGGCGAGCCTCGATGATCAGGCCCTCGTCGAGCAGGCGATCGACGATCCGTGCGATCGCCGGCTTGGTAAACCCGGTCTGCCGCGCAATTTCGGCACGCGAAATCGGTGCCTGCCGATGGACACAACGCAGCACGACGGCCCTGTTGTGCTCGCCCGCATCCTCGACATTGGCCCCCGTCAGATCGGGGGACAGTCTGGCGCCGGTCATCTGGTTCATGGTCGGGATCCTCTATCAGCCACGGACACGCAAACCGACCTTACCCTTTCACCGCGCCGCTGGTCATGGCGCCGAGGATCAGCCGCTGGAGCGACAGGAACGCCACGATCGCCGGTACGACGGAGATCAGGCAGGCGGCCGCAAGCAGCTGGATGGACGAGTCGGTCTGCATGCCACGGAAGTTAAAGATCCCGACGCCGATCGGCATCAGATTGTTTTGCGTCAGCAGAAGAAAAGGCACGAGGAATTGTGACCAACCGGCAATGACGGTGATGATGAAGACGGAAGCAATGCCCGGCGCCGAAAGCGGCAGGACGATCCGCCAGAAGACCGAAAACCGATTGCACCCGTCGATCATCGCAGCTTCATCGAGGCTGCGCGGAATGCCGTCTATCGTGCTCTTCAGCAGCCACGTTGCGAGCGGTACACCGAGGGCAATATAGACCATCGTCACCGCAAAATGCGTATCGAGCAGGCCGAGACGGTTCATGTAGCGGTAGAGCGGCACCATGATGACGAGGGGCGAGATCATCTGGAACAACAAGAGCCCCATCATCGACAGGCCCTTGCCGCGGAACTGGAAGCGGGAGAACGCATAGGCCGCCGGCAGTGCGACGACCAGAACGCCGAAACCGCTGAGTGCTGCGAGTTTCAGGCCGTTCCAGAGATAGATCGGGAAGTAGCTGTTGTTGAGGACGGTAACGAAATTATCGATCGTCGGATTGTGCGGTATATAGCGTGCCACGCCGCGATAGATTTCGCGTTTGTCACGCACGGCCATCGACAGGAGATAAGAGAGTGGACCGGCGAAGAAGATGAACATCACCAGCATGAAGAGGTAGCTCAGGAAGTCGCCGAAGCGCGTGCCGGTACGCCTGCTCATTGCTCTTCCTCCTTCGGCAGGAACGATGCGTAAACGACGGCAAGCCCGAGGCTGATGATCAGCATCAGCACGGAAAGCACGCTGCCGCCGGAAAGGTCGTAATTGCGGAAGACGATGTTGAATACGTAAAGCGAGATCACCTCGGTCGCACGTCCGGGTCCGCCGCCCGTCAGCGTGATGATCGCATCGAACGTGTTGAGCGTCATGATCGTGATGAGGATCATGTTGACGAGCATGGCTGCACGCAGCTGGGGGAGGGTGATGAAGAAGAACTGTTGCGGGCCTGTCGCGCCGTCGACATCAGCCGCCTCATAGAGCGAAGGGTCGATCGATTTGAGGGCGGCGTACATGACGACCATCGAGAAGGCCGTGCCGCGCCAGATGTTCGAGATCAGCGCCGACCATGGCGCGATCGCCGGATCGGAAAGCCATGCGACGGTCGGCAGGTGCATGAGCCGCAATATGCTGTTCAGCGCCCCATACGGAGCTTCCGAAAACAGCATCTGCCAGATGATGCCGCCGGCAATGCCCGGGACCACCCAGGCGACAAGCGCCGTGGTGCGTAGGATCGTCGTGCCGAACAGTCCGCGTTTTTCACCTCTGATGACGACGACGGCGACGGCGAGACCAAAGATCTGCTGTCCAATGACACTGCCGCCAACGAAGATAAGGGTCGCCCACATGATGTCGGGCAATTGCGGTGAGCTCAGCGCATTCGATATCGTGCTGAGCGTATAGACCGGATTGTCGCCGATCAGCGTCGCATTGGTGAAGGACAGACGAAAAACGTCGATCACGGGGTAGAGATAGAAGATGCCGATGACGACAATCACGGGCATGATCCAGGGCAACGGCGCCCCGGCAAAACGGCGCATGAACGATCTGCTGTGAGGCGGGCTGGCAGCCTCGATGGCAATGGGGCTCATTGGGCTTCTCTGTCCGGGTTTGACATGACCGGCGGCGCCCGTCACGGGCGCCGCCATGATCTCAATCGTCAGAGACGCTTGTAAGCCTCCATCGTCGCGTTGAACGCGCCGTCCAGTGCCTCTTCCGGCTTCTTGGTGCCGGACAGCACGTCGCCCATCATGATCTGGATCTGGTTGGAGATTTCCGGATAGATCGGGGCGCCCGGACGAGCCTGACCATCGACGAGAGCCCCGGCGAAGGTCTTGTTGGCTTCGGTCGCGAAGACATCATATTTGTCGAAGAGCGACTTGCGCGTCGGCAGCTGCTGCTGCAGCGCATTGGCCGGTCCCATATAGACCTCGCGGGCAAGGTTGGCACACATTTCCACCTTGTCCTTGTCCTTGCTGAAGGAGGCGATCGTCCATCCGCCGGTACCCGTCGAACGCTGATCTGCGGTCGGGCCGGGGATCGGCGAGAAGGTCCAGTTCTTGAACTCTTCTTCGTCGAGCGTGACCTTCAGCTGGGCATACTGCCAGTTGCCACCGATGAAGAGCGCAGTGGTTCCGGCTGCCGCGGCGGCGTTGAGGTCGTCATAATTGCCGATGGTCGTCACGCGTTTGGGCGCTGCACCGGAATCGACGAGGTCCTTGTAATAGGTCAGGGCCTTGAGGAATTTCTCCTTGTTTTCACCTTCACCGAAGATCGGCTTGCCGGAATCGTCGACGAGCTTGCCGCCGAGCGCCCAGTAGTTCGCCAGCCAATCGAAGGTGGAACCTTCATAGCGACCGGCATTGAAGAGGATACCTTCCATGCCCTGTTCGACGGAGGAGAGCCCGGCCTTCTTCAGGTCGTCCCAGGTTTGCGGCGCATCGGCAACGATGGATTTATTGCGGTAGAGCACGCGAAGATCCGTGTCCCACCACCATGCACGGATCGTCTGGTCCTTGTCGGTAATGCCGTCGCGGATGAAGGGGAACAGGTCGGCGACTTCTTCCTTCGAGAAATAGGGGGTGAAGTCGGCAAGCACATGGTTGACCATGAACTGCGAGAGCACGAAGGAGTCGACTGCGGCGCAATCCGGAGCGTTGCCGGCTTTGGCCTGTTCCAGCATCTTGGCCTGTTCGGTGCCGATATCGGCCGACATGAACTGCATCTGCAGCTTCCAGTCGGGATGCTTCTTAATGAAGTCGACGAAAAGTTTCTGATAGCCCTCGGCGATTGCCGGATCGGCATTGTTGGGACTGTCGTTGGTGAGCCGGACGACAAGGGTTTTTGGTGCGTCGGAAGCGCCGATTCTGTCTTTTGTCGCAAGCTCCTGGGCAAATGCGGCAGGCACTGAAAATAACATTGTGCTCAGCGCTAATGCGCCGATGAACGCTCTCTTCATGATGGGTCTCCTCCCCATTTTAAACGGATACAGCCTGGTGGTCAGTTGACCTCTCCTCAATTCCATGCTGCATTAATTAGATTAAGTTACTTTGATTTGATGTCAAGCCGCAGCTTGGGAGGATTGAGATGCCGGCGACATTCAACACAAGTTAGCGCGCGCCAGCCGCATTTCCCGATCACAGAAAATCGAGCCATTTCGGGCATCCGCAATGGCGTGGTGAGGTCTTTGCCCCGGCTGCGTGAGGTGGCCGAGCCTGACATCTATGGAGGATAAGATGCGCTTACTCATTCTCGGCACTGGCGGGATGGCCAACCAGCATGCTGCAAATTTCAAGGCGATCGACGGCGTCAGCGTGGTGGGAGGCGTCGACGTCGTTCCCGAACGGCTGGCGGCCTTCTGTTCGGAACACGGCATTCCCAACCATTTCAGTTCGCTGGAAGAAGCTCTTGCGTGGGGCGAGTTCGATGCCGTTGCCAACGTCACGCCTGACCGCATTCACCACCCGACGACGCTTCAGGCGATCGCGGCCGGCAAACATGTCTTCTGCGAAAAGCCGTTGGCGACCGACGCCACCAAGGCGATGGAAATGACCGATGCCATCGAAAAGGCCGGCAAGGTCGGCATGGTCAACTTCACCTATCGCAATTCTCCTGCCCTGCAGAAAGGCCGGCAGATGGTCCTTGCCGGCGAGATCGGCGAGGTGCGCCATGTCGAGGCATCGCACCTGCAGAGCTGGCTCGTCGGGCGCCATTGGGGCGATTGGAAAACAGAAAGCAAATGGCTGTGGCGGCTCAGCAAGAAGCACGGCTCGAACGGCGCGCTCGGGGATATCGGCATCCATATCGTCGATTTCGCGTCCTACGGGTCGGGATTGGACGTCGCCCATGTCTTTGCGCGGCTCAAGACCTTCAACAAGGCACCGGGTCACAAGATCGGTGAATATGATCTCGATGCGAATGACAGCTTCACGATGAATGTCGACTTCACGACCGGGGCGATTGGCACCATCCAGGCGACGCGAACCGCTGCCGGCCAGATGGATCAGTTGCGTCTCCGGGTCTATGGCGAGACAGGCTCAGTCGAGATGATCTACGATACAGGAAAGTCGAAGCTTCGCGCCTGCCTTGGTGAAGACGTTCACACCGCCACATGGCGCGATATTCCCTTCGACCCGGTCGAAACCAATTACCAGCGCTTCGTGCAGGCGGTGAGGGCGGGCAAGAGGCAGGAACCGTCGTTCCGCCGCGCAGCGAATATCCAGAAGGTGCTCGACAAGGCGCTTGCCTCGGATGCCAGTCACAGAGACGAGGCGCTTGGCTGAGCCGACTTGGCCGGTTCAGGCTGATACCGGCGGCAGCAGGGTGTTGAGGAAGGGCAGCAATGCCGCCCCTAGCGCCACGCCGCCGCCACTGAAGCTTGCCGGCTTCATCGGCGAAATCCATGGCGTCAGGAAAGGGCGCTTGGATGTGTCGCGCCGTTCGACGGAGAGCTGGTGGATCAGCGCTTCGATCACGCTTCGCGGCAGGTCGCCGCCGATCATGATGACACCTGGCGCGATGAAGCCGGCCATGGCGATGATGGGATCAAGCAGGTGGCTTGCGGCATCGCGGATCCACTGCGTCAATTGAGGTGAAGACGGCTCCTCGCCCGCGACGAGCCGCCCGAACTCGTCCTCGCTGACCAGTGCGCGCAGGGCGCCGAAGCCGACCACGGCGTTCAGCCGGACATTGTCGGGGCCGGTCAGCATTTCGCCGATACTGCCCGCGCGTCCGTGAACACCGGAATAGGGGATACCGCGAACGAGGAAGCCGGCCTGGACATCTTCATCGATTATGATCATCGCCAGTCCGCCTTCGGGGGCGGGCGCGCCGATGGTGCGCTCGGCAAGCAGGCTTGCGGTGCACTCGTTTTCCACGTGGCTGGCCGGAAGCGTCGATGCTGCGTCGAGTTCATCGCTTTCCGCTGCCGTCCAGTCATTGGACCCGATCCCCAGGCCGATGATCGGCAAGCCGACATGCCGGCCGATCATGTTTTCCGTTACCGAAAGGATTGACGGGACGCGCGTTGCCGGGGTGAGGGGAAAATATTCGCGATCATGGACCTGGCCGCTGAGATCGATCAGCACCGCTTCGCCTCGGCTTTGGCGAACCCTGATACCGATCGAGAAGGCTCCATCCGGCCGCAGGGCAAATTCCGCCGCAGTGGCGCTGTTGCCCGCGCCGTTGCGGCGGTGCGACGTCACCAATCCTCCGTCACTCAGGCGGCGCAGGATATTGGTGATGCCCGGACCGGTAAGTCCGGAATGCTGGCCAAGTTCCGTCCGGGTCAACGGACCATGTCGGCGGATCGCTTCCAGGATGACGCGGATATTTCTGTCGGCGATTTCTCCCGACCGCAGACCGATTGTTTTACCCCGCGTAACGGCCGTTTCCTCTGCCTGACGTCGCCGCGGCCCGGATCGAAGATACCGCATGACCGTCTTCCCTAAGCACCTGAATGCTTGTGTATCACAGGCAAAACTCTAGCAACTTATTTCTTGTGCGCTTGACGTGAAAACAAAGTTACTTAATCTAAGAGCCGCCACGCGTTTCGGATGGAGGAGACGGGACGCGGCGCCTGCGGCTCATTTGCGCGACCTGATTTCTCCCCGCTCGTCAGTTGCTTTTTTTCCAATAGGACCCGTCATGTCTCTCACTATCGCCCAACGTCTCGATCGTCTGAAAGTCCGTACAGCCGAGCTTGCTCACTGGCGCGACCGGCAAAGCGTTGTGATCGACGGCTGGACCTTCGACGGCGAGCCCATCGCCCATCATCAGGATTGGCCGCACCGCAACGGAACGGTTCATTTCGCGGCATCCGCGGCCGCACCGCGCGACTGGCCAATCGAACAGGTTCGCCTGCAGCTCGATCTCGGCGGCGAAAGCTTGATCACATTGCACTATTCGGGCGGTGAGGCCGAGACATTCGGTCTCGACCCCTACCATCAGGAATTCCCGATCAAGGGCAAGGAGTTTTCAATTGCGACCGAAAGCGTTGCACGCTTTCCCTTCGGTGAGCCGAACCGGGCGCCGAAGCTCAACAGGGCGCGGCTGATCTGGCTGGATGAACCGGTCCATAAACTGCACCTTCTGTTGCGGCAGCTCGGCGAAGCCGCCGATGTGCTGGAAAACCATGAGGTCTTGCCGCACCTCATCGAGGCGGCCGAACAGGTGCTGCGCAGCCTCGACTGGCCCTCGGACACGTCAGCCTATATTTCGCGCACATCCGGTGCGGTCATGCAGCAGAAGATCTGGGAACTGCCGGAACTGCAGGAAAACCCGGCCGGCCTGACGGAAACACAAAGTGCTTCGGCCGCAGCGGCCTATGATCAGCTGGTCGCGCGTCTGAAAGAGCTTCAGAAGCGGTTCCCGCCGAATGGCGAGCTGTTGCTCACTGGCCATGCCCATATCGACCTTGCCTGGCTCTGGCCCTATCGCGAGACCCGCCGGAAGATGCGCCGCACCTTCAATACCGCGCTCTCGCTGATGGAGCGGTCGGACGACTTCCGGTTCAACCAGTCGACCGCTCATTATTATGCGCAGATGGAAGAGGACGATCCGGAGCTTCTCGATCGTATCAAGAAGAAGGTCGCCGAGGGCAAATGGGAAACGGTCGGCGGAATGTGGGTCGAACCCGACACCAACATGCCGACCGGCGAAAGTCTTGCGCGGCAGGTGCTTTACGGGCAGCGCTATTTCGAAAAACATTTCGGCCTGCGCCACACGGTCTGCTGGCTGCCTGACTGTTTCGGCTTTTCGGGCGCCTTGCCGCAGATCCTGAAGCTCGGCGGAATCGACAGCTTCTTCACCATCAAGGTGAACTGGAGCGAGACCAATCATATTCCATCCGATCTTTTCTGGTGGAAGGGTCTCGATGGAAGCAAGGTTCTGACCCACACATTCGATAATCCCATGCATGGCTATAATGGTTTCGTGCAGCCGGATTGCTTCGTCCCGACCTGGAAGAATTTCCGCGGCAAGACGCAGCACGATACGTCGCTCCTGGCAGTCGGCTATGGCGATGGCGGCGGCGGCGTGACACCCGAAATGGTCGAGCGCGAAGTGCAACTGCGCGACTTTCCGGCGATCCCCAGTGCGCGCTGGGGCACGGTGAAGGGCTTTTACGAAAAGGCCCACCGTACTGCGGAGGAAAAAGAGCTTCCGGTATGGGACGGGGAAATCTACCTTGAACTGCACCGTGCGACGCTGACCTCGCAAAGCGGTGTCAAGCGCAAGCACCGGCAGGCCGAGCGGGCGCTCATTACTGCGGAGACGATCGCTTCACTTGCGCACTTGCTGGGTGCCGGTAAGCCGGAAAGCCTGGAAGCGGACTGGCGCGTCGTCCTTAAGAACGAGTTTCATGACATCCTGCCGGGATCGAGCATTCGCGAGGTCTATATAGATGCCGAGCAGGAGCTTGACGGCGTGATCGTCAATGCCGGGGCAGATCAGGCCAAGGCTTTGAAGGCGCTGTCGTCCCAGCTTCCGGCAGGCGGACTGACGGACGCGGTCATTGCCGTTAATCCGTCGCTCGCGCCGCGACCCCTGACCGCCAGGCTTTCGGATGGAACGGTCTTGTCATCTGCCGATATTGTCGCTCCGCTTTCCGTCGCAGTCTTCGATCGCAGGGCATTGAAGCCGGCCGGCATGCTGAAAGCCGATGCGCACAGCCTCGAGAACGAACATCTGTCTGTCGTCATCGGCAAGGATGGCGCCGTTTCGAGCCTCGTCCACAAGGCAACGGGCAGGGAGGCGGTCGAAGGCGGGGCCAATCAGCTCTGGGTCTATCCGGCCGATAAGCCACGCAACTGGGACGCATGGGATGTCGATGCCGACTATGCGGAAAAGGCCGTCCGCCTCGACAAGCCCGAAAGCATCACACTTGTCGAACAGGGACCGCATCGCGCGGCGATCCGTGTCGTCCATCGATACCGGAACTCGACGGTCACCCAGCTTTACGCGCTGACCGCGAATGGCCGCAGGCTCGATATCGAAACGACGATCGACTGGCACGACCGGCGCACTCTGCTGAGAACACTGAACCCTGTCGCCGTGCGGTCCCGTACAGCCACTTTCGAATGCGCCTTCGGTATCGTCGAGCGCCAGACGCATACGAACACTTCCTGGGAACAGGCGATGTTCGAAGCTGCGGCGCACCGTTTCGTCGATCTCAGCGAGCCGGGCTTCGGTGTCGCGCTGCTGAACAATGCCAAATACGGGCATAGCGCACGCGGCAATGTCATCGGCATGAGCCTCGTGCGCTCGCCGATCTATCCCGATCCGCTCGCCGACGAAGGCGAGCAGAGCTTTACCTATGCGCTGATGCCGCATGAGGGCGCCTGGCATGAAGGCGGGGTTCTGCAGGAGGCGATCGATCTCAACCAGCCGCTCGTTACCGGCGAGTCAAGCGGGCTCTCGGCAGGCACGCTGTCGCCGCTCGGCGTCGAGGGCATACCGGTCGCCTTTTCGGGACTAAAAGCGGCGGAGGATGGAAAGGGCCTTATCCTGCGGCTTTACGAGCCGGCAGGCCGCCGCGGGCAGCTTTCGCTTGCCCTGCCCTCCGGCTGGCAGTCTTCGGGACCTCTGAACATCCTCGAAGAGCCGATCGAACGTGCAGGCCCTGCCGACATCATGCCGTTTGAAATCCGGACCTGGCGGCTGCAACAAAGCTAATCGCGATCGCAGCGCCTGTCCGGAGAGGATGCGGACAGGAGGCCTCGGCGGCTAGATGACGACCGGATGATGAAGTTCTTGGTCGGATTTCAACATGTCGCAGTGGCCCAGTTCGTATCGGGCACTATCTTCGGGTCTGTCCTTTCACCAGACCCGAGGAAACCATCATGACGGAATCCGTAAAATCCGTACCGGCGCCCCGCGATCAGCACCTTCGCGACATGGCCGATTGCATCCGGTTCCTCTCGATGGATGCCGTCGAGAAGGCCAAGAGCGGGCACCCCGGCATGCCGATGGGCATGGCGGACATTGCCGTCGTGCTCTTTTCCGAATTCCTGAAATTCGATGCCGAAGACCCATACTGGTTCGATCGGGACCGTTTCCTGATCTCCAACGGGCACGGTTCGATGCTGCTTTACAGCCTGCTCTACCTGACCGGTTACCAGGATATGACGATCGATCAGATCAAGAACTTTCGTCAAATTGACAGCAGGACGGCAGGTCATCCCGAATACCGCCATGCGACGGGCATCGAGACGACCACCGGGCCGCTCGGCCAGGGCATTGCCAATTCGGTCGGTTTTGCGCTTGCCGAGCGCATCATGAACGCCAGGTTTGGCGACGATCTTTCAAGTCATTACACCTATGTGTTCCTGGGTGACGGATGCCTGATGGAAGGCATCAGCCAGGAGGCCATATCGCTCGCCGGCCACTTGAAGCTCGGCAAGCTGATCGCATTCTGGGACAACAATTCGATCTCGATCGACGGGGCGACAAGTCTGGCGGAATCCGACGATCAGCCGGCGCGGTTCCGTGCATCGAACTGGCATGTGCAGGAGATTGACGGACACGATACGGACGCGATCCGCGACGCAATCGTCGAAGCGCAGCGGGTCACCGATCGCCCGTCGTTGATTGCCTGCAAGACCATAATCGGTTTCGGCTTTCCGACGCGCGCCGGTACGCAGAAGGCTCATAGTGACGCGCCGGGCGAAGAGGAGATCGCCGGCGCCCGCAAGATTCTGGGCTGGACCGCGCCTCCCTTCGAGATCCCGTCCGGCCTGATGGAAGACTGGAGGAAGATCGGCGCCAAGGGACGCAACGCCCGGATGGCCTGGGCGGTCCGGGTCCAGACGGCGAAGGCGGATGTTCGCGCTGACTTTGAGCGCCGCATGAAAGGCGAACTGCCTTCAGACTGGACCAGCGCAATAGAAGCAGCAAAACAGGAGCTTCTGTCTGCCGACAAGGATTTGGCGACCAGACAGGCGAGCGGGATTGTTCTCAACCACCTTGCCGAAGCCCTGCCCGAGCTTCTCGGCGGATCGGCGGACCTCACACCGTCGAACAATACGAAAGCCAAATCCATGGTCGAAATTGCGCCGGGCCAGTATAATGGATCCTATATCCATTATGGCGTGCGCGAACATGGAATGGCCGCGGCCATCAACGGGATTGCCCTTCATGGCGGGCTGATCCCTTACGGCGGCACCTTCCTGACCTTTTCCGACTACGCTCGTCCGTCCATCCGGCTGGCGGCAATGATGGCGGTGCGTTCGATCTTCGTGATGACACATGATTCGATCGGTCTCGGCGAAGATGGACCGACGCATCAGCCCGTCGAACATCTGACGGCGCTGCGCGCCATTCCGGGCCTTGCCGTGTTCCGTCCGGGCGACCCGATCGAGACGGCGGAATGCTGGCAGGCCATTCTCGATGCCCCACGGCAGGCAGCCCTGATCGCTCTATCCCGCCAGCCCATGCCGCTTCTGAGGAAGCAGCCAGGCCCACTCAACTTGTCGGCAAAGGGCGGATATGTTCTGCTCGAGGCTGAAGGTGGGGCGCGCGAGCTGACCATCATGTCGACGGGATCGGAATTGCACCTTGCTGTCGAAGCAAGGGCGAGGCTTCAGGCGGAAGGCGTTCCGACCGCGGTCGTGTCCATGCCGTGCCGGCTGCTGTTTGAGGCGCAGGCACCGGACTACAAGCGTGAGGTTCTCGGAGACGGGACCGCGCGCGTCGCGGTGGAGGCAGCTGTCCAGGATAGCTGGGACCGATATCTCGGGCTCGATGGCCGGTTCGTCGGCATGCACAGCTTCGGCGCGTCCGGCAAGATCGACGATGTCTACAGGAAATTCGACATCACCACCGACGCAGTTGTGAAAGCCGCGCGGGGAACGCTGGGGCTTCGCCGTCGGTGAGTTGTTGGCGATCGCGGACGATTTGTGATCCCAACTGCTCTCGGCGCATGTGCTTATGCATTATCAGGGATAAGACTATTTGGTCATCCGCTCTGTAAGATGTACTCGCGACGGCGATGGTTCGAAACCATCTGCGAAATATTGCGTTTCATGGGCCACCAGCCCGTCGCGAAATTCCATGATGCTGACGACGTATGAGGGTACATCGTCATAGGTGAGTGTAAATTCGGTGACCCAAAGATCGCCGTTGCCGACAATTCGTCGGACGGTGAACCGCTTCTTGTTCGGCTGAACGAACCGGCTTTGCCGAATATTGTGCCGGCCGCGAATCCGCTCTCCTGATTGCGGATAATCCAGCAAGGCGTCTTTGTTATAGATCTCGTGTTCGGCATCGAAATCACTCGCGTCCGAAGCCCGCCAATGGCGCTCCAATCTTTCCTGCACCGTTTGATCTTTCAATGGGATCTCCAACCTTCGTTTGCCGCCCCCATCCTCAGGGCGCCGCAATGGTGAGTTCGATCGCTGATCGTTCGAAGGATACGCTTGCCGAGAGCTGCCGGCAATTTGCTGATTGTGCGTATCAGCGCGGGGCCGGTACACGCTGATACATTTCAGCCGATTTTCGAAATATCCAGGACACGTGGATCCCTGAAATCACTCTCCGTTAACAGGCGCCGCGAATGTGGCAGCAATTGAAGGAGAGTGTTTGATGACCAAGCCCGACAATGTTTCAATTCGGCGTAGTGTTTCCGATCGAGCGATCGCCATGGCGTTTGGCTCCCTGTTGCTCGTTCCGGTGATCTATGCACTTCCGGTTCATGCCGCCGATCTTGCGTCGAGCGTTGCCACAACAGCGGTGAGCGCGGACGAAAGTGTCCGCCCGTTTCAGGTCCACGTTCCGCAGTCGCAGCTCGACGACCTGCGTAGGCGCATCGCCGACACCCGATGGCCGGACAAGGAGACGGTCGGCGACGACTCCCAGGGTATTCAATTGTCACGCGTTCAGGATCTGGTTCACTACTGGGGTACAGAATACGACTGGCGCAAGACCGAGGCGCAACTCAATGCACTGCCGGAATTCATCACCACGATCGACGGTGTCGACATCCAGTTCATCCATGTTCGTTCGCGCCATCCCAACGCTCTCCCGATCATTCTGACTCATGGCTGGCCGGGGTCGATATTTGAATTCATCAAGACCATCGGCCCTCTCACGGACCCGACCGCATATGGCGGCCGGCCGGAAGATGCTTTCGACGTCGTCATCCCATCGATACCGGGCTACGGATTTTCCGGAAAGCCGACCGATCAGGGCTGGGGCCCGGACCGGGTTGCCCGCGCCTGGGATGTCCTGATGAAACGGCTCGGTTATGACCACTATGTCTCTCAGGGTGGCGATCATGGTTCGGTGATCTCCGACGCGTTGGCGCGTCAGGCGCCGAAGGGTCTGCTGGCAATCCATCTCAATATGCCCGCAACGGTGCCGGGCGACCTCATGAAGGCTATCAACAGCGGGGACCCGGCCCCTGCGAGCCTGTCGTCGCCGGAGCGGGAAGCCTATAATTCTCTGAGCACCTTCTTCGGACGAAACGCTGCCTATGGCGCCATAATGGTGACCCGGCCGCAGACGATCGGCTATTCGCTTTCCGACTCGCCGGCTGGCCTGGCGTCCTGGATCTACGAGAAGTTTGCCCAGTGGAGCGACAGCGGCGGCGTTCCTGAACGCGTATTCTCCAAGGACGAAATGCTTGATGACATCACGCTCTATTGGCTGACGAACTCCGGCGCATCGTCTTCGCGGTTCTACTGGGAAAACAACAACAACAACTTCAGTGCCGAAGCGCAGAAGACGAAGGACATCAAGGTCCCGGTCGGCATCACGGTCTTCCCGAAGGAGATCTATCAAGCGCCGGAAAGCTGGGCCAAGCAGGCCTATCCCTCGCTGACCTACTATCATCAGGTCGAGAAAGGCGGGCATTTTGCGGCCTGGGAGCAGCCGCAGCTTTTCGCAGAAGAAGTAAGAGCCGCTTTCAAGTCCGTACGCTGACAATGTCGAAAGGGTGGCCCCCACGCGAGGGCCACCCCAGCCGAACAGGTGACCTGGAAATTTCACGCCCTCTTCGCCCAAATGCCATCATCAGTGGCTTTCGCAAAAACCGGGAAGCAGCTTAGCACACGTGTGCATTTTGTTTCCTCCTGTCATTCCGGTGTTACGCGCCGGGGCTAGCAAGTCTCAGAACTCATCAGGGGCGCGGCCTCGACAGTGAAGGGAGACAGGGTATGAATAGACGCGAATTTCTGATCACATCGTCGGCGGCTGCGAGCCTTCTCGCCCTTCCGCGCTTTGCCTCGGCCGCCGTAGGCACGATCGACCTCTACAGCGGGTCGGATTCCAATATCATCGACCTGTGGAACAACATTATCCGTCCGGCTTTCGAAAAGGCGCATCCGGAAGTCGCGCTGAAGGTTACCGATGCCGGCGACAACAACGGCCTTCGCGCCATCGGCGACCGCGCTCTCGCTGCGCTTAAGACCAAGACCGATCCGCAGGCCGACCTCTTCGAATCCTTCGATCCGCGCCTTCCGGCCGGCGGTATCGATGCCGGTCTCTGGGTGAAGTTCTCCGCTGAGAACGTACCCGGCTTCGACCGCGTCAATCCGCTCGCTATCGACACGCCCTACTCGTTGCCCTATCGCGGCTCGCAGGTTCTGCTCGCCTATGACAAGACCAAGCTCGACCCGAAGGATGCGCCGAAGACCTGGGAACAGCTGACGGCCTGGATCAAGGCCAATCCCGGCCAGTTCATCTACAACCGTCCGGACAAGGGCGGTTCGGGCGGCAATTTCGTTCGCCGCGCCATTCATGAAGCAAACGGCCGCGACCCGAAGAAATTCAAGATCGACAACTTCACTGCCGATTTTGCCGAGCAGTCGCTGACGCCGGCCTGGAAGATCCTCAACGATCTCGCGCCGTCGCTATATCAGAAGGGCGCCTATACCGCCGGCAACACACAGTCGATCCAGCTGCTCTCCCAGGGCGTCGTGACCATGGCTCCGGTCTGGTCCGATCAGGTCTTGCAGGCGATCTCGCAGGGTGTCCTGCCCGAGACGACCGGCCTTGTGCAGCTTTCCGACCTCGCGCTTTGCGGCGGTTTTTCGGCTATGACGATCTTCACCAACGGTGCCAACAAGGATGCCGCCCTCAAGCTTGCCGCCTTCATGCTGACGAGCGAGATGCAGGAAGCCATCATCACCGAAATCGGTGGTTTCCCGGGCGTTTCCTGGGATCACATTTCCGAAGATCTGCGCAAGAAATATGCCGACGTCATCCCGGCAACCATCCCGACCTTCCCGGGCGGCGATTGGGAAAAGGCGATCAACGACGGCTGGTACCGTACCGTCGCTCCCGGTATCAGCCGCACCTGATGACGGTCGATACGGCGCAGCCTGCGGTCATAGACCGTGCTCAGCCTCTCAGCAGGGGGAGCCTTTACGGGCTCCTCCTCGTCGGCATGCCGGTCTTTCTGGTCGGCTGGCTGATCATCTTTCCGATCTTTTCGGCGGTCGCCACGACCATTTTCGTGCGCCAACCTGACGGAACGACTGCGTTTTCGCTCGCCTCCTACCATTTCTTCTTCAGCGACACCTACAGCCTGAACAATCTCTGGCTGACGCTCTGGACGACCTTTGTCTGCGGCCTGCTCCTGCTTGTGATCGGCCTTCCGATTGCGCTTTATCTGCGCTTTTCCGGCAGTCGCCTTGCCGGCTATGTGCAGGGTCTCGCGATCTTTCCGATGTTCGTTCCTTCGATCATCCTCTCCTATGCGCTGATCCGCACGATCGGACCGAACGGCACGGTCGACATCCTGCTCAATGCCATGGGCCTGCCGAAGCTGCCGAGCCCCTATCTGACGCCCTGGGGGCCGGTCATCGGCCTTGTCTGGGACAATCTGCCTTTGACCGTACTGATGCTGACGGCCGGGCTCACGTCCGTTTCCAACAGTTCCATCGAGGCGGCCCGCGATGTCGGCGCGACGCCTCCAAGGGTCTTCATCTCGATCATTTTGCCACGTATGGGCAACTCGCTGCTGGTGACCGCTTCCTTTGCCGTTCTCGGCATATTCTCGGCTTTCACCTTGCCCTACGTGCTCGGCCCCGCCTCGCCAGAGATGATGGGACCCTTCATGCAGCGCACCTTCGCGGATATGAATGACCCGCTGAACGCGCTGACTCAGGCGGTCATCAGCTTCGGCTTCTGCCTTCTCTTCGGCATCTTCTATGTCTGGTCGATCGCCCGCAACCGCGAGGGCCGATGATGCCTCAGTCGCCAGCTCTGAAATTCGACTGGACGGGGCTGCTGCTGGCATTGCTGCTGACGCTTTTCATCGCGTTGCCGCTGCTGGTCGTCGCGACCTGGGCTTTCACCGAGATCTGGCGCTATCCTTCCGTCATTCCCCAGCAGTTCGGCCTGCGTTTCTGGTCGCAGACGCTCGCTCGCAAGGATGTCTGGGATGCGCTATTCCTCAGCTTGCGGCTGACGGCGACGGTAACGCTGCTCTCTGCGATCATCTGTCTTCCGGCGGCCTATGCCTTTGCTCGGATGCGCTTTCCCGGCCGCAACATCCTGTTTCTCTCGTTTCTTGCCTCCCATGCCTTTCCGAAATTCGGTCTGCTGGTGGCGATTGCCGGCATCTTCCTGCAACTCGGTCTGATCAGTACCTTCTGGGGTGTGGTGTTGATCCAGCTCGTCGGCACGCTGATGCTGATGATCTGGATCCCGGTCGCGGCTTTCCAGAATGTCGACCGGCGCATGGAGGAGGCCGCGCGTGACGCGGGCGCCACGCCACTTCGCGTCTTCTGGTCGATCACGCTGCCGCAGGCCGCTCCGACCATATCAGCGGCCCTGCTCCTGACCTTCGTCGGCACCTTTTACGAGACGGAAGGCGCCTGGCTGATCGGTGCGCCGGAGATCCGCACCATGCCGGTGCTGATGATCAGCTTCATCAACAACCAGATCGTCGTGCAATACGGTGCGGTCCTCTCCGTGATGCTTTGGGTGCCGTCCTTTGCGGCATTGATGTTTGCGCGGCGCGTCATCGGGACCGGCGCCTTTGCGCGGGGCTTCGGCGCCTGAGCGCCGGCAGAAAGGATTTAACAATGGCACATCTGGCGATCGAAGGCGTTTCGAAGAGCTTCGGCCATACCTTTGCCGTCAGCGATTTTTCGCTTGAGGTCGGTGATGGCGAGCTCGTCTGCCTGCTCGGCCCGTCAGGTTCCGGCAAATCGACGTTGCTGCGTATGATCGGCGGTTTTGAGCGGCCGACCGGCGGCAGCATCCGCATCGACGCCAGGGATGTGACGACCCTGCCGCCGGAACGGCGCCCAACCGGCATGGTCTTCCAGAGCCATGCGCTCTGGACTCATATGGATGTCTTCAACAACATCGCCTTCGGCCTCAAACTGCGACGTCTGCCAAAGACCGAAATTCGAGAGCGCGTCGAGAATGCCCTCGCTCTCGTCGGTCTCGCAGATTACGGGAAACGCGCGGTGACGCAGCTTTCCGGCGGCCAGCAGCAGCGTGTCGCGCTTGCCCGTTCGCTCGTCCTCGAGCCCAAGATCCTGCTGCTCGATGAACCCTTCGCCAGTCTCGACCAGCATCTGCGCGAGCGGCTGCGTGAGGAAGTGCGCGACATCCAGCAGCGGCTCGGCATCACGACATTGTTCGTCACCCATGGCCAGGATGAAGCCCTGGCGCTTGCCGACCGCATCGTCGTCATGCGCGACGGCCGAACGGAGCAGGTGGCGCCGCCGAGCGTCATCTACCGCGAACCGCAGACGGCTTTCGTCGCCGGCTTTATCGGCTCGATGAATTTCGTCGAGAGCGAGATCCGGGATGGGATTTGCACGCATCCGCTTTTCGGTTTTTCCATTCCGGTCGCAAATGGTCCCGTGATGCTTGCGATGCGCCCGGAAGCCCTGACTGTGCATCCGGCCAGCGGAGCGGCAGATGCAATCGTGCACCGCGTCACCGACTTCGGTACGCACAAGATCGTCGATATCGATCTCGCCGATGGCACCAGGCTGAAGGCGATGGTTGCGCCGGGCGATATGATCCGGGCCGGAATGACCGTCGCTCCCAGCTGCTCGGGCTTCTTCGCCTTCCGCGACAATGCGCTGATTCACCAGTCGGCTGGCGCACAGGCGGCTGCGTTAATGCAGCCGCTCCATACAGCTTGAACAGTCTCAGGCTTTCGGCTGAAAACCCTCCCGCAGCCAGGGATAGAGTGGCTTGCTTGCTGCCAGGATGTCGCCTTTGCCGGTCACAGCCGCGCCGGAAAACCGTGTGACGACACCGCCTGCTTCCTCGACCATGAGTGCCGAGGCACCGAAGTCATGGACCGACAGGCCGTCCTCGAAGAAGCCGTCCAGTCGGCCGCAGGCGACATAGGCGATCGAAAGCGCTGCCGAACCGAGCCGACGCACGCCGGCGGTATCGGCCATCAGCCGCTTGACGGCGTCGAAATAAAGCTCTTCCGGGACCGCCTTGACCTGGCCGGGGATCGGCAGGCCGGCGCCAACGAGCACGTTCTGGATATCGGCCACCTCAGCGCAATGGATCTGCTCGCCGTTCAGCCAGGCACCGCCGCCGGCCTCTGCACTGAAGAGCTCGTCCTGCATGGCGTCATAGACGACGCCTGAGACGACGCGGCCGGCCTCGGCGATCGAGATCGTCATGCCGAAATGCGGGATGCCCCAGGCGAAATTGGTCGTGCCGTCGATCGGGTCGATATAGATGACCGGCGCGTCCGCGCTGCCCTGCCGGTTGCCGACCTCTTCCTCGCCCTTGATCGCATAGGCCGGAAACGCGCTCATCATTTCCTCGACGATGATCCGCTCGACCGCGACATCGATTTCCGTCTGGTAGTCGCGGGGTGCCTTGTGGACCATCTCGGCGGCCGTACGCCGTCTGAGGCCATTGCGCGCCGTCTCCCCTGCCTTGAGGGCTGTTTCGGCGAGCACGAGAAGGCGGGGCGAGGCTGCCGGCGACAGGCGCGCGGCGGTCGAAGACGATTTCATGAAGACAATCCGTGTGATGACTGGGGATGGCAGGCGATTCGGTGTTTCTCATTGCAAATGCGCATGATGCTTTTATGAAGCGAGCGCAATGGCATGCGGTGTCGGGTCGACTTTCGTTCTGGACTTCTCAGCTCATGCTTTGGCCCGCTCACCCGCCGGTGCAGCGCAGGATTCACGAAGGATCAGATTTGGGGAAAAGATCGTCCGCGCGCCACTTGGCGGCGTCCTGCTGGAGATCTCGCTGAGAAGGGTGGAGATGGCCTGCTGCGCCATATCGAGCACCGGGGCGGCGACGACTGTCGGCGGCGGGTTCATGATGTTAGCAAAATCGAAATCGTCTATCCCGATGACCGAGACGTCATCAGGCACTCTGAAACCCAATTCGCGAAGAGCATTCAGGACGCCGAGCGTCATCATGTTCGATAATGCAAAAATCGCGGTCGGCGGATCAGGTTCGCGCATGCGCCGGATCGTGCTGCCATGCGCGCGCGCCTGGTCGAAACGCCCCTCAAGCAACAGCCCCGGATCAACGGGCAGGCCATGGGCGGCATGGGCCTGCATATAGCCGGCAAGACGATCTTCACCGGTGATGATGTTGGCGCGTCCCGCAGTGACGGCGATCCGTCTGTGGCCAAGGCTGATCAGATGTTCCGTGGCCATGCGGCCGGCTGCGATATTGTCGAGCTTGATCACGTCATAGGGCAGGCCCTCGATGAAACTGTCGAGCAGGATCGTCGGCACATGGATCTTGTCGACCATGCGGGCGCCATGCTCGGCATCCGAGCGTGTCGGAATGACGATGAGCCCTTCGACGCGCTGCATGCGCATCATGGTCAGGATCTGCTGCTCGCGGTCGTGATCCTCGCTCGTCGAATAGACCGCCGCCATGTAGCCGGCATTGAGGCAGGCGGACTCGACAACCTTGGCGACCTTGGCAAAATGCGGGTTGGTGATATCAGGCAGGATCAGACCGATCAGCCGGGAGCGGCCCATGCGCAGGCTGCGCGCGCCGCCATGCGGGATATAACCGATGTCGCGGACAGCGGCCTCCACCTTGGCGATCACCTCGTCGCTGACGGGCGCTGAGCGATTGAGTGCCGCCGATGCCGTCGATATGGCGACACCCGCTCGTTTCGCCACATCCTTGATGGTGGCCATACATCCTCCAGCTTTTTCTCAGGCCCTCTTGCCACCGGGCCGTTCTAATGCTCTTATACGAAACGTTTCGACTAAGCAAATGACGCCATGCGGGACCGGGGAGGAACTGGGTCCGCAATATTTCAGTAGGAATACACGAAACGTTTCGACCGGTGGAGGCCGGGATACGTGGCAACGCGCCGGAGGAGGCGCATCAGGGAGGATCACATGCATGAGTTCTCGCGGCGTTCGCTGCTGATTTCGTCTGCCGCTCTTGCTGTCGGCGCAAGTGTCGGGCGCGCCTTCGCGCAATCGGATGTCACGGCGACCCTGAAGATGCAGGGCTTCGGCGGTGACGCCGAGCTATCGGCCATGACCAACGCCATTGCGCGTTTCAACAAGAAATACCCGAACGTCAAGGTCGAGCTTTCCGTCGACCCGATTTCGACGGGCTGGGGCGACTACGTCACCAAGGTCTTCAGCCAGTTCAACTCCGGCCAGCAGGCCGATGTCTACGGCACGGCGATCGAGACCTTCCAGAGCTTCTCGTCGCGCAGCCTCTTTCTGCCACTCAACGATTTCGTTGCCGCAAATCCTGGTTTCTCGGACTTCGCTCCGAGCCTCTTCAAGCAGTCGAGCTACAAGGGGGATATCAACTATATCCCCATCGGCTGGAACAACATCATGATCAACTACAACAGGGATTTGTTCGACAAGGCCGGCATTGCCTATCCCAAGGACGGCAAGTGGACCTGGGATGAGTTCCGCGACGTCGCCAAGAAGCTGACGATCAAGGATGCCTCCGGCAACGTTACCCAGTTCGGTTATGAAGTGCCGAACCAGAACTTCTTCATCCAGCCCTGGTTCTTCTCGAATGGCACGGGCATCATCAACGACGAGTGGACGGCGTCCAACATGCTCGACCCCAAGGTCGCCGAAAGCCTGCAATTCCTGCATGACCTCATCCATGTCGACGGCGTCTCGCCAATCCCCGGCAAGGATACGATGGACAACCAGTTCATGGCCGGCCAGGTGGCCATGATCAGCCGCGGCCACTGGATCATCCAGAGTGCCAAGAACAACAAGCTCAACATGGATGTCGCCATTCCGCCAAGCAAGGAAACCGACACAACCGTGATCGGCTTCGGCGGCTATGCGGTCGCCAAGACGAGCAAGCAGCCGGATCTTGCCAAGGCGCTGATCCTCGAACTGACAAGCGAGGAAACGCAGAAGGAGGAAGGCGAGAAGGGCGGTGGTGTTCCCGGCCGTAAGTCGGCCGCCGAGACGCCGGGCTTCCTGAGCTTCCCGCCGAGTGCCGCGCTCTATTACCAGACGTTGCCGAACACCAAGGCTGTGCCGTCTCCTGCCAATTTCCAGGAAGTCGAGAAGATCTTCATCCGCTATTACACGGCGATGATGGCCGGCGAGGTCAAGATCGCCGACGGCGTGAAGCAGGCGGATGCCGAGCTCAACGCTTCCTTCGAACGGCTGAAGAAGCGCATGGGCGGCTGATCGATCAAGGGTTCTCACGATCTTCCTCCCGCCGTCGCGGCCGGGTGGCAGGTTGCCGTGACGGCATCTGCCATTCCGGGCGCGGCGAATGACAAACCATGTCCGCTATCCGAACCAGGTGCCATGACCGCGACCATTGAAAGACGCCAGACATCGCAGCTGCGCCGTGCGCAGGCTGCAACCGGCTACCTCTTCGTGCTGCCAGCGACAGTGCTTTATCTGACTTTCGTCATCGCGCCGGTCATCGTCACGACGATCCTCGCCTTTGCCTATTACGATCCCATGCTCGGCTCGCAATGGGTCGGTTTCGACAACTTCATTCGCTTCTTCACCGATCAGCGTTCGCTTCAGATCCTCTGGAACACCTTGCGCTTCGCACTCTTTGCCGTCACGTTCAACGTGTCTATCGGGCTTGTGCTGGCACTGGCACTGAACCGCGCCATGCCGGGCTGGCTGCTCTATTTCTTCAGGCTTGCCTTCTTCCTGCCCGTCATCATCGCTGCCGCCTTTGTCTCGATCGTCTGGACCTATTTCTACGGCGATGATCTTGGCGTCATCAATTACTACCTGCGGTTCATTGGCCTTCCTGGCGTGCGCTGGCTCACCGATGCCGGCCAGGCCATGACCTCGATCATCATCATGGACGTCTGGAAGAATACCGGCTTCTTCATGATCATCTTCATCGCCGCCCTTCAGGGTGTACCGAAGAACATCCTGGAGGCGGCTGTGATGGACGGGACGCCGGCCTGGCGTCAGTTCTTCCGCATCACGCTGCCCTATATCTCGCCCGTCGTTTTCTTCTGCATTGTCTATGCCTCGATCGGTGCTCTGCAGGTGTTCGAATCTATCGTCATCCTGACACAGGGCGGTCCGGGCGACGCCACGCGCTCGCTGTCTATCCAGATCGTCGAGGAAGGCTTCGGCAGTTTCCAGATTGGCTATGCGGCGTCGATCTCTGTCGTCATGACCGTGATCATCCTCATCATCACCGCAATCCAGCAGCTCCTCTCGCGCAAGTGGGTGCAGCAATGAACAATATGATGCAGACGCGCGCGGCCCGACGCTGGATCGACTGGGCGATCATCGCCACCATGGTGGTGATGGCGATCGGCATGCTCTTGCCGTTCCTCTGGCTGTTCTCGATGTCGTTCCGTCCGGTTTCGGATGCCTACAAGCTGCCGCCGAGCTTCCTGCCGCCGAATTTCGATCTCACCAACTACCGGCAGGTACTGGCCTCGCGTGTGCCGTTCCTGGAAATCTACTTCAACTCGGTGATGATCGCCGTCATCGTCACCGTCGGCCAGATGGTGACCTGTACGCTTGCGGCCTTCGCCTTCGCCAGGCTGAATTTCCGCGGCCGCGACACACTGTTTTTCATCCTGCTCGTCGGGCTGATGTTTCCTGCACAGGTGACGATCCTGCCGATCTATCTCGGTTATGCGCGCCTCGGCCTGCTCGACAAGCCGATCGGGCTGGCGCTCATGTACCTCACCTCCAGCTTCGGCATCTTCCTGGTGCGGCAATTCATGCTCAGCCAGCCGAAGGCACTGGAAGAGGCGGCGCTTATGGATGGTGCCGGCTATTTCAAGATCTTCTGGCGGATATCGCTGCCACAGCTTCGCCCGGCACTCTCAGCGCTCGGCATCATCACCTTCACCCAGACCTGGAACTATTATTTTCAGGCGAAAGTGCTTTTGAGCTCGAATGAATCGCTGACGCTTCCGGTCGCGATGGACGTCCTGCGCGGCTACATGGCGTCAGGCAATCTCTCGGTCGTGATGGCCGCAATGAGCATGTCCATCCTGCCCGTCGTTCTCCTCTTTCTCCTCGCCCAGAAATTCGTGATCGAAGGCATCACGATGAGCGGCATCAAGAACTAACATCAGGGATATTGATTTCATGTGGGATGACCTCGCCTCCATCGAACCCCGCTTTGCCTATAAGGGCGAGCGCACGCGCTATATCGCCTTTCCGCTCGGCGGCATCGGCTCCGGCGGCCTGTCTATCTCCGGCAGCGGCCGGCTGATCGATTGGTCAATCCGCAACCGGCCTGCGCTGCAGGGCTATAACGGCTACTCGCATTTCGCCATCAAGGCCGAGAAGAATGGGGAACTCGTCGATGCCCGCGTGCTGAACGGGCCTTATGACCTGAACCCTTCCGGAGCGCCGGGGCTGCGCAAGATGTTCGATGGCTTCGGTCATGGCGCCAACCGCCAGACGCTGGTCGGCGTGCCGCATTTCCGTGAGGTCGATTTCTACGGCCGCTTCCCGACCGCCGATCTCGTGTTCAGGGATCAGCGTTTTCCGGGCGGTGTCAGGCTGACGGCATTGAGCCCCTTCATTCCGCACAACGACCGCGATTCCTCGATGCCGGTGGCGATGTTCGAGTTTGAAATCGTCAACGATACGGCGGACGAGCTGACCTATACGCTTGCCGGCACGCTCGGCAATTACGGCTCGAACAGCGGTATCCATACCTTCAGGCAGGAAGGCGGCATCAGCAGCCTGCACCTGACTTCGTCCGACACGACGTTGCCGGCAACACAACGCGGCGATCTGACGATCGCAACGGACGCTGACGATGTCGACCATACGGACCATCATTATCGGGGCCAATGGTTCGATGATCTCTCTGTCTACTGGAAGGAGTTTGCAAGACCCGGTCGCCTGCCGAAACGGCACTATGATGAGCCTCGCACCTCTCGACACATGAGCCTGCAACCGGAACACGGCACGCTCGGTGCCCGCTTCGCCGTCGCCCCTGGCGAACGCAGGAAGGTGCGCTTCGTCATCACATGGAACTTCCCGCATGGGGATGTCTATTGGGCCTATCGCGACAAGCCGGATGGCGCCATTCCCGATCGGCCGACGCCGAGCTGGACGAACTATTATGCGACGCAATGGGCAGATTCCACCGCTAGCGCCACCGAGGCGCTAACACGTTGGGACACGTTGCATGCGAATACCGCGGCCTTTCGCGATGCATTGTTCGACACAACGCTTCCGGCGGAAGTCAAGGATGCGGCGAGTGCGACCCTGGCGCTGCTGCGCACTGCCACCTGCATCCGCCTGGAAAATGGCGCGCTCTGGGCCTGGGAAGGCCAGCATGCCCAGGATGGCTCCTGTGAGGGAACCTGCACCCATGTCTGGAATTACCAGCAGGCGGTCTCGCACCTCTTTCCCGCCATCGAGCGGACGCTGCGTGAGACCGAATTCACCTATAATCAGTTGCCGACCGGGGGGCTGACCTTCCGCCAGAAGCTGCCGCTGGGTTCCGGCTTCGATATCATCGGCCCCTGCGCCGACGGCCATTTCGGTGCGATCATCAAAACCTACCGGGACTGGAAGCTCTGCGGCGATACCGATTGGCTCCGCAGCTACTGGCCTAGTGTCAAACGGGCGATTGAATATGCCTGGTCGTCGGAAAACCCTGACCGCTGGGATCCCGACCAGACCGGTATTCTCTCCGGCCGCCAGCATCAGACGCTCGACATGGAGCTGTTCGGCCCGAATTCGTGGCTCGCCTCCATGTATGTGGCGGCCCTGCTCGGTGTTTCCGAAATGGCGGCGGTCCTCGGCGATACGGACCTGTCGGAAAAGACGGCGCGCATGGGCAAGGCTGGTGCGGCCTACATCAATTCCGAGCTCTTCAACGGCCGCTGGTTCATCCAGAAGGTCGACCTCTCTGACAAGGGCGTGCTGATACCCTTCGATGTCGGCCGCGCGGCCGGGGTCCTTGCCGACGGTTTCATGGAAACCTACTGGTCGGAGGAGTTTCAGGAGCTCAAATATCAGATGGGCGAGGGCTGCATCACCGATCAGATCCTCGGCCAGTGGCATGCCGAGGTTGCCGGTATCGGCGGGTTCCTTGACGCAGACAAGGTGAGGACCGCGCTGAAATCGGTGCACAGGAACAATTTCCGCCCGACGCTTGAGGATCACTTCAATCCCTGCCGCAACTATGCCTATGAAGACGAGGCAGGGCTTTTGATCGCAACCTATCCTGAAGGCATCCGCCAGCCGATGGTCGCGGCTCCCTATGCCGAAGAAGTCTGGACCGGCATCGAATATATGGCTGCCTCGCATCTCATCATGCACGGCCTTGTCGAAGAGGGCATGGATATCGTCTGCGGTGCGCGTAACCGGCATGACGGTTCGCGCCGCAATCCCTGGAACGACATCGAATGCGGTTCTTATTACGCACGCTCGATGTCGGCCTGGCAGTTGGTCAATGCCTTCTCGGGCCTCAGCGCCGATTTCGTCTCGGGTACGCTTGCCTTCACACCGAAAGTTAAGGGCGATTATCGTCTGTTTTGGTCAGCCGGCAGCGCTTTCGGCACATTGACCTGCGAAGGTGGGGGCCTCATTCTCGCCGTGCTCGGAGGCAGCCTCAACGCCGCCGAAATCTCGGTGGACGGGCTGACGCATCGTCTTGGGGGCACGACGTCCATCGCAGCGGGCCAGTCGATCGAACTTAAGACGGTGGCATAATGGCCGGTATTGAACTCAGGGCAGTCCGCAAGGCCTTTCAAAGTCTCGAAGTCATACACGGCATCGACCTGACTATCGCCGACGGTTCGTTCACCGTCTTTGTCGGGCCTTCGGGCTGCGGCAAGTCGACCCTGCTGCGCATGATGGCAGGGCTGGAGGAAGTCACGTCGGGGGAAATCCGCATCGATGGCATGCGCTGCGACCATCTTCTGCCATCCGCACGCGGCATGGCGATGGTCTTCCAGTCCTATGCGCTTTATCCGCATATGAGCGTCGAGCAGAACCTCAAATTCGGCCTGGAAAATCAGAAGCTTGGCAAGCCGGAAATTACTGCCCGCGTCGCCAAGGCGGCCAATATTCTGCAGATCGAGCACCTTATGGCCCGTCGGCCGAGCCAGCTTTCCGGCGGCCAGAGCCAGCGCGTCGCGATCGGGCGCGCCATCGTCAAGGAACCGAAGGCCTTTCTCTTCGACGAACCGCTCTCCAATCTCGATGCCGAGCTGCGTGTGAAGATGCGCGGGGAACTGATCAGCCTGCATCGGCGGCTGAAGTCGACAATGGTCTACGTCACCCATGATCAGGTCGAGGCAATGACCATGGCTGACCAGATCGTCGTGCTCAACGAAGGCCGGATCGAACAGGTCGGCCCGCCGATCGAGCTATACGCACGCCCGGCCAACCTCTTCGTCGCCCGCTTTCTTGGTGCGCCGCCCATGAACCTTCTCACGGGCCGCATCGCGCGCATTGGTGGCCTGATGGGGATTACGCTGGAGGACGGCACCCATATTCCCTTGCCCGGTCGGCAGGTCGATCTGCCTGACGGCGCTCCGGTCATGTTCGGCGTAAGGCCCGAACATTGCGAGATCGGGGAGGGCAGCCTGGAGATCACTGTCGGTGACACTGAAATCCTTGGATCGGAAACGATCATCCACGCCGAGACTGCGACCGGAAATGGCTTTACCGTGGCACTGCGCGGCATCAGCCGGGCAGCTTCCGGCTCGCGAATACCGATCGTCATCCGCGAGCCTTTTGTTCATTTGTTCAACGAGGCCGGCGTGACCATCGGTTCCGACGGCGATTGGCGCGATGCCTATCTGAACTGAACCAAGCTCAAAGCAGCTACGGCAGTATCGGTCGGTGCCGAGCCCTTGATGGGCTCTTTCCCGCAGGCTATTCCGGCACCGACCGACGGCAGCATTCGCCGTCAGCGAGACAGGAAATTCGAGACCGTCAGGTCGACGAGTTCGTCTCCACGGCCGTTCATCACCGCGCGAATGGCCCAGAGACCGAAACCTTTCACCTGCGCCGCTTCGATCCGGGGTGGCATCGACAGTTCCTGTGTATTGGTGACGACGTCGAGCAGTGCCGGACCAGGATGCGCCAGAATTTCCCTGATGGCACCGTCGAGTTCGGCGGGGCTCTCCACGCGAACGCCATGGACTCCCGCCGCCCGAGCAACAGCTGCAAAATCCGGATTCTTGAGTTCGGTACCCGTCTCAAGGAAGCCTGAAGCCTTCATTTCCATTGCCACGAAACCGAGAACGGAATTGTTGAATACAACAACCTTCACCGGCAGGTTCTGTTGAACGAGCGTCAGGAAGTCGCCCATCAGCATGGCAAAGCCGCCATCGCCGGACATGCTGATGATCTGGCGTCCCTTGTATGTTGCCTGCGCCCCGATCGCCTGAGGAAGTGCGTTGGCCATCGATCCGTGAACCAGGGATCCGATGAGGCGACGCTTTCCGTTCATTTTCAGGTAGCGGGCCGCCCAGATCGTGGGGGTTCCGACATCGAAGGTGAAAACCGCATCGTCGGACGCATGCTCGCTCAGAAGCCGTGCCACATATTGCGGGTGAATCTTGCCGCCCTCTCGGCCTGTGGCGAGGTCGTCGAGACCCTCACGCGCCTTGCTGTAGGCCGCAAGGCAAGCATCGAGATGATCCCTGTCGGTTCGCTCCGTCAGCTTCGGCAGCGTTGCCGCCAGTGTCGATTTGACGTCGCCGACGATTGCAAGATCGAGCGAGGCCCGGCGGCCAAGATTCTCCGGTCGAATATCCACCTGCGCGATCTTGGCGTCGGTTGGATAGAACTGCCGGTATGGGAAATCGGTGCCGAGCATGAGAAGCGTGTCGCACTCCAGCATGGCCTTGTAACCCGAGGAGAAGCCGATCAGACCGGTCATGCCGACATCGAAGGGATTGTCCCACTCGACATGTTCCTTGCCGCCGAGCGCGTGGACAACAGGCGCCTTCAGCCGGTCCGCAAAGGCGATCAACTCGTCATGCGCTCCTTCGCAGCCGCGTCCACAGAGAAGGGTAACCTTCGAGCTGTTATTGAGTAGTTCCGACAGTCGATCGATCTGATCGTTCGCCGGCACGACGTTCGGTTGGGCCAGCGTGAGTGCGGCCGGTGTCGAAATCTTCGCCGTGAAATCGGTCAATGCCACGTCGCCCGAAATGACAACGACGGCAACGCCTCGCTTTCCGATGGCGGTGCGAATGGCCGTTTCGATGACTGCGGGCAATTGCTCGGGATGGCTGACAAGCTCGCAATAGTGGCTGCATTCCCGGAAAAGCTGGTCCGGATGCGTTTCCTGGAAATAGCCCCTGCCGATTTCGGCCGACGGTATCTGGGCGGCAATGGCGAGAACCGGGACGCGTGAGCGATGGCAATCGAACAGGCCGTTGATGAGGTGGAGGTTGCCCGGGCCGCAGCTTCCGGCGCACACGGCCAGTTCGCCGCTGAGATGGGCTTCGGCCCCGGCCGCGAAGGCGGCTGTTTCTTCATGGCGGGTATGAACCCACTCGATGTCGCCTCTCTTTCGCAGCGCTTCCGTGAGCCCGTTCAAGCTGTCGCCGACCACCCCATATATCCGCTTGACGCCGGCCGAATGCAGCACCTCTGTCAGGACATCAGCTACTTTAGATTTCATCGAAAGGCTCCCGGGCTCTGGGTTTCAGGTGAATGGTAAAAGGAAGCTAGGCCTCGCTCTGAGCTTCTCAACCCGGAGAGATATCAGAGTGGCGGAGACACCCAACTGGACCTTGGTATAGGCGCTCGCCGTGAAAAGGCCGCTTGCCTGATATCCCGTGGAACGGCCTGCCGGCCAAGCGCACAGGCGCGCTCGGCTCTCCCCTTGGCGTCCTTTTACCGCGACCTATGCCTCGATCCGTTCCCGCCCCTTCATCGCTTCCGCGACAAGTTTCATGAAACGCGGATCCTTGCGCAGGTTGTCCAAGTCTGAATCATGAGTGAACCATTTGATATGGTAGACCGAGGTACGGGGCAGCAAGCCCTCCAGGATATCGATCGCACGTTCCACATGGCCGAGCACGGAGTGGACGCAGGCGAGATTATATTGGGCGACGATATCATCGGGATCGATGGCGCTCGCCCGAGCGGCCCAGTCGCAGGCTCGCGCTGCTTCGCCGAGATGGGCAAGGGCGAGCGCGCCGCGATGGGCGGGGCCGGAGTTTTCCGGATTCTGATTGAGCGCCCGCTCGGCTCTTTCAATGCCTTTTCGTGCCCAGCTTTCCCGGTCCGCCGTCCGTCCGAGAGAGTGGTATGAGGACATCAGATGGATCGGCGAAACATAGTCGTCGGGGCGGATTTCGGCGGCGCGGCTAAAGTAATGCACCGCTTCGGCGAAATTCCCGTGCATGAAGAAGATGCGGGCATAGTGGAAATTTGCTTCATAGAGGTTGGGATCGAGAGATAGCGCCCGTTCGAAGCATGCCGTTGCCTCGTCGTCCTCGCCCTTCTGATGCAGTGCGAGGCCGCGGGAGGCATGGGCCTCGGCGAGGTCGGGATCGAGTTCCAGGGCCTTGGCGCTCATGGCGAGGATGCGCTCCAGGGGCACATCGTCGGGGGCCCAGTCGCGGATCGCTGCATCGCAATCGGCAATGCCTGCATAGGCACGGCCATAATCCGGATCCAGTTCGACGGCCTTGTAGAACATGCGCCGGGCAAGCTGCAGATAGGACTTGGTCCAGCTATGGGAGAGCTGTCGGCCTCTCAGGTAGTAGGTATAGGCCTCGACATTGGCCGTCGGCTCGGCGGCAATGGCCTTGCGCTCTTCCGGCAGCAACCGCACCTTCAATTGGCTGACGATCGCGTTGGTGATCTCATCCTGGATGGCGAAGATATCGGTGAGGTCTCGATCAAAGCGTTCGGCCCACAGATGATCACCGTTCGCCGTGTCAATCAGCTGGCCGGAGATGCGCACCCGCGTGCCGACGATGCGCACACTGCCTTCCAACATGTAACGCACGCCGAGTTCCTGGGCGACCTGCTTCACCCTCACCGATGTGCCCTTGTACGTGAAGACGGTATTGCGCGGCACAACATGGAGGCTGGAGACCTTGGAAAGATCGGTGATGATGTCCTCGGTGATGCCGTCGGAGAAGTAATCCTGATCGGCATCGCCGCTCATGTTGGTGAAGGGCAGGACGGCGATGAAACAGGTATTGCGGTTCTGCGCGACGAAGCGGGCAGAGCTCGGCTTGTCGAAGGAAACCGTGTAAACCTGCACCGGCTGCCGGATGTTTTTGAACACGTGTTCACCTAAAAAATCGAAGCCGAGATTGAGGCGTGTACCGACTTGATCCCGCACGATTGCCGACACCGCAATGCCGCCGGCCGGAGCAATACCTTCCAGACGCGCGGCAACGTTGACGCCGTCGCCGAAGATATCGTCATTTTCGACGACGACATCGCCGAGATTGATGCCGATGCGGAATTCGACGCGCTCTTCCTTGGCCACGTTTTCATTGCGCACGGCCATGGTGCGCTGGATTTCGGCAGCGCAGGCCACGGCGTTCACGACGCTCTGAAACTCGGCCAGAATGCCGTCGCCGGTCAGTTTGACGATGCGGCCCTTGTAATCGGATATGCGGATGTCGACCAGTTCGCAGCGATGGCGGTTCAAAGCCTGCAGCGTGCCCGTCTCGTCTATGCCCATGAGCCGGCTGTATCCGACCACATCGGCAGCGAGGATGGCACTCAATCGCCGCTCCATGATCCTCTCCATGGATTGTCTCATGTCAGTGTCTCGCTTTTTCCAGATTTTGACCGCGCTAGGGCTCCCTCCCATGCAGCCGAAATCTTTCGATTCGGCATGCTGTCACGGCGGCGCAGAGCCTATATCGTTACGGCGCAGCATCAATACTCCGAACGGGCGAAGATTGCGCCAAACGATAGCTCTTTCGGATGGGAAAGACCCCGACCTTGCCGACGTGCTCAATTTTGAGGCCGTGCATCGATTTTGGACGGCGTCGAGAAGCAAGGGATCCGGAGCACATCGTTCGAAGCGGCCTCGGGTGTCGTCTCGTTGCCCGTTGCTCGGAAGAGCGACTTACGTTCCGCGAAGAGGATTTGGCAATGGAGAGCGACTGATTGCCAGTTGCTAAAGTCTCCAAGGCAGCAAGCTTTGCCGGGTTTGCCAGCAACGGTTCGCAATGCGAAGCAGATCCGACGGTCGCACCGCTCGTCGCTCGGCGAAAGGCAAGTTACGGCTCTGCGCAAAAGCCCGTTTGCCTTAAAGGATGCCGCCTGTAGGTCAAAATGGGTAGGATATACTCGCCCATTTTCGATTATAATTGGAGGTCCGCGTATCGAACGATCCTCATAGATTTGGTCCTGACAATTTCGCGAGAGGGCACGCCATGTATCGCAACGCTCGCCGGTGGGCTTCGCGCTCACTTCTGCTGGATTCGTGGGCTCCCCGTTGGTTGGGTGTCGGTGGAAAGGCAAAGCATGGTAAGAATGCCGAGCGGCCCGAGGATAGTGCTCAGCTTGCCACCTCCGTACAGACAACGGGCGAAACCACGGGCAGCACCCTTGTCGGTAGTCCCGACGACAGCTCTGCGCTCAGCGGACATGATAAAGAAGCAAGAGCGGACGCGATCGGCGAAGCAGATCTTCAGAGCGATCTGGACCCCGTGTCCCCATCCTTGGCCGAGGCTTTCGCGGCCGCGCGCGAAACGGGCGTTCGAAGCGGAGGTTTAACCGGGTCTGTCCTGTCGGCCCATGGACCGGTTTTTGCAGCTTTTGGGCAGAACGCGAATGGTTACCGCAGTTATGCCGGCATTGGCACCATGGGCGAGGATCCCCTGGCCCCGTATCTGCCGCAGAGCCCCGGACCGGCAGTATCAGGACAAGGTTCCGCTGCCGTAGCAGGCGGGCGCTCTCACTCCGGCAAGGTGGTCATCCTCGAATCGAGCCCGTCGGCAGCAGCGGTGGCTGCACATCACGGCGGATCGAATTCACTGGCGTTCGGCATGCCTTTCGGTGTCTGCGGCTGCGGCTACTTCACATCCCCCACGCGGATTCTCGATTGGGCCCATGGCGGCGCCATGCTTCAGCAGGATGGTCAATTGCCGGGGACAAGGCTGACCGAAGGGCCGGACTATGTAGCCACGATCAAGCGAGCCATCGGCGCATCAGTCAGCGACCCGCTTCTCGATCGCAACTTATCCCCGCTGTCGAACTGGCGGGCGACCGTTACCTCGACGAATTTGTCGAACTTCAACGGATCGTTGCCCGGCGGCGGAGAAATGGGAACGTTAACCGGCACCAAGGGTCGAGGGGTCCTTTCCGGCTCGGTCACCACACCCCCGATCACGCAGCGGTCTTTGGCGACGCAAAGTCTGGCAGCCGCAGCGGCGCCCGCCAACAAGGTCGTGGCGGAAAATCTGCTGCAGGGCAATCCGGAGAGCGAGTGGGGCATCGACGGCGCCGGCAGCTCCAATATCGAGGGATTCGCGACCGATATCAGCGTCGATAACGGCAAGACGATCAGCTTCAAGATCGACACCGATTCCAACAATTACCGGATCGATATCTACCGCCTCGGCTATTATGGCGGCATGGGTGCGCGCAAGGTCACGACCATTCAGCACACCGGCGTGCAGAACCAACCCAATCCGTTGCGCAATGCCACGACCGGCACCGTGGATGCCGGTAACTGGGCCGTGTCGGCCTCTTGGACCGTGCCTGAAGATGCCGTTTCAGGCGTTTATATCGCCAAGCTCGTGCGACAGGACGGCACCTTCGGCGAAAATCAGATCCCTTTCATCGTGCGCGACGACGACAGCCACAGCGATATCGTCTTCCAGACCGCTGACCAGACCTGGCAAGCCTATAACGGCTGGGGTGGTGCAAACTTCTACGGCGGCAATGGTCCGGCAACGGGGCAGGGCGCTGGTCGCGCCTATGCTGTCAGTTACAACAGGCCGATTGCGACCCGTGGCGGGGTTGGCACGTATGCCGGTCCGCAGGACTACCTGTTCGGCGCTGAATATGCAGGCATCTACTGGCTGGAACAGAACGGCTACGATGTTTCGTACCTGTCGGGTGTGGACGTCGACCGCTATGGCAGCCTGCTGCTCAATCACAAAACCTATATTGATGCCGGGCATGATGAATACTGGTCCGGTCAGCAGAGGACGAATGTCGAAGCCGCGCGCGATGCGGGCGTCAACCTGATGTTCTGGAGCGGTAACGAGGTCTATTGGCGCACCCGTTGGGGCAATGCCTACAGCGCCGACGGCACGCCTTATCGGACCCTGATTTCCTACAAGGAGACCTGGTCGCCCGGCGCCAGCATCGACCCTTCCAACCAGTGGACGGGTACCTTCCGCGATCCGCGTCTCAGCCCACCCGCGATCGGCGGCGGAAACCCGGAAAATTCGCTGACCGGACAGTTGTTCAAGGTGGATGATGTCGGCAGCAATCTCAGCGCGATCACCGTTGGATATGATGATGCCAACCTGCGTTTCTGGCGCAATACCAGCGTCGCCAATCTTCAGCCCGGCCAGACGGCAACGCTGACCAAGAACTATCTTGGTTACGAATGGGATGAAGCGCCTGACAACGGCTTTGATCCGGCCGGCCTCGTCAAGCTGTCGTCGACGACGCTTCCGGTCAGCACCTATTTGCTCGATTACGGAAACACGACCGGCAACGCGACCGCGACCCACAATCTGACGCTCTATCGTGCGCCGAGCGGCGCACTGGTGTTCGGCGCCGGTACCGTCTACTGGACATGGGGCTTAAGCAACAATCACGATAACGAGGCAACCCCGACCGATCCCCGCGTACAGCAGGCAATGGTCAATCTGCTGGCCGACATGGGCATTCAGCCCGGAACGCTGCAGTCCGGCCTTGTCGCCACGACAGGCTCCACCGATCACGTCGCACCGACTTCCATCATCACCGTGCCATCAACGGCGACCGTTGGCTCCACAGTTACGATCACGGGGACGGCCACCGACACGGGCGGCGGGGTCATTGCCGGTGTCGAGGTCTCGACCGACAATGGGGCGAGCTGGCATCCGGCGACGGGCGATGAGAACTGGACATATACATGGTCGCCGCAGGTGGCGGGCAGCTATACGATCCGGTCGCGGGCCGTCGACGACAGCATCAACCTTGAGACCCCTTCGGCGGGACGCACGGTCACCGTCAGCGGGGCGAGCTACACGTCGCTCTTCGGCTCGGCGACGCCGGCTGTCGTCAACACCGACGATACGTCGGCTGTTGAGCTCGGGGTCAAATTTCAGACCTCCGCGGCAGGCACCGTCACCGGCATTCGCTTTTACAAGGGCAGCCAGGATACCGGTACGCATACCGGTTCACTCTGGTCGAGCACCGGTACGCGGCTTGCGACCCTCACCTTCACGAACGAAACTGCCAGCGGCTGGCAGATCGCCTATTTTTCGAGCCCGGTGGCGTTGACGGCCGGTCAGACCTACACGGCGTCCTACCACACCGATACCGGCCACTATTCGACAACCGCCAATTACTTCGTCTCCAACGTGACGAGCGGCTCCCTGACGGCGCCGGCCAGTGGCAACGGCGTATATGCTTATGGCAGCAACAGCCTCTTTCCTACGAGCACCTTCGAACAGACCAACTATTGGGTCGACGTGATGTTCACCACGCCGGGCTCCAACACGACGCCAACGGCGGTTGCCGATGCTGGCGACGCGACCGAGAAGGGTGGGGTTGCCAATGGTTCGGGCGGTGCGGTTGCGAGCGGCAACGTGCTGACCAACGACACCGATCCGGATGCCGGCGACACCAAGACGGTCACGGCCGTGGTCTTCGGTTCGACATCGGGCACGCTCGGCACGGCGCTGAACGGCACCTATGGCAGCCTCGTGCTCAATGCATCGGGTGCCTATAGCTACGCCGTCAACGAGACCAATGCCGCCGTCCAGGGGCTGCGCCAGTCGACCAATACGCTGAGCGATGTCTTCAGCTACACGATGCGCGATACGGCCGGGGCCACCGCCACGGCCAGCCTGACCGTCACCATCCATGGCGCCAATGACGCACCGGTGCTCGCCGTCCAGACGGCGACCCAGAACGCCACCGTCGGCTCTGCCTTCTCCTTCGCGGTGCCGACGACGACCTTCACCGATGTCGATAGCGGCGAGACGCTGACCTATTCGGCAACGGCCGCCGACGGTACGGCGCTGCCCACCTGGCTGAGCTTCAATGCCACGACACGGACATTCTCCGGCACGCCCACGACATCAGGCACTTACGGCGTCAAGGTAACGGCGACCGATCTCGGTGGTCTTTCGGCCAACGAGACCTTCAGTGTCGCAGTGTCGGCAGCACCAACGACCTACAGCCTGTTCTCTGCCTCCAGCACGCCGACCCAGACGAACCTCAACGATGGCCAGCAGCTTGAGTTGGGCGTCAAGTTCCAGTCGAATGTTGGCGGCGACATTACCGGCATCAAGTTCTATCGCAGCGCCAACGACAACGGACAGAACGTCGTCGACCTGTGGAGTTCCACCGGCACCAAGCTCGCGACCGCCACCTTCACCAACACCACGGCAAGCGGCTGGCAGACGGTCAACTTTACAACACCCGTCACCATCACAGCCAATACCACCTATGTCGCCTCCTATCACACAACAGGCGCTTACGTCGCGACGGATGCCTTCTTCAACAATGCCGTCACAAATGGTCCTCTGACGGCTCAGTCCAGTGCTGCAGCCGGCGGCAACGGTGTCTACGCCTATGGCGGATCGGCGACCACGGGGCTCTTCCCGAGCAATACCTATGATTCAGCCAATTACTATGCCGATGTGATCTTCCGCCCGCAGCTTGCCGCATGACCTATCACAAGGAGATTACGAAGGATTCGAATGAGGCTTATACGACGCAAACGCCAATCGCTCCGGGCGGCCATATCCAGGGCATGCCGATGAACAGGATCGAGCGGCTGCCGGTGACCGTGCTTGCCGGCTTTCTGGGTGCTGGCAAGACGACGCTTCTCAGTCACGTCCTGAACAACCGGGAGGGTTTGCGGGTTGCCGTCATCGTCAACGACATGAGTGAAGTGAACATAGACGCAAGCCTCATTCGAGACGGCGGCTGCAACCTTTCGTATACGACGGAGGCATTGGTCGAGCTCAGCAACGGCTGCATATGCTGCACCCTGCGCAACGACCTGCTGACGGAAGTGCGGCGACTGGCCGAAGAGGGGCGGTACGATTATCTGTTGATCGAGGGTACCGGCATCGCCGAGCCACGCCCAATTGCAGCAACATTTTCCTTCCGCGATGAAAACGGTGTTTCGCTTTCCGATTTTGCCAGGCTCGACACGATGGTCACTGTGGTCGACGCCGCGAACCTGTTAGCCGACTACGGTACTGCCGATCTGCTTGCCGACCGCGGCCTGCAACGCGACGGCGAGGACCGCCGCACCCTCATCGACCTGCTGGTCGACCAGATCGAGTTTGCCGATATTGTGGTGATCAACAAGATCTCGGACGCGACTGAAGAGGTCCGCGCGGAGGTCCGCAAGATCGTTGCGTCCCTCAACCCCGATGCACGCCAGGTGGAAACGGATCTCGGCAAGGTCTCCCTGGCAACAGTTCTCAATACCGGCCTTTTCGATGAAGAAAAGGCCGCTGCGCATCCCTTGTGGCACAAGGAATTGTACAGCCCGGGCGAACATGTTCCGGAGACGGAGGAATACGGGGTATCGAGCTTTGTCTACCGCACGCGGCGTCCCTTCGACCCCAAGCGGTTTCGTGCATTCCTCGACGAGCCCTGGCCGGGAGTGCTGCGCGCCAAGGGCCATTTCTGGCTTGCCACACGTCCGCGCCACGTGGGCCTGATGTCGGCTGCCGGGGTGCAACGTCGCTGCGAACCCATGGGTCTCTGGTGGGCGGCCGTTCCGCGACAGGATTGGCCGAACCATCAACAGTTTCAGCAACACCTGCAGAGCCGGTGGGACAGCGCCTGGGGCGACCGCCGGCAGGAACTGGTATTCATCGGCGTTGGCATGGACGAGACGGGCGTGCGGACCGCACTGGACGATTGCCTCGCGAGCGCCGACCCGCGCGACTGGGCGGCCCTCGAAGATCCGTTCCCGGCCTGGTAGGCGAAGGCTCTCAGTCGTCGAGATAGCGTTCGGTCAAGCGCGCCCACATCGCGGCGCCCGCCGTCAGGGATTTGTCGGCAAAGTCGTATTTGGCGCTGTGCAGGATTGCGGATTCCACACCGTTGCCGAGCCGCAGGAAGCTGCCGGGTTTGTGCTCGAGGAAATGCGAGAAGTCCTCACTGCCGGGGATGAGGTTGCAGAGGGCTACCTTGTCGGCACCGACCAGCTCTTCTGCAACCTTGCGGGCGAATTCGGTTTCCGTCTCCGAATTGACGACCACGGGGTGTCCGCGCGTGTATTCGATTTCCGCGGTTGCGCCGTAACCGTCTGCAATCGTCTCAGTGAGCCTGCGGATCCTGGCCTCCAAGGTGTCTCGCACCTTCGGATCGAAGGAGCGGATGCTCAGCAGCAGTTTTGCACTTTCTGGGATGACGTTTGCGGCTTCGCCGGCGTGGATTGCACCGACCGTGACGACGGCGGTCTGTGTCGGATCGATGCTGCGGGAGACGACCGATTGCAGGCTGACGACGAGGTTGCAGGCAACGACCACCGGATCGACGGTCAGATGCGGCCGCGAGGCGTGGCCGCCCTTGCCCCTGATGACGATCTCGGCGCTGTCGGCAGCGGCCATCAGCGGGCCCGATCGCATCAGCCAGGTGCCCTCGGGTGCGCCTGGATGATTGTGCAGACCGAAAATGACGTCGAAGGGGAAGCGTTCAAACAGCCCGTCGGCGATCATGGCTGGTGCGCCACTCAACGCGCCTGCCTCTTCGGCGGGCTGGAAAATCAGATTGACGGTGCCGTTGAAGCGGCGCGTGCGCGCCAGATATTCGGCTGCACCGAGAAGGATCGTCGTGTGGCCGTCATGCCCACAGGCATGCATCTTGCCGGCAACCGTGCTGGCATAGGGGCGACCGCTCTCCTCTGTGATCGGCAGGGCGTCCATATCGGCACGGATGGCGATGCTCTTCTTTCCGGCTCCGACCGTCATACGCGCAACCACGCCATGGCCGCCGACATTGCGGGTTACTTCATAGCCCCAGGATTCGAGCTTTTCAGCAACGAAACGGGCTGTTTCGGCTTCCTCGAAGGAGAGCTCGGGGTGGGCGTGGAGATGCCGGCGGATGGCCGTCAGCTCCGCTTCCATCGGTTCGAAATCGGAGAGGCGGGCAAAATCATTGTCGAGGGACATGGCAATTCCAGTTTGATGGGCGCGGTATCGCCGGCCGGCTCACGCTAAAGCCAGCCCGCAGGGCAAGAGCATGGGAGCCGCCGCGCTAGATGAAGCGCGACAGGAAGCTTCTGGTACGCGGGTGCTGCGGGTTGCCGATCACGTCTTCCGGCTTGCCCTGTTCCACGACCTTGCCGCCATCCATGAAGACGACGCGGTCGGCCGCTTCCCGCGCAAAGCCGATCTCATGGGTGACGACGATCATGGTCAGACCCTGATTTGCCAGATCCCGCATGGTGGCGAGAACCTCGCCGACCAGCTCGGGGTCAAGTGCCGAGGTCGGCTCGTCGAAGAGCATCAGCTTCGGCTTGATGGCCAGCGCTCGGGCAATCGCCACGCGCTGCTGCTGGCCGCCGGAAAGCTGACGCGGATAGCTGTCGGCCTTGGCCGAAAGCCCGACCCGTTCGAGCAGCCTGAGGGCATTTTCGGTTGCGACCTTTCGGCTTTCGCCATGTATGCCGACCGGTGCCTCGATGATGTTCTGCAGCGCCGTCATATGCGGGTAGAGATTGAACTGCTGGAACACCATGCCGATCTTGCGCCGCTGCAGAGCGATCGCATGGTTCGACAGCTGCAGCAGCCGGTCCTTGTGCAGGCGGTAGCCGATCTGTTCGCCGTCCACCTCGATCGAACCCTGATTGATGGATTCGAGGTGGTTGATACAGCGCAGGAACGTCGACTTGCCGGAGCCGGAGGGTCCAAGGACGACGACGACCTCGCCGGGTGCAACGTCGAGATTGATGCCCTTCAGCACTTCCAGATCTGCGAAGGACTTGTGGACATTGCGTGCCTTGACGAGAGGCTCGATCGTGGAGATCTCGTTCATGCGCCTGCCTCCGTTGCCTGTGCCATGATGGCAGATTCCTTTACAGGCTTGGCAGCACCCGTGCGGCGATCGCCGCGGCTGTAATAGCGCTCGATATAGGCCTGACCGACATTGAGGACCGACGTGATGAGCAGGTACCAGAGGACGGCGACCAGCAACATCGGGACGATCTCGAAGGTGCGGTTGTAGATCGACTGCACCGAATAGAGGAGATCGGCCATGGCGATGACGCTGACGAGGGAGGTGGCCTTGATCATGCTGATCAGCTGGTTGCCGGTCGGCGGAACGATCGAGCGCATGGCCTGTGGGATGATGATGCGGCGAAGCGCGCGGATGCGCGTCATGCCGAAGGCTTCCGCCGTCTCGAACTGACCCTTGTCCACCGAAAGCAGGCCACCGCGGATGATTTCCGCCATATAGGCGGACTCGTTAAGGGCGAGCCCCGCGATCGCGGCCGTCATCGGGCTGATCACCGAATTCGTATCCCAGCTCATGAAAGTCGGGCCGAAGGGGATGCCGATCGACAGCGTCGGAAAGAGCGTCGAAAGATTGTACCAGAAGATCAGCTGCACCAGGAGCGGTGTTCCGCGAAAGAACCAGATGAACAGAGAGGCGAGGGTGCTTGCGAGGTGATCCCTGGACATTCTCGCGACGGCCAGCACGAGGCCGAGAGCGATGCCGATGATCATCGCAACAACCGTCAGGCCAAGGGAGACGTAAAGGCCGCTGATGACGGTCGGGTCGAAGAAATAGTGTGCGACGACCGGCCAGCCGAAGTTCTCGTTGTGCGCGACCGACCAGGCGCAGTAGGCGGCGATCGCAAGCGTGATGGCCCAGGCCGCAACGCGGCCTTTGGGGAAAGGCTTGTGGGCATGGGCCACGTCCCGGCTTCTCGCATCGCCAGGGGGCGATGCGAGTGTTTGCGTTTGTGTGCTCATTTCGGAAGCGTCCCACCGAGGTTGATGCCAGGCTCCTTGATCATGTTGTTCTCAAGGCCCCACTTCTTCATGATCGCGGCATAGGTGCCGTTGTCCATCAGCACCTTGACTGCGTCACGCAGGACTGGGCCGAGGGGCGAGCCCTTTGCGACAACCGCGCCCTGGTAGAGGTTCTCGAAGCCGTTCTTCTGTCCGACACCTGTCAGTTCCAGCTGGCCGTTGGCCTGGGACACGAAATAGGTGAGCGGTGCCTGAGAGGAGAAGAAGGCATCCGACCGCTTGGAGCGGACGGCCAGGATCGAGCTCGGCTGGTCGGTGAAGGACTGCACTTCAATCGCGCCCTTGCCATCGGTCTTGCACTTTTCAGCCTGCACCTGGATGACCTTTTCGGCCGAGCCGCCGGCCATGACGGCAATGCGGTTGCCGCAAGCGGTATCGAGGGAGCTGATACCTTTCGGATTGCCCTTCTGCACCGAGAAGACCACGAATTCCTGCACCCAGTCGACGAAGTCGTTAGACTCTTCGCGGCTCTTGAAGTCGCCGACGGGACCGAATGCAAACTGGTAGCGGCCAGAATTCACACCGGCGAGCAGCGCCGGCAGGCCGCCGACGGTCTCATGCTCGATCTTGACCCCGAGAACCTGGCCGAGCGCATCGGTGAGATCGGCGCTTGCGCCGGTCATCTCGGTGCCCGTGACGATTTCATAGGGAGGAAACGAGCCGTTGTTGACGGAGATCATCTTGCCGGACGTGCGGATCGCTTCCGGCAACTGCGCATGGAGCGCATCGTTAACCGAAAGCTTGGGCAGGGCCGCGTCTTCAGCGAAGGCCGTTCCCGAGATCATCACCGCGCTCGTCAGAGCAAGGCATGCAATTTTCCTGATCGACATTGTTCATTCCCCTGTTTGGTTCGAATTATGCGTTTCGTCTTGCGTTCAACCGATGCGGCTACCGTCCACATCGAAGGAGAAGAGATCCTCCGGCGTCATCAGCTGCGGCAGGATGCCCTGGACGTGAAGCTCGTTGGCGAAATCGGCGATCATCTTGCGGTTGACCGCAAAGCCGCTGGCTTCCCAGCCGGCCGGAAGCTCGGCCGCAGACTTCAAAAGCTCGTCCATCATGAAGGGCGAGGTGTCTGCGTATTTGCGGCGTTTGCTCAGCCACATCCGCTGCGATTCATCGATCAGCTTGCTGAGTTCTTCGATCACCCACGGGTTCTGCGCGACGATGCCCGCTTTGATGCCGATCAGATGCATGCCTGGAACATAGCCCACATCGGCGAAATATCGACGTTCGGCACTTCTGAAATCGGAAACGACCTGCCGGAACGGCGATCCGCCGCTGAAGTAGCCGTCAGGCATGAAAGGCGTGAAGATCGCGTCAAGGAAGCCTTCCTCGAGCAGGTCGACCATGGGACGCTCACCGGGAGCCGCTTCGATGCGGCCGGGCCGGCCGAACCCGTCGAGGCGATCGACCACCGGATGCGCTTGCGTCAGGCGGCCCGCATACCACATGGCATCATCGACGCCGACACCCTCGCGGCGCAGCGCCGCTCTGGTCCACGTGTTTCCGGAGTCGCGCCATCCGGTGACGCCGATGCGCTTTCCGGCCAGTTCACCGAGTTCGGTGACGGGGCTGTCCTTGCGGGTGATGATGCAGCGGTGACGAAAGCCGCGCATGATGAAGTTAGGAATGCCGACGACGCTCTCGTCGCCATCGATGCGCAGCTGCGTATAGCGGCTGAAGGACATCTCCGCGACATCGTAGTTGTCGCTCTTGCCGACATGCGAGAGCAATGTGCCGACGCGGTCGACCTTGATATCAAGCTTGGGAGAGGAGACATCGCCGAGAACCAGGGGCGTCATGTAGTCCCAGTCACGCAGGGCAAGTCGCAGGCTAAGAGGCATTGGCATTCACTCGCAAAGACCTTGTTTTCGAGATAATTAAATGTTCAAATTTGTCTGATCAAATGTTATTACGTTATTGAACATTAAAAGTGGTGATTAAATGAGCGATGTTGTCGATGCGGCGTGGTTTGCCCAAAAATTGACCGATCGGACAATTCGAGGAATTGCGATTGAAACCAGTGCCTTGATCCGGGCCGGGGCGCTTCCCGTCGGGACGAAGCTGCCGCCGATCCGCGATCTCGCCTTTGCGCTCGGAATCAGTCCGGCAACGATCTCAGAGGCCTGGAGCGAGCTGAGACGTCAGAAAATCATTAGCGGCAGGGGACGGAACGGCACCTGGGTGAGCGGCGACCGTTTCGTGGCAAAGCCAGAACGGCTCGGCAGTTCCGGCCGTTATGGAGCCGACGTGCTCGACCTGACATCGGCGGTACCGGATGTCCGGCTTTTGCCGCAGCTTACGCAAGCCATGGCCTACGGAGCGTCGGCGGAAAATCTCAACAGCTATGAGCGGAGCCGTATCCTTCCGGAACTCGAAGAGATTGTGCGAAAGACCTGGCCATACGAACCGGAGGCATTCCTGGCGACGAACGGGGGCTATAACGCAGTCTACACGCTCATCCAGGCGCTCGTCATGCCCGGTGCCTCCGTTGCGATCGAGGATCCGACCGCCATGCGGCTTCTTGATATTCTGGAGGATCGGGGCGTGCGGATCCTTCCGGTCCAGTGCGATAGGGAGGGGCCGCAGCCTGCATCTCTCGAAGCCGCGATGAAGCTGCGGCCCGTCGCCTTCATCTTTCAGCCGCGGCTTCACTCAGTGACCGGTCAGAACGTCAGCAGCGAGCGGTTGCAAAGGCTTGGAGACATTCTCGACGGCACCGACACGTTGATCGTCGAGGATGACGGTGTCGCCGACATTTCCACGGCTCCGCGTCATTCACTCGGGGGCCGGTTTGCCGACCGGACAATTCATATTCTCTCTTATTCAAAGACGCATGGTCCGGATCTGAGGCTTGCCGTGCTCTCAAGCTCGCGGGCGATCGTCGAACAGATACAGTCCTACCGCAGCTTCAGCGCTGGCTGGACAAGCCGTATTCTCCAGGCGGCCACGGCTTGGCTTCTGAGGGACCCTCTGACGGAAGCCTCGTTGCAGCGCTCTCGCGACATTTATTTCCGGCGTCGGGCCGATCTGGTCGATGCCCTGGGCGAGCGTGGGATCGAGGCGCAGCATGGTAGCGGATTATGCGCCTGGGTGCCAGTCTCATCTGAACCCTTCGCGATGGTCACGCTGGCGGCGCGGGGTATCGCGGTTCATCCCGGTGCGAAATTCTCCATCCTTCCAAGCGCACATCTTCGCGTGGCAACGGCCATCCTATCGGATCGGGTAGATGCCGTGGCCGACTCGATCGCCCTCGCCGCCAGTCCGGCCTAGTCTTCGGCGTCCTGTGGCTTTCGTATAGTCACTTGCGCATCAGCGGCAGGTCCAATCAGTGCAGCTCGATATTCATGTCCGAAAGCAGAGGCTCCAGACCGGGAAGATCCGCATCGGTTGCCCTGCGCAGCTCGCGCGTGACCGCCGTCAATGCCGCGTCGAGAGATTGAGCGCTCGGTCCGATCTTCAAATCTTCAGCGACCGCTTTTGCATAGGTGATCATCCGAGCCAAAGCCATCAGCTCGTCAAGATTATCCATGGCTGCCGCCGATTCGTACAGGCGCTTTCCCGACCCTATGACCGACATATCGATTCTCCAGATTGCCCAGAGGACAATAAGGACAGTTCGGTACTAAAGTGTGTGAAAAACGCGTGAAACACGTTATGGGTGCAATGGCGCTCGAGCCTTTAAGCGGGTCAGTTGTTCTGACCAAAGCGTGGTTCTTCTGAATTCCCAGTCGCGATTTGTCGACACGCGCTGATCATCCCGGTCGCGAACAGCTTCGAGAAGAGCGAGGGCGTCGATCCGTTTCTGGTCGATCGCGTGCATCCTCAGCATGTCGAGCCAATACTGTTTTCGCGATGCCGGTATTGCCGCACATGCGCGAACGATGAGAGCCCAGGTTCTCTTTTTGAAGAAGAGGTTTAGAGCTGCCTGTTCGAGAGCCAGGCGAAAGGCGTTATCGAAGAGCCGCAGCCTTTCCATCTCGTCCAAAGTGCTTCTCACATTGACCATCGGCACGGTCAGCGCTCTGCAGCCCAATTCTATCGGCTCGTGTAGAAGCGCGACATCGGCATCATCGACGACGGCTCCGCTGACATAGTCGTTGTAAATCCGGCCAATGCCGATCATTCCAAACGCGCGGCATTCGGCTGCGCGCAGCGCCCCCATGCTGGCGGCGCCGAGGACCGTGACATTAAGGGAAAGGGCGAAGAGAATTTCCTTATGCCAAACCGGGGCGGTATTCTCAAAGCCGCCGTCTACCAAGCCAATGATGTTGGCGCCATCTTCCACCGCCCTTAGCACATCTCCCTGCACAGCCGGCGGGCGGAGAGCGATATCCGTGCCGGCGTGCTTGGCCGCGTCAGGCAGGCTCGGGCCAACGAAGACGACTTTCACGCGCGCATAGCCCTTGCAAGGGCCCGCTGGCCGAAACGATGAAGCCTGTTGCCTGCCGGGTTTTCAAGATCGGGTATGAATATCTTCACCACCGAAAATGGAAGGTTCGCTGGCGTCAGGGGGAGTGCGATTACCGAGCCGATCCCGCCGGCGCGAAGTCTCTCCAGCAATTCCTGCAACAGATCCGACACGGTCCCGGCTGGTCTTGCGGTGGCGGCCGCAGAGACCGAAGCGGGGACGGCAAGAAAGGCACTGCGGGTCTGTATCGGAAGCGGTGTCGTGAACAGTTCGGGCCAGACATCGTCGCGGGCGCCGCTGATATAGGTCAGTCTCGACTGAAGCGCTTCCGTTACAGCGCGGATTGCCGCTCGCACGCCCCAGGGATGAGCGCCGCTTCCGCCTGTAACCTCGACGAACCGGAGCGGTATTTTGCCGTTGATTGTTGATGGAGCGACGAGCGCGGTAAAGCAGGGGATACCAATATCGCTCGTGATATCGAAGAGTTTCAAGATGAGCCCCGCGGCCTCGATCCTGTCGATCAGGTCTGAGAGCGCGGCATCGGCAAAACTTCTCGGATCGACGCAGGATGCGTCGCGCTGGTGATCGCTGACGATCTGCCACAGGACGTGGGCATCGCGCTCGATGCGCTCCAGGATGCCATGAAACATTGCCTCTTCAAGTGTATTGCCCGAGGCAAGCCCGTCCGACGACATCCAGAAACGGTTCGGTCGCGTCCGATCGAGGAGGGCGGCATCCTGTGGAACATGGATCGGTCGATCGTGAAGCAATTCGGTTGCCAGGCTCCAGGTCAGCACCTCGTCTTCGCCCACGGTCTGCTCTCCGCTTGCGATCAGGCAATCGAGCGGTTCGGCGCAATCGCCTCGGCGTCGCAGGTCACGCGCCGATGAAACCGTAGTGGTGGTGATTGGCTCACCTGCCACAGCGCGCTCCAAGGCTTCCATCGCCGCCGAGACCTTGGCGTCGATATCCTCAAGTCCTTTGCCTTGAGCGATGACAATGGAGCGGGAGTTTGGCGTATAGGCGCACCAGACCGGAAGACCGACACAATCAAGATCGGTCTGTCGTGACAGGCGCGTGATGCCCATCGCCTCCAAATAGGGCGCGACGCGGGACAACGTGTCCCGCGGCGCAATCGTTCGATCGGAATAAAGGTCGGATTGACCGGTCAGCGTCGCGCGCCTTAGCCGTCCACGTGGCCGGAGAAGACCGTATCAGCCGAGGAGACGGCAATCGCGAAATCGACATTCTTGATGAATACGCCGCCGGCATCGCGCTGCTTGACGGCTGCCGCCAGATCACCGCTGGCAGGCACCTGCACCGGTGTTACGGTGCCCGCGGCGATATCCACGAGCCAGAGTCCCTTTTCGCCTGTTACGCCCAATACAACAACTTTTGCCATAGTATTTCTCCCTTAGGTTTTTGAAAATCCGGCCTTGAAAAGACCGTCCCGGTAAAGCTCTTTTTGCCACCGCTCCTTGAAAGGCACCAAGGCGAGCCATTTCTCGACCTCGAAAGCGGGATTGAGGAGCTCGGCGCGTTGCCGATAAAACTGCGCCCGTTTTCGATCGCCGATCATCGCGCAGCTGGCCGCCGCAATGCGATAGGCTGGTGCCTTGTCCTTCATCCGATCGACAAAGCCGAGCGCGTCTTCGTAGCGTTCAAGGAAGTAGCTCGCCCCGGCCGCGCACCAGAGGTAGGCGTCGGGTGCGATCGGATTGAGCGAGATGGCTTTCTTGATTTTCTCCAGCGCATCTTGCGGCCGCGATGCATGGACCAACGTGTCCGCATGGCTATAGATCACATCGGCATAATGCGGGCTGAGGCTTTCGGCGAGGTCAAGTGCTGCAACGCTGTCATCGACCGCTCCCCGGTAGAGCTTCGCAACACCCAGTTCCCGATGCCCGGCTGCCGATTCCAGATCCCTCTCTATCGCACGAAGCGCCTGATCTTCCGCAAGCTGCAGCAGGGCGGGATCGCCTTGCGCAGTCACCAGCCACTCGCTGGTGAATGTCCGCGCTAGGCCTGTGAAAGCAGGGGCATAGTCTGGCGAAAAATGCAGTGCGCGCTTGAAGGATTTCCGGGCACGGCGGATGTCCGGCAGGCTGAGCTTGGTGAGCAGGCCTGCGCCAACGAGATAGGAATGATAGGCCTGCGGATCAGCCTCGTTGCGAAGGCGAATGCTTTCATTTCGTTTCAATTGTCCGGAGACGGCGTCGGCAAGTCTCTGGGCAATCGAGCGCCTCTGCGCCGGCAGCGTTTCTACCGCCATGTCAAATCGGGCCGCCCACAAAATCTCGTCGGTTGGAAAATAGATAAGTTGCGCATACAGGCCCTCTCCGGAAAGCCGCGTATCCAGGAGGTAGGAAATCGAGTGCCGCTGAACGATCGTGGCCTTGTCGGAGTCGCGACGAATCTGCTCGGCCGTATGGGGTGCGACGACGGATATGTTGCGCAGGGCGCAGAGCTCGATCGTGACATCCTCGATGAGGGCGTCAGCAATTGACGCCTCCCGCGACAGCGCCGTTGCACCCGGAGGCAGCAGCACAAGCCGCGGTGTTGATGCTGCGGTTATGATTTGCGGAATTCCGGCGTCTTGTTGCTCGGCGATGCGGCTGCTTGCCATTGCCACGGCACGCGCCGCCTGTGGCCGGTATTGCGAATGATCGTCCGCCGTACCGCGAAGGACCGAGCGGATCTGCTCGTCACCGGGAAAGGCTTCAAGAAGCTGAAGTCCCGAGCGGCGCAGAAGGCGACGTTCCTCGTCATCGCGGATATGATCCGCGGCCTTGACGAAGATATCCCGCAGGGTGAGCAGATGGAGTTGCCGTTCGCGCTCGATCCACCCATCGATTGCTCTGGTTGACGCGTTCAGACCGGGAATGAAGCCACGTTGCACGAGATCGCTGACGGCCGCCAATTGCGCAACCGGCTGTTCTTCCTGGCGCAATATGTCGAGATCAACCGATAGGACATTCTTGTTCAGGGTGACGAAAGGCGGCCCGAAATTCAGGATCTGTTCGTCGGATGTCGTCGTATCGCGAATGCGCGATATCAGCTTCCGCAAATTGAGATCTGCAAGATGATCTCCCGTCTCGTTCCACAAGAACCGCGCAAGCTCTTGTCGGCTGCGCTGCTGGTCCGGTGAGCAATGCAGATAGGCAAGCATCACCAGGGCTTTGACCGGATAGCGGATCGGCGCGCCCAAGCTGTCCGTCAGTCGCAACTCGCCAAAGGTCTGGAGGTGAACCACAAGAGCCCTCAGGCGCCGGTTTCGGGATGGATGATGTCGTCGCTGTCAGGCTGTGTGCTCCTGGCCAGGCTCTTGGCAAGGGCAACGAGCTTCTGCCGGATAGCCGGGCTCTCTATCGCCATGAAGGCTCGGTTGAGGGCTTGGGCATCCTTCGACGTCAAAAACGCATTCAGATCATCCTTGCCGTTGCTGACAAGGTTATAGGTGGTTGGCTCGGTGTCATTTTCGAAGAAGAATTGAACGGGCACGCCCAATGTCTCGGCGATCGTTTGCAATCGGCTCGCGCCAATGCGGTTTATGCCTTTTTCGTATTTCTGGATCTGCTGGAAGGTAACGCCGATTCGCTCCGCAAGCCCGACCTGCGACAGCCTGAGCAACTTGCGGCGTGCCCGCACCCTGCTGCCGACATAGGTATCGATCGATGTGGGCGACTTGGCCTTCATGGCTGGAACCTCCGGTCAACGGCGATCATCGCGAGGTTTGCGCCAAAATGCAACCGAAAGTAATATAATAATTTCTGTGACCGACGCTGCAGCACCAGTAACGTTTTGTTGAAAATAGCTTTTCTTTATCGGAATCATTCGGTTGAATAATTCTGACCTGGGCCAGGACAGTAAAAATATTGGCTAGGAACTGTAAATCCTGGAAAAGCTTCCCTTGTCCGTTTTCGCGTGAAATAGGGCAGGCGCTTTCCTCGCAGGATAAAGCGTGGAAGAAAGAGTCCTGAAGTTGGTTTGCGAGAAGGGGTTGCAACGAGCAGTTCCGACGATCGGTCTAAGGTCGTGTAGCCGAACCGACTGCATGAAGTTGTGCATAACAAGGATTGCTCAATGCGCGCCGCGATGGCGCCATTTCGCGGATATAAAGGCCTGATGTCGTCATCCATAAGAGCGTGGACCTCCGTCTCCGTGATCGTCAATTTTGGCTGAGGCAGATTGATCAGAGTCCTTGCCGGATTTGGGTGGGGCACTGTAGGGAAGGTCCTCCACGGAGAACGTTATGGGCAGGACCATCAAACGAGACGCAGATCTACTTATCACCGACGAGAAAGAGCCGGTGAAACACAGGCTGCGCGAGCGAGGTGCTGCCGAACGGCCGGTGGAGCTCGAGAATTTCCTGAACCTGCTGGCCCGCGCGATGCTGCATCCTTCGGCCTCGACGATGGCGAGTTTTGTCGCGGGAAAAGTCTTTCAAAAGCTGGAACGCACGGGAACGCTACGCGACAAGCGGCCCCCGGATACGGGAATTCCTTCAGGCCTCGAAGCGGCTCTTCAAAATGCAATCGCTGCTCGAGACATCTACGCCGAAGTGGCGCAAAGTGTTTGGCGTCTTGCGGAATCGCTCGTTTGGATCAGAGGCAGAAGCGGACCATTTGCCAGCCTGAATTTTGAAAGGGCCCATGCGCATAGCGTGATTGTTGGCCCGGGTGGCCTAGAAGACCGGGCGGATATCCGGGTCGGCCTGACCTACATGGAACCCTATAGCCGTTTTCCGGATCACGTGCAGCGGTTTTCAAGGGCCTTCCTGCTGCTTTCTCCCTGCGAGCTTTCGATCGCCGGGGAGAGCTGGTTTTCGACCGGAATAGGCGGCGTCTTTGCCGCTGAAGCGGGCCAGTCATTTGCCATGCGTTGCACCACCACCCCGCTTCTGGCGGTCTGGTGTCACGTTGAAGAGATCGGAAGGTGAATGGCAAATTTGCCGAGCTGGTCGTGAGGGGTGTTTCTCTGTTGCTACAGCGCTCCAGATATTAGAAAGGCGCAGGCACGTTGTTGATGCCGGAAAGCCGCTAATTGAGGGAGACGTTCCATGACTGCACCGCATCCTCCAAGAACCCATATCGGCAATCATCCCCTGCATCCGGAAACCCAGATGCTCAACTATGGCTATGATCCGGAACTCTCCGAAGGTGCGGTCAAGCCGCCCGTCTTCCTGACGTCCACCTTCGTTTTCAACTCCGCCGAAGACGGTCGCGATTTCTTCGACTATGTCTCCGGCCGGAAAGAGCCGCCGGAAGGCAAGGGTGCAGGTCTCGTCTATTCGCGCTTCAATCATCCCAACAGCGAGATCGTGGAAGATCGTCTGGCGGTCTACGAGCGAGCCGAGAGCGGCGCGGTGTTTTCATCGGGAATGTCGGCCATCGCGACGGTACTGCTCGCCTTCGTTCGTCCGGGAGATGCGATCCTCCACTCGCAACCGCTTTATGGCGGGACAGAAACATTGCTTGCGAAGACCTTCCTCAATCTTGGCGTTGCCGCCGTCGGCTTTGCAGATGGCGTCAGCGAGGCCTCGGTAAAGGCTGCGGCCGAGGAGGCAATGGCCAAGGGCCGTGTTTCGATTATCCTCATCGAGACGCCGGCAAACCCGACCAATAGTCTTGTCGACGTCGCGATGATCCGACGGGTTGCCGATGTGATTGGTCAGAAGCAGGGCCATACACCTATCGTCGCCTGCGATAACACGCTGCTCGGCCCGGTCTTCCAGCGCCCGATAGAGCATGGCGCAGACATTTCCCTCTATTCCCTGACCAAATATGTCGGCGGCCATTCGGATCTGATCGCCGGAGCAGCACTCGGCAGCCGGGCGTTGATCAAGCAGGTGAAGGCGCTTCGCGGTGCCATCGGCACGCAGCTCGATCCGCATTCATGCTGGATGCTCGGGCGCTCGCTCGAAACGCTGCAGATCCGCATGGAGCGGGCCGACAGCAATGCGAAGGCGGTGGCGGATTTCCTGAGGCAGCACCCCAAGGTCGAGACGATCCATTACTTGCCTTACAGCGATCCCGGCTCTGCTGTCGGCAGGACATTCGCTGCCCAGTGCAGCGGCGCCGGTTCGACATTCTCCTTCGATATCCAGGGCGGCCAGCCGGCCTCGTTCCGGTTTCTCAACACGTTGAAAATCTTCAAGCTTGCCGTCAGCCTCGGCGGGACGGAATCCCTGGCATCGCATCCGGCGACCATGACCCATTCAGGCGTACCGGCCGAGGTACGTCAGCGCATCGGTGTTCTCGATGCAACGATCAGACTGTCGATCGGCATCGAACATCCAGACGACCTCATTGCCGACCTCACCCTGGCACTCGACGCAGCGTAGGTCGCAACCTTCAGCGTCGCTGCCAACAGCGCACCGGATGACGCTGGGAAATGCGCGCGTAGCCATTGCCGTTGGAGCGCGGCGCGCCATCTGATTGCTCCTGGCAACAGCTTGACGGGAGGGTCAGATGGCATCGAATGAGGATCGTATCAGACAGCGCGCCTACGAAATCTGGGAACGGGAAGGTCGGCCACACGGCGAAGATCTGAAGCATTGGCTCCGGGCGTTTCAGGAAATCGCGGCGAGCGGCGAGGCTAACCGTCAGCCCGCCAAGAAGTCTCGCCCAAAAAAGGCCACCACTGCTGGCACTCCTGCGAAGCCGAAAAGCACAGCGAAGGCTAAAAGCGTTGGGAAGACCAAGAGCGATGCCCAGAGTGTTTCTACGACACCTCCGCCTGCGAAGCCCGCCAGGGCATCCGGGGGCGTCACAAAGCACTGAGTCAATCGGGCCGATATCGCGCGCCGACCTTTAGCTCGTGTCCTGTGCTGTCTTCTTGCGTCCGATAGGTCGTGCCTGTCGGATACGACGAACCCAGGTCTCGAAATGCGGCTGCGCGGCCAGAGACGTCGGCGAGTTCTCGACGAACCATATCCATCTTTCGAGCCTCCGGCTGGACGATCTCCGTCACCGACGGCGGTCGGCCAAGCGACAGCCTTTCGTCGGTAATGTGAGGGCGGCACGTGGCGGCCATGGCGAGAAGGCAGAACTTGCCCTGGGCGGAAGTCCCCATCTTTCAACATTGACATTGAACCTACTAGAAGGTAGGCATTGATACGCTTCCGCATCCATATCTTCACGCAAAAAACCATCGCTTAAACAAACTACCGACTAGTAGGTAATTATTGTCGGTATCACACGCTTCCAACTGACCCAAACAACCGAGATCGATTATGACGACAAGTTCTCTCACGGGCCTCGGCTCTTCCATGCCGGGCAACCCGACCACTGCGCAGCAGAAGGCGATGGTGAACTATGACGACTTCCTGCAGCTCCTCATAGCGCAGTTGAAGAACCAGGATCCGACCGACCCCGTGGATGCCAGTGAACAACTGGCCCAGCTCGCCAGCTTCTCGCAGGTCGAACAGACGATCCAGACGAATCAGAAGCTGGATGCCCTGCTGGCTGGTTCCAGCCTCGCTCAGGCCGAAGGCTATATCGGCAAATATATCGAGAGTGCGGATGGCACGGTCAAAGGTACGATTGCTTCCGTCAAGATCTATAGCGACGGAATCATAGCCACAACGACGGAGGGCGGGAAGATTCTTATCCAGCCTGGTGTCAGCCTCTCGTAACCGGACGGTGGCAGCGCAGCGAACGAAGGATCCTGACCTTCACCGAGGCACTTTTGCGCCGCGGAAAGATCTTTCGGGCAAAGATCTTCGGCGAGTGCGCGACACATCTGCGAAACCAATCGTTGATCGGCTGTCTCCGTCCAAAGACCCGCAGTGCCCTTCCCATCTGATGCGCTCCAGCGCAGCCAGGGTTACGGGAGTTCACCGGGCCGGCCACGCTTGCTTCCATGATCGATGTGGCCACAGCAGGCATCCTGCCGCCTGGAAGAAAATATGATCATTGAGATTCTTTTACCGCTGTTTCTATTCGTTTTTGCGGCGACCATCACACCCGGCCCCAACAACATTATGGTCATGACATCAGGGGCAAATTTTGGACTTAAACGCTCGCTGCCGCATCTCCTCGGAATTTCGGGAGGAGTTTCGGGAATAGTCCTCGTGATGGGCCTGGGTCTTATAACGTTTCTGGACGCCGCTCCGTTTCTGGTTGGATTATTTGAAATCGCGTCAGTCCTCTATCTTCTGTGGCTTGCATACAGGATCGCAACTGCGCAGGCGGCGAGAAACAGCGCCGCGGGAGCAAGGCCCCTATCGTTTGTCGGTGCCGCGGCCTTTCAGGTGATCAATCCCAAAGTCTGGGCAACCGGGGTGTCGGCGATAACCCTGTTTGATCCGGATCGTTCGATCGGTTCGGCAATGATAATTGCTGCTGCCTACGGAGTGATCGGTCTCCTATCCAACGTGATCTGGACCTGGACCGGCACAGTTCTCAGGGGATGGTTGTCGATCGGGCGCAGGTTGAGGTTCTTCAACGTTACGGCTTCTGTCCTGCTCGTTGCGTCCCTCTACCCCGCCATTCATCATGTTCGGGATATTTTCCAAAAATAAAAGGGGAAGTGGGGTTGATTATCTACCTACTAGAAGGTAGAAATTATTGATGAGCAATCTTTCGACTACCTATGACGAAATCCTGGACAGTGCAGAAAAGCTGATCGTATCGGGCGGCTATAACGGGTTCAGTTATGCCGACATCGCTGCCGTTGTCGGAATCCGCAAAGCCAGCATCCATCATCATTTTCCAAGCAAGGTCGATCTGGTGCGCACGCTTGTCGCCCGCTATCGCGCAAGGGCCGAGACTGGTTTGGCCGAGGTTGAAAGCAGGTTCAGCGATCCGCTCGAGTTGCTGAAGACCTATGCCGGTTTTTGGGCGCAATGTATCGAGGATGCGAGCCGTCCATTTTGTGTCTGCGCGCTTCTTGCAAGCGAGCTGCCCGCCCTTCCTTTGGAGGTGGCGATCGAAGTGCGGGCCTATTTTCAGCATCTCTCCGGATGGCTGACATCGGTCATCGAGCGCGGTGACCAGCAAGGATCCCTGGTAATCTCGTGTCCGGCGCGCATAGAGGCGGAGGCTTTCATGGCCACTGTCCATGGCGCAATGCTATCGGCACGAGCCTATGGGACGCCCGCTGTCTTTGAACTCATTCTCGAGCCTAGTCTTCAACGGCTCCGGCCGCGATGATCTCATTCCTGTCGGCGGGGCGGTGCGTCGACGGAAATATCTGTCAAAATAGCGCCGTCTAAACTACCAACTAGTAGGTAAGGAATCTCACATGTTGCGCAGACTTCTTCCAGTCATCATGGTCGCCGGCTTGGCCGGCATTCCGGCAACCCTTGTTTCGCCAGCCTCTGTCCAGGCCGAAGAGAAAAAGGCCGAACTCCACATCCGAGGTAGTGTCGTCGACTTTGCAGGTTCTAACTTGAAAGTGAAGACGCGCGAGGGAGAAACCGTCGATGTCGCTCTCGCGGACGGCTGGCAGGTTGCCAGCGTCGCCAACGCAAAGGTCACCGACATCCAGCCCGGAGACTACGTAGGCATCGCCTCCCTGCCGAAGGATCAGGGTGGAGATGGCGCTCTCGAAGTTCTGATCTTTCCGCCCGCGCTCAAGGGAGCCGGCGAGGGAAGCTTTGGATGGGACCTCAAGCCGAACAGCAGCATGACCAATGCCACCGTCGCCGATGCGGTCAAGGATGTCGACGGACGGACCGTTACCGTGTCCTACCACGGCAAGGAAAAGAAGATTTCCATTCCTGACGGCACTCCGGTGGTGACCATCGCCCCTGCAACCAAAGACGACCTGGTTGCAGGGGCGATGGTCTTCATATCGGCCGAGAAGGCCTCGAGCGGCACAGTCGCGCATCGCGTTATCGTCGGCAAGAATGGCGTGGTGCCTCCCATGTGAGCCACGTCGCCGCCGGTCGGCTTCCGCCCCCATTGGCCGACCGGCGGCATCCAGCATTGCAATACACCCAACAAATCAACTCGACCGGAAGGCCGCATCCGTGAGCGACAGTCCCGACAACGACAATATGCGATACTCCCGGATCCTGATGATCCATCGTCATTCCCTAGTCACGCGGCTGACGCATTGGCTGAACGTCATCTGCCTGAGTGTCCTGCTCTTGAGCGGATTGCAGATTTTCAACGCTCATCCCGAACTTTACTGGGGGCACTATGGGGCAGACGGGGATCCAGCTGTCCTGACGATCGGCTCGAGCGGACAGGGCGACGATATCAGTGGTTTCGTCCGGATCGCCGGCGTCGAGGTGCCGACATCAGGTGTTCTGGGCGTCTCGACCTTCGAGGGGAGCCCGACGCCGCGGGCATTTCCGGCCTGGGCGACCATTCCATCGTTTCAGGATCTCGCAACCGGCCGCCGCTGGCACTTCTTCTTTGCCTGGGTGTTTCTAGTCAACGGCATTTTCTATCTTGGCTTCGGCATCCTGAGCGGCCATTTTCGGCGTGACCTCGCACCGGCGCGCAGAGACCTTTCCCCGCGTCATCTGTGGCGCGAAATCCTCGACCACGCACGTCTGCGCTTCCCGCGAGGGCAAGAAGCGAAGCACTACAATGCGCTCCAAAAGCTCACTTACCTTGCCGTGATCGTCATTCTGCTGCCGACCATGTTGCTGACCGGCCTGACGATGTCTCCCGGCTTTAATGCCATCGTGCCGGCCCTGGTGGATATTTTCGGCGGGCGCCAGTCGGCGCGCACGATCCACTTCATGACCGCAACGCTTCTCGTCCTCTTCGTGCTCGTCCATGTGGCGATGGTCGTGCTGTCGGGAACCTGGAACAACATGCGCTCGATGATCACGGGTCGCTATGCCATCAGAGAAAAAGGTCCACATTCATGACACGCGACTTTCTGACCCGCAGGCGCTTTCTTATCCGCAGCACGCTCGGCGCCTCGGCACTCACGCTCTCAGGCTGCGACATACTGGAACAGAACGCCGGCGTGGCAAGCGTTATCCGCTCGGCCGAAAATCTGACGATGAAGGCGCAAAGGCTACTGCAGGGACGCGATGCTCTCGCCCGCGAATTTGCCGAGACGGACATTTCTCCCTCTTTCCGCGTGAACGGCACGAGCGCGCCTGACAGCGAAGACTATGCCGAACTCGTCGAAGGCAAATTCGCAAACTGGCGATTGAAGATCGACGGTCTCGTCGATCGGCCTCAGGAACTCTCCCTCATTGATCTCAAGAGGCTTCCGGCTCGCACCCAGATCACCCGCCATGACTGCGTCGAGGGGTGGAGCGCAATCGGGAAATGGACGGGAGTTCCGCTTGGGGCCGTCCTGAGCTCGGCAGGACTGAAGCCGAACGCTCGATTTGCGGTCTTTCACTGTGCCGACGAGCTGGAGAAGACACTCGATGGAAGTGGCCGCTACTATGAGAGCATTGACCTCATCGACGCGTTCCATCCGCAGACCATCCTAGCCTATCAGATGAACGGGAAGGATCTGTCCGTCGGTCATGGCGCGCCTCTCCGGCTGCGGGTCGAACGGCAACTCGGCTACAAGCAGGCCAAATACATCATGCGCATCGAGATCGTCGACAGCTTTGCCGGCCTGTGGGGCGGCAATGGCGGTTTCTGGGAAGACCGCGGCTACGAGTGGTACGCAGGGATCTGAGCGATCCCGTGCCCTCGTGCGATAATCGTCTTGTATTGAAATCATCAGGAAAGGCAGTTCGGGATCTCTGCCCTTGGCTGCTCATAGCCAGTTGATCCGTTTGAGGACCATCAGCGTTGCAACGGACGTGACCGCAACAAAGCCAACGATGATGATGAAAGCCCAAGTATCGTTGACGCCAGGGATACCGCCAACATTCATGCCGAAAAGACCGGCGACCACGCTCGGCGGTAGCAGCAGGGCGGCGAGCGCGGCGAGGCGATTGGAATTGCGGGCAATCCTTTCGCTGATGACCGTGGACAGGTCGTCATGAAGAATGCCGGTACGGTCACGGATGGCGTCGAGATATTCGATGAAGCGCATCAGCTTGTCGATGACCTCGCGGAAACGCAGCTTGTCGCGCTCCTTCAGCCACGGTGCGTCGTCATGCTCGATGCGGTTCAGGGCGTCGCGCTGGGGGGCGAGATAGCGCCGAAGCTGCACGGACCGGCGGCGAAGCTGCTTCAGCCGCTCGCGGACTTCGCTGGCTTCGCCGTGAAAGATCAATTCATCCAGCTCGTCGACCTCTTCGTCCATCGTGTCGAGCACCGGTTCGAGGTCGCGGACCAGCTTTTCGCTGACAAGGGCGAGCAGTTCCCCCGTCTGTTTCGGCCCCTTGCCCTTGTCGAGCGCAAGGCGGATATCGCGCAAGGCGGTTATATAGTGGCCGCTGTCGCGCAGGGTCACCAGCCGGCGCTGATCGGCCCATACGTGAAGGGGAACGAGATCGATTTCCGCCGACCTGACCTCCGCCTCTTCCGGCGGAGCGGCACAGACGCCGCGAAGAATGATCAGCAGCCCGTCATCGATGGCTTCGACGCGCGGCCGCGTTTCCTCTTCCAGCAAGGCGTCGGCGACGAGCGGGTCGAAGCCGCCTCTGGTCGTCACCCATTCGGCAGCGGCTGGATGATCGCGTTCGAAATGCAGCCAGATGACGCCGTCATCCGGCGTCCATCGGCGCACTGCTTCCATGTCGAGGGTGCGACAGCCGCCATTGCCGTCAAGAAGCACGGCGAAACGCAAACCCGGCTCGACGCCGTAACTTGCGATGCTCACCACCTGCTCGCCCATGAATAACCTCCAGCAGCCAAAGCCCACCTCCCGTAAGCACAGATCAACAGCTTAGCGAGTCGCTGTCAGGCGGCAAGATGGTCTGTGCCCGGAGAACAAGGCTGCAGGCATTCGTCTGAACTTGAGGTGCTAGATCGAATTCCATAAATCCTGGTCGCGCCGGCGATTTTGTCGCGGGATACATTCTGTCTTCAATTGATCGCCTACCGGCCGCGGCCGATGCTCGCATACATGCCGGTCGTGCGAAACTCCGTCGGCGTGATGCCGTAAACGCGCCGGAAGACCTTGGCGAAGTAATTGGCGTCTTCGAAGCCGCACATGATCGAGACTTCCTTGACCGGCAGGAAATCCGCCTTGGTCAGCAGCTTTGCTGCACGCTGCAGGCGCTGCTGCAGGACATATTCGGCTGGCGGCACGCCCTCGCTTTCGGCGAAGCTGCGAGAAAAGTGGGCGCGGCTCAAGCCGACGATCGCTGCAAGCTCGCTGACCGGAAGCGGCTTTTCCAGATTTGCGTTGATATGGTCGGTCACCGCCTGCATGGCGCGTTGTTCGGCCATCGAGGCGGAGGCGCCGAAGATGTCATCATAGAGCGCCATGGCGGCTTCATAGGCGACCGCCGAGGCCGAGCCCGGCGTGTTTGCGCCTTTGACGAGCCGCAGGCTGCAGTCCGCCAGATGATCGATGGTCGATTGCTGCAGCTTGAAGACCGGCCCGGCGAGTGCCAGCACCATCTTGTGGATGCGCAGCGTTTCTTCACCGTTCATCGAGATCCAGAAATATTCCCAGCGGTCGCCCTTTTCCAGCCAGTAGCGGTGATTGTGCGGCACGAGCACCATCATCGTGTCGCCGCTCTGGAGCTTGTAATTGCGATTCTGGTAGCGCAGGCGGCCGGTGCCGCTGATCGTATGCTGCAGCACCGTGAAGGGTGTCAGGCCGCGCTTTCTGCCGTCCCAATCATAGGTCTCGTTTTCACGCACCTCGTAACCGGCGCTCGTGGGCATGGCATGCAAACGCTGCCGTCCGCGCGGCAGCGAAACGGTTCTCATCGACTGGCCGTTGGCGATCAAATCATGCAGCACAAAATTACCCTCGAAAGCATAATCCTTCTCTGGCCGCTCCTGCGAATATGCGCATAATCCCCTCTCACAAGAGGAAGAGATCGCGGTCGAAAGAACGGCCGGGAGGAATACAGGCGCTATTTCCCGGTATTTTCAGACGATGTGCGAGAGCATGCCGCCTGATCCTCCTTTGCCGTCTTTTTACCTAGCATTTGATCGGATCGAGGTGAAGGATATGAGTTTCAAAATCGCTATTATCGGGGCAGGCAGTGTCGGTTTCACCAAGAAGCTGTTCACGGACATTCTCTGCGTGCCGGAATTCAAGGACATCGAATTCGCGCTGACCGACCTCAGCGAGCATAACCTCCAGATGATCAAGGCGATCCTCGACAAGATCGTCGAGTCGAACAAGCTGCCGACGAAGGTGACGGCCACGACAGATCGCCGCAAGGCGTTGGAAGGCGCGCGTTATGTCATCAGCTGCGTGCGCGTCGGCGGGCTGGAAGCCTATGCCGACGACATCAGAATTCCGCTGAAATACGGTATCGACCAGTGCGTTGGCGATACGATCTGCGCCGGCGGCATTCTCTATGGCCAGCGCAATATTCCCGTCATCCTCGATTTCTGCAAGGATATCCGCGAGGTCGCAGCACCGGGCGCGAAGTTCCTGAACTATGCCAATCCGATGGCGATGAACACCTGGGCGGCCATCGAATATGGCAAGGTCGATACGGTCGGCCTCTGCCACGGTGTCCAACATGGCGCCGAACAGATTGCCGAAGTGCTGGGCGCCAAGTCGCAGAGCGAGCTTGACTACATCTGCTCCGGCATCAATCACCAGACCTGGTTCGTCGATCTGCGTCTCAACGGCCGCAAGATCGGCAAGGATGAGCTGGTCGCCGCTTTCGAGGCGCACCCTGTCTATTCGCAGCAGGAGAAGCTGCGTATCGACGTCTTGAAGCGCTTCAGCGTCTATTCGACGGAAAGCAACGGTCATCTCTCCGAATACCTGCCCTGGTATCGCAAGCGGCCGGACGAAATCACCCGCTGGATCGATATGTCGGACTGGATCCATGGCGAGACCGGCGGCTATCTGCGTCACTCGACAGAGACCCGCAACTGGTTCGAGACGGAGTTCCCGCAATTCCTCGCTTCGGCCGAAAAGCCGATCGATCCGGCCAAGCGCTCCAACGAGCATGCGAGCCATATCCTGGAGGCGCTGGAGACCGGTCGGGTCTATCGCGGTCACTTCAACGTCAAGAATACCGGCGTCATCACCAACCTGCCATCCGACGCCATCATCGAGTCGCCCGGCTTCGTCGATCGCTTCGGCATCAACATGGTCTCCGGCATCACCATTCCGGAAGCCTGTGCTGCGACTTGCATCTCGTCGATCAATGTCCAGCGCATGTCGGTGCATGCGGCGATTTCCGGCGATATCGATCTCCTGAAGCTCGCCGTACTGCACGATCCGCTGGTTGGTGCCGTCTCGACCCCGGAAGAGGTTTGGCAGATGGTCGATGAAATGGTGGTCGCCCAGGCGCGCTGGCTGCCGCAATATGCTGATGCCGTTCCGGCTGCCAAGGAGCGGCTGGCAAATTCCAAGGTGAAGACGAGGGAGTGGGAAGGCGCTGCGCGCCGCCATGTCCGCTCCATCGAGGAACTTCGCGTTGAAAAGGCCGCGCTGAAGCAAGCCGTTTAAGTCAGGTGAGGGAGGCTGCGGCGGTTCTTCGGGAGGAAGGCCGTCGCGCTGAAGCTTCCTTCATTATCGTTTGAGGAGAAGCGGAGACGCGTACAAGCGCTCCGGAACAAGAGGGAGAGACGATGACGAATTTCCGTAAGATCGGCATCCTGGCAGGACTGGCGCTCAGCGTTTCAGTCGCGGCCCTGAATGCCTATGCGTCCGAGCCTACAGTGCCGCCAGCCCCGCCGGCTTTCCCGGCGGAAGGCAAGATCAAATATGTGTCCCGCGACTCCATCCTGGAGTTCAAGGCGCTGCCCGAATATCATGAGCCGGACTGGGTAACGAAGAATTTCGTCGACACCGGCAAGCTGCCGGCGGTCAAGGATCGCCTGCCCAAGGAACCGATGGTCTTCAAGACCGAGAACATGCCTGACGGTCCCGGCGTCTATGGCGACGTGATGCGCCATGTCATCGGCGGTCGGCCGGAAGGCTGGAACTACGGTGCCGGTCAGACGCAGGGCTGGGGCGGTATCGATATCGGCCTCTCCGAATGCCTGACACGCACAGCACCGCTATTCCAGGTGGAAGCCAAGGATACCGAGCCGTTGCCGAACCTCGCCAAGGGCTGGGAGTGGTCGCAGGACGGTCACAAGCTCACCATGCACCTGATCGAAGGCGCCAAGTGGTCCGACGGCGCGCCCTTCAACGCCGATGACCTCATGTTCTATTGGGAAGACGAAGTCATCGACCCGAACGTTTCGCCGCTCGGTGGCGGTGCGTCGCCGGAGGCCTTCGGTGAGGGAACGACGCTCACGAAGATCGACGACTACACAGTCGAATGGACCTTCAAGGAAGCCTTCCCGAAGCAGTATCTCTATACGATGGCCTACCCCAACTTCTGCCCGGGTCCATCGCATATTCTCAAACTCCAGCATCCAAAATATTCGAAGAACACTTACGACCAGTTCAAGAACGCCTTCCCGCCGGAATTCATGAACATGCCGGTGATGGGCGCCTGGGTGCCGGTTGAATATCGGCCTGACGATATCATCGTCATGCGCCGCAATCCCTATTACTGGAAGGTCGACGAGAAGGGCAATCAGCTGCCTTATCTCAACGAGCTGCACTACAAGCTCTCGACCTGGGCCGACCGTGACGTGCAGGCTGTAGCCGGTTCTGCCGACTTCTCGAACCTCGAGCAGCCGGAAAACTTCGTTGCCTCGCTCAAGCGCGCTGCCGAAAAGACCGCTCCGGCGCGTCTCGCCTTCGGTCCGCGCCTCATCGGCTATAACTTGCGTATGAACCTGTCGGGCAATGGCTGGGGTGATCCCGACGCTCGCAGTCAGGCGATCCGCGAACTCGACCGCAACGAGGACTTCCGCAAGGCCATAACCATGGCGGTCGACCGCAAGGCAATCGGCGACTCCCTCGTCAAGGGACCGTTCACGGCAATTTATGCAGGCGGCCTTTCCTCAGGCACGAGCTTCTATGATCGCAACTCGACAGTCTACTATCCCTTCGATCTGAAGGGTGCGAAGGCACTGCTCGCCAAGGTCGGCCTGAAGGATACCGACGGCGATGGCTTCGTGAACTTCCCGGCCGGAACAGCTGACGGCAAGAACGTCGAGATCGTGCTTCTCGTCAACAACGACTACACCACCGACAAGAGCCTTGCCGAAGGTGTCGTCGGCCAGATGGAAAAGCTCGGCATCAAGATCATCATCAATGCTCTTGATGGCCCGAAGCGGGACAATGCGCATTACGCCGGCCAGTTCGACTGGCTGATCCAGCGCAACACAACCGAGCTCGCGTCCGTGGTGCAGAACACCGAACAGCTTGCCGCTGTCGGCCCGCGTACCAGCTGGCACCATCGCGCCGGCAAGGATAATCAGCTCGACCTCCTGCCTTACGAAAAGGAGCTTGCAGACATCGTCAACAAGTTCCGCACGAGCCAGGACAATGACGAGCGCGTGGCCCTCATGAAGCAGTACCAGAAGACGGCAACCGAACACGTCGATACCGTCGGCCTGACCGAATATCCGGGCGCGCTGATCATCAACAAGCGTTTCTCGAATATTCCCGAGGGCACGCCGATCATGATGTTCAACTGGGCCGAGGACTCCGTCATCCGCGAGCGTGTGTGGGTGGCCGCCGACAAGCAGGGCAAGTACGAACTCTTCCCTCAACAGCTTCCCGGTAAGCCCGGGGACAAGGGTCCGATAAACTAAGAGCTCCCTCCCGAATGACAAGAGCTTCCGGTCGCGCGTGCTGCGCGCGGCCGGTCAGAATCAACAAGCCGGCCGCGCTGAGACGAGCGACTGGCGGCAAGGAGAAGCGAACCGTCTGATGTTACGATTCCTGCTCATGCGCATCGCCTCGGCGATCCCCGTCCTCTTCATCCTGAGTGTGGTGACCTTCGCGATTATCCAGGCACCCCCCGGAGATTATGCCGATTACATCCGTTCGCAGTTGATCAATCAGGGCGGCGCTTCCTTCGCGCAAGCCGATGCCCAGGCTCAGGCCTATCGTGTCGAACATGGCCTCGATCAGCCGCTGGTCGTCCAGTACGTCAACTGGATCACGGGAATCGTGACCAGAGGCGATTTCGGCTACAGCATGTTCTACAACAAGCCGGTTGCCGACGTTGTCGGCGAGCGCCTGCCGCGCACGCTGGCCCTGGCGCTGGTCTGCCACATTTTCGCGTCGATCCTCGGCATCACTTTCGGCATCTGGGCGGCGACCCGCCAATATAGCTGGATCGACAGCCTGCTCTCCGGCATCTCTTTCCTCGGCATGACGGTGCCGCGCTTTCTGATGGCGCTGATCATCGTCTACCTGCTCGTCTTCCAGTTCAATGTGACGGAAATCGGCAGCTTCTTCTCACCGCAATATGGCGGAGCGCCGTGGTCCTGGGCGAAATTCATGGATCTCGTAAGCCACGTCTGGCCGGTCGTCGCGATCGCCACCTTCGGCGGGCTCGCCTACAATATGCGCGTCATGCGCGGCAATCTGCTCGATACGCTGAACGCCCAATATGTCGAGACAGCGCGCGCCAAGGGGCTTTCGGGCGGCGCGGTCGTCATGCGCCACGCCGTTCCAAACGCGCTCCATCCGCTCGTCATGTATCAGGGTGTCGTGCTTCCCTACATGCTGACCGGCGAGATCGAGACCGCGATCATCTTCGCTCTGCCGACCGTCGGTCCGGCAATCGTCGGCTCCATGGCGATCGGTGACGTCTATGTCACCGCGACTTTCATGCTGGTGCTGTCGGCCACGCTGATCGTCGGCAACATCATCGCCGACATGCTGCTTGCCATGCTCGATCCGCGGGTCCGTCAATATGGAGGAGCCTGATATGTTTGCCTTCGACTCTTCCACACCGCCGCCGCCACACGAGGAAACGGTCAAGAATACCAGCCATGGCAATGAGAGCTACATGGCTCTGGTCTGGCGCCGGCTGCGGCGCTCCTGGACCGGCATGATCGGCCTCATCCTCGTCGGGCTCCTGATCATCATGGCGATCTTTGCCGATTTCTTCGCGCCGATGGATCCGAAGGCGACCGATGTCGGCTTTGCGCCGCCGCAGCTCATCAGCATCCACGACAAGGAGGGCAGTCTCGTCTGGCCGCGCGTCTATGCGCTTGCGGATTCCGAAGAGCTCGATCCGGTCACTTTCCAGCCGGTCGTCGGCCTGGATTATGACAATCCGCGTCTGCTCGGCTTCTTCGTGAAGGGTGCTGACTATAATCTACTCGGTCTCATCCCGGCCAATCGCCATTTCTTTGGCACGGTCGATGGCGAACCGGTGCATTTCCTCGGCACCGACAAGTTCGGCCGAGACGTGCTGTCGCGCGCCATTATCGGCTCACGCATCTCGCTGATGATCGCGCTGACGGTGGTCTTCATCGTCACCGTCGTCGGCACCACTGTCGGGATGGTGTCAGGCTACTATGGCGGTGCCTTCGATATCTGGGTGCAGCGCTTCGTCGAGCTGGTGCTCGCCTTCCCGCAGCTGCCGCTTTATCTGGCGCTGACATCGCTGATCCCGATCACAGCGCCGACCAACATCTTCCTCGCCTTCGTGATCTTCGTCATGTCGGCGCTTGGCTGGGCGCAGATGTCGCGCGAGGTGCGCGGCAAGACTCTGGCCCTTGCGCGTATCGAATATGTGCGGGCAGCAATGGCCGTTGGTGCCACCGACCGTCGCATCATCTTCCAGCATATTTTCCCGAATGTGATGAGCCACGTGATCGTCGCCGTCACCATCCACATTCCGAGCGTCGTGCTGCTCGAATCCTTCCTCGGCTTCCTCGGCTTTGCCGTGAAGCCGCCGCTGATCTCCTGGGGGCTAATGCTGCAGGATACCGCGAATTATTCCGTCATCGGAACCTATCCCTGGATTCTCTCGCCCGTCGCCTTCGTGCTGGTCACCGTCTTCGCCTTCAATGCTTTGGGCGACGGTCTGCGCGATGCGGTCGATCCCTATTGAGGTGATGAAGATGGCTCTTGCTCTAGTCAGTTCCTTTGCCCCGCCCGTCCGTCACGATCACGACGGCCGCAAGGAAAGCCCAGTTATCGATGCGCGCAATATCGGCGTGAATTTCAAGGTCGAGCATGGCACCGTCGAAGCCGTGAAGGATATTTCCTTCCAGCTCTATCGCGGTGAAACGATCGCCATCGTCGGTGAATCCGGCTCCGGCAAGTCGGTAACTGCACGCACCGTCATGGGGCTTCTTTCCAAGCGCGCGGTGATCTCGCCGCGTTCGAGCGTCGAATATGACGGCAACAATATCCTGAAATTCTCCGAGAAAGCCCGCCGCAGGCTGCGCGGCGACCGCATCTCGATGATTTTCCAGGAGCCGATGAGTTCGCTGAACCCGATCTACACGATCGGCAGCCAGATCGTCGAAGCGATCCGCGTTCATCGCAAGATGAGCCGCAAACAGGCCAATGCCAAAGCGCTGGAGCTTTTGAAGCAGGTACAGATCCCCGATCCGGAAGCGCGCCTGCTGCAATATCCGCACCAGCTTTCCGGTGGTCAGCGCCAGCGCGTGATGATCGCGATGGCGCTTGCCAATGATCCCGATGTCCTGATTGCCGACGAGCCGACGACGGCACTCGACGTGACCGTCCAGGCGCAGATCCTCAACCTTATCCGCAATCTGCAGACGGAATTGCGGATGGCAGTGATCCTGATCACCCATGACCTGACGGTCGTGCGAAAGTTCTCCGACTATGTCTATGTGATGCAGCATGGCGAAATGCGCGAGCACAATGTGACCGAGCAGCTTTTCGCCAATCCGCAGCATCCTTATACCAAGCATCTTCTGGGATCCGAGCCGCGCGGCCAGGCCAACCCGCTGCCGGAGGGATCGGACATCATTCTCGACGCCCGCGGCGTACGTGTCTCCTTCATGCTGCGCCATGGCGGCTTCTTCAGGCCGGAACTGCGCGAACTGGTTGCCGTCGACAGTCTCAATCTGACGCTGCGGCGGCACGAGACGCTGGGCCTCGTCGGTGAATCCGGTTCGGGCAAGACGACCTTCGGCCAGGCTATTCTCAGGCTTAACGACACCGACAATGGCGAGATCTATTTCGACCGACAGCCGATCCACGGCAGGTCACGGGCGGAAATGCGCCCCTTGCGCTCACGCATGCAGATCGTCTTTCAGGATCCGTTCTCCTCCCTCAATCCGCGCATGACGATCGGTCAGATCATCGAGGAGGGGCTGGTGGTCAACAGGCTTGGTGCCACCAAGAGTGAGCGGCTGGACCGCGTACGCGAAGCGCTGACTGCCGCCGGCATGCCGGGCAATATCCTGTCGCGCTTCCCGCATGAATTTTCAGGTGGCCAGCGCCAGCGCATCGCCATTGCGCGGGCGATCGCACTGGAGCCGGAATTCATCCTGCTCGACGAGCCGACCTCGGCGCTCGATCTGTCCGTCCAGGCGCAGATCATCGAACTCCTGCGCAAGCTGCAGGATGAGCGAGGCCTGAGCTACCTGTTCATTTCGCATGACCTGAAGGTCGTGCGCGCCCTCTGCCACCGTGTCATCGTCATGCAGCACGGCAAGATCATGGAAGAGGGACCCGTCAACGAAGTCCTTTCCAATCCCAAGACACCCTACACCGAACGGCTCGTCAAAGCCGCTTTCGAGGTAGCGTAATTTCAGAATGCCGGAGGTTCATATGGCAAATCCCAGAATAACGTTCATCGGAGCTGGCTCCACCGTTTTCATGAAGAATATCGTCGGCGATATCCTGCAGCGTCCGGCGCTGTCAGGCGCCACGATCGCGCTCATGGATATCAATCCGCAGCGACTGGAAGAAAGCGCCATCGTCGTCAACAAGCTGATTTCGACGCTTGGCGTGAAGGCGAAGGCGGAAACCTATTCCGATCAACGCAAGGCGCTCTCGGGCGCTGATTTCGTCGTCGTCGCCTTCCAGATCGGCGGTTACGAGCCCTGCACGGTGACCGACTTCGAAGTGCCGAAGAAATACGGGCTGCGTCAAACGATTGCCGATACGCTCGGCGTCGGCGGCATCATGCGCGGTCTTCGGACCGTGCCGCATCTCTGGAAGATCTGCGAGGACATCCGCGCAGTCTGCCCCAACGCCATCATGCTGCAATATGTAAACCCGATGGCGATCAACACCTGGGCGATTTCCGAAAAATATCCCGATATCAAGCAGGTCGGCCTCTGCCATTCCGTACAGGGCACGGCAATGGAGCTCGCCCACGATCTCGACATTCCCTATGACGAGATCCGCTACCGCTCGGCCGGCATCAACCACATGGCCTTCTATTTGAAGTTCGAGCATCGCCAGCCGGATGGTTCCTATAGGAACCTCTATCCGGATCTGGTTCGCGCCTATCGCGAAGGCCGCGCGCCGAAGCCCGGCTGGAACCCGCGCTGCCCCAACAAGGTGCGCTACGAGATGCTGACGCGGCTCGGCTATTTCGTGACCGAAAGCTCGGAGCATTTTGCCGAATACACGCCTTACTTCATCAAGGAAGGCCGTGAGGATCTGATCGAGAAATTCGGCATTCCGCTCGACGAATATCCGAAGCGCTGCATCGAGCAGATCGCCCGCTGGAAGGGGCAGGCGGAAGCCTATCGTTCGGCCGACAAGATCGAGGTCAAGGAATCGAAGGAATATGCTTCCTCGATCATCAATTCGGTCTGGACGGGTGAGCCCTCTGTTATCTACGGCAATGTGCGCAACAATGGCTGCATCACGTCGCTGCCGTCCAATTGCGCGGCCGAAGTGCCCTGCCTGGTCGATGCCTCCGGGATTCAGCCGACCTTTATCGGCGACCTGCCGCCGCAGCTGACGGCGCTAATCCGCACCAATATCAATGTCCAGGAGCTGACGGTTCAGGCATTGATGACAGAAAATCCGGAGCATATCTATCATGCCGCGATGATGGACCCGCATACGGCCGCCGAACTTGATCTCGACCAGATCTGGTCGCTGGTGGACGAGCTGCTTGCCGCTCATGGCGACTGGCTGCCCGAATGGGCCCGACCGAACAAGGCCCGCGCGGCCTGAGGGGCCGGAAGTCAATCGGCGCCGGTTTCAAGTCGGCGCCGATCACACCAATCGGTCAGGACAGCCTGCCTTCGTCGTCGATCAAGGTCAGGCGGCAAGGAGCTTTAGCGCTCCATTGCCAGAGCACGAGATTGAGGTCGTCGGCTCTCGCCGCCGGCGCAAAGCTTCTGACCAGCAGCCCGTGATAGCCGTCGGACAGGAGTTCGCGCGCAAACATTTGCGTCCTTGCTTCGCCCTTGGCCTTCATCTCGTCGCGCCAGCTTACTGTGGCGAGCGCTGCAGCATCGATACCGAGCTCTTGAAGGGCGGTCGCGTCCCTCGTGTCGAAGATCCGTTCGATATCGGCCTCGTAGGAGACGAGTGTCGTCGGCTGCAGGCTGCCGACCTGATTGGCCTCACGCAGTGCCGTCAGCACAGAGAGCGAGGTATAAATCGCTGGCGTTCCCTTGGGGTTGAAGCGGCCGCCATAAAGTTCTGCGCCCCGGCCGGAGAGCGGCTGGCGTGCATAGATCGGGTTCAGTGCGCGATATAGCTTTCCTTCGTAGCGCATCGGCCGGGATCAGGCGTGGATACCGGCATCAATCGCATCGATATAGTCGAGGACTTCCTCCGCCCGCCCGTCGCGAACGAGCTGCATAGCCGTCTGGCCGGAAAAGCCTGACAGGGGCTCGGAACGATACCAGGCATAGGCCATCAGCGCCGAGCCGAAGCGGGGCTCGACCTTGTTGACGACCTCGATCATCTCGCGCAGGCGTCGTTGCGTCTTGTCAGAGCGCAGGCGGTCCTTGCGCTGGATCGCATCCTTGCCGAGACCTGCCGTGCGGGCAATTTCCTCGCTCGTCGTGCGAAAGGCATCGGCGATCTTGCGCGGGGCAAACAGCCCGTCATCTACATATTGTGCCAAGCCCATGATCCATCTCCATGCCAGTATTACTGACACTATATAGCGTCAAAATGAGCGGCATTCAATAATCGCGGCGTTTTATCGATGTCGCCGGCCGACCACGTCGGCCGCCTTGGAGCCGATCGCCATGGCTGGCGCGTTCGTGTTGCCCGAGGGAATGAAGGGAATGATCGAACAATCGATCACCCGCAGGCCATCGACCCCCCGAACCTTGAGCGCGCCATCGACCACTGCCATCGGATCGTTATCCGGCCCCATGCGCAGGCTGCCGGAGGGATGATAGTTGGTCTTGACCGTCTGGCCAGCGAATTTCGTGAGCGCCTCCTCATCTTGCAGCGCCTTGCCGGGCAGGATTTCCATGGCGATCTTGGAACGGAAAGGCTCGGTTTCCAGAAGCCGCCGCGCCGTTTTCAAAGACGCCAGGGTGAGGCGCAGGTCATCGGGGTCGCCGAAGAAATTGCAGTCGACTAGCGGCTGCTCGGCCGGGTTTGCGGAGCGCAGCTTTACGCTGCCGCGCGCCTTCGGGCGAAGCAGGCAGGAGGTGAAGGTCACGCCCCAGGTCGGCTTGGCGGAGGAGACATCACGGTCGAGGTAGACGATCGGCGCGCAATACAGCTGGATCGTCGGCCGCTCACCGCCATCGGGATCGTAGAAGAGGCAGGACTCGATGCCTGTCGTCGTCACCGGCCCGGAATCGAAGAGCAGATACTGAAGCCCGTTGCGGATCATCGGCCAGCCCTTGTCCTCGCCGAAATAGCCTGATTTGCCTTTCGTGGTGGCGATGACGGGAACCTCATGATGATCCTGCAGATTGGCACCGACACCTGGAAGGTCCGCTACCACCTCGATGCCGTGTTCGCGCAGGTGGTCGGCAGGCCCGATGCCCGAGAGCATCAGCAGCTTGGCGCTGTTATAGGTTCCCGACGCGACGAGCACTTCGCGTTCGGCCATGGTCTCATGCGTCTGGCCAGCCCGCGTATAGGAGACGCCGACGGCGCGGCCGTTCCTGATGATCAGGCGATCGACGCGGGCTTCGGTGATGATCTCCAGCCTGCTGTCGCCTGAGAGTGGATCGAGGAAGGCTTTCTTCGCATCCGAGCGTTGCGTGCGCCGGTCCCATTTGGCGAATGTATGTTGCATGATGCCCACGCCATTCTGCCTGACGCCGTTGAAATCGGGGTTGTAGGGATGGCCGAGCCCCTGGGCCGCAAGGATGAAATCCTCGGTCGTATCCGAGATATGGCGCGGCTCGGAGACGCGCAGATTGCCGGAAATGCCGTGGAATTCGTTATTGAAACGGCTGTTTGCCTCGATGCCTTTGAAATGCGGCAGCATATCCGCATAGGACCACTCTGCCCCGTTGCCGAGATAGGCGGCCCAACTGTCGTAGTCCTCCTTCTGGCCGCGCATATACACCATGGCATTCACCGCGCTGCCGCCACCAAGCGCCTTTGCGACCGGCACGATCGGGCCACGGCCGCCGAGTTGAGGCTGCGCCACCGTGTGGTGCATCTCGAGGAAATCGTCGCGAGCAAGGTATTTCATGTAACCGGCAGGAAAGGACATAAGCCTCGCCGTATCGCGCGGTCCGCGTTCGATGATGAGCACCGAAAATCCAAAATCCCGCACCAGCCGCATCGCGGCAACCGAGGCCGCGGATCCGCCACCAGCAATGATGAAGTCATAGCTCTTGCTCACATTTCCTCCGAACCGGGATGATGGTATCCGCCGACTCGCAATTGACTGACAAAGCGAGTGACAACAATGACATAGATGCCACTGGCGATCGTCAAGGCGCTTTGCGCTCAGCGCTCAAAGAATAGCGCTTCGGCATTCTCGATGAAGATTTTACGGGCAAGCGCGGGGTCGCCGATTGCATCCTGCATTCCATCGATCAGGTCGGCATCATCTGGCATATCGCTCCAGAGTTCGGTGTGCGGCCAATCGCTGCCCCAGAGCAGTTTTTCCGGATGGCTGGCCGCAAGCGCGCGGACCACTTCGGCAAAGCCGGGATAGCCACGGTCGCGCGTCAGCCGATAGGGCGCCGTCAGCTTGATATATCCGCCGGCATGATCGGCTAACCGCTGCAGCGCCGGAAGATGCTGGCGCCATGCGCTGTCGGTGAGCGGTATGAAGCCCAGATGATCGATGACGAAGCGGACACCGAGAGGCGGCAACCGCCCGGCAAGATCATCGATCTGGTCCGGATTGATCTGAAACTGCAGCGACCAGCCGAACTCACGGACGGCTGCAGCAAGCTTTTCGGTGGCTGCCAGCGGCAGGCCGCCCTTGTTGCGGGTGTTGATGCGCACACCGCGGACGCCGAGCCTGTCGAGGCGGGCGATCTCTTCGGCACTGGTCTCGGGATCGATGACGACAATGCCGCGAAGGCGTTTCGGAAAGGCAGCCAGCGCCTCGGCAAGCACCCGGTTGTCGAGGCCGTAGACGCTCGGCTGCACGAGAATGCCCCTGCCGATACCGAGCCGGTCGGCAAAGGCGATCCAGTCGGCCGTCGTCGCGATCTCTGGCGTATAGCTGCGCGGCGTGTTGAGGGGTGCGTCCGACCGGAAGACATGGAAATGCGTGTCGATCGTGCCCTGAGGCAGCGGCTTGTTCGGAAGACGGGTCAATGGCAGACGTGGCAGGCAGAATGGCGCTTCACTGTCCGACTGGCTCATTTCCGATCCAGTTCCTCATGCTGGAGGAAGTCGAAATCGACGCCTTCATCGGCCTGCAACACGCGCGTATGGTAGAGTTTCGCATAACCGCGCACGGGCTCAGCAGCCGATATCTCTCCGAGTTCCGCCATCCGCCGGTCGAATTCGGCCTGGTCGATGGAAAGGTCAATGCGTCTCTCCTTGACGTCGAGCCGGATGCGGTCACCCGTTTTGACGATCGCCAAGGGTCCGCCGGCGGCAGCCTCGGGGGCGATGTGGAGTACGATGGTCCCGAAGGCGGTACCGCTCATGCGGGCATCGGAGATCCGCACCATGTCCTTGACGCCTTGCCGGGCGAGCTTGCGCGGGATCGGCAGGTATCCGGCTTCGGGCATGCCGGGCGCGCCCTTCGGACCGGCATTGCGCAGAACAAGAATATCGTCGGCACTGACGTCAAGGTCGTCGCTGTCGATCCGCAGGGTCATGTCCTCGACGGAATCGAACACGACCGCTCGCCCCTCGTGCTGCAGCAGATCCTTCGATGCGGCAGATTGTTTGATGACTGCGCCGCGAGGCGCGAGATTGCCATGGAGTACGGCAATGGTGCCGATCGGCTTCAGCGGCTTTTCGACGGTACGAATGATTGTCTGCCCAGGCTCGTCGGGGGCGGCGTCGATCACCTCGCCAATGGTCTTTCCGTAGACCGTCTGCTGGCTGCCGTCGATCTCGTGACGAACGGCTTTCAGCAGCGTCTGCACACCGCCGGCCTCGTGGAACTGTTCCATATAGTGCTGGCCGGAAGGCTGCAGATCGACGAGAAGTGGTATGACCTTGCCCAGCCTGTCGAGCTCGGCCATGTCGAGGCGAATGCCCAGCCGCCCGGTAATGGCGGCAAGGTGGACGACGGCATTGGTCGAGCCGCCCATCGCCTGCAGGGCGACAAGACCGTTGCGGATGGCCGCTGGGGTCAGGATATCGCGGACAGTCGGCGCGTCCGGGTTGGCTGCAAGCGCGGCGGCGACGCGGCCCGTCTCTTCGGCAAGCCGTACCCGCTCGGATTCGGCCGCGGGTGCCGACCCCGCCCGCGGCAGGCAGAGACCCATCACCTCGGTCAGGTTGGCCATGGTGCTCGCCGTTCCCATGACCGTGCAGGTGCCGATCGAGCTTGCGAGCTTGTTATTGACATCGGTAATCTCCGCCTCGTCGATTTCGCCTGCGCGGAAGCGGCCCCAGAAACGGCGGCAATCGGTGCAGGCGCCGAGCCTTTCGCCCTTGTGATGGCCGACGGCCATCGGCCCTGTCGGCAGGAAGATTGCCGGGATCTCGCTGCTGGCGGCGGCCATGATCTGCGCCGGCAGGGTCTTGTCGCAGCCGCCGATCAGGATCACTGCATCCATCGGCTGAGCGCGGATCATCTCCTCGGTTTCCATCGCCATCAGATTGCGCAAATACATCGAGGTCGGCGAGGCAAAGCTCTCGTGGATGGAAATTGTCGGGAAGACCATCGGCATGGCGCCGGCCAGCATGACGCCGCGCTTGGCCGCTTCGATCAGCTGCGGGACATTGCCGTGGCAGGGGTTGAAATCGCTGTAGGTATTGGCAATCCCCACGATCGGGCGATCGAGGGCATCGTCCGAATAGCCCATCGCCTTGATAAAGGCCTTTCGGAGGAAAAGGGAAAAACCCTGATCGCCGTAACTCGTCAGCTTGCGACGAAGACCGCTCGACATTGTTCCTCCCTCGTCCCTTAAATTGATCTCAAGCCTAGTGGGATATGCAGGATTGTCAATAAATAAGATATGGCGACACGCATGCGGATTGGCTTGGTCGGCGATTTCTATAAAGAAAACTCAATATAATTCACGATATTTTCCGTTTTTTATCTGCATTGCGCATTGGCTTTCCGGCCGGCGGTGCTTAGATTATCGATAAAACAGGGTGCGGTGATTTATGGAAGAGATCAGGCGAAGGCGTGTAGGGATTATTGGCGCCGGCTGGGTGAGTGAATATCATCTGCCGGCATGGGCAAAACAGTCGGCGCGCGCCGAGATCGTCGCGATCGCCGATCCCTCCACCGAGGCGCGCGAGGCCAAAAGCCAGCACTTTGGCATTCCACGCACTTACGCGACTGCCGAGGCGATGCTGGCGAATGAAGCGCTCGATGCGGTCGATATCTGCGCGCCGCGCGAGGCCCATGTTGCGCTTGTGCGGCTTGCCGCGGCAAGGGGCCTCGATATCATCTGCCAGAAGCCGCTCGCGCCCAACTACGATCAGGCCGCTGCTCTCGTCGCCGGTTTGCCGCCGTCGATCCGGTTGATGGTGCATGAAAACTGGCGGTTTCGCGCTTACTATCGCCGGCTGAAGGCATGGCTGGAGGAGGGCATCGCGGGCGCCGTCAGGCAGGTCCAATTCGAATTCCTGTCGAGTGGGATGATTGCAGACGGTGAGGGCAGAAGGCCGGCGCTCGTCCGCCAGCCGTTTTTCCGCACACAGGAACGCCTTC